>WNGJ01040044.1_pt1 | contig 10138 bp, 4 predicted proteins | sample 5400611 | NCBI WGS metagenome assembly WNGJ01 (sample SAMN13153375, study PRJNA577476) | soil metagenome | isolation source: 40 cm soil or saprolite under Garry oak tree replicate 1 | place: USA:California | collected 2016-06-15
GAGGGAGGCGGGGGTGCGGCTGGGGTTCCGGCATGGGCTGATCCGGCAGGCGTTGTATGAGGGGATGCCGGCGGGCTTGCGGGCGGTGTTGCATCTGCAGGCGGCGCGGGCGCTGGCGGGGGCGGGGGCGGCGCCGGAGCGGGTGGCGGCGCAGCTGGTGCTGGTGGGGACGGACCCGGACCGGGCGGCCGTGCCAGGACATGGGCTGGACCAGGACGGGCCAGCGCCGGGGGACAGAGCGGACGCGCCGCGGTTGCCGGGGCAGCCGGCGGATGTGCCGGTGGTGCCGGGGCAGGGGACCGATGTGCTGGCGGCTGAGCTGGCGGATGCGTGGGTGGTGGGGTGGCTGGCGGACGCGGCGCCGGTGCTGATCTACCGGGCGCCGCGGGTGGCGGCGGAGTTGCTGCGGGGGGTGCTGGGCCAGCTGGCGGTTAGTGATCCGCGCCGGGAGGGGCTGGAGGCCAGCCTGGTCACCGTCACGTTCCGGCTGGAGCAGCATCCGGAGGTGGAGCGGGCCGGCGCGCGGGCGGCAGCCCGGGCCAGCGACCCGGACCGGGCTGCGGAGATGTCCTGGCTGGTGGCGTACGCGCGGATGCGGATGGGCCGCCTGGCGGAGGCTGTCGGCGCGGTGACGGAGGCGCTGGCGCGTCCGGGGGTGAGCGAGGTGCACGCGGCCCGGCTGCGTGCCTTGCACGCGATGATTCTCAACATGTCCGGCGAGGAGGACCAGGCCGCGGACGTGGCCGGGAAGGCGCTGGCGGGCGCGGAGCGGACCGGGGACCGGCTCGCGGCAGGGTACGCGCTGCACGCCCTGTCCACTGTCAGCTACGTGCGGCGGGATCAAGCCGCGATGCTGGAGCACATCGATCACGCGCTGGCCGTGATCGAGACTGACCCGCAGGCCACCGACCTGCGGCTGCTGCTGTTTGCGAACAGGACGTTCGAGCTGGCGGAACTGGACCGCCGCGGCGAGGCGATCGCCACGGCGCGGCATGCGCTGACCCTGGCCGAGCGGGCGGGCACGCCCCGGCTGCACATGATCCGGTCTGCGCTCGCCCATCTGTACTTCGAGACGGGACAGTGGGACGACGCGCTCGCCGAGCTCCAGCTGTGGGCGCTCCAGCTCGCCGAGCTTGAGGCCGCCGTCGAACTGTTCGGCCCCATCTATGTTCTGCTGGTGGTGCACGGGGTCTTCGCGCTGATTGCCGGGCACCGCGATGACTGGGCCACTGCCGATGCACACCTGCGCGCGGTGGGAGACCATGTGATCGCCGTCGGCCCTACCCGGGCGAACTCGCACTTCTTGCGGCTGGCACGGTCGCTGGCCGCGGAGCAGGCCGGGCGGACGGACGAGGCGTTGGCCGAGCTCGCGCAGTGCCTTCAGCCTGACATAGCCGAGGGGATGCCCGGCCTCTACCTCCTGCTGCCAGCCCTGACCCGGCTGGCGCTGGCCAGCGACGACGGTGGGACCGCGGCGGCGGCGGCGGAGGTGGCGGCGGCGGAGGCGGAGCGTGAGCCGCTGCCGTTCAAGGCCGCGGTGGCCAAGCACTGCCGGGGGCTGGTGGCCGGGGACTCGGCGCTGGTGCTGGCGGCGGCGGGTTACTATGGGGCAACCGGCCGGGTTCTTGAGCGGGCGCAGGCGCTGGAGGACGCCGCGGTGCTGGCCGCCGGGGGCGGTGACCTGCCCGCGGCGCGGCGGGCGCTGGCCGAGGCGATGGGCTTGTACGCCGCGCTGGGCGCAGCCTGGGATATCCGCCGGGCCGGCGCGCGGCTGCGGCCGTACGGGATCCGCCCTGGCCGGGTGGCTTACCGGCGGCGCCCGGCGACCGGGTGGCAGGCCCTGACGCCGACCGAAATCAAGGTTGCCTACCTGGTGGCGGAGGGGCGGTCCAATCCGGATATCGCGGCGGAATTGTTCTTGTCGCGGAACACGGTGCAGACGCATGTCTCGCACATCCTGGCCAAGCTGGGCGCGGCCTCGCGGGCCGAGATCGTCCGCGCGGCGCTGCGGCACCCGCCGCCGGCCCGCCGGTCGGCTACCGCCTGAGGCCGGCACCGGCCGTGCCAGCGGTGGCGCCGCGCACCTCGTTCACCCCGAAGCCGGGCTTGCCGCGCTAGCCAGCGGGGGTCCGCGGATTGGCCGCGCCAGCCGCCGCCATGGGTGCGGCGAGCCGCGGGCGGGCGGCCGCAGGTCAGGCTTGGGTGTCGGGATGACCGATGGTGGGGCGGCCGTGCCGGACGATGTGCGCCGCGGCGATGCCGACGGCGATGCAGAAAGCGGCCGTGCCGCAGACGATGAGCGCGGCGGTTGCCGGCCAGGTGTCCGCTGGCGCAGGTCGCGGCAGCCGCGGTGGCGCAGGAGGCGGCGCTGTCGGCGGGGATGCGCCGGACTCCTCGGGCAGGACCGTGGTGACCGCGGTGTACGGGTCGACGGCGCCGTAGCCCAGCTGCGGGTCGGGCAGCGTGGTGCCTGGCCGGTCGGCGGTCACCTCGAGCCGGTGCGCTACCTGCGCCGCCGAAAGCGTGGGGTAGTAGCTGCGTACCAGGGCGGCAGTGCCCGCGACGAACGCGGTCGCCACCGCGGCCCCGTCCGCGGTGACCAGGCCGGGCCCGCGGGGGCCGGTGCTCTGCACCTGTGCGCCGGGGGCGGCCAGGTCGACCCGTACCCCCGGCCCGGCGGCGGCGGTGGGCGTGCCGGTGGCATCGACCGCGGAGACCGCGATCACGCCGCGGTAGGCCGCGGGGTAGCTGACCTGATCGGCCTGGCTCTGCTGGCCTGCGCCGACGGGCGCGATGACCAGCACGTTCCTGGCGGCCGCGTACGCTACCGCGGCGCTCAGCGCCGGGCTGGGACCGGGCGCGGCGTCCGTGGAGATGTCCACCACGGTGGCGCCGTTGCCGGCCGCGAACCGCAGGCCGGCCGCGACGGCCTGGGACGTCACCGGCCCGTTCGCGTCGGCCACGTCGACCGGCAGGATGCTGGCCCCCGGTGCCAGCCCGGCAAAGCCGCCCCCCGGCGCGGGCCGGGCCGCGATGATCCCGGCGGCGAAGGTGCCATGACCGGTGCAGTCGGTGTCGCCGTTCCCGCCGGTGACCGCGTTCAGGCCGGGCAGCACGGCGCCTGACAGCGCGGGAGCGGTGGCGCTGACCCCGGAGTCCAGCACCGCGACAACCTGGCCCCCGCCCTGGGTGAAGTTCCATACCGCGGCCGGCTGGAGTTGCTGCTGTGCCCAGGGAATGGCCCGGCTCACCGTTGCGGACGGCTGGAGGCACTGGTTCGTGTGTAGCGAAGGCGTCCCGGCGCCGGGCGAAGGCTTCCCGGTCCCAGGCGAAGGGTGGCTGCGCTCAGGCGATGTACTTCCGCCGCGCGCGGCGGGCGCCGCCAGTGCGGTGACTGGCGCCAGCGCCAGCGAGACCGTCACCGCGGCCAGGGCTGCGGCGACGGCTGCTGCCAGGGGGGTCAGGATGGTCGTTCGCATGTCGTTTCCGCGATCAGCTCGTGCCGCCGGCCGGGGCGGTCGCAAACGGGGCTGCGTCGGCAGGGGTCAGCGAGCGCAGCTCGGCCTCGGTGGGTGCGTTCGTGCTGCGGAGCCGGCCGGCCTGCCGGGTGATGACCTCTTCGAGCACCTTGCGGGCATACCGGCCGTTGCCGAACGATCTGCCCCGCGGCGCCTGGTCGAAGTGCGCCCGGATGATGGCCAGGGTCTCCGCCGGGCATTCGTACCCGGCGGCTGCCGCGTGCTGGCAGAAGATCGTCACCAGCTCGTCGGCCGAGTAGTTCTCGAACAGCACATGCCTGGAGAACCGCGACGACAGGCCGGGGTTGCTCGCCAGGAACCGGGCCATCTCGTCGGTGTATCCCGCGGCGATGACGACCACCTCGTCGCGGTGGTCCTCCATCAGCTTGACCAGCGTGTCGATCGCCTCGCGGCCGAAATCGCCGCCGGAGGCGTTCGGCGGTGCCAGCGTGTAGGCCTCGTCGATGAACAGCACACCGCCCCTGGCGCGGTAGAACGCCTCGCGGGTACGCTGTGCGGTCTGCCCGATGTACTCCGCGACCAGGTCGGCACGGGCCACCTCGACCAGCGGGCCGCCGTCGAGCACACCGAGCGCGGTGAGGATCTCCTTGTACAGCCTCGCCACGGTCGTCTTGCCGGTCCCGGGCGCCCCGGCGAAGATCAGGTGCCGGCTGAGGTGCGGGACCGGCAGGCCGGCCTGCTCCCGATGCCGGGCCGAGGCGATCAGGTCGGCGAGGTTGGCGACCTCCTGCTTGACCTGCGCCAGCCCGACCATGTCATAAAGCTGCCCCAGAAGCGTGTCGATTGCCCGCTGGTCAGTGCGCCGCGCGCTGCTCGCCTCGGTGCCCGCCATGCCCAGGTCCCCCAGCACGAAGCGGGTCAGGTCCGCCACCGTGGCGTCCGGCATCGCCGACAGCCGGACCGCCTGCCGGCCCACCATCTCCTCGAAGATCTTGCGGACGGTGCGGCCGTTGCCGAACGACTCGTCCCTGGGGATCGTCTCGAAGTACGCCGCAAGCGCGGCCCGTGTGTCGTGCTCCAGCATGTAGCTGTGTGACTGGCAGATCAGCTCCATGATCTGCACCAGCTCAGCCGGATCGTAGTTCTCGAACTCCACCGTCCGCGAGAACCGCGACGAGAGCCCCGGATTGGACATGATGAACCTGCGCATCTCGTGCGAGTAGCCCGCGACTATCACCACCACGTCGTCGCGGCGGTCCTCCATCAGCTTCACCAGGGTGTCGATGGCCTCCCGGCCGAAGTCCGGACCGGCGCCCGCATTTCCGGTGGACAGGGTGTAGGCCTCGTCGATGAACAGCACGCCCCCGCATGCGTGCTCGAACTTCTCGGTCGTCTTCATCGCGGTCGCGCCCACGAACTGGGCCACCAGGTCGGCTCGGGCCACCTCCACCACCTGACCCGTCCGCAGCACCCCCAGCGCTGCCAGGATCTTGCCGTACAGCCGTGCCACCGTGGTCTTCCCGGTGCCCGGTGCGCCGGCGAACACCAGGTGCCTGGCCATCGGCGGGGCCGACAGCCCCGCCTCCTCCCGCCGCTTGGCCAGGGCGTGCAGGTGTACCAGGCGCGATACCTCCTGCTTCACCCCGGCCAGGCCGACCAGCGAGTCCAGCTCGCGCAGCAGTGGCTGCACCGCCCGATTGCTCTGCTCGGCTGCGGGCTTCATCGCCGCCAGCCCGCCGCGCGCTCCGGCCTGGGCTTGCGCGGCGGGCCGCTCGAAGGCGTTCGGCTCGGCGTTCCCTCTGCTGGTCAGGTTCTCCACGGTCAGCATCTCGCTGGGCACGGTCCGGCGCAGGCCAGCGCCCTGGTTGTCGCGCACCGTGCAGTCCCGCAGCACGACCGACTGGCTGCTCCCCACCACGATGCCGTCGCCCTCGCTGGCCGCGATCTCGCATGTTGTCAGCCGCCCCTGCGCGCCCTCGGCAAGCACGACCCCGGCTCCCCGGCTCTCGTGCACCAGGCTCCGGCTGACCGAGATGTCCCCGCCGTCTTCCACCACCACACCGCTGGTCCCGGCGCCGACGATCTCACATTCCCGCAGCACGCCGCGGCCCCGCGCCGCCACGAGCACGCCCGCCTCCGCGCTTGCGACAAACCGGGTCCCGCGTACGTCCGGATAGCCGCCGCTCGCGGTTCGCAGCCCGGCCGACTCCGCGCCCTCGACCACCGAGTCCTCGATCCGGCCGCGCCCGTCGTCGAGCACCGTCAGCCCGTGCCCGCGGCAGCCGGCCACGGCGGCCTGCCGGAACAGCGGGTTGGCGGCTGACCTGATCTCGATCCCGTGATGCCCGCTGCCGCGCACGTCGACACGGTCGAACGTCCCGGCTGCGGCGTCGGTCACCACCAGGGCGGCCTTCGCGGTGCCGCGGACCCGGCACTTGGAGAACATCGGGTCGCTGGCCCCGCCGACGCGCACACCCGCCGCGGCGGTGTCGGTCACCATGCAATCGGTGAACGCGCCGCGGGACCTGCCGGTTACCGTGATTCCCTCCCCGGCCGTGCGGGTGATCGAGCACCGGCGGACCACCGGGTCCGCCTCCCCGGTCAGCACCATGCCGTGCGAGCCGATGTCGCGGATCTCGCAGTCCTCGAGCACCGGCCGCGCCGCCGACGTGATGAGCACGCCCACGTCCGAGGTGTCGTGGATCCAGGCGGAGGTCATCCGCGTAGAACTGCATTCGCGCAGCGCCACGGCCGCGCCGGTGATCCGGGTGATCTCGCACCCCGCCACGACGCCCCGCGCGTTGTCGCGGGCCGCGACCCCGATCCCCTTGACGTCGCTGATCGTGCACTCGGAGAACGACGGGTCGGCACCGGAAGAAATCGTCACCCCGTCGGAGCCGACGTGCTCGATCACAGTTCGCTCGAATGTGCCGGTGGCCCCGTCCGAGATCACCACACCCAGCCCGGCGGAGTTGCGGATCCTGCCGTGCCGCATCCAGACGGCAGCCGCTGCCCCGCAGACCGCCAGGGCAGCCTTGGCGGCCGCGGCGACCTCGCAGCCGTCCAGGGTCAGCGTCCCCCCCGGCACGTCGATCACCGCCACCGCCGCGTCCTGGCCGCGCAATGTCAGCTGACGCAGCGTCGCCGATCCGGTGGCCATGGTTACCGCCGCACCGCCAGGCGATGCCACCACCACGCCGCCGGCCGGCTCGGCCGCCGCGATCGTCACCGGCCGCCGGAGCACCAGGCTCTCGGCATAGGTGCCGGGACACACCATGATGGTGGCGCCGTCAGGCGCCGCCGCAAGCGCCGCCCCGATCGAATGATGGCCAGCTTGACCGTCTGGTGACACGGTGATCGTCACCTGTTCGGCGCTGGTGCCCTCTATGACTCGCTCCACCGGTATCCGCCCGCGGGTCAGCAGGTGCCGCCCGATTGCGGCTCCTGCCGTCAATACGCCCGTCCGGGCCCGCGATCTTCACACGTGCCGCCCTTTACCGGGACGATTGGTCGTCGGCACCGGGCCGGAAGCGGGCAGGCCCACACCCGGCAGCGGCCCGGTCACCAGCCATCGCAGGGTCCCGGTAGCCGGGTACTCACTCGGCCGCAGTCCGGACGGCTCAGTGCTCCAGCAGTCCGCGGTGCCGACGATGGGGGAAAGTCGTCGGCCGTTCAGGATGCTGGGGGATTTTGCCGGGCAAGACAAGACGGGTAAAGCGTTCTCGAGCCAGTGGGACCCGAGCGTTCAGGGAACTGGTGACCTGCTGATGGGGTTTATGGAGAGCATGAGAAAGGTCACAGAAGGCCTGACCAATACCGCCCTCCTGTACGAGAAAGCCAACAACATCAACAGCCAGATCGTTGGCCACCCCACTGTGGTGCGGTAAGAGGCCCCTTCCCGCACCCTGCCAGCGCTCCCCGGGGCAGGATCCTGTTGCTCGTGGCCGGTGTCGGCACCCGCGCACCTGCCTGCCGCCAACGCCATCTGCCAGCTACCGGGCGGCATCACCCGCTGAGCACGCCGTTTAGGAAAATGATCCCGAACGGCTGCCGCGGGGTTCACCGGCGCTTCGGCGCCGCGACGCCTGCGGGGCCAGGACTCGTCTGCTGGCCCTGGCTGGCCACGCTGCATTGGAAGCCGGGCCTTTGGACTCTGTTGGGGAGCGGGCGTCACCTCTAGCTTGTCGGGCAGGCCCGCACGCGTCCTCATCCGCTGTCGGCGTTCGCTAGGGCCCAATATCAGTGATCCACTCCCCAGGGAGGGGGACTTGACATGATCTCAGCACGCAAGTTGTCACTGCGGTTAGGCGTATCGGCGTTCGCGGCGATCGCCGCGCTGACCGTGGCATCGGTACCCGGCGTGGCGCAGGGGGCGGGCGCGCCAGGGCCGGTCGCGAATCTGCAGGTACATCGTTTCGCGGCCCACGCGCCGACCGCCGCGGCCGCGGCGGCAGCGCCTGCGGCGGGTGTCGCGCCGGCTGTCGCGTGGAATGGCACAGGCAGCCCGGCCTTTCTGTTCTACACCGGCTCTGACGGCCACGCCTATGCCGCGCCCTTGACCTCTCCGACGTCGGCGGCATCGCAGGGCGGCCACCTCGTCGGCGGGCCGGGCGCGGCGTTCGTTCCGCCTGGCGACATCGGCGGCACGACGGGCTTCGCGATCCTGTTCGGCCGGGGCACCAATAACGCCCTGTACCTGAACGTGGGGCCGGGGCGATGGGGTAATCTCGGCGGCACGCTAACCTCCAGGCCCGGCGTCGCGGCGGGCAGCCTGGGCACCAGTGAGGCTGTCGACGTGGCTGTCCGTGGGGCCGACGGCGGCGCCTGGCTGGATCACCTGACCACCACCACTACCAGGTGGCTGAACCTCGGCGGCCGGGTGCTCGCGGGCACGGCCCCGGCAGCGGTGAACACCGGCGGCACCCTCTACGTGCTCGTCGTGGGGACGGACCACGCAGTGTGGGTCAAGCATTCCACTGACGGTTCGCACTGGTCAGGCTGGACGTCACTCGGCGGCCGGCTCGGCGGCGAACTGGGCGCTGCGACCCCATCGGCCGGGGTCGGCATCGTCTATGCCCGCGGCGCCGACAGAGCCCTCTGGTACAACGAGTTCGCCGGGACCACCACCGGAGTCACCCCCGGCTGGCACAGCGCCTTCGGCCGTATCACCTCCGGGGTCGGCGCCGGTTCTGTTGGCAACGGCACGGGCCCGACCTGGGCTCTTGCGCTCGGCACCGACGGCCACATCTGGGCCAACAGCGGCGTCTGGCCGGCCCACGCCTGGTCGAAGGCACTCTAGCCGGAGTTTCAGTTGATCATGGTTTTGTGAGGCCGGCCGGGTTGCCGGCTTGACGAGTTTCCCCTGATGACACGCTGGCTGGGTGTTTGATTAATCGCGATATGGGTGTATGACCTAATATCATGGCGAGTCTGTACCCGAAGAAGATCAGCGGCAAGACGTACTGGTACCTGCGGGAGATGGGCCGCATCGACGGCAAGCCGAAGATGATCTCCGAACGGTACCTGGGCACCGCCGCCGACATCGCCGCGGCGATGGAGACGCGGGAGGCGGCGGCGCTGCCGGAACGGACCCGGCACCTGGCCTTCGGGGACGTCGCCGCCGGCTGGGGAATCCTGGAGGACCTCGGGGTCACCGCGGTCATCGACGAGGTAACCGGCTCCCGCCCGGCCGGGGCGGCGCTGTCTGCCGGCACCTACCTGGCGCTGGCGGCGCTGAACCGGCTGGTCGCCCCCTGTTCGAAGGCCGGGTTCGCGGACTGGTGGAAGACCACCGCCGGCGATCGTCTGGCCAAGATCGCGGCCCCGGCGCTGGATCACCGGTACTTCTGGGACGCGATGCACGCCGTCACCCTGGGGCAGCTGGAGGAGATCAGCCGGGAGATCGCGGTGCGGATCGTGGGGTTGTCCGGGGTGGACGTGTCGTCGGTCGCGCTGGACATTAACAATTTCGCCACGTTCATCGCGACCGCGAACGGCAAGGCGCCGGTCGCGCAGCGGGGCAAGGCCAAGCAGAAACGCTCCGACCTGCGGCTGGTCGGCCTGGGCCTGGTCGTCACCCGGGACGGCGGCATCCCGCTGACCTGGCACGCCTACCCCGGCGACCGGCCCGACGTGACCCAGTTCCCCGCGATGATCGACCAGCTGCTCGCCCAGTACCAGGCGGTCACGGCCGCGGCCGGGGTCCGGGCCGCCGCCGCGGACATGACGGTGGTCTTCGACGCCGGGCAGAACAGCGAGGACAGCTTCGCCCACCTGGCCGACGCCGGCCTGCACTACATCGGGTCGGTGCCCGCCTCCGACTGCCCGGACCTGACCGCCCTGCCCGCCCGCGTCCGGTCAGTGGTGGATGAGGACCGGTTCGGCGGGCTGACCGCCTACGACACCCGCCGCGAAACCTACGGCGCCGCCCGGCGGGCGATCTTGACCCACTCCCCGGAACTGCACCAGTCCCAGGCCCGCGGGTTCGACGGCACCACCCTGGCCAAGGCCGGCAAGAAACTCGATGAGCTGGCCGCCACCTTGGCCCGCGGCAAGACCCGCCGCCCCCGCGCCAAGGTCGAGGCCGAGATCGAGGCCATCACCCGCAAGCCCTGGGCCCGCCGCGTCATCACCTGGCAGCTGACCGGCGACCAGCCCAA
>WNGJ01009945.1_pt1 | contig 10137 bp, 8 predicted proteins | sample 5400611 | NCBI WGS metagenome assembly WNGJ01 (sample SAMN13153375, study PRJNA577476) | soil metagenome | isolation source: 40 cm soil or saprolite under Garry oak tree replicate 1 | place: USA:California | collected 2016-06-15
GCGCTGGCCCGGCGGGTGTTCGAGCGCATCGTCGAGTCCCGCGCCGACCAGGACAACGAGCAGTGGCACCTGCTGATCCTGCAGGATCTCGTGCAGCGCCGCGGGCTCAGGCAGTCGTTCCTGCTGCACCGGCTGGCGCCGTGGCTGGTCGCGTTCTTCTTCTACCACGTGTCCTGGCTGCTCTTCGTGATCCGCCCGGAGTGGAGCTACCGGCTCAACGCCGACTTCGAGGACCACGCCGAGCACGAGTACATGGCCTACGTGGCCGAGCACCCCGAGCTGGAAAACCAGCCCGACCCGGGCAGCTACGCGGCACAGTACGGCCAGTACGGGAGCCTGGCCGACCTGCTCCGCCAGATCGGCCACGACGAGCGCACTCACAAGGAAGGCAGCCTCATCAACATGCACGCCCCCCGCTTCCACGACTCCCTGTGAGACCCCCTTTCATGATCGCGGGCAGTTTTGGCCAGATAGGCGCCAAAACTGCCCGCGATCATGGTTCACCCACGCGCTGCGCGTGGCGATCCCAACCGTCAGCCCCTCCGGGTCGGCCGGACCTTGGGGAACGCGTTGGCCTTCGCCGTCTTCAGCAGGGACGGGAGCTTCTTGAGCTCCTTGGCGTAGGCCGCCTTGTACTGCTGGACCGCGGAGTTGAGCGCTTGGGTGTTGGCGCTGACGATCTGCTGCTCGTAGCTGGCCTGGACAGCGAGGTAGATCCCGGCCAGGTCGGCGGACTCGGTGCAGTTGGCATCGGTGACGGCCGCCGCGATCTGCGCCTGGTTGGCGGCGGTGCTCACCGTGTCTCCGGGGTTGATCTGCCGCCTGCCGCCGAACATCTTCTGGATCTGATCGAAGAACACGTTCTGCGGCTGCTGGTAGCTGTAGCCGTTCCTGGCCATGCAGGCGGCCCACTGCTGCGTGGCCGTCTTCACCGCGGCGTCCTTCCGCACGTCGCTGGCGATGTCGTTGCTCAGCGTGAGGATGCCGGCCAGCGGTCCTTGGCCGATGGCGTCGGTGAACTCCTGGCTGATCGTGCTGCACTTGCCGATCGCGGCCTGCTCCGCCTGGGGGAGGTCGGCCGGATCCGCGGCCGTGGGATTGGCGTCGATGCCCAGGGTGTTCAGCGCGGAGCCGGCCGGAGCCCGGAAGCCGTACTGCTGCGCCGCGGCGGTGCCGAGGTATCCCCAGGCCCCCCAGGGCTGCGCGAACGACAGGTTCGCCGGTCCGAGGCTGACGGCGAACGGGACGTTGCCGGCGCCCGGGTAGCCCGCGGCGTTCAGGCAGGCCTGGGCGAGGGCGTAACTCGACTCGTTGGGCGCCAGCCCGTCGTTGTTGGACTGGCCGAGCGCGGCGTACGGGGTGAACGCCATCCGGGACAGCGCCGCCTGGACCGAGGAGGGCGGCGCCGGCCTGCCCACGCTCGGCGTGCTCACCGTGACGTCCGGTCCCTTGGGCGCGCTGGCGGTACAGGCCGCCAGGCCCTGGCAGCAGCAGATCAGCAGGCCAGTATGAAGACGCATCGTCGTTCCTCTCAGGCGTGGCCCTCTCATGCGCGACGGAGTGCCGCGAGCGGGCTGGTCCGGGCCGCGCGCAGCGCGGGGTAGGCGCCCGCCAGCAGGCCGACGACGCTGCCGATGAGCGGGGCGGGCAGGGTGTAGGCCGGGTTCAGCACGGCGGTCCAGTCCTTGACCGCGGCGAAGATCACCACGGTCCCGACGCCGATGCAGGTGCCGATCAGCCCGCCGAGGGTGCCTAGCGCGGTGCTCTCGGCCAGGAACTGGGCGGCGATGTGCCGCGGCCGGGCGCCGACGGCGCGGCGCAGGCCGATCTCCTCGGTCCGCTCCAGCACGGCGACCAGCGTGGTGTTCGCGATCCCGACCGCGCCGATGAACAGGCTGACCAGCGCGAGGATGAGGAACAGCCCGGCCAGGTCGCCGCTCACCTCGCTCTGCAGGTTCTGCGGGCTGGGCGGGGACGTCACGACCAGCCGGCCCGGATCCGTCGGCAGTTCGGCCGTTGCCATCTGCCGGGCCACCGCCCGCGCGGCCCCGATCCTGGTCGCCACGACCATCTGGGCCTCGGCCTGGTTCCCGATGCCAGGCGGCGGGTTGCCGAAGTCGGCCAGGGCGGTCTTCTCCGGGATCAGCATGGCGCTGGAGTTGGTCACCACCCGCTGCGCCGAGCCGTAGACGCCGATGACGGTGTAAGCGATGCCGTCGACGAACACCGCGGGACGGCTGGCCAGCCGCGCGGGGGAGATGCCGAGGTCGGCCGCTGTCGCGGTGTCGATCATCGCGACGTGCTGGCCGGTGTCGTTCTCGTACGCGGTCAGCGGCGAGCCCGCGGTCAGCCGCAGTCCCATCGCCTGCACCGCCCCCGGCGAGGCGGCCAGCAGGTCGGTCGTCTGGGAGGACGGGGCGGACAGCGCGAGCGAGCCGGTGAAGTTCGTCCCCTGCGGCAGCGAGACCGGCCACCAGACGCCCGCGGCGGTCACCCCGTTGATGCGCCGCGCGACCGCGTCGGCGTCGGCGGGGAAGCCGATGGGGGGGTTGGCGTCCGGCGGCGCGACGTTGTTGGCCGGCCCGTTGTCCTGCACCGTCACCGTGGTGTCCTGCAGCACGGTGAACTGGCGCGAGATCTGGCCGGCCCCGGTGGCGGTCATGCCGAGCACGGCCACGAACGCGCCCACGCCGAGGACCGTGCCGAGCATGGTCAGCGCGGCGCGGCCGGGCCGCTGCACGATCCCCGCGACCGCCTCGGCGGCCGCGTCCCTGGCGGCCAGCCGGGGCCGCGGCAGGCCGGCCGACGGCCTAGGCATGACTAGTCTGACGACGCTCGGACAGCACCCCGTCGCTGATGGCGATGGCACGGCGGGCGTGCGCCGCCACCTGGACGTCGTGCGTGATCACCACGATCGTGAAGCCGGCCGCGTTCAGCTGGTCGAGCAACTCCATCAGCGCGGCGGCGTTCCGCGAGTCCAGGTTGCCGGTCGGCTCGTCGCACAACAGCAGGCTCGGCCGGTTCACCAGCGCCCGGGCTATCGCGACCCGCTGGCACTCCCCGCCGGACAGCGTGGTGGGCAGCGCGTCGAGCCGGTGGCCCAGCCCGACCGCGTCCAATGCCCCGACCGCCGCCTGGACCCGGTCGCTCCGCGACGTCTGGTTGTACAACTCGGCCAGCAGCACGTTCTCCAGCGCCGTCCGGTACGGCAGCAGGTGGAAAGCCTGGAAGACGAATCCGATCCGCCGTCCGCGCAGCGCGGACCTGTCCCGGTCGCTCAGCGTGCTCGTATCCAGGCCGTCCAGCAGGTAGCTGCCCTCGGTCGGCGTGTCGAGCAGGCCGAGCAGGTGCAGCAGCGTCGACTTGCCCGAGCCGGACGGCCCGGTCACCGCGACGTAGTCGGCCGCCTCGATCACCAGGTCGGCCGGGCGCAGCGCGGGCACCGGCGGCGGTCCCGGGTAGGTGCGGGCCAGCCCGCGCAGCTCGATCACCGGCCCGATGATCCGCGCTGCCATCAGCCGCTCACCACCACGCGGTCGCCGGCCGCGAACGCCCTTGAGGTCACCGGGGTTACCTGCACGTCGCCGTTCTCCGAGATGCCCGGCGTGACCGCGACCTTCCTCTGCTTCCCGTGCGCGCCCACCACGGTCACCGAGCTGGTGCCGACCGCGGTGGTGACGATGGCGGCGACCGGCACCGTGAGCACCGGCCCCTCGGTCTGCCCGGTCTCGACGGTGACCAGGACGTTCTCGCCGTTCAGCGCCGCGGCCAGCGGTTTGGACGGGCGCACGGTCAGCGGGATGAACGCCGCCGCGCTGGAGCCGCTGGAACCCGAAGAGCCCGAAGAACCCGAAGAACCCGACGACCCGGAGGACCCCGAGGACCCGGTGGACCCGGAGCCGGCGGACCCCGAAGAGCCCGCCGAGCCCGAGCCGCCCCCGATACTCACCGTCACCCCGGCCGGCACCGTGGTGGTCGGCGTCCCCAGGTCCGCGACGGTGCCCGTCGCGCGGATGCCGGTCACCTCGTCGTAGATCGTCACCTTCAGGCCGGACCTGACCTGGGAGGCGTAGCCCGGCGGCAGCTCGCCGGTGAGCGCCAGCGACCCGCGCGCGGCGAGCTCGAGGAACGGCCGGCCCGGCTGCTGGCCGGCCGCGCCGTTCACCGCCACCACGGTCGCGGGCAGCGACGGCAGGAACACCACGTCAGCCATTGACACCCCGCCCGTGGATGGCGGGGTGTAGCCGAGGTGCTCGTAGTACAGGGTCACCGCGTACTCGGTCGCCGCACCGTAGTACCCGGCCGTATCGCCGTCGTCGTAGTAGCCGAGCGAGGCCAGCGCCTGCTGCAGTTCCGTCACGTCAGGACCGGTCTCGCCCGGCGTCAGGTCCCGCCAGGCCGGCACCGCGCCGGTCAGCGCGAACAGCGGCTCGCCGTCGAGCTCGGCGAGCTGCTTGCCGTTGCGGACCGTGCCGTCGGCCGCGACGTCCAGCTTCGAGATGTACACCGGAGCCGACGACCCGCTCCCGGACGAGCCGCTCGCCGCCGAGCCGCCCGACGCGGACCCGCCCGACGGGGCGCTCGGGTACACGTCGTACTGCGTCGCCGGGTACACCATGCCGCGCATCTCGACCGACGAGGTGAGGATCTGGGAGACGACCGCGGCCGTGGTCACCGTGGCCGGCGGCGCCGCGGTATCCGCGGCCAGCTGCTGCGGCGACTTCACGAACGAGGCGCCGATCAGCCCGCCCACGGCCAGCAGGGCCGCCGCGATGCCCACCCCGAGCAGCACGCGCCGCCGCCGGGCGAGCCGTGATCCGCGCACCGCGGCCGGGCCGCCGCCGCTATCGGGCCCGGGCCCGCTGTCCGTGGCCGGGGAGCCGAGTTGTGTCACGAGGAACCTCCGTTGCCGGGTGCGGCCGGGTGCGGCTGGGGACAGCCGGCTACAGGCGTCACCCTCTACGGCGGTTCTGCAGAAGCTGAACGAGTCGTATGTGAGTTTGATGTCAACCCGGCCGCCGTCGGCGTTCACACGAAACTCGCACGCATCTCGCATGCGACGTTCACGATCACGTGCTGCGATGAGGCGATGACGGCGGACGACGGGAGCCTGCTCGTGGTCGACGACGAGCTCTTCCTGCGCGGCGCCGTCGCCGCCTCGCTGCGCTTCCTCGGCTTCGACGTGTCCGTCGCGGAGAACGGCACGGACGCGCTCCGGCTGGCCCGCGCCAACCCCTTTGACCTGCTTGTCCTGGACGTGGTGCTGCCCGACATCGACGGGTTCGAGATCGTCCGCAGGCTGCGCCGGGAGGGGAACCTGGTCCCGGTGATCTTCCTGACCGCCAAGGACACCCAGGACGACAAGGTCACCGGGCTCACCATCGGCGGGGACGACTACATGACCAAGCCGTTCGGCCTGGAGGAACTGGCCGCCCGGGTCCGCACCGTGCTGCGCCGCACCCGCCCCGCCCCGGCCGAACCCGTCCTGACCTTCGCCGACCTCACCCTGGACCAGGACACCTACGAGGTCCGCCGCGGCGGGCGGCTGATAGAGCTGTCGCCGACCGAATTCCGGCTGCTGCGCTACTTCATGCTCAACCCGGGCCGGGTCCTCACCCGCGCCCAGCTCCTGGACCACGTGTGGGACTACGACTTCGGCGGATCCAGCACGGTGGTGTCCACTTACGTCACCTACCTGCGGCGCAAGCTGGCCGGCGGCGGGCCCGACCTAATCTGGACTCAGCGCGCCGTCGGCTACAGCCTGCGGCTGCCACGGCCCAGCGACCCAGACGAAAGCCAGGCGGGTTCCGATGAGTCATAGCCAGAGTCATAGCCAGGCAGTTCACCCGGCAGCGCTTCTGCGGCGGCTGCTCCGCGCCCAGCTGCGGCTCAGGGTGATGGCCGGCGTGGTGGTCGTCACGCTGCTCGCGCTGGTGGCGTTCGACGTCGGCGCGGTTGCCACCATGCGCCGCTACCTGCTCACCCAGACCGACAGCAACCTGCAGGGGGCGCTGACCCTGACCCTCCCCAGGCTGGCCGCCACCCTGGCCCTGACCAACCAGGCCGCCCGGGCCAGCAACCACGTCGTGCCCGGTGAGGTCGTGCTGCCGTCCCACTTCAAGACGCCCTCGCTCCCCGGCGCCTTCGACATGATCTTCCTGCCGTTCCGCGGCAAGCAGGTGACCCTGCAGGTCGCCGCCAACGGCAGCGCCGGCGGCTACTCGTGGTTCCTGTCGCCCACCGCCGCCAAGGTCGCGGTCAAGCCCGGCCCGCACACCCTGATCGGTCCCAACGGGGGAAGCCAGATCCGGGTCCAGTCGCTGCGCGCCGCGGGCGGATCCCTGGTCGCCGGGACCAGCCTGGACCAGGTGGCCAAGACCATCGGCAAGGTCGAGGTCATCGTCACGACCGGCTCCATCGCGGTGGTGCTGCTCATCGGCCTGGGCGTCTTCGTCGTGCTGCGCCGCGGCCTGCGCCCGATTGAGGCGATGGCCGGGCAGGCCGACCTGATCACGGCCGGCGACCTCACCGACCTCACTGACCGGGTGACCCCGCACAACCCGCGCAGCGAGGTGGGCAGGCTCGGCGCGGCGCTGAACGGCATGCTGACCCGGATCGAGACCGGCCTGCACGAGCGCGAGGCCAGCCAGGAGCAGATGCGCCGGTTCTTCGCCGATGCCAGCCACGAGCTGCGCACCCCGCTCGCCTCGCTGCGCGCCAACGCCGAGCTCTACCAGCAGGGCGCGCTGCGCAGCACCGACGAGGTCGACGAGGTGATGGACCGGATCGTGCTCGAGACCCGCCGGATGGGCCGGCTGGTCGACGACATGCTCAGGCTGGCCCGGCTGGGCCAGCATCCCGGAAGGTCCCGCGAGGCGGTCGACGTGACCGCCGTCGTCACCGGGTGCGCGGAGCGGGCCCGGATCGCCGACCCGGAGCGCACCTGGCGGGTCTGCGTCCACGACGGCCTGGGCACGGTCGGCGACGAGGAACTGCTCCGCCGCGCCGTCGACAACCTGCTGATGAACGTGCTCGTGCATACCCCAGCCGGCACCGTCGGCACGGTCACCGCGACCACTGCGGGCGAGCGTGTCGCCATCGAGGTCAGTGACGATGGCCCCGGCGTCCCGCCGGAGGCGCTACCGCACATCTTCGAGCGCTTCTACCGCGCCGGAAGCCAGGGGACCAGGGGCTCTGGCCTCGGCCTGGCCATCGCGGCCGAGATCGCCGCCGCGCACGGCGGCACGGCGGAGGCCGCGCGGGCCTTCCCGCGCGGCCTCCGTGTCCGGCTGTCCCTCCCGGCCGGCCCGCCCCCGGATCCGGGGCGGGCCGCCCGCGAGGCGCTGGCCGCCGTCAGCCAGAGCTGAGCGGCTAAGCATCCCCGCGCCGCATTCGCACCGCGGCGGCACCCAGCAGCACGACCACGTAGGCGCAGAACACGCCGAACCCGGTCCACGGTGTCAGCGACGTCGCCGGGTCGGGGTGCACCGTCGTCACGGCCAGCCCGGCCGCGCCGGGCAGGTACTTGCCGATCTCGTCGGACAGGCCGCCCGGCAGGAAGCCGACCAGGATCGGGACCGCGAACAGCAGGCCGAACAGCGCCGAGATCCCGCCCGCGGTGCTCCGCAGCAGCGCGCCCAGGGCCAGGCCGAGCAGCCCGGCCACGGCCAGGTACAGCGCGCCGCCGATCACCGCGCGGGCCACCCCGGGGTCGCCGATAGACACCGACAGGTGCTGGCGGCCCAGGATCGCCTGCCCGGCCAGGAACACCGCCACCGCGGCCGGGACGCTCACCGCGAGCATCGCGGCGCCCAGCACGGCCGCCTTGCCCCACAGGGTGGGCAGCCGCCGCGGTACCGCCGCCAGCGTGGTCCGGATCAGGCCGGTGGCGTACTCGCTGGTGATCAGCAGCACGCCGAGCACGCCGGCCGCGATCTGCGCGAGTTGCACCCCGGCCAGGCTGACCGAGGTCGGGTCGAACGAGGCGGTCGTCGCTCCGTGCGGAGGCCTGGCCACCCGCAGCAGGCTGTACAGGATGCCGAACGCGACGACCAGGATCACCGCGGACAGCAGCGACCACAGCGCGCCCGGCTGGGTGCGCAGCTTGGTCCACTCCGACTTCATTACCCGGGTCTGGGTCACCCGCAGCGTGCTCATTTCTTCTCCTCGAGGGTAACTGCGCGGTACTCCACCGCGTCCTTGGTCAGGTCGACGAAGGCGTCTTCCAGCGACGTCTCCACCGTGGACAGCTCGGCCACCGCGATCCCGGCCGCGGCGGCGATCGCGCCGATCCGCTCGGCGAGCAGCCCGGACACCAGCAAGGCACCGTCGTCCGCGAAGCTGACGGTCACGTCCGGGGACTGGAGCAGCGTCGCCAGCGAGCGCTGGTCCGAGCTGCGCACCCGCACCGAGGACGGCGCGGCCGAGGCGATGAAATCGGCCACGCTGGTGTCCGCGATCAGCCGCCCCTTGCCGATGACGATCAGCCGGGTGGCGGTCTGCGCGATCTCGCTCATCAGGTGCGAGGAGACGAAGACCGTCTTGCCCTGCCCGGCCAGCTCGCTCAGCATCCCGCGCATCCACCGGATGCCCTCGACGTCAAGCCCGTTGACCGGCTCGTCCAGGACCACGGTGGCCGGGTCGCCGAGCAGCGCGGCGGCGATGCCGAGCCGCTGCGCCATGCCGAGGGAGAACTTGCCGGCCGGCCGCCGCGCCACCGAGCGCAGCCCGACCGCGTCGATGACCTCGTCCACCCGGGACCGGCGGATGCCGGTGGTCTGGGCGAGCGCGAGCAGGTGGTGGTAGGCGCTGCGGGACGGGTGCACCGCCCGCGGGTCCAGCATGCCGCCGACCTCGTGCAGCGGCGCGGGGTGCGCCCGCGGCAGCCGCCCGTTGACCGTGACCGAGCCGCTGGTCGGCTCGTCCAGGCCGAGGATCATCCGCATCGTGGTGGACTTCCCGGCGCCGTTCGGCCCGAGGAAGCCGGTGACCGTCCCGGGCCGGACGGTGAACGTCAGGTCCGAGACGGCGGTGGTAGGCCCGTACCGCTTGGTGAGTTCGTGGATCTCGATCATGACAACCACAGTGCCGAACGGGCCGGGTGCCTGTAATTGGGGCGCGCAGCCTGCCTGGACTGGGGAAAACCCCACCCATCCGGCAGGAGCGCCCCATAGTGGCCGGGACGCAAGCCTTTGTACGGTGGCTTCCATGACCTGGCGCGCGATGAGGAACGCCCTGGCCGGCTTGCTCGCCGGCCTGGCCGGCGGCGTGCTGCTCGGCGCGCTCATCGGGATCTGGGGCGTGATCCTGTTCACCCTGGTGACCGGCGCGGGTGACTGGGAGCACGTCGTCGTGTACGTCGGGATAGCCCTGCTGATCATGGCGCTGACCCCGTGGCTGGTGCATGGGCTCAGCGCCATGCAACGATCCCGGCTCCGCGCGACGCTGGGGGCGGAGATCCCCGCGCCCGTCCGGTTCCTCCGGCGCACCTGGCACCAGCTCGAGTACCACCTGCTGGCCGTGTTCGCCGGGGTGGGCGGCGCCCTGCTGATTCCGCTGTTTCCGGTTGTGCCGCGACTGGCCGGCTGGGTGACCAGGACCGACGAGCGCCTGGGCCGGGCGCTGCTCGGGCCAGGCCGCCGCGAGGAACTGGCGCTGCGGGTGGAGACGCTGGCCCGCAGCCGGGCCGACCTGGTCGCGGCCGCCGACGCCGAACGCCGCCGGATCGAACGCGACCTGCACGACGGCGCGCAGCAGCGGCTGGTATCCCTGGCGATGAACCTGGGCATGGCCCGGGAGCGGTTCGAGGCCGAACCCGAACCTGTCCGCCAGGCCCTGGCCGCGGCGCACGACGAGGCCGTGCTGGCCCTGACCGAACTACGCGAGTTCATCCGCGGCCTGCACCCGGCCGTGCTCAACGACCGCGGCCTCGACGCGGCCCTGTCCGGCTTGGCGGCCCGCGCCCCGCTGCCGGTCCGGCTGCGGGTGGACGTGCCGAAGCCGGCCGCGCCCGGCGTCGAGGCGGTGGCCTACTTCATCGTCTCCGAGGCGATTGCCAACGTGGTCAAGCACGCCCAGGCCACCCGGGCCGAGGTGACCGTGACCCGGGCTCGCGACGTGCTCCGCATCGTCGTCACC
>WNGJ01009946.1_pt1 | contig 10137 bp, 11 predicted proteins | sample 5400611 | NCBI WGS metagenome assembly WNGJ01 (sample SAMN13153375, study PRJNA577476) | soil metagenome | isolation source: 40 cm soil or saprolite under Garry oak tree replicate 1 | place: USA:California | collected 2016-06-15
ACATCATTCAGGGACTCAAACGCGCGGGATTCACCGGCGGTTGGTTGCCGTGACGTCCGCGCTGCTCTCCGCCTTCTCGGGGCTCACGAACGCTGCGGAGCCGGTTGCCGGGTGGGTCACGGGGGGTCAGCCGACCGAAAAGCAATTGAAGGACTTTAAGGCTGCCGGTGGCGAAGTCGTCCTCGACAATCGCGATACCATGGAACCCAGAGGCTTCGACGAGCCGACGGCCGCACGGAAGGCGGGACTCGAGTACATCAGCCTACCGATCGTGCACGGCGCGGTCACGGTCGACACGATGAAGCGGGTGCACGATACACTCCGCAAACTCGCGGGCAAAAAGGCGCTGCTGCATTGCTCGAGCGGCAACCGGACCGCGGCGGCGCTGATACCCTATCTAATGAAAGAAGAAGGAATGCCGGAGGAAGAAGCAGTTGACATTGCCATGCGGAGCGGACTGAGAAGCACAGAGCTCATGGAGATCGCGTTACAGTACGAGCGCGGGTTGTCCCGTTGACTCGAGCCTACGACCCGCGGCACGTCTGTACATCTAGTCTTTGCATGTCCTAAGCTTTTGGTTCTTCTCGGCCCCCCGCATAGCGATGCCAGTACATCCGCATCTCAGAGATTTTGCCGTCCTTAGTCTCGCAAAAGATGGCCCCCTTGGCATCCACCTGTTCCCCAGTGCGCCGGCGCCGGAACGTGCACCGAAACTCCGTCGCGAACCACGGCCCGGCCGCGTAGATCTCGCCCGTCGAAACCCTCGTCTCCGCCTGGTAGAGCGGGATATCCTTCCAGTACGCGCGGATCGCGGCGAGCCCGCGATCGGGCTGGCTGAAGGGCGTCTCCAGAAAGACCGCGTCGTCGCTGAAGACGGAGGCTATCGTCTCGATGTCGCCGCGCTCCCATCCCTGGCCGAATCGATCGATCAACGCACGATAGTCACTGTTCATGCGCGCAATATATAGATCGTCAGCAGTCCTGCTCGTTGCGTATCTATGCGCCTGTTCTCACGCGGCCGATGAGGGGTACACGCTCCTCTTCCTCGGCCGCTCGCCGGCAGCGCGCGTTGGCCGCCTCTCCTGGGCTCCCGACGCGCCACACAGCCGGCTCATCGCGTTCGATGGCGATCTCCATGTCGTTCGCACGATCTCGAATCCACGGCTCTCGAGTCCCGCCGCCGTCGCCACCTATCCGAAGAACAGGCTGCTCGTCACCGAGCGCACGGGCGAAGGCGTCGTCTGGGACACCGCCGGCAATCCGGTACGCGAATGGGACAGCCCCTTCCCTGCGAGCCTGTATGCGGCGGACAAGGGCCGCATTGTCGCGACGCGCTCGCCGTACTTCGTGCAGTTCATCGCGGAAGACGGCAGCGCCCCGCTGCTCTGGGTGCTCGATACCCTCGGGCGACCGCAACATGGCCTGGGCACGATTCACGTGCCCGACGTCCCCTACTTCGCGCAGCTCGTCAACGCCGGCGCAGTCGCGCTCTCCGGCAACGACGTCTACTTCGCCCCGCTCGTGCGCGACGAGATTCTGCGGCTCGATGCCGCCGGCTCAGCCGTATGGCGCGGCTCGCGCGGCCTGATCCCGACGGAGCGCGATCCGCACTTCGCGACGGGGGGGGGCAACACGCGGCGCGTGGTCCATGCGCTCGTCAACATCGCCATGTCGTTCGGACCCGACGGCCGTGTTTACGTCCTCGGCGCACAGGACTCTGCGGCGACCGAGCTGCGACTCGACGTGCTTCGCGCCGACAACGGAGAAATCGTGGCCAGCCGGCGGTTGGGTACCGCTATGACTGCGATCGCTGTCGATCGCCATGGACATATCCGCGTGCTCGACCCGGACCGCCTGCTGGCGCAGACGCCGACGATGGGACGCGACCTCTTCTCGCCGGCGTTTGCGTTGCCCGATCTCTCCGGGAAGACCGTGCGGCTCGCCGCTTTCCGCGGCAAAGTGACCCTCGTGAACTTCTGGGCGTCGTGGTGCGCGCCCTGCCGCGAAGAGTTTCCTCACATGGCGGAGCTGTATCGCGACTTCGCGAAGCGACCCTTCGCGATCGCCGCGATTTCCGATGACGTGGACAATGCGAAGATGCGCGCCTTTGTCCGCGAATTCCGGCCGCCGTTTGCAGTGCTCGTGGGCGAAGGACGCATGAAGGCGGTATATCATTATCGCGGGCTGCCCTATTCGGTCCTGCTCGATCGCAATGGCAGAATCATCGAGCGGATCTTCGGGTTCGGTGGAGACCAGGAGTTCAGCAGGTTGCGCGCGACCATAACGAGAGAGCTCGATGCTGATTCTACTGCTCGCCCTTAGCACACAGACTCCTGCTGCCGGCGACTGGCCCGTCTACGGACGCGATCCCGGCGGGGCGCGGTTCTCTCCGCTGACGCAGGTGACGCGCGACAACGTCGCGCACCTGACTGTCGCCTGGACCTGGCACGCCAATCTGCCCGACATGTCCGGGATGTCTCATCGGCCGCCGGCGCTCGAGGTGACGCCGATCGTCGTGGACGGCACGATGTATGTGATCACGCCGGTCGGAATCGTCGTCGCCCTGGACCCGGCGACTGGCGTAGAGCGCTGGCGCTTCGACGCGGGCGTGGACCCCCATCGGGGGTACGGAGATTTTGCAAGCCGTGGCGTCTCGTATTGGCGAGACGGGCGAGCAACCGGTCCGTGCTCCCGCCGAATTGTCGCCGCGACGATCGATGCGCGCTTGTTCGCGCTCGACGCTGCCACGGGGAAACCCTGTTCCGGCTTTGGCACCAACGGCTCCATCGACCTGCGCGCCGGCCTGCGCGTGCCAGCGGTCGAGTTCCAGGCGTATGAAGTGACCTCGCCTCCGCTCGTCATCGGCGATCTCGTTGTCACCGGCTCGGGAATCGCCGACAACAGTGGCCCGGCACCGGCAAGCGGCGAGGTCCGCGCCTTCGACGCGCGCACCGGCGCGCTCAGGTGGACGTTCGATCCCGTCCCACAGGACTCCATGGATCCTGCCTATCAGACGTGGCAACGTGGAAGTGCCAGGCATACCGGCGCCGCCAACGTATGGTCTGTCATGGTCGCCGACCCCGTCCGCGATCTGATTTTCCTCCCCACCTCGAGTCCCGCGCCCGATTACTTCGGCGGCCTCCGGCTCGGCGAGGATCGCTACGCGAACTCCGTCGTCGCCCTACGTGCGTCGACAGGCCGGGTCGTCTGGCATTTCCAGACAGTCCATCACGATCTCTGGGACTACGACAACGCCGCGCCGCCGGCACTGGTTACGATCGCCCGCAATGGCTCGCGGATTCCGGCCGTCGTCCAGGTGACTAAATCGGGGATGATGTTCGTGCTCGATCGGATGACGGGGAAACCGCTGTTTCCGGTCGAAGAGCGGAAGGTCCCGGCGAGCAGCGTCCCCGGCGAGATGGCGTCGCCCACGCAGCCGTTTACGACCGCGACCCCGCCACTATCGCCCCTGCAGTACACGGCCGCCGACGCGTGGGGCCCTCCCCCGACGCCTGAGGTGCAGGCTGCCTGCCGAGCCCTTCTTGGAGAGTTGCGGAATGACGGCCCATTCACGCCGCCGAGCCTTCAGGGGACGCTCACGGTCCCGTCCAACATCGGCGGGGCCCATTGGGGCGGTGTGGCTATAGATGAAGGGCGCGCCCTCGCCATCGTGCCCGTCAACCGGGTTGCCGCCATGGTGCAGCTCATCGCGGCCGATGGCTTCAATTACGACAGTTCGGTGCACGTCGATGCGGGCCGCGGCCTCACCGATTTCGAGTACACGCGTATGCACGGCACGCCGTACATCATGCGGCGGCGCATCATCCTCGGTCCGACCGGCCTGCCCTGTACCCCTCCGCCTTTTGGCTCCCTCGTCGCAGTCAGTCTCACGACCGGCGGAATTGTCTGGAATGTCCCGTTGGGCGCGATGGGTGGTACTTCCGGATCGCCCAACCTCGGTGGACCGATCGTGACGGCAGGCGGACTCGTCTTCATTGGCGCGACGCTCGACCGCCAATTGCACGCGTTCGACGTCGCAACCGGTCGCGAGCTGTGGAAGGCGGACCTCCCCGCAGGCGCGCGGGCGACGCCGATGACCTATGAAGCGGGTGGCAGACAATTCGTCGTGATCGCGGCGGGCGGCGGCGGTCCGTTCGGCGCCGGCGACGCCATCGTGGCGTTTGCACTTCCGCCGTTGGAACCCTACCGTTGACCGTGCCCGAAGCCACGCATCCCGCATCTCGGATCCCGCTTCCCGTCATAATCGATACGGACCCGGGCATTGATGACTGCCTCGCGCTCCTGCTCGCGCTGAACTCACCCGAAATCGAGGTGCGAGGCATCTCGATTTCGTACGGCAATACCGTAGTCGAAAATGCGTATCGCAATGCCGTCGAAATCATTCGCAAGGTGACGCACTTCGTGCGGGTGCCTCTGGGCATCGGCGCGCGGCGGCCGCTCAAGCGCCAACTTCAGGTCGCGGCGGATACGCACGGTCCCTCAGGACTCGGCTACGCCGAAGTGCCTCCGCCGGGCGTGATCCTCGACTACGTGCGTCCACTCGAGCGGTTGCTCGACGAACAGCCCGAGCCTGTCACGCTCGTCACGCTCGGCCCGGTGACGAGCCTCGCACTGGCGTTGCGTTCCAATCCCGCAGTCGTCCGCGAGAAAGTCGGCCGCCACGTCGCGATGATCGGCAACATCGAGGCGGCCGGCAATCAGACGCGCTTCTCCGAATTCAACGCCTGGTGCGATCCCGAAGCCCTGACCACCGTGCTCGCGGCCGAGATCCCAACCGAGATGATCGGGCTCGACGTCACGCGCAAACTCGTCGTGAAGGGCACTGAAGTGGAGCGGTTGGCGAGCACGTCGCCCTGGCTGTACGATGCGCTGCGGTTCTACGTCGAGTTCCACAAGAGCCACGAGGGACTCGACGGCGCGGTGGTGAATGACGTGCTGGCGATCGCCTACCTGATCCAGCCCGATGTGCTGACGTTCAGCGACTTGCGGCTGACCGTCAATTTGGATGACGGTCAGAGTCGCGGCCGGACGCGCCTCGATCCCAAGGGATCGTTCGTGCGCGTCGCGATGGACGTGCATCCGCCGCCGGTGCGACGGCTGCTGTTCGAGCGCGTGCTCCCCGCCGGTGCGCTGGCGGACGCGGACGCGGAAGCGATGGCGTGACGATTCCCCGGAAGGTTGCCGTCATCGGCGCCGGCGAGATCGGTGTCGGATGGGCGGCGCTCTGCGCCTCAGCCGGCTGGCCCGTCGCGATCTTTGATTTGGACCCCTCAGCGGTGGAACGGGCATCGGGCGAAGTCGAACGGCGCACGCGCGCGCTCGTCGCGCTCGGTCGCGCACCGGAGAGCATCGTGGAGCGCGGTCTCCGTGAGCTGGAGCGCGCGAAGTTCCTTTCGGAGGCGGTCCAGGACGCCGACTGGGTGATCGAGGCGATCCATGAGGATGTCGTTGCGAAACAGAAACTACTCGCGGGGATCGAGCAGGCCGCCGCTGGGGAAACGCTGATCAGCTCGTCGTCGAGCGGGCTGTCGCCCACGGAGATTTTTGGGCGCATGCGCTCGCTCGACCGTTGTCTCGTCACGCACCCGCTCAATCCCCCCGAGCTGATCCCCCTCGTCGAAGTGGTTCCGGAGGGCCGCACGTCCGCGGCCTCGATCGCGCGAGCCGTCGATTACCTGCGCGCCCTCGGCCGCCACCCGATTGTCCTCAAGAAAGCGATCGCGGGCTACGTGGTGGGGCGCGTCGCCGCGGCGGTCTGGCGCGAATGCATCGATCTCGTGTTGAAAGGCGTGATCAGCGTGGACGATCTCGACCGAGCCGTGTCACTCGGTCCCGGAATCGGGTGGGCGGCGGCGGGACCGCATCTCACCTACCACCTCGCGGCGGGCGAAGGCGGGATCCGCATTTTCACGCAGCAGTTGTTGGCGAGCTTCGAAAGCTGGTGGCAGGAGCTGGCGCACTGGTCGCAGCTCGACCCCGAGCAGCAGCGCGCCCTCACCCAGGCGATCGAACGGGCCTACAAGGGGAAGATCGAGTTCTTGCGGGATGCACGGGACCGGCGGCTCAGCGCGATTCTGCGCTCCCTGGAGCAGGCGCGCGCACCATCAGGATCGGAATCCGGCTGACGTGTCGTAATGCTGTCGCGGTAGTGCCATGAACGACGTCGCTCAACAGCGAGTGCCCATGCGTCGCCATGGCGATCAGATCGACCTTTTCGCGATCGGCCGCCGCCGCGATCTCCCGTGCGGGATCACCCGCCGCCAACACCGCATCCACCTCCACGCCCGCCCGCCGCAGCTCCTCTGAAATCCGCTCCAAATAGGCGCGGTCTTCCTTCATTTCCTGCGACTCACGGAGGTTGAGCTGCTCCATGTTGCGGGCCGCCCACCCGTCGGCGACGTGGAGCAACAACACTTGAGCGCCGCACAGCTTCGCGAGTCCGGCGACATGCCGGAGAATCCACTTGTCGGCGGCGCTGTTTTCGACGGGCACCAGGATCCGCTTGTACATCAGCTGACCCAGCCAGTGAAGATGCGCACCAGCAGCCAGGTATTGAAACTTGCAATCGCAACCGCCACGGCGTAGGCGAGCGATTTCAACCAAAGCGGGTTTACGAACTCGCCCATTTTCAGGCGGTCGGACGTAAACCGCACCAGCGGGAAGACCGCGAACGAGAGCTGCAGGCTGAGGATCACCTGGCTGAGGATCAGGAGTTGGGCCGTGCCGTGCGCGCCGAAGAAGATAGCCGTCAGCGCCGCGGGCACAATCGCGATCAAGCGGGTGATCAGGCGCCGCAGCCACGGCCGGATGCGGATGTTCAGGAATCCTTCCATCACAATCTGGCCGGCGAGCGTTCCCGTCAGCGTCGAGTTCTGACCGGAGGCCAGCAGCGCGAACGCGAAAACCGCGCTCGCGCCCGTGACACCGAGCAACGGCGTCAGCAGCCGATATGCATCCTGAATCTCCGCCACGCCGGTGTGCCCGGCGCTGTGGAACGTCGCGGCCGCAACGATCAAAATCGCCGCATTGATGAACAGCGCGAACGAGAGCGCGACCGTAGAATCGAGGAACGCGTACTTAACCGCTTCGCGCCGACCCGCGCGCGTCTCCTCGTAGCTGCGCGTTTGCACGACCGACGAGTGGAGGTAGAGGTTGTGGGGCATCACCGTCGCGCCGAGTATGCCGATCGCGATGTACAGCTTGTCGGGGTCCCGCAAGATTGACGCGCTCGGCACAAAGCCGCTCAGGACGGCGCTGGCGTCGGGCTTGGAAATCAGAATCTCGAAGAGAAAGCAACCTGCGATGGTAGCGATGAGCACAAGGACCAATGCTTCCAGCAAACGGAATCCGCGGTGCTGCAGGTAGAGGACGATGAGCACGTCGAGCGACGTGATCGCAATGCCCCATGTCAACGGAATCCCAAACAATAGCTGGAGCGCGATCGCGGAGCCGATGACCTCGGCGAGGTCGCAAGCGGCAATCGCGATTTCGCAAATGATCCAGAGAAAGAACGAGACCGGCCGGGAGTAATGATCGCGGCACGCCTGCGCCAGGTCGCGGCCCGTGACGATGCCGAGCTTTGCCGAGAGACCCTGGAGCAGGATCGCCATCAGGTTCGACAGCAGGATGATGCTGAGCAGCGTGTAGCCGAAGCGCGCGCCGCCGGCGAGATCGGTCGCCCAATTGCCGGGATCCATGTACCCGACGGCAACGAGGTAGCCGGGCCCAGCGAACGCCAGCGCTTTCTTCCACCAGGCTCCGGGTTTGACGGGGATCGTCCGGTAGGCTTCCGCTAAGCTCGGCGTGAGCCGCGGATGCCGCCAACCGGTGTCGAGGACGCTATTCGCCATCGCTGGGCCGGCAGAACAAGAGCAGAGCGAGCTCCTGACCGACGACACGCGTCGTGCCGTCGTGCAAACGGATGATCGTGGGGCCGTTGAACGGCTGGCGATCGATCACCGTGAGCCGCACACCCGGCGTCAGGCCCTGCTCAGCGAGATAATGCAGCCGCGCCGGCTGCTCATCGCCGACTTCCTGTAACAGCACGCTCGTCCCCACGGCTGTTTCCGCCAGTGTCGCGAGCTCCGCTTCTTCGATCTCACCCGCCGCCGTTGGGATGGGCGCGCCATGTGGATCGTAACGCGGCTCGCCGAGCGCATCCGCCATCCGCCCGATCAGCTTTTCAGAGACCGCGTGCTCGAGCCGCTCGGCTTCGACGTGCACGTCGCCCCAGTCGTAACCGAGTTTGCCGGTCAGATACGATTCGAGGATGCGGTGGCGCCGAATCATTTGCAGCGCCGCGCGCCGGCCCTGCGGCGTGAGCTGCACGCCGCGATACGGCACATGCTCGATGAGCCCCGTCTCGGAGAGCCGCTTCATCATGCCGCTCACGGACGGAGGAGCGACTTGAAGCATTTCAGCGATGTCGCTGGTTGTCGCGAAGCCGCCCTGACTGGTGAGGTGGAAAACCGACTTCAGATAGTCTTCGACCGACCGTGTGAGCGGGGGGGACGGCTGTGGAGAACGAAGAGAAGCGCTCACGAGTAACCTCCGGAGGAGGAATACCTGTCAACGAGACAGCCAATTAGGCTAGTCTAATTATCAAATGTTGTCAAGCAAAGATGTGGATTTTGCGGAGCTAAGATATGAGCGTAATTAACGGCGTGAGAATGCGCTCGCTCATCCCCCAGATCGTGCGATTTCCCAAGATGTATGCCGGTAAAACACGTCTCGGGATGCCAGGATGATCGATAGTCACCTCCCCGCGGACGCCCGGCGCGTCGAGCGCCCGAAACGACACCCAAAACGCGTCCTGGACCTCCGCGTTGAGCGTTACCGAGGGCCGTGCTGTCAACGCGAATACAAATGGTCGAACCACAACGGGCGGCAGCACGGGAGTCCGCGGGTACAGGTCATCGAGCGCGCCCAGCCGCTCCGCCGCGGTCAGATCGATGCCCACCTCCTCGTGTGTTTCGCGGATCGCAGTCGCGAGGAGATCAGCGTCGCCTGGTTCTCGGCGCCCGCCCGGAAAGGCGATTTGACCCGACCAGGTGTCGCCGGCGCGCACGGCGCGATGGATGAAGAGCACTTCGAGGCCGTCGCCGCCCTCATGGAGCAGAATTGCTACCGCAGCGGGGATCGTACCGATCTCGTTCTCGATAGCGACCGCGTGGTACTTCGCCAGGGCCCGGCGGGCGTCTTGCAGCGTAGCTACGCGGAGACCTCCTCCCCGCCGTCGACGTTGATCACGTTGCCGGTGATCCAGTCGGCGCCGGGGTGAGACAGTGCCACGATCGCGCCGCCCAGGTCGGCGGGGGTGGTGAGACGGTGGTGCGGGTTTCGCAGCGTGGCGATCTCGATCAGCTTTTCGTTGCCTGGGATCTTCCGCAGCGCGGGTGTGTCGGTCACGCCGCCGCGCAGCGCGTTCACCGTGATGCCGTGCGGCGCCAGCTCGAGGGCCAGTTGGCGCGTGTGCGACTCGAGCGCCGCCTTCGCGGCCGAAACGGCGCCATAGGTGGCGAAGACGCGCGTCGATCCGGATGAGGTCATCGAAAAGATGCGGCCACCCTTCCCCATCAATCCCAGCTTGACGACGCCCTGCGCCCAATAGACAAGCGAGTGGGCCATCACGTCGAGCGTCATGTCGATGTTGGCTTTATTCAACGCGTCGTCGCCGATGTACGGCTTCAGCGTCCCGAAGGCGAGCGAATGCAGCAGCACCGCCACGTTCAATCGTTGCTTGGCGAGCTCGCCCAGTACCTCGTTGCGCTTCGCTTCGTCGGCGGCGTTGATGTTGAAGTACTGGGTCTTGCGACCGAGTTTCTCGATGTCGCGGCGGATCTCGGCGACATGCTCGAGGCCGGCCTTCCGGTCCAGGTGGACCCCCACGATGTCGTAGCCCGCCTGCGCGAGCGCACGCGCCGCTCCTTCACCGAACCCGCTGGACGCTCCGAGAATCAACGCCCATTTGGGCGTCCTTACCTGCGCGTGTGTGTTGTCTGGCATGGCGATATAATAGCCCACCGATGAAAAGCCATCTATGGATCGGAATCGGCTTGATTGCCGGGATTGTCGTCGGCATCGCCGCATATTGGCTGAGCCAGGCCGGCCATCCGC
>WNGJ01009948.1_pt1 | contig 10136 bp, 5 predicted proteins | sample 5400611 | NCBI WGS metagenome assembly WNGJ01 (sample SAMN13153375, study PRJNA577476) | soil metagenome | isolation source: 40 cm soil or saprolite under Garry oak tree replicate 1 | place: USA:California | collected 2016-06-15
CGTCGCCTGACGGTTACCGTCGGCTTCCGTGAATTTAATTCCTTCCGGCACTTCATTGGAACGGACGAACAGACACAGCGTGAGCTCCTTCACAATCAGGTCGAAAATCACCAGCTCCTTTTCGATGTCGGCATCAACTATCAACTCTCTCGTCGCTGGAGTGTCATCGCGGATGTTCCCGTACTCCAAGGCTCGCGCAATCAGATCTACCCGCCCGTGGGTGTTTATCGCATTGGCGGCATCGGGGACATGCAGGTGGGCGTGCAATCCTGGATTTTCCGTCCACCCACCGAGAGCAACGGCAACATCGCCGTCAGCAGTAGTTTGAAAATTCCCACCGGCATCTGCGACGGCAAAAGCTCAGCTGTTCTGAATGGGCAGACGATCACCGCGGTTGCCGATCAGTCTCTCCAGCCCGGCGACTGCCGCTGGGGCTTTACGCTCGCGACCCAGGCCTATCGCCAGATCTGGTTGCATACCATGCTCTACTTCCAGGGCTCCTGGCTGTTCAATCCGGCGGACACCAACGGCGTTCCCACGTTCCGTTCCCGCGCTAGCGAATCCGTCATGTCCGTCACTGACCAGTATCTTTTCCGCGGCGGCTTCTCCCACGCCGTTCCCGGAGTGCGCCATCTTTCCTTCAGCTTCGGCGGGCGCATGGAAGGCATTCCGGTTCGCGATGCTTTCGGCTCCAGCAACGGTTTCCGCCGTCCTGGGTACATCATCTCGATCGACCCCGGCATCATGTACAGTTTCCGCCGCAACACGATTTCCGTGAACGGCCCGTGGGCCGTCGAACGCAATCGCCGCCGCAGCGTCCCGGACATCGCCGCCGGCAGGCATGGCGATGCGGCCTTTGCCGATTACACGCTCATCGCCGTCTTCTCCCACCGCTTCTAATTTGCGCGTGCGACTTGCTCACGATGAGTTTTGGACGGCTATCGCTACTCCGAGGTGTTCTCCCTGAAGCAGAACCAGGTGGCGCGCGGTTGGTAACATTGGCTGCCCGCCATCCTAGTTCTGCAACAGCTTTGCTCCGGTATTGTCTGCTCGCCGGAGTTCTATGCTTTTCCTACAATTCTCTTCGCGCGCAAACGCCTCCGCCGCCCCCTCTTTCTTTCAACGACCTCTCCGGCAAACCGCACACCCTCGCCGATTCCCGAGGCAAAATCGTCGTCCTCAACTTCTGGGCCACCTGGTGCCTCCCATGCCGCGAAGAAATGCCCATGCTCTCCAAACTCGCAGCCCAGTACAGAGACAAGGATGTATCGTTCCTCGCCGTCTCGCTCGATGACGCCCAATCGCAACCCAAAATCCCGCGCTTCCTGGAGAAAAAGAAAATCACGCTTCCCATCTTCACCGGAGCCACGCCCGCAACGCTTCACGATTTCCAACTCGGCGAAATCGTTCCCGCCACCATCATCCTCGATCGAGACGGCTCAGCCATCTTTCGCATCATGGGCGAAGCCTCTAAAAAAGACATCTCCGCCCGCGTCGATTGGCTACTCTCCGCTCGCACCTCCAAGTCTCCCAAGCCTCTCCTCAAAAATTTCTAGACCGCGCTCTCGAATTACCGTCAAACCAGTCGTCATTCCGAACCTTGCCTGCCGCGCGCCCGCCGAGGCGGACAAACAGGCGGAGCGAGGTTGTAGCGTGTCCCCGAAAGCCTGTCCCCGAAAGCCTTGACTTGAACTGACTTGCGCACTAGATTTGCGGCTGAGACGTTCCCTCCGTAGGCAGAGATCTATGAACCCACGCATGCGCATTTTCGTCGAGCTGACGCTAGCGGTGGGATTTCTGGTACCAGCTGCATTGGCGCAGAAGCCCCCGGCTCCTGCGCCTCCGCCTCCCACACCGCCGAGCCGTCCTGCGACCTCCACTCCCTTGAATACCCCGCCAGGCCAACCGCGAGAGGATCTCGTGCTGTTTCTCCAAGGCCGTGTTGCAACCGATGACGGGACACCCGTCCCACACGATGTGTTGGTTGAGCGGGTCTGCAACGCCAGCGTACGTCAGCAGGTGTATGCAACTTCGCGCGGCGACTTCAGCATGGAATTGGGATCGATGACGGATTCTTACCTTGACGCTAGCGGGGACAGGTCTCCGCAATACGGCCAGGCTAGAAAGGTTCCGGGGATGGGAATTTCACGACACGAGTTAAGGAACTGTGAGCTACGGGCCACCGTTTCTGGTTTTCGTTCCAATGTCATCAGCCTTGTGGATCTCGCTCCCGTCAGCAGCAGCATAGACGTCGGCGCCATTGTGGTGCACAGAACTACAAAGATCAAAGGCATGACGCTGAGCGCCGCGCCCTACAAAGCGCCGAAGGATGCCAGAAGAGCCTACGAGAAAGGCCTCGAGGCCCAGAGGAACGGCCGACTTGCCGATGCACGCCAATACTTTGAGAAGGCAGTAGAGATCTATCCGAAGCACGCGAACGCCTGGTTCCAGTTGGGCGCTGTTTTGCAGAATCTAGCCCTGAAGGAATCGGCACGCACGGCATATACCCACGCGACGACGATCGACAGCAAGTTCCTGCCGGCTTATCTGTCGCTCGCATCAATGGCCTACGAAGCGGAAGATTGGACCCAGGTCCTTCACCTTACGAATCACGTCTTGGATCTCGATCCATTGAAATATACGAACGTCACCGGTTACATCCTGGATCTCGATCCGCTCGATTACGCCGAAGCTTATTTCTATAACGCGGCTGCAAATTACAAGCTCAACAAAATCGAGGACGCTGAAAGGAGCGGGCTCAAGGCGGAACGGCTGGACCTGCGCCCGCGTTTTCCGCAACTGCATCTTTTACTGGCTGAAATATTTGCTCGAAAAAACAACTATGCCACTGCAATCTCAGAGACAAAAATTTATTTGGAGTTAGCTCCGCATGCGAAAAACGCGGATCAGGTACGGGAGCGGTTGGCACAATTGGAGAAGCTGAACGATCCAGTGTCAAACGGCGAAAGAACCGATCAGAACTGAGTATCGGCGTTGGCTCGCAGCTCCCTGGCTCGCAGCCCTTGCTGACGAAGCATGCGTGCAATGTCAGCCACGTCGAGGGCACTCTTAACGAATGCCCGCTCTTTTGCCACATGAGCCGTGCTCATTTGACAGAAACCTACCTGAACACAGCCACTACACAACTGGCGAAACACGCCGCGCGTTCTGGTCTCTTTCGACGTTACTCGTGTCGCAAGGCATCCGCGGGATGGACCCTGGTCGCGGCTCGAGCAGGGATGGCGCAGGCGAGGAGAGCTGCGGCGGCTAGGACGCTTGAGATGGCTAGGAGCATGGTCGGGCTTGCGGCCCCGATGCCTTCGAGTTTGCCAGCTAGGGCGCGACCCGAGACCACGCTCACTATTGCTCCGAGCACGAAACCTATGACGAGTACGCGGCCCGTCGATCCAAGTACCAATCTCAGCACATTGCCAGGAGTGGCGCCGAGTGCCATGCGGATGCCGAATTCGCGGGTGCGGCGGGAGACGGCATAGGAAACCACGCTGAAGATGCCGGTGCATGCCAGGGTCAAACCGATTACGCCGAAGATCCCAAACAGGAACGTGGCAAATCGCGGATATGCGGTGGCGTTGCTTAGAAAATCGTCCAGACTGCGGACAAATGCGATGGGCTGGCTCGGATCTACCGCACTCACGGCCTGGCGCGCGCCATTGGAAAGCGCGAGTGGGTCGGAGTTGACCGTGCGAATCGCAAACATCATCCCTGGCGGGAACAGGTGCGAGACGGGAATATAGACGGCGGGTTCCGGCTGGTCACGGAGCCCGGAGTTCCGAACAGTGCCGCAGATTCCGACAATCTGATACGCATTCGATGTTTGAGGAGGTTTCACAAAACCGGGAGGCAGCCCTTCGATAGGTAAATCCAGGCGAATCTGCCTGCCGATGGGATCTTGACCATGCGGAAAGTATTTCTTCACCATATCTTCGGTGACGATAGCGAGGGGAGTGGCCCGGGTCACGTCCGCGGCATCGAAGTAACGGCCCTTCAGAAGTGGAATGCCGATCGTGCTGAAGTAGGCGTCGCTCACCAGGTTTACGCGAATCTGCGCGCCGGGCGACTGTAGTCCGTCCATATCGAATTTCAAGTTGACGCCGGAATAGGGAGGCACTCCGGTGGCGGCGGCAGCGGCCGATTCCGCACCTGGAAGCCTTGTCAAATGTTCAATGATATCGGTGAAAAAGGTTTGGCGCTGGCTCCATTCGGGATACCGGGCTGCAGGCACGGGGACATAGATGGTCAGAACGCCTTTGGGCTGATAGCCGAGTTTCTGTCTAGTGAGTTCGAGCATACCGGCAGCGGCAAGCGCAGCGCCGGTAAGGAGCACGAGCGATAGGATTACCTCGGAAACGATCAGGACATCACGCAGCCGGCGACCTGCCGTGCCGGAGGCGGAATCCCGCCCGGCGTCCTTGAGGAAAGTCGCCTGGTTTTGACTGGAAAGCTGAAGCGCAGGCGCGAGGCCGAACAAAATTCCGGTCAGAACTGAAACGGCCGCGGCGAAACACAGCACCGGCACATTGATGGCAATCGCGGCCTCGTGCGGCACCGAGTATTCCGGCATCAGGGCGACCACTGCTTTTACGCCACCATACGCCAATGCTACGCCCAGCGCTCCCCCTGTCACGGATAGCATCACGCTTTCGGTTAGCAACTGCTGGATGACACGCTTTCGACCTGCACCCAAGGCAACTCGCACCGCGATTTCGCCTTGCCGCGCGCTGGCCCGCGCCAGCAGGAGATTCGCGATGTTGGCGCACGCGATCAGCAGCAAGAAACCCACAGCGGCGAGCAGGGCTAAAAGGGTGTTGGCGAACTTTCCTAGGATCCCTTCGTTAACCGACATGAATTCTGTGCGGAACGGTGGCTCGGGATAGGCGAATGAAGGAGCTGTTTTCACAAATTTCTCGTGGAAGCTCTGAAACTCGGCGTTGATCTGTTGCTTGGGGACGCCGGGCTTCACCTTAAGCACCATGCCGAAGCGCTCCTCGGTACCGGGATGGATTTCCACCGGAACGTACACGTCTGCATCGTTCCATGTAAACCGGACCGGTAGGACGCCGATTATGGTGAAGAACTTGTCGTTGAGGCGGATTTGCTGTCCCAGGACGTCGCGCCGGCCGGAGAAATGGCGTTGCCAGAACAAATAGCTCAGAACCGCGACGGGTTCGACTTTCGATTCATCGCCTGCATCCTGTGGCGAGAACGTGCGGCCGAACAGAGGCGGAACGCCGAAAAACTGGAACGCATTTGGAGAGAAGTCCTCTTGAATGACGGCTTCCGGGAGGCCCGCCTCGGCCATCACCACGCTGCGCCGGTTGTTGAGAATCATGCTTTCGACGCTCTTGGCGCGAGCCTTCATCTCGAGATACTCCGCCATGGTGTAGCCGATGTAGTGGTCGCCCTTGGGATTAAGTGGCAATGAACTCGGGCTTAGCGGTGTTTCTTCGGTTTTCTTCGAAAGTCGAGAGATAGATGGGGTGCCTTCTTTGTGATCAAAACCGATCAGATTTTTGTACTTGTGCGCCTCCCAGATACTCGGAGCCTAGCCACTTGCGACCTCTGAGACGCGATCCAGACGTTTGAGGTTTGACACGACTGGGCAGGAGGGCTAGGCTTTCGAGCCAAGGGGAAGCTCAAAACGGAAATTCCCGTTTAGAGGAGGGAAATGAGAAAACTGAGATTATCGATGTTCGTTCTCGTCATTCTCATGCCTGGGTTGACGTTCGGGCAGGTTGCAACTACAGGGAAAATCGCGGGAGTGGTGACCGATTCTTCAGGGGCCGCCGTGCCGAGTGCCACGGTGACGGTCAAGAGTACGGCACTGATGGCCGAACGCACTACCACTACGGGGGCGGACGGCGCGTATCTTTTTGATCTCCTGCCTATTGGCACCTACGAGGTCACTGTTATATCCAAGGGTTTCAAGGGCTACACCGAAACAGGCATTGTTCTCACTGCGGGCTTCACCGCGACGGTCAACACCAAACTGCAGGTCGGAGAAGTCAGCGAGGTCGTGAAGGTCGAGGGAGTGCCCGTTGTCGATTTGCAGAACAATCAGACGGCGACAACGTTTGACGAGAACCTGCTACAGGATATTCCGAGCGGGCGGGATCCATGGTCAACCCTCGCGCAAATGCCAGGCGCCACGGTCGGAACATTCGACGTCGCGGGGGACAACAGTTACCAACAATCGACCATGCAAATACATGGCAGCACGCCAGCCGAACAGATTTACAGCTTTAATGGTCTGGATTTGAACTGGCCCGGCGCGAATGGCGGCTATACGCAGTTCTACACCAACCACGATTCCTTCGACGAATTTCAGGTGGTCGCGGACAATGCCCCGGCTTCCGTCCCTATCGGCGGCGTGTACATGAACATGGTGACCAAGTCCGGTTCGAATGAGCTGCACGGCCAAGCTGGAATTTATTATTTGACTTCCAAGCTGCAGGCTGGCGTGAAAGCTCCAATTTACAATGGCAAGCCAGTTGTTTCTGGCTCGCCCTTCGATATGACGCGAGACACCACGGCGAGTCTCGGTGGCCCCCTAATGAGAGACCGCTGGTGGCTTTTTGGGTCCTATAGGCGTTACGACCTGCGTCAGCAAATTCTTGCAGTCACGAACCAGGCTGGGGCACCAGTGAACGACGTGAACCACCAGACTAATACGGATCTGCGGAGCGATTTTCAGGTGAACGCGAAGAACAAGTTTAGCTTCATCTGGCTTTATAACGAGCAGAACCGGTTTTTCCGGCGAGACACCAGCTACGCCTATGTTTCAAAGGAAGCCAGTTGGTTGCAGATCGAGCCGGCTTACATCCTCCAGGGACTTTGGACAAGCCAAGTCACTAACAATTTTATCCTCGACTTCCGCATCGGGTGGAACAAGATCGTTTTTCCTCTCAGCTATCAGCCTGGCGTGACGTCAACAGACATCAACATACAGGATGTCGGGGCCAGGACCGAAACAGTCGCTGCTCCCTACCAGTTCGCGAATCCCGCTTGGGTCTTGAAATGGTCCGCGGGTGGTTCCTGGGTCAAGGGGGACCTGCATGGAACACACAATTTCAAGTTTGGTTTTGAAGACGGCCTATCCTACAACTCGTACATCTACAAGGTGAACGGTGGAATCAACGAGATCTTCGACAATGGGACGCCCATTCAAGTAATTGCTTACAATACTCCGGCAACTCAAAAGAACTACTTCCGGGATACCAGCCTCTATTTGCAAGATACATGGACGGTGACGCGGCGTATAACCCTGGACCTAGGAATGCGCTATGACAGGTTCAACACCTACTACCCGGCTCAAAAGAACGATCCAGGGCAAACTTTTCCGCAACTCTTCCCGCTTACGCCTGCAGCTATGCAGGCTTCCGGAAACCTCGTCGATTGGAACACGGTATCGCCGCGATTGGGATTGGCGTTCGACGTGACGGGCAAGGGTGACTCGGTAGCGCGAGTCAGCTATGGACGCTACTACATAATGCAAGGAACAGGGCTAGCCGAAACCGTAAACCCCGTGGGGTTTGCAGGACAAGGCTACAAGTGGGATGACTCCGGAGATAAGGATAATATTCCACAGCAAAGCGAGTGGCTCAATCCAAACAATCTTATTTTCGCCTTCGGCGGTTCCAGCACTCACATCAATCGCAACATGAGCCGCCCGTATTCAGAGCAAATCAGCGCGGGTTACGAAAAACGAGTTTGGCGAGACCTGCGCGTTGGCGCCACTTATTACTACCGCACCAAGAAGAATCTCTTCGGGCTTGAGAACACGCTCGTTTCGCCGTCGGACTACACACCGGTCACGCAGCTCCCGGACCAGAACGGGGTTATGCAGCCGATCATCAACGGCCTGACGGGGCAAGCCATCACTCTGTTCAACCTCGATCCTGCCAAACAAACAGCTTTCAACTTTGTAGTCACCAACATCCCGAAGCTCGACAACAACTCCTACCACGGGGTGGAGTTCACGGCCGTAAAGCGGCTCTCGAACAAATGGCAACTGCTGGGCGGTTTTACAATCCAGCGCCAGAAAGGCACTTATGGGCGAGGCTACTCCGATCAGGCGTACAGCGACAACTTTACAGACCCTAACAGCGACATCAATCGCAACAATAACTATCTGAATTCCGATTCGACTTATATCTTCAAGGTGGATAGCAGCTATGAATTTCCCTGGAAGATTGGCACCAGCATGAACTTCCAACATTACACAGGCCTGCCGCTGCAACCTCTTGAAATTTTCGGTGCGTTCGGGGGATTAACGCAGGGCACGGAAACAGTCATTCTTCAGCCCGCCGGGATCAAGCGGCTCCCCAGCGTCAACATGCTTAACTTGCGGCTCTCGCGTGAGTTCGCCGTGAAGGAGCGGTGGCGTGTGATACCGGTCGTGGACTTCTTTAACGTCACCAACGCGCAGACCGTAGTGGGGGAGAACAGCTTCATTGACGCCAACCCTGCAAACAATACTTACTTGAAGCCATTCCAAACTATTGACCCGTTTGTGACGCGGTTTGGTTTGCGCTTTACGTTCTAGCGCGGAATGACGGCAGCATGATTCTCAATTGAGACTTCTGTGCGGCGGGTTCGGCGGTTTACTGCCTCCAACTCGCCGCTTTCTTTAAGTGGCTGCCAATTCTCGCTTCACAGGAACTGCGTTTCAAAATAGACTCCGTTCCGCGGAACGGCGAAAAGGTTTCACCGAGCTCCGGGAAGAAGGAGAGGCACTATGTGCATCACTAGGTGCATGAGGAAGCGTGTTTTGGGTGCGGCCATTACCATTGCAACGGCGCTGGTTTGCGCGAGCCATTTGCGCGCGCAGACTGCGAGCCGCAAACCTGCGGCTAAATCGACGCTCACGATTGAGCAGCTCATCGACATCAAGCATCCGTCGGACCCCGTTTGGTCGCCGGACGGCAAGCATGTCGCATTCATCTGGGATCGCGCGGACATCAGGAATCTGTATGTCGCGAACGCGGACGGCAGCGGCACGCCCGTTGCGCTCACGTCGTTTCCCGAAGGTGGAGTCGCCGACGCCTTTTGGAGCGAAGACGGCGACAGCGTTTATTTTGTGCACCAAGGAGACTTGTGGAAGGTTCTGGCATCGGGAGGCGCCCCCACGCCTGCGTGGAGCAAGCCCGATCCCGGCAACGGATTTGTCCCATCACCTGACGGGCGGCGCGTTGCGTTCGTGCGCAGCAATCGCGCCGAAGACCAAGGCGCGCGAAAAGGAAGCGATCTTATCGTCCGCTGGCTTTCCGACGGAACCGAGTCCACCATCGCGCACGACGATGTGAGCATCCGCGGCATCGTGTGGTCGCTGGAGGGCAAATCGGTCGCCTATACCGCCGGCTCCAAAATCATCCATCATGATGAATCGCCGGCGTACTCCGGCGCCAAGCTTATCTATCGCGTTTCGGAATACGTGCCCGGCCAGATTTACGCCCTGAAACTGAACGGCGGTAAACCAGTCACCATCAGCACGCCAGGCGAGTACGGCGGATTGGCTTGGGTGGATGCCAACGGCCTGGTTTTCGATGGTCAGTCGAAAGACTTCAAGAAATATTTCATTTACGTCGCCGATGCAACGACGGGGGCCACGAAAACTATTCACGAGGTAGACGAAGAGAAATTCTGGAGCATTCCGGACTGGGGTGAAGCGGGCGCGCAGCCGTGGCCTTCTCCCAACGGCAAGTGGATCGCTTTCCTCGGTGATCAGGACGGCTGGGATCATCTCTATGTGATGCCGTCGTCCGGAGGCGACGCCGTACAGATCACCAAGGGCCGCTTCGAAGCGTGGCGTCCCGCGTGGTCGCACGACAGCACGCGCATCGCCTTCGATGCGAATGTGGAAGATCATCCCGGCGACCGCCGCATTGGCATTGCCACCATCGGAGACGATCCCGCCAATGCAAAAATCGCCTACATCACCCAGGACGTGGGAACAAACATCGAACCCCACTGGTCTGACGGCGATGCCCGTTTGGTCTATCAACACACGGACACGCACAACAGCGCCGATCTCTATACCATCGCCTCACACGAGGGCGCGCCGCCGGTCCGCTTGACGGACTCCATGCCCGCGGACGTCGATCACACGCGCTTCGTCG
>WNGJ01012166.1_pt1 | contig 10136 bp, 7 predicted proteins | sample 5400611 | NCBI WGS metagenome assembly WNGJ01 (sample SAMN13153375, study PRJNA577476) | soil metagenome | isolation source: 40 cm soil or saprolite under Garry oak tree replicate 1 | place: USA:California | collected 2016-06-15
GCCTGCTTCGAATTGTCGATCGCGCCGCATCGGGTGGCGAAGATTTCCGGGATCGGCTGCTCGTCGAAAACACCCGATTACTTCCTCGGCAATTCCCACGGCTTCAATTCGGTGCACGGCCGCATGCCGTCGGTGCTCACCGGCGCCAATCTCGCTAATCGCGATCTCATCTATCTCGGCGTTTCGGGTGACGGCGATTCGGCGTCGATCGGGGTTGGTCAATTCGTCCACGCCATCCGGCGCGGCGTCAACATGGTCTATATCGTGGAGAACAACGGTGTTTACGGCCTCACCAAGGGCCAGTTCTCCGCGACGGCCGACCGCGGCTCCAAATCGAAGAAAGGCGTCGTCAACCCCGACAGCGCGATCGACATGGTGGCAATGGCGCTCCAGCTCGGCGCGTCCTTGGTGGCGCGCTCGTTTTCCGGCGACAAGAATCAGCTTGTGCCGATCATCAAGGCAGCCATCGAGCACCAGGGCGCGGCCTTCATCGACGTGATCAGCCCGTGTGTCGCGTTCAACAATCACGCCGGATCAACCAAGAGCTACGATTACGTGCGCGAGCACAACGAGGCCGTGAACAGGCTTGATGTCATGACTGGCCGGGAGCCGATCCTCGTCGACTACGCTCCCGGCACGGTGCAGACGGTCGAGCAGCATGACGGCACGATGCTGGCGCTGCGCAAGATCAATGCCGACTACGACGTGCACGACCGTTTGGCCGCGATGAATTTCCTCCAGCAGCACGCCGCCAAGGGTCAGGTCGTGACCGGCGTCCTCTACCTCGACCGTGAGGCAGAAGATCTCCACAAGCATCTCAACACCACCGAGACGCCGCTGAACGCGCTCTCGGAGAGGGACTTGTGCCCGGGTTCTGCGGTGCTCGACAAGATCAATGCTGGACTGCGGTAATCCTGCCCGCAAGGACATCTCGAAGTTTCGATTGCCAACGCGCGGCACCGGTTCCACCTTTGCCCCACACAGTCAGGCGCCCCCACCCTGCCCTCCGCGCAACCGGGAGGGCAAATCTCGCGTGCTACTCCGTGCGCAGGGGCGGGAATTCCAACGGTTCGTTCAACAACACGCTCCCTGATTCGTCGACTATTGTCAGATGTATTGAGCGATATCTCCCAAGCCTCGCCGCTTGCTCCTCACGAGAAAGTCCGCCAGCGCCCTTGAAGCGCTGCACGACCGAGCGCGCGTTGGTGCCGGACGGAGCTTGAACCAATATCTCTCCGCCACCGCCACCGGCGATGAGTTGATCGGCGGCGTCGCTGACCGCAGCATCAAATCGACCCTGTGTTCCTGTCCAGACCTTTACCTCGCGCCGCAACACAACGTTGCCGTTGGGCGTCAGTTGGCGGAATTCGATGTCGGCCGCCTTTCCAAGCTGTCCAGCGCCACTCCTTTCCGCGCCGGAAAGTGTTGCGATCGCTCCATCGGGTCCGCGAAGTGCCCGTTCCGCATTGACGGGCGTCAATCCTGGATGCTCATGCGCGAGCGCGGAAATTTGCTCCTGCGTCGTCAGCGCAATGCGCGGCAAGAGCTTTCGCCCGTCTGATCGAACGACGCCAGGCACGCGTCTTCGGGTAACCTTAGCATTGCTAACCGTAAACTCACTGACTCCACCGGCCGGCATAGCGGGCGTCGAAAGTACAAATGCGACTCCCGCCATGGCGACATCGCTGAACAACTTCACGTCCTGATTTTGTAACTTGAACGCGTCGGATCGCATGCGCCAAAGGTTCGGGACGGTGAGCGCCGTCAAATGGGCGGGAAACAAACGCCCATTTGGGCCCAACTTGGCCTGAGCTATCTCATCCCTTGCAGCCGCCGGTGAAAGCTTCACATTGGAAAAATCGGTTTCAATGTTAAGTTCGAGCGAGACGCCATCAGAGTATCGAAGCCGCAAGAAGGGCGAGTAGTAGAAACTAACATTTGGGTACTGTTCATATTTGTAGTTGAGATCGTACAAGCATTCCACGAACATATCGACGTATCTGAAAAAGTCTGCATTCTTTGCGTCGTCGCTTAATTTAGCTTCACCAGGCAAGGGAGCTTCGCCCGTAGACATGTTTGCAACCACCTGGACCTGCACCGAACCCCACGGGGAGTTAGATCCCGGCAGAACGCAATCCAGGACAGTAAATCCAGGGCTACGGCCGTATACGGTCAACGTCCGAACATCAACGTCCCTGGACCCGGTCTCGGATATGTCGCCGGCCTGCACCACGTTGGGATTGTTCGACCTGACAATTTGACCCCTTGCGAAACACAGCGCCACGTAACGGACGCTTCCCTGAGGGATACGCAGACGCCAGATTTCATCAGGCGCTCCTCCCGCTTTGATGTCATATCCGTCTTGGGAAATGCGAGGTTTGGCAAAATATGACATGAGCAAAATCCCCTGCTGAGTTGTCACAAGCCGATGTGCTCGATGACGCTCAATTGCGTCGCAAGCGCCCATAGCGCGCCCGTCCATCCAAGCATCTGCCGCCGTGTTGGACGCGCCCCCATGGGCGCACCGAGGTAGGTGCATGACAAGTTTGACACATTTCGACCTTCAAGCGAAAGGGCGCAGCCGCCACCCCTTCACGCGCTCTGATGTGCCGTGACTTGCGTTTGATGAGTGCAATCGTCGTCGACCGAGACCAAGGCTTGCCCGTCGAAAATTTTCGCAGCATAGCGACATGCAGAAGGCGGAACCGGAAGGGTACGCCCTTGTTACCACTAAGGCTTTCGTGATTTAGGGAGTCACCATGGGCCAGATGCAATATTTGCCTCTTGCGGGGCCGTTCTTTGCCATCCTGGTGGGCCTATTTCTCCTTCTCGTAGTCCTCATCCAGATCAATGTGCTGCGTTATGCCTATACGCGCCTCGGCGTCGGTTCGGGAACCGCCCTACTGCTGCTCCTCGCCTCGCTCATCGGCAGCTATATCAACATTCCGGTGTATGAATTTCAGGAGCGCGAAGTGCTGTCCTGGCAAGAAGTTGCGTACTACGGGGTGCACTACCTGGTGCCAGTCGTCGGACAGCCTGGGACCGTCATTGCCCTGAATGTGGGCGGTGCCGTGATCCCGACGCTGCTGTCGCTCTATCTGCTCGCAAAGAACGATATGTGGATCCGTGGCGTCATGACGACCGCCATTGTGGCGGTTATCGTCTACTGGCTGGCGGAGCCAGTGCAGGGAGTCGGCATCGCAGTGCCGATTTTCGTGCCGCCGGTGGCGACCGCGATCGCGGCGGTACTGATCGCGCGCCAGCACGCCGCCGTGCTCGCCTATGCGGGCGGCAGCCTCGGCACTCTTATCGGCGCCGATCTCCTCAATCTCGGCGTTGTGCGGGGGCTCGGCGCGCCCGTGGCCTCCATCGGAGGCGCCGGAACCTTCGACGGCATCTTCCTCACCGGTATCGTGGCGGTGTTGCTGGCGAGTTTCTCCCGAAGGGCTTAAGCGCGCATTGCGATGTGATCGAAACGCCTCTCCACCGTCATGCCCGCGCTTGTCGCGGGCATCCACGTCTTTCTTGCAGGTTGAGCGAGAAAGGCGTAGATGGCCGGGACAAGCCCGGCCATGACTGCGGAGAAATCGCTTCGCTTTCGGCGCTCACGTCCCGAGCCGATCCGCCAGCTCCATCAGGCTGCCGACCGCGATATCGACCGGCGCCGACGGCCCGGCTTCACCCTTGCCGGGGCCTTTTTCGTTCGGCCGCGCGATATGAGCGGTCCGCAGCCCGCAGGCGGCGGCGTGTGAGAGATCGTTGGTGTGCGCCGCCACCATCATGCAGGCGACCGGGGGGAGATCGAAGGCCTCGGCCGCCGCGAGATAGACGCGCGGCTTGGGCTTGTAGTCGCCGGCGATCTCGGCGCCGAGAATCGCGTCCCACGGAAAGCCATTGCGGCGGGCAAGATCAACCATCAGCGAAATGTTGCCGTTGGAAACCGGCGCCAGGAGGAATTTGCGCTTGAGCTGCGCCAGCCCGGGCGCCACGTCCGCCCAGGCATCGAGCCGATGCCAGGCGCCGTTAAGGTGGGCCGTCATCTCTTCGGAGAGATCGGTGAGCCCGTAGCGCGGCAAAATGCGCTCAAGATTTCGCCGATGCAGAACGTCGAGCTTGGAAAACGGAATGCGCCCCGCCCGCACTTCCTCCATGCCGGGCTGATATTCGTCGCGCCAGGCATCCGCGAAGCCCAACCAGTCGATCTGGCGTCCGAGCGGTTCCAGCGCCGCCTTGGCCTCGCGCGCAACGCTGGTGCGCCAATCGACGAGCGTGCCGAATACGTCGAAGAACAGGCCCTTGACGGCGGGGGGCTGGGTCTGGGGCATGATCGCAAAGGTAAGGTGGTCGGGACAGCAGCTTGACGATTTCGTATCGCGGATACGAAGCGCCTTCCAAATGCCGTAGTCAACCTACGGCCCAGCCGCCCCCCAGTCCGCGCGGACACAATCCAGTCCAATACCAGCCGCTCGGACCTGTGGCTCGCCGTTCGACCAGATCATGTGAAATGTCCGAGGCTCCAGCTCACAAATGCTTTCCTAACGGCACCAATGTACCGTTTCGAAGCGGCGCGTGCTTTTAGAGCCGCGTGCAATTCAACCGTAGATATAATCAGGCGAAAGACGCTAAAGTTACAAAATTGTGTCACGTCCCAGTGCGCCGATTTTCGGATCGTCGTGATGGTGACACAACGCAAACATTGAACCTGTTGGCGTTTCAGGCTGGCGCTTCGGAGGCAAGCGCGAGAGTGGCGCCGACCCTAAGTTTCGTGTCATGCGTCGACTCGATTTCAAGGAGGCGTCAGAGCTTATCAAAGCGGTCGACGCCGAGTTGGAAGCTCTCTTGAGCGCCGTATGGGATCAGGCGACGAAAGCTGGTCAGCGCGACTTATGCTTTTTTCTGGCCAAGTATCCGTACAAACACTTCGTCTTCAAGGACGGAAAAGCGCTCGATCCCGACGGCGAGCCGCTCAGGACTGACCTCCTCGTGGCTGATCAGTTACCGGTCGGACTCATCCTGGACAATTCGCTCGAAGTTATTGATCAGGTCATCCGAAATGAAGAAGTGATCGAGTTTCCGCAGGCTTTGCTTTTCAAGAGCCAGCTTATCGGCTTATGGGAACTCATCGACCAGCAGTTGGAGGTGGAGGGGCGTCCGATCCGCAATGAGACGATATCTTCTGGTTGAAGGAGTCTGAAGTTTCTGGAGTTCCCAACCCAAGAGGTAAAGTGGAACCGGCTGCGGGCGAGATACAGACATCTATCGACGCACCACAAGGAGTCCGTTCGTAAGCTCAAAGAGATTAATCTGATCGAGATGATCAGCGAGGTCGATCAGAAATCCAAACAGTGGGTGACCCAAGTTTTGTATTTTTCCACCTTATGGTTTGCCGAGTTGCGACGTCAACTTGCGGACCGAGAGAGAACGGGCCCCGCCGCGAAACTGTTTTCCTACTTCCAGAACCGAAGCTGGTCGACCTTGGCGCGCGTGCGCTACAATGATGATCAGCTCACTGACGCGCTGACGGAATGGGGTGGAGACTCGAATGCAGCCCGATGCAAGGCTGCCTATCTCCTGCTGCGCCACAGTCTTCAGGTCCTCAGCCAACGCCGGCCGTGTTTCGGTTTGGCCGATGGCATTCATCCCAATCTGGGGCCGCTAGACACTCTCAAAGAGGAACTTCTTCAGGTCGCCCGTCTTAACCCGACCATCCTCGGGCCGATGTATCTCCATGCCGGGCAGGTGGGCTTTCTGTCGCTATCGCAATTGGTTCCGTCCGCTTTCGAGCAGAATCCGGAAGATAGCCTGGAGAATATTTTCAAGATCATCTCGCGCGCGCGGGAAGCTGCCGTAAAGCGCAATGTCGCGGTTCCGGCCCTCGATAACCTCCCGGAGCTTTTTTCCAGGCTGACATTCCGCGTCAGAACCGGAAGGCAGCGCCAAAAGGGCCGACACGGCTCGGTGCTGACATTCAAAGTCGATTGCTCGCAGCCTGTTGGAGGGACTTTTCCTCGGCACAGCATTCCAATAGAGGCGTTTTACGAGCCGATCTTCCCGGCGGTCAACCTACCGCCCTCGGACAGTCGTTTTTTTCGTGTTGCGATGAAGCTTGACCTGCGGGCAAGCACTAACATTCCCGAGTACTGATTAAGGAACATTGATGTAGCGTCGGGATGACAGCGAAATACAGGAATGTTGCAGCGGGGTGACAGAGAGGAAAAAGTTGTTGCCGGCCTCCTTCGCTGCAGTGAATCACCCTTGTTAATTACGTGTGAACGTGCAATTCCGCCGTCCGTTGGGCGGGCAATTGCATTCTTCGGCGGGCAAATTCATTGCCTGCAAGAATGGGTGAGTGCTGAGAGCACTTCAAGCTGAATCCAATTTGTTCTGGCCCGCACTGGGGTCTAAGCGATGTGGCCGGCTCTCAAAGAGCTGTTTAAGTCCGCTTTTAGCTCCGAAATGCCATCAGGCTGGCGTTTCACTACAGTAGTCATCTGTTGCGCAACAATTGTGGTGCTAGGCTTTTTATATAGAGACCATATTCTATACTTCGGGCCGCACGGGTCAGCGCCTCAAGAAATACAATATCCTGTTGTGAACCGAGAGAGGAAGTCGGATCTACTCGCAGATCGCTCGACCAGTCCAAAGAACAGAATCGAACAAGGATTCGAAGACATCAGTCCGAAGGTCGTAGATCTGCCGGAAAAGAATTCTCCGTCAGAAAATCAGTCGGAGAATCAGCGCTATGCGAATGTGCCGATGCCAAGACCAAGAGAAAGACGTAATTATTATAGATATTATATCGAGCAGGGCGAAGGTGATCCTGAGGTACGCCGGAAGACTTATGAGTGTGGCCGAGACGGATGGCCAGCTGATTGCTACCTAACGACTGACGAGAAACGCATAGAAGAGGCACGTAGAATACTAACGAAAGCACTTAATAGGTCGCCTGGACAAGATCCATGACCCGAGAACCGCGAATTGAGTCATGGCTGCGGCGTCGATTGGATTCCTCGTTGCTCGCTCCGCGTTAGAAGCTACCGATTCCCGGTCATATTGAACCATGCCCCTCTCTCCCGGGTCGTGGCCGGACTTGTCCCGGCCAGTCGATTTTTGCTCGCTGTACTGCTTCCCCCGCTATCGGACAATCGTTTTTCTCGCGTCGCGAGGGAACTCGACCGACCTGTAGGCATTGAATACTTACTGGAATATCCAAATGCTGCATCCGTGCGTCCGCAGCATTGCTGCAATGTCACGTCTCGGCAACAAGTAAGAAAAAACTGTTCGCGGCCCGTTCGTTGTACCAAATTACCCCTTTGAGATTACAGCGAGAACGTGTATGGCGTTGCCCGGGGTAAGCAATTGCATTCTCCGGGTAGGCAAACCTGGGAGAGTGGCGACTGCTGAGTTCCGGTTTCCAATTTGGGGCTTAGCTGACGGCGATGAACTATCCGTCCGAACTGTTAGAAATCGCACGTCAGAGGGAACCGGACGAGGACCTTAGCTTATCTGTCAGGGCAGATCCCGGCAGGGGCCAGCCGCATTTTAATAATGTTCCGCCCGACCTCACGTCCGTTGACGAGCGCAACGACGTCATTCCGGGCCGCGCAGATTTGCGTATTTCGCTGACGTCCGCCTGCAATCTCAGATGCAGTTATTGCCATAACGAAGGCCAGGAAGCCCCTTGGCTCCACGCGAAGACTTCGGCAATGCTTGGCAATATTGAGAAACTACTTGAAATTGCCGGTAGACATGGCGTGAAGAGTGTCAAATTCAGCGGCGGAGATCCGGGGGTTTACCCCGGTTTTTTTATGCTGATGGACGCAATTGCGGTCTGGCGCGAACTCCATCCCGGCATACAAAAATGGGGGATATGCACAAATGGCGGACCATTCCTCGCTCCGAAGAAGTTCGAGGCCCTTGTTGCATCGCGATTGGACAATATCAGCATCGGAATCGACTCCGTTGAGCCAGGGGAGCCCTCGAAGCCGAGTTCGCCGGTGGGCGTCTCAGGAAAGACGCTGGTCGACGAATTTGTTGTGCCGCTCTTGAGGCAATGGAATGGACGCTCGATAAAATTCGACTCAGTGTTCACCGGCGATAAGCAACGGGTTCTCAACGTCATCCGCGCAGCACGAAGCCTCGGGATCAATGTGAGCGTGCTCGAAATCAACGGGGTGATGGGAACTGTGCATTCCAAACGCAACAAATTTCTTGAACTGATCACTGAGACTGCCCGGGAATATCGGCTGCAGCCAAGGCTCTATGAGCCGCTGAACGAAATTTACCTCTATGACGAGCAGGGGAACACCCCGATAAAATTCTATCAGGACCACTGTCGGGACCTGGATTGCGGAAATTGCCGCAAGATGCATTTGCGGGTTTCGCCGACCGCTGATGGTTGGGGAGCGGTTCCGTGCTTCTTGCAGGCGCAATCGAGAACCATTCCGCTGATGGTGGACGGCAAGCCCAGTGGCGCTCGGTTTGAGGACGCGATCAAGTACAATGGGCAAGGGCCGCAATGGTTCAAAGGCACGCCGTATGATTGACGTAGATGTGCGAAACCCACGCTTTAGAATGGTGGCAAAAAACGGCCCCTGTTTTTAGTTATTCATTTTTGAGGGCTATTCTTTAGTCAAAATCTGGTCGTGCCAATCCGATCGGCAAAATTCAGACCATAGACGGCCTGTCGTAAAAGCCTGTTTCTTTATTTTTTGAGGCTCCTGATGATCGTCGCGTCGCCTGATTTTGCAGGAGACGGACCCGATGGAGACCGGCCGACTCAGTTTTGTGCTGCTGGTGATCGCCCTGGCAAATCTTGCCACCGATATCACGCGGTTGGCATTGGAGCTAGCTCCTCCGCCGACCCTCCACGAATCAGTCCCGGTGCAGACGCGTCCCAGTCAACAAGAGACTTCCATGCAGCCGCCGGATACGCGAGAACCGGACACCACCCAGAAAGACATCCCACAGAAAAAAGCGAAGCTCTTGGATGCTCCCGGTGCTCGCGGACCACCGCGCGAGCCCCGTGAATCTGCGCCAGCCAGGGCGCCGTTCTCGGAACTGCGCCCGGATTTCAGCATCAATCACCCTCCGTGGTGTCTGGCTTGTGGTCAACCGATGCGCCGATATCTCGAGAGGAGACGCTTCTACGAGCGGTAACCCGCTTGTCGCCTTTCAAAGCCTTAAAAGGCGGCCGTAACGGCGTAATCCGAACGTCACGGCTTCGGCGGCGGCTGAATTTTCACAAATTCCTCCACCTGCTCCTTCGTGAGCGGCGCCAGGATGAATTTCTGCCTGGTCGCGTCCGCGATGATCTGGTCCATGCCGACGATTTGATCCGGCGCCATCGTGTCCTTGGGGATGAAATCGCGCACCCGTTTTACGACCTTCTCCGGAAAGCCCGAATATTCGGCGTAATGCTTGAGCACCGCGGGATCGTCCGAATACATCCAGCCGACGGTGTCGCGATACGCCTGCATGAACCGCTCCAGCGCTCCCTTGCGTCTCGCCAGCATGTCGAGGTTGGTGACGTTCACGCGCGTGGTGCGCCCCTTAAGCGCCGTCACGTCGATGCCGCGTGCAATCAGCCTGATCCTGCCATCTTCGAGGGCGTCGATGGCGAACGGCGCCGATGCAAACCCGACGTCGATCTGGCCCGTCATGGTCTGGGTGAAGGTTGCCGGCATGTTGCCGCTCGCCACCGGCTTGATGTCGAGATTGTTCTGGCGGATGAGCTCCAGCAGGCCGGCGTGGCTCGACGATCCGGTGACCGTGTAGCCGACAGTCTTGCCGTTCATGTCCGCCATCGACCTGATCGCCGAATTGGCCGGCACGTACCAGAACAGATCGGGCGAACCGATCATCTCGCTGCCGATCAGGCGCAGCGGCGCGCCTTTGGAATAAGCGCCGATGGCGCCCGATACGCCGACGCCGGTTGCGATGTCCATGCTGCCGCCGATCACCGCCTGTTGGGACTCGGCGCCGCCAGAGGTGAACAGGATCTCAAGCTCCAGGCCGTATCTCTTGAAGATGCCGGCGCGCTGGCCGAGTTCGGCGACGCCCGTATCCCACAGGCCGCGCTGCGGAACCGAGACGCGGAGCTTTTCCTGGCCGAAGGCCGGCGCGCTGACGGCGCA
>WNGJ01030597.1_pt1 | contig 10136 bp, 11 predicted proteins | sample 5400611 | NCBI WGS metagenome assembly WNGJ01 (sample SAMN13153375, study PRJNA577476) | soil metagenome | isolation source: 40 cm soil or saprolite under Garry oak tree replicate 1 | place: USA:California | collected 2016-06-15
AACCCGGACGCCGAAGCGATCCGCGCCAGTACGATGAAACTGCTTGATCTGGTCGAACGGGAGCATATCGGGCTTGTGATTTTCGGTCATGACAAGGAGCAGTGGGAAGGGCTGAAAAAGCTGCCGGAGTATTACGAGTGAGGATGCAAGCACCCTTTTCCCGGTTCGGAGTACCGATCGAGAAAGGGGTCATGGTTCTATGGTAAGTGGTAGTGGTATGGTTTCATAAGAGGGCAAGACATGTCTTGCCCCTGCGAAGCGGCGGAGGTGGTAAATGACCTACCATGTGGTTCTGGCACACTTTAGGTGATGCGTGCTTCCTGTTTGTCCAGAGAGATCGTTCTACAGAAGACTGAAAATGGTAGAAGGATCGCGTGAAAAAGATGAAAGTGCCTGTTGCATTGGCTTTGCCAGATGGATTGGTGGTGACAGAGATCGAGATGATCGATGAGGTTCTTACTCTGACTGCGGTTTCCGTGCAGATACGTGCCTGTTGTCCCCTCTGTGGTGTCTGCGCCTCGCGTGTTCACAGCCATTACATCCGAAAACTCACCGACTTGCCCAGTGGAGGACAGCGAGTGTGCTTGCTCGTCTGTGTGCGGAAGTTCTTTTGTCAGGTCTCAACCTGCGCTCGGAAAATCTTTGCGGAGCGCCTGACTCCTTTTGTCGAACCGTGGGCACGGGTGACACGGCGTCTGTATCAGATCGTCCAGGTCCCTGGTCTGGCCACTGGCGGCAGACTGGGCGTCCGTGTCACGGATCGGTTGGGGATACAGACGTGCAGAACGACGATTCTCCGACGCATCATGGCGCTCCCAACACTGCCTGTAGAACACGTCTCGGAGCTTGGAATAGATGATTTCTGGAGCTTGGAATAGATGATTTCTGTGCGACACGAAGCTACAGGTGTAGCTGTAAGGACTCGTAAAAGGAGGCTCTTACCTGGGGTTCTGCCCCCAGTGCCCTACCAAGCTGAATCAAGTGCGCCTGGGACAACGTAGCCGCACCCGTAAGGGTGATCTCGAAGCCGTGAGGGGACGAGATGACTGCTAGCATCAAGCGGTTGGGGAGCTAGGGCGAAATATGGTATGGCTAACACATGTGAACCGCTGATAAACGTCGTTATCGATGACAAGCCAAAGATGCTGACAGGCTTGCCCAAAAGGGAACGTGGTTGGTTCAGGGGGTAAAAGTTCTCCTGACGCAGACAGTAGAACCACCGGCGGAGAGGCGGAGCCTAACCCATATCTGGTACACCTGTGGAACGTGGTAAACCGATCATGCTCCTGCTCGCAGGAAGGCTTACCGCAAGGGATGCTGACAGCATGGTCGGTAGAGGATGAGGGAAAAAGCGAAGGCCGCTCTGTAATGGAGCGGATAGGGGTTGCCTCGCAAGGAAACATTACCCCACGCGAAAGCGAGCAGACTTCCCTCTGGTCTTTCAGCGTGAGAATGTTTGATCACCCGATTAAGGAGGTAAGGCAGATGGTAACAGAAACGGCTGAAGCCCATGTTTCAGATCCTTCTTCTGTTGGTGCGACCCCCGACACACAGCTGGCATGGCACCAGATCAACTGGTGTCAGGCTGAGCGGAACGTTCATCGGCTCCAAACCCGTATCGCGCAGGCAACTCAGGCGGGCAAGTGGGGCAAGGTGAAAGCCCTGCAACGCTTGCTCACCCACTCATTGAGCGGCAAAGCCCTTGCCGTGCGACGAGTGACGGAGAATACTGGCAAACGAACCCCTGGTGTCGATGGGGAAACCTGGAAAACGCCGGAGCAGAAAGCAGAAGCCATCCAGTCGCTGCAACAAAGAGGATACCATCCTCAACCGTTACGGCGCATCTACATTCCTAAGAGCAATCGTCGCAAGCGCGCCCTGGGGATTCCTTGTATGAAGGATAGGGCTATGCAAGCTCTGTACCTGCTTGCATTGGAACCAGTGGCGGAAACGACGGCAGACCCCAACTCCTACGGGTTCCGACCAGCGCGTTCGACAGCAGATGCCATTGAAGCCTGCTTCATTGCCCTCTGCAAACGTGATCGGGCTGAGTGGACATTGGAAGGAGACATCAAGTCTTGCTTCGATCAAATCTCGCATGAATGGCTCTTAGCCCACATTCCAATGGACAAGACCATTCTCAGGAAATGGTTGCAAGCCGGATACATGGAAAACCGTCGCCTCTACCCAACAGAGGAAGGCACGCCACAAGGCGGGATTTGCATGCCTCCTACAATGTTGCAAAAAAGGTGGTAGAGTTCGAGTACCAGGAGGAAATCCCGCGTTCCCGCCTTCGCGCCGCCTACGGAGATGGTTTCAAAGGCGCACCATTACGGTGTCAGTCGTCTGGCGAAGGCGTCTTCCCGCAGGATGCTGGAATGTGTGATGGAGCAGCCAATCAAGCCCTCTCGACGCCCTTACAAGAAGTCCTCAGTAGTGGAGGTCCACGTCATGTTTGAACCCAGTCGCCTTGCACAGCAGTGTCTTGCCGATGCGTACGCTTGCCTCATCCCGACGGTGCGTCGGTGCCTGGATCCAGCGCTCCCCACGGTCGAGCCAGCGCCCAAGAATGCAGAAAGGAATGCCCAATGAAGTCAACCCAAGTGGCCCTGTATGCCCGTGTCTCCTCAGACCAACAGAACGAAGCCAGAACCATTGAGAGTCAGATCGCTGATCTGAGAACCCGTATTGCGGCAACAGAAGTGACGCTCCCCTCGGAACTGGAGTTTGTGGACAATGGCTACAGTGGAGCAACCCTCATCCGTCCTGCTCTGGAACGTCTGCGCGATGTGGCTGCCGCTGGTGGAATTGATCAGCTGTATGTGCATTGTCCTGATCGTCTGGCACGCAATTACGCGCATCAGGTGCTCTTGCTGGAAGAATTCCTTCGAGCGGGCGTCGAGGTGATCTTCCTCAACCGAGAAGTCGGACAGACACCGGAAGATCAGCTCCTGTTGCAGGTCCAGGGAATGATTGCAGAATATGAGCGAGCGAAAATCTTAGAGCGCAGTCGGCGAGGCAAGCGGCATGGAGCGCAAGTCGGAAAGGTGAGCGTACTGGGAGGAGCCCCTTATGGATATCGCTATGTCACCAAACAAGAAGGGGCCGGAGAGGCCAGCTTTGAGATGGTGTGGGAAGAGGCACGCGTGGTCCGTCAGATCTTTGAGTGGGTCGGACGAGATCGGTGCTCCATTGGAGAGGTTCGTCGTCGTCTGGAAGCAGCGAAGGAGCGGACTCGAACTGGCAAAACGGTCTGGGACCGTGCCACCATTGGCGGAATGCTCCACAATCCTGCTTACAAAGGCGAGGCAGCCTTTGGCAAAACAGTGATTGAGCCGCTGCGCCCTCGACTGCGAGCGCAGCGGGGGCGACCCTTGCAACCCAAACACGCCTATTCCCATCGTGACGTCCCTGTAGAGCAATGGCTGAGCATTCCGGTGCCTGCTCTGGTCGATACAGCCCTCTTTGATGCGGTCGCCGAACAGTTGCAAGAAAACCGGCAACGCGCTCGGGTGCCTCAACGAGGAGCCAAGTATTTGCTGCAAGGCTTGATTGTGTGTGCCTGTTGCGGGTATGCTTATTACGGCAAAGCGCTGAGTCCCAGTGCACGCAAATATCATGAGCGTTCCTACGCCTATTATCGTTGCGTCGGCTCGGATGCCTATCGTTTTGGAGGAGTACGGCTCTGTTGGAACAAGCAACTGCGCACCGATCTCGTCGATGAAGCCGTCTGGGAGGAAGTCTGTCGGCTCCTAGAGCATCCAGAGCGGCTGGAACAAGAATATCGACGACGCCTGGTACAGGAAGAACAGACACCGAACGAGTTAGGCAGCCTGGAGGCACGAATGGGACGCTTGCGGCAAGGGATCGCCAGGCTGATTGATAGCTATGCCGAAGGACTGATTGACAAAGCAGAGTTTGAACCCAGGATAGCACGGATGCGAGAACGTTTGATGCAGATCGAAGCACAAGCTCAACAGATCAAAGATGAAGCGAGCCTGGAGCGTGAGCTGACGCTCATACTGGGACGCCTTGACGAATTTGCCGCACGGATCAAGACAGGGCTGTACGAAGCCGACTGGCTCACGCGCCGAGAGATCATTCGGGCACTCGTCAAGCGCGTTGAGATTGACCAGGAGCAGGTCCGTGTGGTGTTCCGGGTCAACCCACCACCTCCAGCATCACAGTTCCCCTCAGAAAAAGATGCCCAAAGTTTGCAACATTGTAAGGGGCGTGCTCAGCCCAATGTTGTCGAATATCTACCTGAACAAACTGGACACCTTTGTCGAAACCGAGCTTCTGCCAACCTACACACGCGGAACCCGACGACGAGTCAACGCACCTTATGGGTATCTCCAAGGGCGTGCCTCACGTCTAAGAAAATTGGGACACTGGGAAGAAGTCCAATCCCTGCGTCAAAAGATGCAGCAACTCCCTTCTCTTGACCCAACCGACAATCCCTGCGTCAAAAGATGCAGCAACTCCCTTCTCTTGACCCAACCGACCCAGACTACAGGCGTCTGCACTACCTCCGGTATGCAGATGATTGGCTCGTGGGGTTCAGTGGGCCACACAGCGAAGCCGAGGAAATCAAGCAACGGATAGGAGAGTTTTTGCAGGAGACGCTCAAACTCACCCTTTCCGAAACCAAAACGCTCATTACCCATGCGCGAACGGAAGCAGCGAACTTCTTAGGCTATGAAATTGTGGTCTTCAACAACGATCACAAACATGACTGGCGTGGACATCGCAGTCTCAATGGACAAATTGGTCTGAAGGTGCCCATGAAAGTCATCCGAGCGAAATGCTTGCCTTTCCTCTCAAAAGGGAAACCGATACACCGAACGGAGCGGACAGAAGATACGGTCTACAGTATCATTGCGCAGTTCCAGCAGGAATATCGGGGTCTGGTCGAGTACTACCAACTGGCCGTCAACCGCTACCAACTCAACCGTCTCAAGTGGGTGATGGAGCGGTCACTGGTTTCGACGCTGGCACACAAATTGCGTATCAGCATGTCAGAAGTCTATGACCGTTATGAAACCACTATCGAGACCCCTGATGGGCCACGAAAAGCCCTACAGGTCACCGTTGAGCGGGGAGAGGGAAAGAAACCATTGGTAGCCCGATGGGGAGGACTTTCATTAGCTCGCAACATGAAGGCAATTCTCCATGATGTCCCACCCTTTGGGTGGAGCCAACGCTCAGAATTGGAAAAGCGGCTCCTGGCAAACACCTGTGAACTGTGCGGCTCACAGGAACAGGTGCAGGTCCACCATATCCGAGCGTTGAAAGACCTTCAACGAAAGGGACAGGGGGAACGGCCCACATGGGTCTCGATCATGGCGGCACGTCGTCGCAAAACGTTGATTGTTTGCCAACACTGTCACCAAGATATTCACGCGGGACGGGCCGATGGACATCGAACGCCGGATTGAAAACACTGGAGAGCGACGTGTTCGGAAACCTACAAGCGTCGTTCGGAGGAGGGCAGGGGGAGAAGGGCTGTGCAAGCAGTACCTCGCCTGCTGCCTATCCTACTTCATACTGGGATTTGTTGGTCCAAAGGAGGAAGCGGAGGTAATCAAGCAGCGCCTCAGAACCTTCCTGCAAGAGGAACTCAAGCTCGAGCTTTCCGAGGCCAAGACGCTGATTACCCACGCCAGGACAGAAACAGCGCGGTTTCTCAACTACGAAATTCACACGCTTCAGGAAAATGCCCACCGCGATCATCGAGATCGACGGACCTTGAACGGGACCATTGGACTACGTATCCCAAGAGAAGTCATCAAAAACAAATGTCAGAGCTACAAGCGGTACAGCCGAAAAGTGCAGCATCGAACGGAGCTCATCAACGACAGTGATTTTACCATCATGGCGTTGTATCAAGCGGAATACCGTGGATTGGTGGAATACTATCGGCTGGCCTACAACCTGCACAGCCTGACTGAACTGGAAGGGACTATGGAAATATCCCTCACCAAGACACTGGCAGCCAAGTTCAGGATATCAGTGCCAAAGGTGTACAAGAAATATCAGGCGACCTTTCAAGAGAGCAAGCAGTGCTACAAAGTGCTGCAAATTCTGATTGAAAGAGAAGGCAAGAAACCGCTGGTAGCCCGTTGGGGAGGAATTTCACTTCATTGGGATATCAAGGCACCGATCAAGGATCATCGGACGTTTCTCGGCCCAGGTCGATCGGAGCTGGAAAAGAGGCTGCTCGCCGATGCCTGTGAATACTGTGGCACGACAGGAGACGCCGAGCGCATTGAGGTGCATCACATTCGAGCACTGAAAGACCTGAAATCCTATGACGGTCGGGAAAAGCCAGCATGGGTCAAAATTATGGCGGCCAGGAAACGCAAAACGCTCGTGCTTTGCACCACTTGCCACCAGGATGTGACGTATGGAAGACCGATGAGACGAAAGCCTATGTCCGTCTCATGTAAAAGATGATGCTGGAAAGCCCATTGCAGTAAAAGCTGCACGATGGGTTTGGGGGAAGGGGGTCGAAAAAGGGCTGCACTCTGTGGCACCTCGTCGGCTCCCCATCCCACAAAAATTTACGTGAAGTGCTGGAGCGCCTGCTGGGGCGAGTGCATGAGACCCTCACGCAACGCCAACTGGCCTCTGGTCTTCCGGTTCGTGCTCGCAGGAGGCGACAGCGCAGCAACACTGAGCAAACGGCTTCCCAGATGGCCCGCTTACGACGTGAGGCCCGCTATGAGGACGTTGTCGCTCTCTACACACAAGGTGTCCCAGTGCTGCGCATTGCGGAAGACCTGCATATGAGCCGCACGACCGTGCGGAAGTTTGTCGCAGCCGGAGCCTTTCCCGAACGAGCGACTCCCCTTCGCCGCAAGAGCATTCTCGATCCGTCTATTCCTTATCTGAAGCAACGCTTGGAGCAAGGCCCTGCCAATGCCAGCCAACTCTGGCGAGACGTGCGCGAGCAAGGCTTCTCGGGTAGCTACAAAGTGATCGCACGATGGGTACAGGCTCAAGGGTGGCAATTGCAGAAAGGCCGGTTCTCACACGCGAGAAGAATGCAGGAGCCGTTCATGCAGATGGCCACAGGTGGGACCACTCTCCCTCAGGAGTACGAACAACCGGAGCAGGCGAGAGCTCGCCCACAAGCCACGCTTGAAGTACCATTGGAGTCACCATGACATTTGGTCTGGCTCTTGCTGCGCGATCCATCACACTTGAGCCACCTCGAAGAGCAGATGCTGTGCTTCATTCGGCAGGAACCCACTGTGGATCTCGCCTATACCCTCGCCCAGCACTTCATCCAGATGCTGCATGCCCAGCAGATAGATGAACTTGATGGTTGGATGCGCACCTGCGCTTCAAGCGGGATTGCGGATCTGGAAACCTTCGCCGCCGGCTTGCAAAAGGAGTTCTCTGCTATCCGTGCTGCCTTCACCCTGCCGTACAGCACTGGGCCAGTGGAGGGACAGATCAACCGGCTCAAGCTCATCAAGCGCTCTATGTACACTCGCGGGAGTTTTGCCTTATGGCGTCGCCGTGTCTTGTATTCTCACACGTCTTCTGACTCTCAGCACGAAAGCTGCGGATGAACCTGACTTTTGGGACCACCATATTCACCATATTCTTCAACATTAAGTATTGCAGCAATAAATACGACAGGGTATACTTACCAACGCATGAGGCTTGGATTAGAGTAGGCTAATAATCCTACATGCAAATAGTATCTTACGGCATGTGAGCGTGATTAGTAGAGGTATTTAAAGATGTCAGAATCATTAAACAAGATGGTTTGTTTTTATGGCTTAGATGGTGACAGGATAGAAAGCGCTATAGAGGCATATCTCATTAAAGGGGAAATTGATGCACTCCATAGTTTAAGTGAGCTGATTACTTCCACACTCGAAGAAATTGCGCAAAAGGTCAAGGATAAAGGTGGCAAAGTCATTTACTGTGCTGGCGACAATATTCTGTTTCATGGGCAGTTTACTAACAGATGGTGTCAAGAGATGATTGATTTATTTCACACTCGTACAGGACAAACTGCTTCGATAGGTATAGGGGATACAACTGCTGAATTTTATTTAGCCCTTAAACTTGCTAAATCTCTTGGAGGAGGGCAAGTCATTTACTATAAATCATCTTACACCTGACAGACACTGCATTCATATGTAGTGTTTTCTTTTAGCTTGCTCTATAGACTTTTCGCGGGCGAGACGCTGCGTACTTAGAAATTTTAGAGTGATTGTTCCTGTATTATTACTCCCCTCATTTGTATAGTATTTACCCTCTAAAGTCTTACCATCGGGCAGCAAAATTATGTGTCCAGCTCCTCTGTGGTCGGGTGTTGTTCCATATGCTTTTCCCTCACTTCTATATTCATATTTGAGGCCGCTCTCATTACCAGCGTCAATATTGAGAGCTGCCATTGTTGTCCAGGATATAGAATTCTCTGTTTCCAGCATCATTGACAATTCCAACCAAGTCTGGTCAATGTAGACTACTACTGTTATTTCTACATTATGGAAAGATGAATGAATTATGCCTACCCAAGTACCCCTTATATCAGGGATATGAGAAAGCGGCATAGGGCCTAATTTTTTTGACCATAAAAATTTATTGTAGAGCCAAAGGAATATGCCATAGCAGCCCGCAATGGCGGGAGCACCGATATACGAGAGGAATGGTAGTTTAATCGCCAGAACTATAGAGTTGATGAGTATTGCGGCCAAAAACGATGGAATCGCTATTAATCCAAACATAAATTGTCTGTCTTTGGCATTAGTCGCATATGCATGCATAGATTAGCATCCAGATTTTCAGGAATTTTTGGGGCCAAATTGATTACAACCAAATTATAAAAGCTCTTCTGACTCTTGTAAAGCTACTACTTGAAAGTGGCGAAAAAGGTTGTTCAGATGGCAGAAATTCCAATTGTTTATCCGCTAATAGAATCTACCAATTATTGTATAGGGAGTTGTAGCAGATGGTTTCGGAAATATGTAAGCAAAGGCCAGTTCCACAAATTTCACTACCCTCGCTTGATGAACAAGCCAATCTGGTAGAGAAACACAAGGTAGATACCTTGCTGTACTGCCCGAATCCCTGGGCATTGCGGCATGTCTTCATCAACAAGGATACAGGAGAGGTGGTACGCGCTCGCTGCAATCGCTGGGATTGTTTGTACTGTGGGCCACGCAAAGTAGATATGTGGCGGCAACTGGTCAAGTCGGCTGAACCAACCTTGTTTCTGACGCTGACCAAAGCAGGAAAAACGGTAGAGGAAGCAGCACGAGCTTTGACCACTTTTCTACAATATCTGCGGCGTGGCTCAAAGGGTCGTGGGTCGAATGGCCTTGGGATGCGTGAAGCATACCCGGTGGAATACTTTTGTGTCCTAGAACGGCACCAGGACTTTGAAGAGAACGGTTTTCACTGGCATTTGCTCATTAAAGGGGTTGTCTATATTCCTCATGAAGTGCTGAAAGAGGCGTGGCGCTCTGCCAGGCATGGCATAGCCTATATCGTGCATATTGAGGCCGTGCGCAAGCCACATGTGATTGGCTATGTCACTAGAGCGGTGTACAGAATCATTGAGCGATAAGCTGCTCCATGTCTGAGCAGGATGGAGGCTCTGCTTGAAGAGGCGTCGGGTAGCCACAGTGGGTAAACCAGCCACGCGCATCGGCAGCGGTGACCGTGAGCAACGCCTGAGCGATGGCATCAAACAAGGCCTCGTGAGTGCGCGCCCCCACCCGCCTCAGGTAGGCCTTCAGTTTGGAGAAAGCTTCCTCAATCGGCGAGAGGTCAGGGGAGTAGGCGGGCAGAAACAGCAGCTGGCAGCCTTTGGCTTCAATCGCTTGTCGTACCCGCTCGCCTTGATGGATGCTCAAGTTATCCATGATGACGATTTGCCCGCTGTGTAGACTGGGAGCGAGGATCTGCTCGATGTAGAGCTCGAAGGCAATGGCATCGGCGGCTCCCTCTAAGATGAAGGCTTCGCCCATGCCTTGCCGCGAGAGCGAGGCCATCAGCGTGGTGTTGGTTCCGTAGTTGCGCGGCACCGAGCCTTTGGCTCGTTGTCCTCTGGGCGCGTAGGCATACAAGGGCGTCATGGCAATATGGGAACCCGTCTCATCCACAAACAC
>WNGJ01012159.1_pt1 | contig 10133 bp, 8 predicted proteins | sample 5400611 | NCBI WGS metagenome assembly WNGJ01 (sample SAMN13153375, study PRJNA577476) | soil metagenome | isolation source: 40 cm soil or saprolite under Garry oak tree replicate 1 | place: USA:California | collected 2016-06-15
CGGGGCGGTGTGAATCATGCGCTCGCGCAGCACCGGGATCAGCTCCGGATCGGTGCCGAACAGCGCGGCTTCCTTCGACGGGAAGTAGTTGAAGAACGTGCGCGGTGACACGTCGGCCGCCTCGGCGATGTCCTCGATGGTGACGTGCGCGAAGCCACGTTCGGCCACCAGGTCGAGCGCCGCCCGGCGGAGCGAGCGGCGCGTCGCCAGCTTCTTGCGCTCGCGCCGTGAGGCGTGCGCTTCCCCGGCGGGAACCGTCGTACCAGTAGCTGTCGTCATGCGCTCTCTAGCATTCTGCATCAAATGAAAATTTGCAGCTTATGAAAGCTTGCATGCCGTGCAACAGTAACTGCCGGGCAGATGTTCCCGGTGACGCAGGGGTACCGACTAGGGATCCCACAGACGCGAACGCGGTCGTCCGAGGCGGAGAGTTTAGGCCTGGGCATCGTCCAGACCCCAGGGCCGACACGAAGGATCCAGGCCGCAGTCCGCTGCTGTTCATCTCCGGCGAGGGCGCTTCACCCGTGGCAATGACCCACCGTCCGTGGGTCGCGAAGTAGAGAAAGGATCCACAGATGCTCAATTCGGGGGTTCCCGAGAGCCATAGAGACCTGCTTGAGAGACCGCTCTTCGCTCATCTCGCCACCCTTCGCCCGGATGGAAGTCCCCAAAGCAGCGTGATGTGGTTTGCCTGGGACGGGGAGCGAGTCCGCTTTTCGCATACCCGCAACCGGCAGAAGTACCGCAACCTCGAAAACGACCCACGGGTTTCCTTCCATGTCCAGGACCCCGATAATCCATACCGGACGCTCGAGGTTCGCGGGCGCGTCGAGTCGATGGTTCCTGACGCTGAGGCGGCCTTCTATCGGAGTCTCCAGGAGCGATACGACTTTGTCGTGCCCGTTTTTGACGCCGATGTCCGGGTCGTCATCACGGTCGCTCCTGTGTCGTTCGTAGCGGTGGATGCAGGACTCACTCAGAAAGAGATACGCGACCTTACCGACCTGAGGGCTATTCATGTGAGCGGACCAAACGAGAACAGGCCGCGAGATGCTGTGGTTCGAGACAGCCCGCCGCCCCGGATCTTGTGGCTGGTCCGGTCAGATGAATACCCCCAACCGACCTTATGGCGGGGCGGCCAGCAAATGAGTCCGGCGACTAAAGCAGCCGAATCCGCCGGCCCCCGGCGACAAGCCCGTTAGCACTGCACCGCCACCTCCGCCCCGGCACCGGCACCGGCAAGACGCTGCTGGCGCGGGCCGCCATCTTGGCGGTGCATTGCTGAGACAAGCAGCTCGGCCCCCGACGTCGACCTGAACGTCGTGGCGCGGGGCACTCCGGGTCTGCATGCCGGGGTGCCGACTGGGGATTCCACGGACGCGAACGTGCCCGCTCCGGGCGGAGGGTTCTCGCAGCAACAGGAAAGGAGTACGGCAGTGGACATCATCCAGAGCATGCGTCTTTCGAGGATGCGGATCGTGCTGATCGCCGTGGTCCTGGCCGTTGCGGGACTGCTGGTTTCGGCCAGCCAGATCGCTCCTGCCGGGGCCGCTATCGCTACCGCCGCCAGCGGCGGCGGCCCTAAGCCCACCATCGTGCTCGAGCACGGCGCGTGGGCCGATGGCTCCAGCTGGGATGGAGTCATCGGGCTGCTGCAGGCCGACGGCTACCCCGTCTACGCCCCGCCCGACCCGCTGCGCGGGCTGGCGAACGACTCCGCCACCTTGTCCGATTTCCTTAAGACCCTCAGCGGGCCGGTCATCTTGGTGGGGCACTCCTACGGCGGGATGGTCATCACCAACGCTGCCACCGGTGACCCGAACGTGAAGGCCCTGGTCTACATCAACGCCTTTATCCCGGCCGAGGGCGAAGCCGCCTTCGGGCTCACCGCCGCCCAGCCGGGATCCTGCGTGGGCTCGGCCAATGCCTTCCTCGCCGTGCCCTACCCCGGTGCCCCGGCAGGAGATTTCGACACCTACCTCAAGACAGGCCCCGACCTGCCCTACCCGGGCTTCGCCCAGTGCTTCGCCAACGGCCTGCCGGCCAGCCGGGCCGCGATGCTGGCCGCCACCCAGCGCCCCATAGCGTTCAGCGCCGGATCAGCCGCCTCCGGAATTCCCGGCTGGCAGACGATCCCGTCCTGGTCGCTGATCGGCACTGCCGACCACGTGATCCCCCCGGCCGAGCAGCTGTTCATGTCCCAGCGGGCGCACGCCCGTATCACCGAGATTAACGCCGGGCACCTTTCCCTGATCTCCCACCCAGGCGCGGTGACGCGCGTCATCATCGCCGCGGCCCAGGCTACCGGCTGATCCCGGAGCAGGTGTGTCGTCGCTGAAGAGCAAGTACTGCCTTACTTCCGAGAGGACACGAAACGTCATGTCAGACATCACCGATTACGAAGCACAGCAGATCGAGGAAGCCAATGCTTCTGAGCTCACTCCGGTCGTCTTCATTCACGGGCTCTGGCTGCTGCCGTCTAGCTGGGATCGATGGCGTCCGGTGTTCGAGGAGGCGGGCTATGCCACCCTCGCGCCGGGCTGGCCTGATGACCCCGGCACCGTCGAGGACGCGAACAAGCACCCCGAGGTGCTCGCCCACAAGAGTGTCGGGCAGATCGCCGACCACTTCGGCGACGTGATCGGCAAGCTTACGAAGAAGCCGGCCCTCATCGGGCACTCGTTCGGCGGCCTGCTGACCCAGATCCTCGCCGGCCGTGGCGCCGCCACTGTTTCGGTAGCCATCGATCCCGCGCCGTTCCGCGGCGTGCTGCCGCTGCCGGTCTCCGCCCTCAAATCGGCCGCCCCCGTGATCGGCAACCCGGCCAACCGCGGCCGCGCCATCCCGCTCACCTACGACCAGTTCCGGTACGCCTTCGCCAACGCCGTGAGCGAGCCCGAGGCGCACGATCTGTACGCCACGTTCGCCGTGCCAGGCTCGGGTGTACCGCTGTTCCAGGCGGCCGCCGCCAACCTCAACCCATGGACAGAGGCGAAAGTTGACACCGAGAACCCCGACCGCGGGCCGCTGCTGATCATCGACGGCGAGATGGACAACACCGTCCCGTGGGCCGTTGCTAACGCCTCCTACAAGAGGCAGAAGCGCAACCCCGGCGTCACCGAGATCGTGAAGATCCCTGGCCGGGGGCATTCCCTCACCATCGACCACGGCTGGCGGGAAGTCGCCGACGTCGCCCTGGCCTTCGTCCAGAAGCACGTCCAGCCCTAACCCGCCACGCCACCTGGGCAGCCGGAGTAGCCACCCTATTAGGAGCACGTCATGCCGCTGGTTACTGTCAAGCTCGCCGCGGGAGCCTTCACCGAGAAGCAGAAGCACGACCTGGCGGCCAGGCTCACCGACGTGATGGTCGCCTTTGAGGGATCGGAGGCCTTCCGCGAGATGACCTGGGTGCTCGTCGAGGAAGTCCAGCGCGACGGCTGGCACATTGGCGGTCAGCCGTTCTTCGGGCCGCCCACTCTGATGGGCACCCTCGGCCGGGCAAAAGCTGCGTATGAGGCCATCGACGGCACCCCGACCACCCGTCAGGACCTGGCCACCCAGGCCCCTGTCCGCACCAGTGACCCGGCGCGGCGCGCCGCGCGGAGCTGAGGGCATTGGTCGGAACATCCTGGCGCGTGGGACGGATCGCCGGCATCGAGGTCCGCGTGGACAGCTCGTGGGTGGTAATTGCCCTGCTCATTACCTACAGCATGTACCTGCGCTTCTCCGTCCTGTACAAGGACTTGTCAACCGGGGCCGCGGCCGGGATCGCCATCCTGGCGGCGGTCCTGTTCTTCGGATCGGTCCTCGTCCATGAACTGGCCCACGCGCTGGTCTCCCGGGCTCGGGGGATCCGGGTTCAGGACATCACGCTGTTCTTGTTCGGCGGGGCGACGCGGGCCAGGGTGGAGGCTCGCGGCCCTGAGTGGGAATCTCGCCGGGGGCATCTGGTTCGCGTTCATCGGGTGGTTCCTGGTCCAGGCCGCCCGAGCCTCCTACCAGGAACTCCAGGTCCAGCAGCTGCTGCGAGGGGTCCAGGCGCAGGACGTGATGGCCGGCGATCTGGTGCGGATCCCGCCGGATCTGACCCTGCAGGACGCCAGCCACCCGCCGCTCCGAGGCGGCCCGGTTCTCGGCGGCATGGTCGGTGCCGCGCTGCACGAGTACGGCCTGCACCGCTATCTGCCCTCCCGGCCGAGGCATAACCATCAGCCTGACCAGCTCGTCCCGTCCACGACCATGCTGGCATGCGGGCCGGGCCAGCCGGAGCGCCGGGTGTCACGCTCCGTCGCCGTGGTCAGCGGCGGTCGGGCGAGCCGTATATGTTCTGCGCGACTTGCGCTTGCGGTCTATGGAGTTTGCGGCGGTCCTTCATCCCCTGGCTGGCCAGGACGCCGTGGAGCTGGTTGCGGGAGGTGATGTCGAGCTTGGTGAAGATCTTGTGCAGGTGGTATTCGACGGTGCGCGGGCTCATGAACAATTGGGCGGCGATCTCGGGATTGGACAGGCCATTGCCGGCCAGTCGGGCGATCTGGGTCTCCCGGGCGGTGAGCTGGGCGGGGGCATCGGTGGTGCGCTTGGGTACGCGCTCGCCGGTAGCGCGCAACTCGCGCGCGGCTCGTTCCGCAAACCCCTCAGCGCCCATCGAGCCGAACATCTGGTGCGCGGTGCGCAGCTGCTCGCGGGCGTCGATGCGCCGGTTCTGCCGGCGCAGCCACTCACCGTACAGGATGTGGGCGCGGCCGAGTTCCATGCGCAGCCGGGTGCGGGCGAGGCGGCCGATCGCCTCGCGGTACAGTCGCTCGGCGGCCTCGCCATCGCTGACCAGCGCTCGCGAGCGGGCCTCCATGCCGAGCGCCCAGTCACTCCCGCTGGCCTGGGTGCTGTCCGAGAGCCGCTGGAGGACGCTGACCGCCCGCTCGGGCATCCCGCTCCTGGTCGCCGCCTCGACCACCTCGGCCGCCGCCCATGTTGAGAACAACAGCTCGTGCTGGTCGTCGACCGCCCGCTGCGCCGCCGCCAGCGCCTCCTCATAGCGGCCGAGGCCGTTGTAGAGCACCGCGGTTGCCCACTGAAGGAAAGTCAGCCCCGCGCCCTCCCCCCGCCGCGCCGCGTCCTTCGTGCTGATCTCGGTTAGCTCAGAGGCCTGGCTTTCGCGGCCGCGGAAGGCAGCGCGCGCCACCTGAACGGCGAGCAAGCGCTGGCTTCCCGTCGCCTTGGTGATTGTCTCCGCTTCCTCGATCAGCGACGTGGCAGGGGCAAAGTCGCCTTCGAGGAGATGCAGCGCGGCGCGCTGGCTGAGGGCCACGGGAAGCACACCGAGAGCGCCGTCTTCCCGGGCACGCCGGACGTGGCCGATGGACAGCAGGTCCCAGCTCTCGTCGTCCCACAGTATTTCGGCGGCGAACACGCCGAGCCAGAGCCAGCGCACCTGCTGCTCTGTGGAAATGTGCTCGATCGCGGAGGCGCTGAGCGCCCGCTTGAGGGTCGGCGCCGCGGCCGCGTAGCCCTCTGTGATCAGCAACACCAGGCCATCTATTACCAGATCGGCCGCACCTGGTGGCTGTGGTGCCAGGCGCGCGGCCCGCGCTGCCTCGGCCGCCTCGCGCAGACCGCCGCCTATCGCGAAACGGCCGGCGTACAGCGCCGCGGAGAGCGCCTCCAGGTAGGTCTGGCGCGCCAGACCGGCGTCGAGCGGTTCGAGGCGTCTGGCGGCCTTCAGCAGCAGAGGCGGGGCATCGCTACCGCGGCTGGAGGCGAACGCGATCTGCCCGCGCAGCAGGTCGGCCCGGGCGCTCTGGAGCTGGTCGAGCGGCTCTGCCTCGGCCGCGGCCAGCAGCCGCAGCGCAGCATCGAATGCGCCGGCCTGGGCCGTTGCCCCTGCGGCGGCCAGTTCGCGCTCCGCCCGGAGAGTCGGCTCGAGCGTGAGAGCGGCGGCCCGTTCGAGGAAGGCGGCCGCGGCGGCCAGGCCGCCACGCGCCTGCGCCCGGCTAGCGGATCGCTCGAGCTCAGCGGCGATGTCCTCATCCGCCCCGGCTGCTGCCTGGGCCCGGTGCCACGCCCGGCGGTCGGGATCGGCGCCGGGGTCGGTGGCCTCGGCGAGGGCACGGTGGGCGCGGCGGCGGCCGGCGGCCGGCGCCGCCTGATAGACCGCGGAGCGAACCAGCGGGTGGCGGAAAGTGACCCGGTCCGCCACGGTAAGCAGCCCGTCGGCCTCGGCCGGTGAGGCAGCGTCAGCGCTGATGCCAAGATTCCCGGCCGCACGCCACAGCAGGGCCGGGTCACCGGCCGGCTCGGCAGCGGCCAGCAGGAGCAGGAACCTGGTCACCTCCGGGAGCGGCGTGATCCGCCGCAGGAAACTCTGCTCGATCCTGCCAGCCACCGGCAGCGGATCAGTCACGCCGAACGCGCCGGCCAGCTCCGCTGCTGTTACTGCGTGGGGCAACTCGAGCAGGGCCAGCGGGTTGCCGCCGGACTCGGCGATTATCCGGTCCCGGACCCGCTCATCCAGCAGCCCGGGCAGGACGGAGGCCAGCAGCGCCCGGGCGTCCGCTGCCGGCAGTCCCTCCAGCACCAGCCCGGGCAGGCCGGCCAGGCCGCCCTCCCCGGCAGGATCACGGGTGCCGAACAGCAGGGCGACCGACTCGGCGTCCAGCCGGCGGGCCGCAAACGCCAGGGCCTGCGCTGAGGCTTGGTCCAGCCACTGCGCATCATCGACCAGGCACAGCAGCGGCCGGTCCGCGGCCACCTCCGACAGCAGGCCGAGCACAGCCAGGCCGACCAGGAAACGATCCGGCGCGCTGCCCGCCCGCAGGCCGAACGCCACCCCGAGTGCGTCGCGCTGCGGGCCGGGCAGCCGGTCGAGCCGGCCCAGCATCCGGCCGCACAACTGGTGCAGCGCCGCGAACGGCAGCTCCATCTCCGACTCGGCACCCCCGGCGCGGGCCACCTGGAAGTCTTGCGCCGTCTCGGCCGCGTAACCCAGCAACGCAGTCTTGCCGATACCCGGTTCGCCCCGCACCACCAGCACCCGGCTACGCCCCGCCCGGACGTCCGCGATCAGCCCGTCCAGAAACCGGCACTGCTGCCCGCGGCCCCACAGCATCACACGGCGTCCTCCTGGCGGCTCTCCCCGCCATCGTAGAACCGACTCCCGGGCCCTGGACACCCTAGGGGACTGGCCGGCCAGCTGGGGTGTCGGCTAGGGATCCCACAGACGCGAACCCGCCCCTCCCAGGCGGAGGGTTGCTGGCATGGGCAGCTCATACGGAACCCCCGGGCAGGGCCTTCGCCGGGGCGGCGGCTGGCGCCCGTCGCACTGGGATGCTGTCAGTCCCCGTCCTCAGGGCCTGCCTGGACGGAGCGCCCGAGGCCAGCCGCATACGCCCGCACAGAGAAGGGAGACAACATGAATAGCCCTCGCCTGGAGTACACCGCCGAACTGCTTCGCCATTTCGCTGATCTGCGTGACGGCAGTCACGGCGGTGCCATCTCCCGACGGGAGAAGGAACGCCTCTTTACGGCCGCCGTGGCCCTGCTCGATCCGTACGCCCGGCAGCCACTCGAGGAGATCAACGCGGACTTGCTGCTCGGCAGCGGCGAGGTGACCGCCACCGGCTTGCGATGCCGCGGCACCGGCCGCGACGCGATCTGGGCTCTGTCGTGGCCTGAGCAGCAGGCCGCCGCGATTCGGCCGGTCATGATCCGCGCCTATTACGGCGTCGGAGCGCATCACCCGCATCTGCAGGCAGGTACCGCTGGAGACTGGCCGCTCAACGTGTTCGACGAGACGCAGGCGGCGGCCGAGTTGCCGACCCTGCGGGCGATCGCGTCGGCCGACTTGCACAACCTGGTCTTCCAGCGTGACTACCGCATCATCCCGGCCATCATGAACGGATGGACGCCCCGGCAGCCAGCCTGAGCGCCGGATTGGCATCGGCATTGTTCGCGGCACCGACCACCGCACCAGCGCCGATCCCGGGACCGACCCGACCGGCCCTCTCGGTCATCGATGCGCAGTGCGTTCGACTGCGCATTACACAACATGCTCCAGCAGCCCGGCTACGACCCGCTCGCCGCCGCAGGGTTACCGCGCCCGCGCTCGGCCGCGTTCTTCATGACCGAGTGCAGGGTCTGTCCGGTCCGGCGGGCCTGGACGCCCATCACGATCTGCGAGGTGCCGTAGGTCAGGCTGAACAGGCCGTAGAGCAGGGCCAGGGTGATCGCGCCGACGTCGGGCCGGGAGAAGAGCACGACGCCGAACGCGATGGACACCAGCCCACCCACAATGAACAGCGCCCGGGTGCCCGCGGCCTCTCCGCTGCGGAAGGCGGCGAAGATCTCGGCGAAGCCGCCGGCGAACGCCCAGAACGCCACGATCAGCACCAGCACCAGCGCGGTGGGCCCCGGCCAGACCAGGGCGATCACCCCGGCGGCCAGGTCAAGCAGCCCCAGCAGCAGGTGGCCGAAGACCGGTCCCGCGGTGGCGCTGCCGAACGCTCGCATGGCTTGCAGGCCGGCGTCGATGAACGCATAGACCGCGAACAGGATGACCAGCGCGAGAACCGTTACGCCGGGCCAGGCAATAGCGATGATCCCGACGACAATGGCGAGGGCGCCGCGCAGGATCAAGGACGTGGACATGGATTTGAACATGAGGTATTCCCTTCGTTTGGTCCGGTCCGCGCCGCGCCGTCCGCTACGCCATGTCAGAACTCTCCGCCTTGGCCGGCCGCGTCGCGTCTGTGAAATCCCTAGTCGGAACCCTGGCTTGCCAGGCCCCGGTTTCCGGAGATGTGCTGGGCGGTGAGCCGGTTCCGCTGCGCACCGCAGGCCATCGTGAACGGAAGGCGGCTCGGCCAGACGCGTGAGCGTCCTGTCCGGTCTGGACCCGTTCGGCAGGCGTGACCAGCGCGAGCGCGAAGAGCCAGGTCAGCTCCTATGAACAAGCTTGGTACGGCACACGGGTCCGGGGTGCCCGTGGGCCGGGAGCCGGCTCTACGATGGCGGGGGATCCGCCGAAGGGGCGCCGAGTGATGTTGTGGGGCCGCAGGCAGCAGTGCGAGGCCCTGGACTCGCTGCTCGCGGAGGTGCGGGCGGGGCGCAGCCGAGCGCTGCTGTCATCTGGGCAGGGTGCGGGGGAGCCCGAAATGCGGGAGTGGGCTGGTATCGAAGCCGGTCATGGCGCAGATCTTGTCGCCGGTGAGGGGGACGTACAGGCCGAACGCGGGCTGCCCGTTGGCCCGGGTCGGTATGAGGCGGGGCCTGCGGCCGGGGCGGAGCCCGGTAGCGGCGAGGAACCTGGCGACCAGGTCGCGGCCGTGGTATTCCACCGGGAGCGGCGGCATGGTCACGGCGATGTCCTCGGTGAGCAGGGCGACGACGGCGGCGACGTCGCCGGCCTGATAGGCGCGGGTAAACCGCTCGACGAGGTCCCGTTCTAGGGGGGAACCCGGGCGCGGGGGCGGCTGCCTGGCGGGTGCGGGCGGGAACCGGTCGCGCATGGTGGCGCGGGCGCGCTTGACCGCGCTGGCGGCCGAGTCCTCGCTGCTGTCGAGGATGCTGGCTACCTGGCTGGTGGGGAATCCGAGGACATCGCGCAGGATGAGGGCGGCGCGCTGCCGGGGCGGCAGGGCCTGCAAGGCGGTGATGAAGGCCAGTGAGATGGCCTCGGCGGCCTCATACCTGGCCTCGGGGCCTGGGGTGGCGTCGGCGAGCCCTTCCAGCAGGGTGTCGGGATAGGGCTGCAGCCAGATGACCTCACCCACCCCGTTGGGCTCGGGCGGTTCTTGCAACTGCAGCTCGCCCTGATACCTGCCGATGAGCTGGCGGAACGCATGCTCGTCCCCGGCCTTTGCCCGGCCGGTCAGGTCCGCCGTCACCGCGCCATCCTTCCATCACCCTCTCCTTGTCATCTCGTGCCGCGATCACAAGTACTGATCCCGCAAAGGGAGGAAACCGGGCGCGCCGCCCGGTTTTCCGCCCCGGCGGGATCAGTACCCGTAGTGGCCAGCGCGCCGGCGCGGAACCGGCCACGGAAGGGAGACAGACAATGGCAGAGTTCGGACCGGCCGGCCCAGATAGCGGGCGCCGTCTGGGCTGGGTTCTCGTCCTGACCTCGACGGCCCTGTTCA
>WNGJ01009956.1_pt1 | contig 10131 bp, 9 predicted proteins | sample 5400611 | NCBI WGS metagenome assembly WNGJ01 (sample SAMN13153375, study PRJNA577476) | soil metagenome | isolation source: 40 cm soil or saprolite under Garry oak tree replicate 1 | place: USA:California | collected 2016-06-15
ACGAAGCTGTCGCCCCCAGAACCGTGTGCATCAGCAGCATGGGAAAATAGTCAGGACTCGTCCGCGTAATGCCACTGTTGGCAATCACGATATTCGACTGTGCGGAACCGCGCCGGTCGATCACGTACGCTGATCGTTTGGTCCTTACTGGCGGGGTAGGAAAATCGGTCTGTAGCTCGGGACCTTTTTTCCAGCCTGAAAATAAAGCTTCCAACCTCGGCAACAATTCGTCAAAACGTACGTCGCCAACAATGATGAAAACGCCATTGTTGGGCACAAAGTTCGTGCGATGAAATTGGACGAAGTCGTCGCGTTTTAACCGATCGAGAGACTCTGGGGTGGGCGCAACCACAGCATAAGGATGACTGCCAAACATGATCCGAGAAACCATTTCAACGGCCAGGAAAGAAGGTTGCGCGCGCTGCTGTCGCAGGCTCTCTTTTGTATTTTGTTTGGCAAGCTCTACTTCGTTCTCGGGAAACGAAGGGTTGAGTATAACCTCCGCCATCAGATCAAGAATATTGTCGCGGAATTTTGTAAGTGCTGAGGCGGCGACGATCGTGTAGTCAGAGTTTGCGCCTGCGGTTAAACTCGCTCCAATGCGCGCGACCTCGTCAGCGAGTTGCCTGCTGGTTTTAGATTCAGTTCCCTCAGGCAAGAGTCCGGCGACCATATCGGTGAGACCGGGCAGGTTAACCGGATCGTAGGCCGTACCAGCGCGTAGAGCGAGACGATAGCTCACGAGTGGCAGTCGGGGTTCTTCAACTACAAGAACAGTGAGGCCATTAGTCAGAATTGTTTCCCGCGCAGTAGGAATAACAATGGGGTGCGGAGAAAGCGGGGGCGGTGCCTGACGGCGAAAGTTTTCCAGTTGACTCATTTTTTATAAGTACAAAGGTCCTGTGCCCGGATCAGCTTGCTTAGGAACATCTGCGGGTTCCTTGGCTTGTTCAGGATTTGGTGCTTTTGGATTCAAAGGGGGCACGCCAGTCTTTGCCGGTGAATCCGGCTCTAACGGCGGGGTCTCGGGTATTTGCGAAGGCGGCGCCGCAGGCTGTTTTGGATCGCCGGCAGGTTGGGGAGTTGCAGCCGCAACTGATTCGGCAGTTTCTCCCGCTTGGGGCGCCGGAACGATATCCAGGACCACGCGATTTTCCACATCGAGAAATCGGGCCACAGTGTTTTTGATCTCTTCACCGGTAACACTCAGATAGTGGTCCAATTCCGAATCGAAAAGTCGCGGGTCAGAATCATAAAGCGCAAACTCAGCCAGGCGTTGCGCCCGATACATAGTTGATTGGCGGCCCCGCACGGTATCGTTGCAGAGAGAATTTCGCAACTTCTCCATCTCGTCGATCGAAGGACCATCACTGGCGATTCTCTTTACCTCCGCAAAAATCTGTTGTCGAATCGTCTTCACGTCTTGACCCGGCTTCGGTAACGCGAAGATGTAGAGCGCCGAAGGTCCGCGACGTTCATCGACTCCGCCTTCAATCGAGACCACCGATTCGTCTCCCTTGACTAGTTTCTGATAAAGCCGTGAACTATCGCCATCAAAAAGTAGACTGCCCGCCAGGGACAGGGCGTAGAAGTCGCGCGTGCGCCGCTCGGGAATCTTCCACCCGAGCACAAAAGCGGGCGCCGGGGCTAACGGATCGTTAAATGTCTCTTCCCTTATAGCCACAGCCCCCGACTCGGAAACATCCACAGGCGGCGGATCAGACTGTGCCGGAATATCACTGAAATACTTGTTAACCAGATCGCGCGCCTCAGCATTATCAAAGTCGCCGACTACTGTGAGAACGGCGTTGTTAGGGGCATAGTAAATACGAAAGAACTCACGCACGTCATCTATGGTTGCGGCATCCAGATCTTCCATCGAGCCTATCGTCGAATGAGCATTGGCCTGATTCGTAAAGATCAGCTCGTTCATACGGAGAAAAGCATTCACGTAAGGTTGATTGTCGTAGCGCAGACGCTTTTCTTCCTGAACAGCATTCCGCTGATTGTCGAGATTTTCCTGGGTCACTTTGAGGGATCGCATGCGATCACTTTCAAGCCAGAAAGCCAGCGGTAGATGGTTTGCGGGCAAAGTTTCGAAGTAGTTGGTGCGTTCGGTTGAGGTTGTCCCGTTCATCGTTCCACCGGCATGGAAGATGTACTGGAAGTGCGCGGCTTTAGGAACGTTTTCGGATCCCTGAAACATCATGTGTTCAAACAAATGGGCAAAGCCCGTGCGGCCTTCTTTTTCGTTGCGCGAGCCAACGTCGTAATAGACAGCAACGGAAACCACGGGAATAGTACGGTCAGGGCTCAGGACAACCCGCAAACCATTTGCCAGCGTGAATTCTTCGATCGGTGTAGGTGGTAATTGAAATGTCTCTGTCACTAGCTGTTCTCTTCAGTTCACCAAAGGCGTGCTCTTCCTCCGGTGAGGGAATGACGATCTGCTTTGAGGGGACGAAACCTGGAGGCAAGACAACTTGCGCCGGCGTTTCAGGGCGTTTTTTGTGCGATCAATCCTCGCAGTTCGGCCCGAAGGCGTTCAATCTCTGCGAGCTTTTGCCTTACGCGTTCAAAAAGGGCTGATTGAGTTTTGATGCCTTCGTCGATCAGGAAACCCGCCGCTTCCGCGCGACTGCGAAAAACGCCAGCTTGGACCAGTTGCTCCAGCTTGTCTTGCGCTTCCGGAGAAATCTTCACTGCCACCACATAATCGTCCTTGGCAGAGATAGCTTTCTCGATGGTCCGGCTGATGTCTCGTCCAATCGCACTCAACGACTCTGGTATTCGCGAGGCAATGTCACGGACTGATGATGCTGTACGACTACGTTCATCCCCGGTTGACTCCGTGTCGTCATCTCGCAGCATCAGATCATCCACTCTTTCGGGGGTCGGCGGTTCTTCCTTGTGGTATGGACTACTCATATATGAAGACTCCTTTGGAACTAACAAATCAGTCTGTGCGTCTTACGATATTCCCCGAAGGTAAGTTCATTCTACGGATGGGTTGAAACAGCCGTCAAGGAGCGCCTCGGTCACGGGACGACAACTAGCCCCCTGGCGGCCTCCGTAGCGAGGATTGTTAGCTTTGCCGTTGCATCGGAGAGTGCGATGTACCCTATTACGGTTATCTGCAACGCGGGCCAGACAACAGTGGGCTCAGTTACTTTGCCGGACAAGCGCATGGCTGCTTTGTTTTCTGTAGCGCCGCCGTAAGATTATTGATATGGGATAGTGTGACGATATTGTCCCAGCCATCAAGCAAGATCCCCACCAGCCTCAATGACGCGCCGCGACCCGGTCCAATTGTAAGGGCACTGATCGATCCGTCATCGATTCAGTTCTGGCAGACATGAAAGTCCGACGACCATGCCGTGTTAATCACAATCATGAAAAGAGAGGTGGACTATGCAGAAGACAAGACAAGAACGTTCTTGAGATTGGTGTTAATGGCGGCAGTGTTGTCCATCTTGTTAGGCGCCACACTCTCCCATCGAGCCAATAACTTGACTGTATCTCATTCATCTGTGTTTCTCAATGAAGAAGAAAAGGTTACGGCCACGGCCAGTGCGAACAACGAAACCTGGCGCGTCAACTGGCACATTGACCAACCAAATGTTAAGCAGCACATCACAGCTTAAATGCCAGGTGATTAAGTTCTATAGGTAATCTATTCCGGAAGTAACTCCACGCTTTGCGGGAGACCGGCGGGTTACTCCAAATGTCCTCACTATTTGGATTTAAGAACAGACTGACCATTGTCCCGGCGCAACCTTGCCCGCCTTGTCGGCATCCGTTATATTGCAAATGCCACTTTAGCTGTCGCCACTTCGGCTTCGGGTTGGTGAATTTTTGGTAAGAGATTTTGAGGATTTTTGTAGTGAAAAGAATTCTGTCCCACTTTATTCTCACGTTATTAGTTCTGACTCTAATCGTCCCCGGTTTCATAACTGCCCAGCAACGGGTCCAGACACCCGGAGGGAGTACGTCGTCCAGTACAACTTCTCCCGCTCCCGGGTATCCCGGACGAAAATCTGCGCGCGCTAATGCAGGTAACGCAACCGCCGTGGTCGAACGCGACTTCGATGACGCATTGAGGTTAATTCAAGAGCAATATATCGATGGAAAGAAGCTTGACTACAACAACGTCTTCAAGTCTTCGATAATTGGAATGTTGCGTTCCCTCGATCCTCATTCCAACTACTACGACCGTGAAGAGTTTGACGAACTAAAAACCGATCAGCGTTCGGAATATTTCGGCATCGGCGCCTCAATCCAGAACTACAACTACGGCGACCAGATGGAAACTTTTATCACGGCGACCTTTGCCAACTCTCCCGCTGGTCGTGCCGGCCTTCGCTTTGGCGATCGTATTCTGGAAGTCGACGGCGTGAAGATGTCCGGCAAGACCTCACTCGAGGTGCGAGACAAGATCAGGGGGCCACGAGGATCGACTGTCAAGCTCACACTCGAGCGTGCCGCAGACAAAGGCGTTCAGAAGATTGATATTACCCGCGATGCTGTCCCTCAGCCTTCAATTCCTGACGCTTACATGTTGAAGCCCGGTGTTGGCTATATCGACATGACACGCGGATTTAATTACACAACTACTGACGAATTGCAGGATGCGCTCGAACGCTTGCATGCGAAGGGCATGAATTCGCTTGTGTTGGACTTGAGAAATAACCCAGGCGGTTTTCTGGACCAGGCAATCCATGTTGCCGAAGTTTTTCTGAAGAATGGTCAGTTGATACTCACCCAAAAGGGACGCAACGGATTCCGAGACAATACCTATGAATCGCGAAACAGTTCTCCCGACCTGACTCCACTGGTCATTTTGATCAACGAAAACACAGCGTCTGCCTCGGAGATCGTGGCAGGAGCTATGCAAGATCACGATCGGGCATTGATTGTCGGTCAAACCAGTTTTGGCAAGGGGCTCGTGCAGAGCATCATCCCACTCGAGTATGGCGCCGGTCTTACGTTGACTTCGGCAAAGTATTACACGCCTTCAGGACGATTGATTCAGCGTGATTATTCAAACGGCGGCCTTTATGACTACTACCTTCATGGAGGCATGAACCGGCTGAATCAAAAAGGCGAGGCGGTGAAACCAGCTGGGCCCGAGAAGAAGACCGACACCGGTCGCGCAGTCTTTGGTGGAGGCGGTATCTCCCCCGACGAGAGCATCAAGCCACGAACTATGAATTTAACTCAGCGCCGCCTATTGAGTCCTACTTTTAACTTTGCGCGTGAGTTGGTAAACGGCCGGATCCGGGGCTTTGACTCCTATAGAGAGCAACATGATATCGATTTTCTCCACGAACTGAAGCCGGATGATCTACAGGTTACCGACGCGCTCTTTAAAGCCTTCAAAGATTTTGCGGCTGGCGATTCTTCACTGAAATTACCAGAGGCGCTTTTGGACCACAATCGCTCCTTCATTGAACTCGAGCTGCGCTTCAATATCGTTACCGCGGCATACGGGCGGGTCGTGGCAGATCGAGTTTTTATCACGACTGATGATCCGCAAGTCGCGAAAGCGGTTGACGTTTTGCCCAAAGCTCGTGACCTGGCGATGGGCGGTGCTCATGCGTCCGTTCAGCCATAACAAACCAATAAATTCATAAGCCAGGGGCCGCGCAAATTCGCGGCCCCTTCTTTATGTGCCGAAAATCCATTCAGTCGCGTGTTTCAAGCATAAGACAGAGTCTTGCGTCTAAAACCCTTGTATGATACGTTTGGTCTCGTGCCGGAATGAGGTGCTGACGATGAATCGACCAGCAAAAGCTCTCGTGAATACTCAAGAACTCGGTCGCGCCATCCGCCGTAGACGAGAAGAACTCGGTCTTAGCTTGCGTGATGTAGCGAATAAGACTGCCGTTTCAGCTTCGACGCTGTCGCGGATTGAAAATGGAACGGGAAAGCCGGACGCTGACAACATTGCCCGACTTACATCGTGGCTTGACGTTCCGATGGAACGAATTCTTGGTGGACGTCGCTCACAATCGGAAGACTCCGAGGCCGTCGTTTATTATCCGGAAGAACCTATCCCGGAAATCGTCGAGGCCCATCTCAGAGCCGATCGTAATCTAACTCCGGAAACGGCCGCTGCACTCTCGGAGTTGTTTCGCGTGGCTTATACCCAATTTAGCCGCAGTGGCCAGGACAAAGTCTCGAAGAAGCGCCGTTAAGTTTGTGTGGCCCAACCTGTAGCCTCATCTCGTTTATAATCAACACGTGGCTCTTTACGAACTACCTCCGGGGGAAAAATGGCGAAACTATGAAATGAAGGCTCTCGGATTGCGGGATTTTGCGCGCGTGCGTATTGACTTGCCTCTCAATCCATTTCTTCTCGCCCGCTTCGCGAATCTGATCGTGCTTCGATTTGACCAAATCGAGGGTCTCAGCACGACAGCTCGAGAACATCTGCTCGGTCCCGCAGCAGAAGAGTGGTCAGGCGGCGCCTGCTCTTTGCCAAACGGTATGAAACTGGTGATTCTCAATCCTCAGCACGGAAGAGCGCGCACAAATGCCACTCTGATGGAAGAAATCTGCCACGTATTTCTTGGCCACACGCCCAACCGTCTTTCGATAGTCGCCAAAGACGTTCGGGGAAGAATGATGGCTCGCGACTACCGCAAGGCAGACGAAGAGGCGGCTTACGGTGTTGGTGCTGCTGGGCTGGTTCCCTTTGAGTCCTTGAAAAAACTCATGCACGAAGGAAAGAGCTCGAGTGATATTGCGCTACACTTTCGCGTTAGCCGCGAGCTGGTTGAGTATCGTTTGAAAGTTACGCGACTCTGGAACGAGTATAAGGCGGCACACTGATGGGACAAGATGCTGGGCTTGGTTGATACTTTCCCAGTTTAGCCAACCTGCCTTTAGTTGAACCCTTCGTTGTTTGGCTGGGAACACATATAATCAATTAGGCCTACTAATGTTCCAGGCGGCAACCTACTAAAACGGCTTTATGACTGAACAACTAAAAGATGCACCGGCGCACGGTTTGACCACGATAGATAAACTGCGCATGCTGCTCGACATTACCAAGAAAATCAGTCGCTCTTTGGACCTGCAAGAAGTCCTTAATCAGGTAATGGACACACTCGATTCACTTATTCCTTACGACGCGGCAGGCATTTTTGTATTGCACTGTGTGGATAAGGCGCTGCTTCCCGAAGGCGAGGAACCCTGTACGTTCAAAGCCGAGGCAGTCAGGGGTTACGACATCGATGAACTGTCCGATTTACACCTCAAACTAGGCGAAGGGTTTATTGGACAGGTGGCCGTGCGTGGCGAGCCAATCATCTCTCATGATGTCCTTAATGACCCCGTTTATATCAACGCCCGTGGCAAGACGCGTTCAGAAATGGTTGCGCCCATCATCTCCAATGAGGAAGTAATCGGCGTTTTCGACCTGGAATCTGATGAGCTCAATGCCTATTCGGAAGACGATTTGGACGTGTTAATGATGCTGGCTTCGCAGGTGGCAATCATCATCGAGAAAGTAATGCTTCACGAGCAGTTGATTGAGAAGAAACGGCTGCAAGGTCAACTCGAAGTCGCGCGCCAAGTGCAGTTGGAGTTGCTTCCGCCTAGTGATCCGCAGTTACCCGGGTACGACATCAGCGCCTATAATTTTCCTACGGAAGAGGTTTCCGGCGACTATTATGATTGGGTCGCGATCTACGATGACCAGCTAGCCATCGTCATTGCGGACGTGTCCGGCAAGGGGGTCCCTGCTGCCCTCCTGATGGCTTTTCTGCGCGCCAGTTTGCGAGCGGCTACGCACGTCGGTTACGCGACGCATATTTCCATGGCCAAGGTCAATTACTTGCTGTGGGAATCAATTGAAAGAAATCAGTTTATCACTGCTTTTTACGGAATTCTCGATGCTGCTAATAGGACCCTTTCTTACTCGAACGCCGGGCACAATCCTCCGTTGCTGATCAACGAGAAGGGGGAACCTCGATTCATCGAGCGCGGTGGCCTTCCGCTGGGTATGTTCAGAGAGACCAGGTATTACGAGTACTTCCTCTCCCTCGAACCCGGAGAAATGCTTGTGCTCTACACGGACGGTGCGACCGAGGCTTTGAATCCGGCGGGAGAGGAATTTGGTCGGGATCGTCTGGCCGAAGTAGTCAAAGCTGCTTGCACTTTGACTGCCCGGGAAGTAATAGCTAGCCTCGAAAGTGAAGTTCTAGAATGGACCGACGGGCTGGGGGCCACCGATGACGTTACTTTTTTCGTAATCAAAGCTCTTAAATAAGGCGAACGCGGGAGACCTTACGTCTCCCGCGTTGCCAATTTTTGCATTCATTTGTGATTCTTAGTGTGCCGTCAGCGAACAGTGCGCGTGGTCGCCTCCGGGCGCAAGTGACGCACGGTAGTCACCAAAATGGAACTCAGCTTCGGCCTCCGATAAAGCATAGACATCGAAGCCATATGCATCGAGATAATCTGCCAAATCATCGGGGGAAAGAAGATAAACGGAGGGGAAGTAACCCGCTTCGACACGAATTTCCAGCAGGCGCTCGATAACTTCAAGTGGGGCAAAGCATCTAACAGGATCTCTGTAGGTTGCCATGATTCCAGCGCCTTTCTTATCAAATTTGACTCGGTCCGCCTGGGTGCCGTGTCCTTAAGAACGATCACTTTGATGTACGTCAGACGTTTCGAGTTTGTTCTTTTGCAAAGAATCTTTTCTCGACAGCGCTTGCTTGCTTCTTTGACGCGGTAAAACTCCAAAAAGTTCAGATGAAAAATGAGTAACGAACAACCTATTACTGCAGACCAGCCTTCTGCCGGTCCTCCGCCGCCAAACTTTATCGCTGTGTTACGGCAAATGTTGCGTGCCTCGGACAAGGTCAGCGATCTAATCTTCAGTCCGGGCCGACCGCCGCAAATTGAGTTGACGGGAAGACTACAGCCCGTTCGAATCGGCGGTCTGGAAATGCTAACACCTGCCCATACGGCGGGGATCGCGAAGCTGATAATCGGAAATCAGCAAACAGCCACTGAAAGCCTGGAAAAGAATGGCTCCGCCGATCTGTCGTTCAGCGCACCCGGTGAAGCGCGCTTTCGTGTAAATATTTTTAGACAGCGTGGAACACACGCCATCATTATGCGCGTCATTCCAATGAATCCTCCTCGGTTTGAGGACTTCAACCTGCCTGACGAGCTAAAAGAGATCATCGACCTAAAAAATGGCGTAGTCCTTGTAACCGGACCAACGGGGAGCGGCAAGAGTTCCACGCTCGCGGCAATAATCGACTTGATTAATGAGACGCATTATTACCACATAGTAACGATCGAGGACCCGATAGAGTTTTTGCACAAGCACAAGAACTCCACGATCCACCAGCGCGAGTTGCACTCCGACACTCCCAGTTTTTCTATTGCCCTGCGGGCAGCGTTGCGGCAGGCGCCCAAAGTTATTTTGGTAGGTGAAATGCGTGATCGAGAGACCATCGAAGTGGCGCTGGAAGCCGCTGAAACCGGTCACCTGGTATTGTCAACGCTGCATACCATCGACGCGGCGAAAACCGTGGATCGCATCATTGGCGTCTTCCCGAAAAACGAAGAAAGCGCCATTCGTACTCGCATTGCACAGTCGTTTCGCTACATAGTTTCCCAACGATTGATTCCACGGGCCGATGACAAAGGACGAGTGGCAGCGATTGAGATCTTGAAGTCGACGATGCGCACCAGGGAGTACATTGAAAAAGGCGAGTCGGATGGCAAGTCACTAATCGATGCGATGGAGCAGGGCGATCAGGAAGGAATGCAGACCTTCGACACTGTGATCGAGCAACTAATTCGCAGCGGTGTCGTCAGCATGGAAGGAGCAATGCCTTATGCTAGTAATGCCAACAACCTGCTACTTAGAGTTTCAGATCTGAGAGGTGCACCACCTCCACCAAAGCCCGAGCCAGCTAAAGAAGAGGGTTCAATGCTCGATATGATCGAACACTAAGGCGAAAAATCTTCTCCCCGTGCCTGAATATTTCACCCGTGTTTTGCCATGATCGACACAGTCGAGTAGATTTTTCGCTATGTTCTCGAAAGTGCGCAGGCTTCTATATAGCTTGATAATTCTATCAAGCGTCATATTTTCCCCCGGGT
>WNGJ01011915.1_pt1 | contig 10130 bp, 12 predicted proteins | sample 5400611 | NCBI WGS metagenome assembly WNGJ01 (sample SAMN13153375, study PRJNA577476) | soil metagenome | isolation source: 40 cm soil or saprolite under Garry oak tree replicate 1 | place: USA:California | collected 2016-06-15
GTGGCAACGATGGGAAGCTGAGGGCATCGGGCCGCGGGGCCTCCGCGTCGTGACAGGCGGTCCCCACAACTACCGTCGCAGCAGCTAGAGCCAGTAGGCTTCGCCAACCCGGTCGGATCATGAGAGCGCCCCAGCGAGATCGTGACATTCGAAAACCGCGCGATCGGGATCGGGCAAATTTCGGACCGCCTCCAGGATGCAAACTCTCCCCTCGTGGCCACCTGACTCAGCATCCGCCCGCAGCACAGTGGTGCTCGCGCGCCATAGCAGGGTGAGGCTGGCGCGCTGTAGCGTGCCATCAGCACCGCTGGGGAAAGTCGGCGGCACCGCGGACCTGGCTCTGCTTGTCCACGGCCGCCCTGACGCGCAGGTTAGGCTCGGATGACAGCTCCATGGTCCGTCCTGCTCGACGTCGCCCTTCGCACGACGATCGTGTACCTCGCGCTGCTCGCCGGTCTCCGGCTCACCGGTACGCGCCAGCTCGGCCAGATGTCCACCTTCGACCTGGTGCTGCTGCTCATCATCGCGAACGCGGTCCAGAACGCGATGGTAGGACCCGACACGAGCCTCGCCGGCGGGCTCGTCGCGGCCGGCGTGCTCATCGGCTGGCACCGGGTGATCGACTGGTGGCGGCTCAGGTCGCGCCGTTTTGCGAAGCTGCTCGCGGGGGAAGGGATCATGTTGATCCACGGCGGGAAGGTCCTCGAAGCCCATTGCCGGCGTGGCGGCATCAACCGCGACGAGCTGCTCCAGGCGCTGCGCGAGCACGGAGTGGCCGACATCGGCGACGTGCTGCTCGCGGTCCTCGAGCCCGACGGCGCCATCAGCGTCATCCGCAGCGACGAGGTCATGCGAGCTGCTCCAGGCGCTGCGCGAGCACGGAGTGGCCGACATCGGCGACGTGCTGCTCGCGGTCCTCGAGCCCGACGGCGCCATCAGCGTCATCCGCAGCGACGAGGTCATGCCGGGGACACGACCGCATCACCGCATCAAGGCGCGCCGGGCGACGGCCCCTCCGCCCTGTTAGATTTATAAGTGCATGCCCGACATCCAGGTGAAGAAGACCGGTGAGGAGCCCGGTGCCGCCTCGCTCGCCGTCACGGTGCCGTTGGAGCACGTCCGGGACGCCGAGGAGCGGGCCACGACTGTCTACCAGCAGCGGGCGCGGCTGCCGGGGTTCCGCAAGGGAAAGGCCCCCGCGGCGCTCGTGAAGAAGCATTACGCCGACGACATCCGCCAGCAGGTGCTGCAGGAGCTGATCCGCGAAAGCTGGAGCCTCGCGCTCGAGCAGGAGGTGCTGAAGCCGGTCGCGGACCCGCACATCCACAACCTGAAGTGGGAGGCCGGCGCGCCGGTCACCTTCGAGTTCCACGTCGAGGTGAAGCCGGACTTGAAGCTCGAGCGGCTGGGTAAGTTTCACCTGAAGCGCCGGGTGGCGAAGGTGACGGAGGAGCAGGTGCTCGCCCAGCTGAACGAGCTGCGGGAGCAGAAGGCGCCGTGGACCCCGGTGCCGGGCGAGCGGCCCCAGCTCAAGGACCTGGTGCACGTCACGATCGCGACCCGCGAGGGGGAGGGTGCGGAGGCGAAGGAACCGCAGCCCTACCAGCTCGTGCTCGGCGAGGGACGGGCGATCCCCGAGGTGGAGGAACGGATCATGGGCCTCGTCCCGGGGGAGACGATTGACGCGACCGTGCGCTTCCCGGACGACTTCCCCGACGAGGCCAAACGGGGCCGGTCGCGCGACATCCGGCTCACGCTGCACGAGGTGAAGCGCCAGCACCTCCCCGAGGCGGACGATGCCTTCGCCCGCGAGGTCGGGGACTTCGATTCGCTCGAGAGTCTGAAGCGGGCAATCCGCGAGGATCTCGAGAAGGAAGCCGAGCGCGAGGCCGACTCGAAGCTGCGCGCCGACCTGCTCGAGCAGATCATAGCGGCGAACCGGGTCTCGTCCCCCCGCCCGCTGGTGGAGCGCGCGCTCTGGGCCTACGCCCAGGCGTACGGGATCCCCGAGGACCGGTGGCCGCAGTTCGCGACGGAGTTCCGGCCGATCGCCGAAGCGCAGGTGCGGCGGGACCTGATCCTCGATTACGTCGCCGAGCAGCACGCGCTGCATGCGACCGAGGCGGAGCTGGACCGACGGATCAAGGAGCTGGCCGAGCGGCGCGGCATGCCGACGGAGCAGCTGTACGCCTCGCTCGAGAAGGCGAAGCGGCTGCGCGACGTCGAGCGGAGCATCACCGAAGAGAAGGTGTTCGCGTTCCTTGTCTCGCAATCGACCGTGGAGCAGACGTGACGACCAACCAGATCTATCCGCCCTACATCATCGAGCGCTCGAGCCGCGGCGAGCGCACCTACGACATCTTCAGCCGCCTGCTCATGGACCGGATCGTGTTCCTCGGGACCATGATCAACGACGAGGTGGCGAACATCATCATCGCCCAGCTCCTGTTCCTGGACGCTGACAACCCGGAGAAGGACATCTACCTCTACGTCAACAGCCCGGGCGGGCTCGTGTCCTCGGGAATGGCGATCTACGATACGATGCAGTTCCTGCGCGCTCCGGTGAACACGATCTGCATGGGGATGGCGGCCTCCATGGGGTCGTTCCTGCTCACCGCCGGCCGCAAGGGAAAGCGCCAAGCGCTGCCGCACGCCCGGATCATGATGCACCAGCCCTCGGGCGGCGCCCAGGGCACCGCGGCCGACATCGAGATCCAGGCGCGCGAGATCCTCTACCTGCGCGGCAAGTTGAACGAGCTGTACGCCAAGCACACCGGGAAGGCGCTCGACCAGATCGAGAAGGACATGGACCGGGACCGTTTCATGTCGGCCGAGGAGGCGAAGGAATACGGCCTGATCGACCACGTGATCGCCAACTTGCAGGAAATCGACAACGGGAAACGGAAGTGACGGCTTGCGCCGGCGGGCTTCCCGTCCCATACTAGGACTTCAATGTCTCACGACAAGCACCTCCGCTGCTCCTTCTGCGGCAAGTCGAAGGACTCGGTGCGGAAGTTCATCTCCGGGCCGTCGGTCTATATCTGCAACGAGTGCATCGCGCTCTGCAACGAGATCCTGGCGGAGGACGAGGAGCGCGAGGTCTCCGAAGCGATCACTCAGGTCCCCACGCCCGTCGAGCTCAAGGAGGTGCTGGACCAGTACGTGATCGGGCAGGAGAAGGCGAAGAAGACCCTCGCCGTGGCGGTCTACAACCACTACAAGCGCATCAACTCGCACCAGGGGCGCGAGGCGGAAGTCGAGCTCGACAAGAGCAACATCCTGCTCATCGGCCCCACGGGCGTCGGCAAGACGCTGCTCGCCCAGACGCTCGCGCGCATCCTCGACGTCCCCTTCACGATCGCGGACGCCACGACCTTGACCGAGGCCGGCTACGTGGGCGAGGACGTGGAGAACATCCTGGTGCGACTGCTCCAGGCCGCGGACTTCAACGTCTCGGAGGCCGAGCGGGGGATCGTCTACATCGACGAGATCGACAAGATCGCCCGCAAGTCCGAGAATCCGAGCATCACGCGCGACGTCTCGGGCGAAGGGGTGCAGCAGGCCCTCCTGAAGATTCTCGAAGGCACGGTCGCGAGCGTCCCGCCCCAGGGCGGCCGCAAGCACCCCCAGCAGGAATACATTCAGGTCAACACCAAGGACATTCTGTTCATCTGCGGGGGCGCGTTCGACGGGCTCGAGAAAATCATCGAGTCGCGCACGGGACGCCGGCAGATCGGCTTCACGAAGGAGGAGGTCGCGACGGGCACGCCCGAAAAGATGAAGAAGAATCCCTTCTTCAACGTGGAGCCGGACGACCTGCTGCGGTACGGGCTCATCCCCGAGCTGGTGGGGCGGCTGCCGGTCGCGGTCCCCCTCGACGCGCTCGACGAAGACGCGCTGGTCCGTATCCTCATCGAGCCCAAGAACGCGCTCCTGAAGCAGTACCAGAAGCTGTTCGAGCTCGAGAACGTGCGGCTCACGATCGAGAAGGAGGCGCTCAAGGCCATCGCGCAGAAGGCGATCAAGCGGGGCACCGGCGCGCGCGGCCTGCGCGCCATCCTCGAGGAGATGATGACCGACATCATGTTCGAGCTCCCCAGCCGGGACGACGTGCGTGAGGTGGCCGTCACCGCCGAGTGCGTGACCGCGGGCCGCGCCCCGCTGCTCGTGACCGAGCGCCCGCGCCAGAAGAAAGAAGCCTGACCCAGCCCGAACCCCGTTTCGTCGGCTCGTTCCCGCGCGCCGACATCGCGCTCGACCCCCCGCTTCCCGAACTCGCCCTCATCGGCCGCTCCAACGTCGGCAAGTCGAGCCTGCTGAACGCGCTCGCCGGCCGGCGGATTGCTCACGTGTCCCGGACACCCGGAAAGACCCGGATGCTCAACGTGTACGAGATCCCAGCAGGGGGACCTGTAGGGGCGCAGCATGCTGCGCCCCTACGCACCGGCGCGTACTATCTGCTGGACCTCCCCGGCTACGGATACGCGAAGGCCGGCAAAACCGAGCGCGCGGGATTCGCGCAACTCCTCCGACACATCCTCGATCGCGGGCGCCTCGCCGGGGTCGTCTGGCTGCTCGACGTCCGGCGCGACCCCTCGGACGACGACCGCGCGATGCAAGACCGGCTCGCCGCCCATGGCACGCGGGTGCTGGCGGCGATCACCAAGCGCGACAAGCTTCCAGGAGGCCAGGGCCTGCGCCGCGAGCAGGCGATCCGAGCGGCCCTCGGCCTCGAGCCGGAGCAGCTCGTCGCGACGAGCGCACGGACGGGCGAGGGTGTGGCCGAGCTGCAGGAGGCGATCGGCGCCTTGGTGCGAGCGGGCGGGGCATGACGCTCACCGGCGCGCCGTCGCGCTTTCGCGGTCGTGAAAAGCCGACCAGCCGGGGCCCGGATCGCGCGCGACCTGCGCCGCGAGCGGAGTGCCTCCCCCGATCGTGAACAGGGTGTACATCCCGGCCATCATGTGATCGGCCACGTGACAATGGAGCAGCCACGTCCCGGGGTTGTCCGCCACCATGTCTCCCACCTTCATGGCAGCCGGCCCGACCTCGATCACATCGGTGTAGGTCCGACCCTCGAGCTTGAGCACCACGCCGTGCCAATGCGGGGTGTGCCAATCCACCTCGGTCCCCAGCGACACGACGTACCAGCGCACGCGATCTCCCTGGTTCATCGTGAGCCCCGGGAGGTTGCCGAAGAAGTACCCGTTGATGGAGTGCTTGAGATGAGGCTCGACCGAGTCCTCGGGGGCCCCCTCGTGGGCCTCGTTGAACACCATCCAGAGCGTCGTGAACTCGCGATCCACGTCGTCTGGTGAAGCGTCTTCCCGGGCGTGCGCGGGGTCGGTGATCACGATCGTGCCGATCAGGCCGCGGTAGATGTCCTCGTCCGCGTCGACGTGACTGTGATAGAGCCAGACCTTGGAGGATCGTAGAACGCTCCTTCGTCAGGGGGATCGTAGCGGACGCCGTGCGGATGAATCGAGAGCGGCATGCCGGTCTTGTTGTGGAACACGACCTTGATGGTGTCGCCCACCACTCCTCGGATCATCGGTCCGAGAATGCCCTGCCAGGCAGGCTGCGGAACGGTCGTCGTGAACGTGCCGTCGGTGTACTGCACGTAGCGCTGCTTTGCGTACACCGTCTGCACGCCCCAGGGCTCCGGCAGCGGGCGGCCGAACACCGGGTCCGAGTCCAAGGGCGCGTAATTCCAGTCCACATCCTCCGCCGCGACGTAGTAGATGCGCGTGGTGGGCGTGTATCGTGCGGGCCGGCCCTGCTCCACGGGCGACACGGGGCCGCCCGTGGTGTCGCGGCACCCGGCGCCGGCGAGCGCGGTCAGGGAGAACATGAGTACTCTTCCACACCAGGTTGCCATGGGATATTCCGGTTGAGCGTTCACCGCGACACGCCGGGCAAAAAGCGAGCCGATCGGCCGACCGGATCCGGTCACCGCTCGCGCGAGGGGGCGGGCCGGATGACGCCGCCGCGCCACGTGGCACAGGTGCTTGCTCTGCTGCTCTTGTGCGGCGGACCGGCCGCGTCAGTCCGTCTCGCGGCGCAGGATACGGTTCCCGCAGGCTTCGGCACGCTGAAGCGCGACGACATCGTCGTGCGCTTCGCGACCGAGCAGCTCGAGATCCAGATCCTACCGCTCGACGAGCAGGTGATCCGGCTGCTCGCCCCCGACACCTACCGATCGCTGACGCAGCTCCTCAGGACGAAGCGGGGAGAGATCGAGGCTGCGGCGCGACGCCCCGCCGTGCCGAACCCGACGCTCGTGATGGTGACGTTCTTCGGCATCACGCCGCAGGCGCGCTTCAGCCCGGAGGACGTGAACGTCACGAGCCGGGGCCGGCTGTTCCGACCGGTCGGGATCGTGCCGTTGTCGCCGCAGTGGAGCTCCTACCAGCTCGAAGCCCACGAGCAGGCGGTGGCGATCTACCTCTTCGAGGAGGGAATCAGCTTCCGGGAGGGGCTCACCGTGACTTACCAGGGGCTGTCCAACGACTCGTGGACGGCGGCCCTGCCGGTGCTCGACCGCGAGCGGGCGCGGGTGCGGGCGCGGGCGCGGCTCGCGCCACAGTGATTACCTGCAGCGCGCCCGGCGGCTCCCTGCCCGACACCAGCATCCCCGTCGACAAGGCATCCGCCGCGACCGCCATGCGCGCCACAACCGTGGCCTGAACGAGCGCGTGCGCCGGCCAGCCGGTGGCCGGGTTGATCACGTGCCCCCGGACCGACCGGCCGAAGCGCACCACCGACATCGTGTTCGCCGAGGTGGCGAGCGCGGCGTCGCGCAGGTGCGTGGCCGCAACGATCCGCCCGGGGCGGGTCGGGTCGGCGACTCCCACGCGCCAGCCGGGCTCGCCCGGCGGCGCGCCCAGCGCCCCGCAGTCTCCGCTGACGTCAACGAACGCCCGACGGATGCCACGGGCGGCGAGCACGGCGAGCGCGCGATCGATCCCATACCCCACGCCGATGCCGCCAAGGTCGAGCTGGGTGTGACTATTCGGCAGCCGCGCCGCCTCGCCCGCGAGCTCGACCACCGCCGTGGCGACCGCCTCGCGCGCCTCGGCGATTTCGGCCGGCGCGGGCTCGCGCGTGCGCGGCCGATGGAAGCCCCACACCCGCATGAGTGGCTCCACCGCCGCGTCGAAGCACCCCCCGCTCGCATGTCGAAACGCCCCCGCCAGCCGGAGGACCGCCAGCAGGTCCCGGTCCACCCGCATCGCTCCGCGGCCGGCGTGCCGGTTGAGCTCGCAGAGATCGCTGGCGTCGTCGAAGAGGGAGAGTCGCCCCTCGATCCGCCGTAACTCCGCCAGCGCCGCCGAGCAGGCGTCCAGGCCTTCCGCCTCTGAGGTGGCGAACGCCATCACGTGCACCGGCTGCCCCATTGCCCACGACCAGCGCTCGACGAAATAGTCGGCGGCGCGCGTGGCAGGATGGCGGCAGACGCACAGTCCCCCGCAGCCGGCTCCGAGCGCCCCGATGAACCGGCGCCGATTCACGCCAGGCCCCGAGCCCCCTCTTCCACAGTGGGAAAACCGCCCGCGACGCTCACGCCCGCTCCTCCCCCCCGTCCACGCGAGCCAGCTCGCGCAGGATGAGATACGACTGCACGTAGAACGTCAGCGCGATGAGAGAGCTCGACGCCTCGAGCAGCCAAGCGAACCGCGAGTCCACGAAGCGCATCAGCCACATCGCGGCGAAGGATACGAGGAGTGCCCCGAACGGCTCGGCGATCAGCAAGCGGCGCCAGCGCTCCGGCGGCCACGTGCACAGCGCCACCCCAATCCCGCTCAGGGCGAAGATCACCGCCATGCTGAGGATGTGGGTGTGGGTGATCGTAAGCATCTCGGGAAGCGACTTTGGGAATTGCATGGGTCCCCCCGTCCGCCCGTCCCCCTCCCCGCCGAACTCGAGGCTCTCCCCGCGGTAACGAGCGGCCACGCCCGCGGGGGTCATGCGGGTCGTGCGCCACACGAACACGAGCGACGTCGTGTACCCCACGATCTGCACGATCGTGATCCAGCGCGCCAGCGTGCGCAGGAGAGCGGGCGCCGCCCACCAGGTCAACTGCCGGCCCGCGTCCCTCATCGGATCGCTCCGCGCCCGTGCCAGGCGGTGAGGTCGGCGAGGATCCGGCGCACCCCGGCGGTGACCGCCTGCACGCTGATGGTCGCTCCCGAGATGCTCCGGATGTCCCTTCCCACCGCGATCGGATCCGCCGCGGTTTTCCCGCGGAATTGCCTGCGCCACGGCTCGTAAGCGACTTCGCCCCCGTAAGGCTCCCGGTACACCAGGATGTCCACGTCCTTGAGCCGGTCTGCCGGATCCACGGCGACGAGGAACGTGATCGGCTGATCTTTCCCGATGACGTTCCCCACCTCGGCGAATCCGAGCAGCGAGTCGCCGCGCGAGAGCCGCAGCACGGCCGCGCTGTCCACACGAAGCGTGTCCACGCGCGCGCCGGCTCCAAACAGGCGGCGGATCGACGCCGCGAGCCTGGCGGGGGGAGCCGCCTGCGCCGTGGCGGCACGAGAGGGAAGCGCGGCGAGCAGCAGAGCGAGCGCTGCGACCGGGAGACGCGGAGCGGTCACCTTCAGAATTGGTAGCCGAGGCCGAGGCTCAGCACCTCGGCTTCGCCGACACGGGCCTTGTTGCGCAGCACCTGGTAGTCGCCCTTGAACACGGTGTTATAAGTCGGCTTGTAGGACAGGCCGATGGTCGTGATCCGCCGGGCGAGTGAATCGTGCTTCGCGATGCCGATCGGCACGGAGGCCTGGGTATCGTAGCGCTCGTGGCGCACGAATGCGTGGAGCCTTTGGGACGAGGCGGGCGCCAGGGGTCGCAACAGGTTGTACGCGGCTTCGACGTACCCGCCGGCGATCCGACTGCCGACCGTACCGCCGTACCGGGCGTCGATCGCCTGAGCGTCGCTGACGCTGATACTCGCCACGACCCCCCGGAGCATGATCCCGCCGACCTCGTAGCGCGCGTCCGCCGATACCAGGGTGATGGGAGCGGCGAACGTGCCGTTGCCGAGCACCGAGTCCTGGTTCGCGGTCCCGCCGTACCAGAAGGAGCCGCCGACCTTGAGACCCGGCTGAGCCCACTCGAGGCGCCCGGTCAGGGACGGATTCGCGAAGCTCGCCTCCTTGCCTTCCTGACGGCCTTCGCGGATCCCCTGCTCGGCGCTGAACCCTTGGGCCTTGAGTCCGCTCACGAGGTACAGCCGGTATCCGAGTCCCGCAATAGCGGGCACGCTCCCCAGCACGCCGACCCCGATCTCGCGCCAAGTCGTGGGGATCACATCGCGGTCGAACGCTGGCCGGTCCACGCCGTTGAACGTCGGCGGCTCGTGCGTCTCGTTGATGATGCCGATAGGGGGCAGCACGAGACCGGAGCGCAAGGTGAGACGCTCGGCGAGGCGGTAGTCCAGATAGGCCTGCTCCAGGGCCACTTCGCCACCCGGCTCGCCGCTCTCGAGCTTGGCATCTTCGACTTCCAGCTCGGACCGGAACGCCAAGCGATCGTCGAAAGTGTGGGCGAGATACAGGACGAATCGCCTGAGGTTGACCTGTCCCGGGCTATTGGGACCGGTGCGGTTCGTGTAATGGATCTCCCCATAACCGCCGACCGTCGTCCGTTCCTGGGCCGCGAGGAATGCGGGGAGGCATACGACGATGAGGCTCAGGCGTCGTGACACCATGTGGCTCTGTCGGTTGGTGGGGACGAGCTCGGTTGGCGCTGATCGGCAAACCGACATTCCCGAATGTATTTGTCGGAATTAATTCCGTCAAGCAAACCTCCCCGTAAGTGAGCACTCGTTGCTATTGTAGATCTCGGGAGCCGCTATTGGACACTGGATTCGAGCGTATTGTACCGGTCCTCCTTGCCGTGGCGGCTGCTGGCCTTGGGTGGGGAGCGGTTCGCCTCAAGCGCCGGCTGGGGCAGAGCGAGCGCGAGCGTCGCCGTGCCACCGACGAGCTGAATCGCCGGCTGTCTGAGCTGCTTTCGGTGCGCGAGCTGTTCCACGTGCTCTCGGGCTCGCTCCACGTCGACCGCATTGCGGAGCAGGTGGCACGCTACGCGATGCGTTTCCTGAACGCTCAGGGGGCGCTGGT
>WNGJ01009958.1_pt1 | contig 10128 bp, 9 predicted proteins | sample 5400611 | NCBI WGS metagenome assembly WNGJ01 (sample SAMN13153375, study PRJNA577476) | soil metagenome | isolation source: 40 cm soil or saprolite under Garry oak tree replicate 1 | place: USA:California | collected 2016-06-15
ATCAGCCCCATTCTATCGGCACTTCTCGCAACGGATGACGAAACACCGACGATTATCACGTAGCGCGATCAGGAATCATGGCCGGGATAAAATCCGGACCAGGCCGTGTCGCAGCTACAGCGCGAGATAGCGCTGGCGAATGTTGTCGTTGGCTTTCAGATTCTCGATTGTAGCGGTGTAGACGATCTGGCCCTTGTCGATGACAGTGGCATGGCTCGCCAGCCCAAGGCAGAAGTGCATGTTCTGTTCCGCGATCAAAACCGTAGCACCGGTCCCGCGCAGCTGCCGTAACAACTCGCCGATCCGCTGCACGATGATCGGTGCAAGCCCCTCGCTCGGCTCGTCAAGCAACAGCAGCGCCGGATTGCCCATCAGCGTGCGCGCAATCGCGAGCATCTGCTGTTCCCCGCCCGACAAGCGGCCCGCGATCCGGTATCGAAGCGGCTCCAGCAACGGGAACACCTCGTAGACACGCCGGATCGACCATTCATCCTGACCTTCGGCGCCTTTCTTCTGGCCGATGACGAGATTGTCCTCCACCGTATGATCCGGAAAGATCTGCCGGTCCTCGGGCACAAAGCCGAGCCCGGCGCGGGCGATGTGATGTGGTTTGAGCCCGGAGACGACGCGGCCGCGCAGCGTCACCTTCCCGCGGCGCGCCGGCGCAAGACCCATGATGGCTTTCATGGTGGTCGATTTGCCGGCCCCGTTGCGGCCGAGCAGCGCCATGGTCTCGCCCTGCTGCACCGAGAGGCCGACACCGAACAGGATCTGGCTGGTGCCGTAATAGACATCGAGATCCTCGACCTGAACGACGGCCTGCCCGCTCATGTCGCCGCCTCGGCGTGATGTTCGGTGCCGAGATACGCGTCGATGACATCAGGATTTTGACGAATTGCATCGGGCGCGCCGGTCGCGAGGATCCGGCCATAACACAGCACCACGATCATTGGCGCGATCTTGAAGACGATGTCCATGTCGTGCTCGATGAAGACGACCGTAATCTTCTGCCGCTCCCAGAGTTCATAGACCTTGTCGATCATCCGCCAGCGTTCCTCGGTGCCCATGCCGGCGGTAGGCTCGTCAAGCAGTAACACCTTGGGATCGAGCACCAGGGCCAGCGCGATATCGAGCAGCTTCTGGTCGCCATGCGACAGCGTCGCCGCAGTCCGGTCGCGCTTGCTGGCGAGGCCCAGCACTTCCATCGCCTGTTCGGCACGGTCTCGGGTCTCGGCGAGCGGAAATCGCCGATGCAGCACGCTGGCGCGGCGCTGATCGGCGCACACCGCGGCCAGCATCGTTTCGTGCACCGTGAGCGACGGGAAGATGCTCGCCACCTGAAAGGCCCGGCCGATGCCGTGACGCACGATGTCGGGCGGCGAGCGTCCTGCCATGTCGACGCCGTTGAGCAGGATGCGGCCGGAATCGGGCTTCAACGCGCCTGTGACCAGATTGAAGAACGTGCTCTTGCCGGCGCCATTGGGACCGATCACCGCGGTCAGCGATCCCTCCGCAAAATTCAACGTGATATCGTCGGCCGCCTTGACGCCGCCAAACGATTTCGAGAGCTGCTGCACATCGAGCATCGCTTAGCCGTTCGCCTCCCGGAGGCCGCCATAGGTGCTCCACGACGTGCCGGCCAGCCACCCGCAATCAACGGGCACATTGGCGCCGGTCATCGCGGAAGCGGCATCGGACACCAAAAACGCCACCACACGTGCGATTTCGGCGGGATCCACAAGGCGGCGCAGCGCGGCATTGGCTGAAAGCGACGACACGTCGCGTTCACCGCGATCGATCGCGTTCTTCAGGGCTGGAGTGAGCGTATAGCCAGGCGACACCGCATTAACCCGCACACCGGAGGGTCCCCACTCCGCCGCGAGGCATTCGGTGATCGCGATCACCGCCGCCTTGGCCGGGGCGTAGGCATGCAATGGCATCGAGCGCATGCCGGCGATCGAGGCGATATTGACAATGCTGCCGCGCCTGCGGCCGATCATGCCCCTCGCAAAGGCGAGGCAGGCCACGTATGTGCCGCGCTGATCCACGCGCACGACATCATCCCATGCCGACATCGGCAGATCGTGCGGCCGTACCGGCACCTGAATGATGCCGGCGCTGTTGACCAGCACATCGACCGGCCCGCATTCGCGTTCAATCGCCGCTGCGCAGGCCTCGACACCATGCTCGTCGCTGACATCAGCGGCATAGGCCCGACCGCCGATCTCGGTCGCAACCGCCTGGGCCTTGGCAATGTCGCGATCAACTACGATAACAAGATCGCCGTTCGCGGCGAGTTCGCGCGCGCAGGCTGCGCCAATGCCGCTGGCGCCTCCGGTCACCACGCCGATGCGCGCTTTCGTGGGGTCATTCATCTTGCTTGCTCCGTCCCGCCGTCGCGCCGCTGCTCGTACCACTCGACCGCGAAATCCATCAGACCTTTGCGCAGGCCGATGGCGAAGAACAGGATGACGATGCCGAGCACGATGCCGTAATAGTCGGTCAGCCGGGTCACCGTATCATTGAGGATCAACAGCAGCACCGTCCCGGCCATCGGCCCAAGGAAGGTGGTGACGCCGCCGAGCATGTTGATGAAGATGCCCTCGCCCGAAATCGTCCAGTACGCGAATTCGGGATAGGCGCCCGACACGAACAGGCACATGATGATGCCGCCGGTCGAGGCAAACAGCGCCGCCAGCACGAAGATCGTCAGCTTGGCGCGCCAGACGTCGATGCCGACGAAGCTGGCGCGGCTGGCGTTGTCGCGGATCATGCGCAAGGTATAGCCGAACGGCGACTGCGCGATCTGCCGCATCAGCAGAAGTCCAATCACCAGCAGCGCGCAGCTCACGATGTACAGATGCATATGGTTCGACAGATCGACGCCGAGAAACGCCGGGCGCGGAATGCCGCCGCGCAGGCCCTGATCGCCGCCGGTCAGCGAGGCCCATGACAGGATCAGGCTGTGGATCAGCATCTGAAACGCCAGCGTGACGAAGGCGAAGTAGATTTCCTTCAACCGTACGCAGATGGCGCCGATCACCGCGGAGACGATCGTCGTAATCAGCAGGGTGCCGATAAACGCGACCGGGATCGGCACGCCGGTGCGTTGCATGATGAGGCCGAACCCATACGCGCCGAGGCCGAAGAACATGCCGTGTCCGAAAGAAATCATGCCGGTGTAGCCGACCAAGAGATTAAGCGAGGTCGCGAACAGGCCGAACGCCGAGCAGCGGATCACGAAATCGAGCAGCGCCTTGCTGCTGAACAAAAACGGCAACGTGGCCAGTACGGCAAACGCGGCGACCGCAATCAGCACATCGAGGTAGCGCAAGCGCCTCGATCTGGCCTCGACGCGCGGAACGCCCAAAGATTCTGCGGCGCGTTGGCCGGCGGGTTCGGCCTGCAGCTCGGTCATGCCACTTCCTTGCCGAACAGTCCGGTGGGCCGGGCGACCAGCACGATCACCATGAACAGATACATAAGGCCGTCGGTGAACAACGGAAAGCCGAGCGATCCGAACGACCGAATCAGGCCGATCAGGAGCGCGCCGATCAGCGCGCCGAGGATCGAGCCCATGCCGCCGATCACGGTGACGATGAAGGATTCGATCAGGACCGAGAATCCCATGCCGGGCGTCAGCGAGCGTACTGGTGCGGCGAGCGCGCCGGCAAGGCCCGCCAGCATGCCGCCGAGCGCAAACACGCCGCCATAGATCAGCCCGGTGTTGATGCCGAGCGCGGAGACCATCCCCGGATTATGCGCGGCGGCCCTGATCACCTTGCCGATCTTGGTGCGGGCAAGACCGACACCGAGGATCGCCGCGACCGCGAGCGCCACGCCGATCAGCAGCAGGTAGTACGGCGGCACGACACCGCCGGCGATGAACAGAGGCGGCACCTGGAACGCGGTGGGCATTCCCATCGACTTGAATTCCGGCCCCCAGATCAGCCGCACCACGTCATCGAAGATGAGGACAAAGGCGTAGCAGACCAGAAGCTGCATCAGCACGTCGCTGCCATAGACACGGCTCATGAACACGCGCTCGAACACAAGGCCAAGGATCGCGGTCCCGGCGGCGCCACAAAACATCGCCAGCGCAAAACTGCCGGTGACCTGGTAGGCCGTCATCGCGAAATAGGCGCCGAACATATAGAACGCGCCGTGGGTGAAATTCACGACCTTGAGCACGCCGAAGATCAGCGTCAGCCCGACCGCGACCAGAAATAACAGCATGCCGATGATGAAGCCGCTGGTGGTTTGCGTCACCAGACAGGCGGAGCTGGCAAGACAGCCGGTAAGCGCATCGAGGTCCAAAGAAGCTGTCCGTTACGGCGTGCCAGGTTGCGGTCTGCGATAAACCATTTCAACGGTGCGTGGAGGCCGCTCACGCACCCTCCACGTCCCGCTGATGTATCAGGTGTAACCCTTGGTCTTCTTCCACTCGGCTTCGAGGGCCAAAATCTGTTTCCAGTCGCCGCTCTTGACCTCAGGGACATAAGGCTCGCTAGGAATTGTGGTGCCCCAGCCGATCGCATAGCCGATCAGGGTCTGGTCCTCGGCCCGCATGGTCACGGTGCCGTCGGCGCCGAACGGCGATTTGATGGTCAGACCACGCATCGCGTCCGCGATCTTCTTGCCATCGGCGGAGTTGGCCTTCCTCGAGGCCTCGGCCGTCAGCATTATCGCTGTCGCATTCTCCCACGACCAGTTGGTCGGATACTCGTTGAACTTCGCCTTGTAGGCGTCGCCCCAGGCGGCGTTCTCGGCGGTCGCCGGATAGGTCTTGATGTAACGGTTGCCGGAGTGGATGCCCTTCGGCAGGTTTTTCACCACCGTCAACGCCGTGTAGTCCGCCATGTTGACGGCGAACACCTCCATCTGGCTGAACATCGCGTAAATGTTGGCCTGATCGATGTAGGACGTCAGATCACCGCCCCACAGCGCGGAATACATGGCCTGGGGTTTCGCCTGCAAGATCTTGGTCACGACCTCGGTGTAATCGGGCTGGAAAAGTTTGGGCCAGGAGTCGCTGATAATCTCGACGTCTGGCGCGAATTGCTTGAGGTAGTAGACAAACTCTCCCGTCGTGTCGCGACCGTAGGCATAATCCGGCGAGCAGGTTGCCCATTTCTTCAATCCCTTCGCTTTGGCGATGGCCGCTGCATAGCCGCCACCGACGATCGAATCGTGCACGCCCTGGCGCGCGGAACGAAACGCGTTGGGAATGTGCTGCTTCGGATCGGCCGTCAGCGAAGACGTCTCCGAGTTGGTATGGATGCAGAAGACGCCGAGATCGCGCGCGACCTCATGCACCGCGAACGCACCGGACGAGGCCTCGGCATCGAGGAGAAGTTCGCAGCCATCGGTGTTGACGAGTTCGCGCGCGACCCGGGCCGCTTCCTGCGGCTGGCCCTTGGAGTCGCGGATCACCATCTCGATCTGCCGTCCCGCTAGCCCGCCGGCGGCGTTGACCTTGTCGACCTCGATCATCGCGCCGTTGCGCGACGAGGTTCCGAGTTGCGCCACGCGGCCGGACAGGATCGTCGGCATTCCGATCTTGATGGTCTTGGCTTGCGCGCGCGCCACCCATGGTGTCGCGATCGTCACGGCGCCGGCGCCCATCAGCGCCAGCGTCGACCGCCGGCTCACGCCCGGCTTGCTGGTCTTTGTCATCCTGCCTCCTCGACGTCTGCGCGTCCCGTAAATCCCTGCCGGAGATCATAGCGTCTCCATGGCGGTGAGAATTTCAGAGAAAACGGGATGACGTCAAGCCAAATATGAATTACGAGTCAGAATTCATAACCCGTACTTCGGCAGCTTTCGGAGTGCAGATTGAGCAATTCTGGCGTTCCATGATCAATCTATCGAGCTTCATCGCATTTCACGCCCGCCAAACGCCGCAGCGCTGTGCGCTGAAATACCGCGGCCAAGAAATCTCCTATGCGGCTTTCAACGAACGAATCCGGATCGTCGGCGGCTGGCTGGCCTCACGCGGGATCGGTCCGGATGACGTCGTCGCGGTGCTGATGAAAAACAGCGCGGCCTTTCTCGACATCGCCTTCGCGGTGAGCCATATCGGCGCGATCTTCCTGCCGATCAATTACCGGCTGGCCTCGAGCGAGATCGCCTACATCGTCGAAAATTCCGGCGCGCGCCTGCTCGTCGCCGACGAAGAATTGAGCGCAAGTGCGGCGGGACCCGCGCCCGTCGTCCTGGTCGATGTAACAGCGCAATCAAACGCCACCCGCCTTGCACCGGACGCGAAGCCGGCAGCGGCGCATCGCCGGCTTCCGTCCGACCTGATGCGGCTGATGTACACCTCCGGCACCACCGACCGGCCGAAGGGCGTGATGCTGACCTACGAGAACATCTACTGGAAATCGGCGGATCATGTGCTGGCGCTCGGCCTCGGCCGCAATACAAGGCTGCTGGTCGCCGGCCCGCTCTATCATGTCGGCGCCCTCGATCTTCCCGGCATTGCCGTGCTGTGGCTGGGCGGAATGCTCAGCATTCAGCGCGATTTCGATGCGGCGCAATGCCTGGCTGCTATCGAAGCCGACCGGCTTGACGGGGCTTGGCTCGCGCCGGTCATGACCACGTCCATCCTCACCTGCCCGGATCGCGAACGCTATGATGTGTCCAGCCTGCGATGGACGATCGGCGGCGGCGAAAAAACTCCGGAAGCGCGCATTCGCGCCTTCTCGCAATATTTCACCAACGCCCGCTACATCGACGCCTACGGCCTGACCGAAACCTGCGGCGGCGACACTTTCATGGAGCCCGGCCTTGAAATCGCGAAAATCGGGTCGACCGGCCGCCCCGTCGCCCATGTCGAGATCGAAATCCGCGACGATGCGGGCAATCGCCTGGCGCCTGGCGACAACGGCGAAATCTGCCTGCGCGGGCCGAAGGTCACGCCCGGCTACTGGAAGGACCCTGCGAAAACCGCGGCCGCGTTTTTCGGCGATTGGTTCCGTAGCGGCGATGTCGGCTATCTCGACGGCGACGGCTTTCTCTATCTCACCGACCGCAAGAAGGACATGATCATTTCCGGCGGCGAGAATATCGCGTCGTCCGAAGTCGAACGCGTCATCTACGAACTGCCGCAGGTGCGCGAAGTCGCCGTCATCGGCATGCCCGACGCGCGCTGGGGCGAGCGGCCTGTCGCCGTCATCGTGCTTGCCGACAGCGCGACGCTGGAACTGCCTGCCCTGACCGAGCATTGCCGCAAACGTCTGGCGTCATTCAAGGTGCCCAAACAGCTTATCATTCGCGATAGCCTGCCGCGCAATCCATCGGGCAAGGTACTCAAGCGCGTGCTGCGCGCCGAACTCGAGGCCAGCGCATGACGCAGGAACCCGAAACGACCTCTGGGAAAGTTGCAAAACTCAATCGCGTCGAGCGCAATGCATGGACCAAGCGCAAGATTTTCGACGCCGCCACCAGGATCGTCGGCAAATACGGTTACGCCGAGGCCTCCGTCGCGCGCATCACCGAAGAAGCCGGCGTAGCGCAAGGCACGTTCTACAATCATTTCGAGAACCGTCAGGAATTGCTCGATCAATTGCTGCCTAAAATCGGGCTGGACATGGTGCGCTTCATCCGCGACCGAACCGGAACGGCGCACGCGGCGAAGCAGGAAATCGAGCGGTTTGGCGCCTTCTTCGATTTCATCCGCGAGGTGCCCGAATTCCTGCGCATTCTCAACGAAGCCGAATTCTTTGCGCCGACCGGTTACCAGAAGCATCTCGACAATATTTCCACCGCCTATGTTCGAATCCTCCGGCGCGCGCGGCATGCCGGCTCGATCGACGACTTCAGCGACGAGGAATTCGAGGCCATCGTTCACATGTTCATGGGCGCACGCGGCTACCTCAGCCGCCGCTATTCCTATGCCGACGGCGCCGCCGCCGCGGTGCCGGATCATGTGATCTCGGCTTACGAGAAGCTGATTACCCGCGGACTATTCACCCCGCGCGGCGAGGACAAGCAACCATGACCGCGCCTGACGGCATTGTACTGGTGACCGGCGGCAGCCGCGGCATTGGCGCGGCCACCGCGACCCTGCTCGCGCGGCAGGGGCAGCGCGTCGTCATCGTCGACATCGCGCCCGAAGCTCTCGCTGGCACGCAGACGATGCTGTGGCCTGATGCGTTCGACGTTGCCAGCGAGACCGGAGTCGTGAGCGGCATCGCAGCCATCGAAGCCGCCCATGGTCCAATATCAGGCCTTGTCAATGCCGCCGGCGTGTTCGGCAAAATGCACGCGGCGGAACGCGTGCGCATGGACAAGTGGGATCGAGAAATCAACATCGATTTGCGCGGCACCTTTCTGGTGGCACGCAGCGTCGGCGAGCGAATGGTCCAGCGGCGGCATGGCACGATCGTCAATGTCGCTTCCGTCGCGGGCATGACGTCCGGCCCGATCCACGCCTATACGGCGGCAAAGGCTGGCGTCATCCAGATAACGCAGACGCTCGCGGCGGAATGGGGCCGCGCCGGCGTGCGGGTCAACGCCGTGTCTCCCGGCTTTACGCGCACCGTCGCGCTGGAGGCGGGAATTGCATCGGGCGCGCTGGATAAAGACCGCCTCGCGCGCAACACCGCGATGAACCGGCTGGTTGAGCCGATCGAGGTTGCCCACGCGATTGCGTGGCTGCTCGGACCGACGAGCAGCGGCGTGACCGGAATCAACCTGCCGGTCGACGCCGGATTTATCGCGGCCTCGACATGGGACGCCTATGGCGGATTGCGGGAAACTCCGGGAACGCAGGATGTAAGACCATGAACATTGAGACGCCGCGCAAGAAGCTCGATCTGACATCGGCCATCGCCGAGGGCGATATCCGCGTCTTACTGATGGTTCTGGTTCATATGACCGGAGACGTCCGGTGGCTGGAGCCTCCTTACAAGCCCAGGCGCGACGTCCGCCTGATCCCGGATCCGGAAGCCGGTGTGCCCAAGGAAATCCAGGACGAAATCCGCGCCGCGGTCCTCAACTTGTTCGCAAACGGCGAGCCCAAGCCTGCGATCACCGATCCCGGCAATGAGCTGATGCTGAAAATGATGCGCGCCTGCCTCGGCGAAAACGTCACACCGGAATACGCGCCGTTGATGCGCGAGGAAATGGGATTCATTGCCCGCGATGTGCGCTGGGCAAAGCAGCCGGCGAGCGAACAATTGCAGCAGCAGCACGTCCTGATCGTCGGCGCCGGGGTCTGCGCCATCGCGCTTGGCGTCGCGCTCGGCCGGCTTGGTGTCCCCTACACCATTGTCGAGAAGAACGACGAACTTGGCGGCACCTGGTACGTCAACCGGTATCCCGGCTGCGGCGTCGATACGCCTAATCATTCCTACTCGTTCTCGTTCGGCGCGCGCAACAACTGGACCCGTTATTTCGCGCAGCGCGAAGAACTGCTGGACTATCTCAAGAAGGTCGCGCTCGAACATGACGTTCGCAGCCACATCCGCTTCAACACCCGACTGACCTCGTCGCGCTGGGGCCAAACCAGACGCCGCTGGATCTCGACGCTGGAAACCGACGAGGGCGTGGAGGATTTCGAGTCGGCGATCCTGGTCAGCGCGATCGGCCAGCTCAACGATCCATCGCCGGCTCATTTCAAGGGCGAACAGGATTTTGCCGGCCTGATGCTCCATTCCGCGCTGTGGTCGGACGACATCAAGCTCGGCGGCAAACGCGTAGCAGTGATCGGCACCGGCGCCACCGCGATGCAGCTCGTGCCTTCGATCGCCGATCGCGTGGCTTCCATCACGGTATATCAGCGGTCGGCGCAATGGTCGCGTCCGGTCGCGGGCTATTCCGATCCCATCAGCGAAGGCGCGCGATGGCTGCTCGCGCATCTGCCGTTTTACGTGCAGTGGTATCGCTTCAACATGTTCTGGCGCTATGGCGACGGGCTGTTGCCCTTCCTGCGCAAGGACCCGGACTGGCCGCATCCCGATCGCGCCGTCAACAAAGGCAATGACCGGCATCGTCAGGAGCTGACGGACTTCATATTATCCGAGCTGCAGGACCGGCCCGATCTGATCGATAAATGCGTGCCCACCTACCCGCCCTATGGCAAGCGCATCCTGCTCGACAACGGCTGGTTCCGAACACTGACCA
>WNGJ01009960.1_pt1 | contig 10127 bp, 11 predicted proteins | sample 5400611 | NCBI WGS metagenome assembly WNGJ01 (sample SAMN13153375, study PRJNA577476) | soil metagenome | isolation source: 40 cm soil or saprolite under Garry oak tree replicate 1 | place: USA:California | collected 2016-06-15
CGCTGTGCTCAGGACGGTCTGCGGGAATCATCCCGGCCCCGTGCCCGTCTTCGTCCATCTGCTCCTGCCCGCGCAGGAGGTGGTCGTCCGGACACGCGGCCTCGCCGTCGATGCCGCTCCTGACCTGGTGGCCGAGCTGAACGAGCGGTTTGGCGACGGCGCCGTGACGGTGGACCATGCCTGAGACGCTCGACTTCGAACAGCCGCTCCTCGAGCTCGAAACCCGCATCGCCGAGCTGCAGGCACTCGACGATCCTGCCCAGCGCGAAGAGATCGGAAAGCTCGAAGAGCGGCTCCAGCGTCTGCGCCAGAAGGTGTTCTCGAGCCTCACCGCGTGGCAGACCACCCAGCTCGCGCGCCATCCCCGCCGCCCGCACACGCGTGACTTCTGCAAGCTGCTGTTCGAGGACTTCCTCGAGCTCCACGGCGACCGGCTCTTCGGCGACGATCCGGCGATCGTGGCCGGCCTCGCCCGCTTCGAGGACCAGAGCGTGGTGGTCATCGGGCACCAGAAGGGGCGGGAGACGCGCGAGAAGATCACGCGGAACTTCGGGATGCCGCATCCCGAGGGCTACCGGAAGGCGCTGCGCCTGATGCAGCTCGCCGACAAGTTCCGCAAGCCGATCATCACCTTCATCGACACGCCGGGCGCCTACCCCGGCATCGGCGCCGAGGAACGCGGCCAGGCCGAGGCCATCGCCCGCAACCTGCGAGAGATGTCGGCGCTGCGCGTGCCCGTCGTGGCCGTGGTGACCGGCGAGGGCGGCAGTGGCGGCGCGCTCGCTATCGGCGTGGGGAACCGCGTTCTCATGCTGCGCTACGCGGTGTACTCGGTGATCTCGCCGGAAGGCTGCGCGGCGATCCTGTGGGGCGATGCGGCCAAGGCGGCCGAGGCGGCGGAGATCATGAAGATCACCGCGACCGATCTGCAGAAGCTCGGCGTGATCGACGAGGTCGTGCCCGAGCCGGCCGGCGGAGCACACCGCGACTGGGACGTCACCGCGCTCAATCTCAAGGCCGTGCTGGCGGACCACCTGCGGTCTCTGCGAGGTAAGACCGAGGACGCGCTCGTCAACGAGCGCCACGAGCGGTTCCGGCGCATCGGCGCCTTCGAGGAGGAGTTCCGGCCTAGTTCTTGAGGACGGCCGCCGCCACGTCCTCGTCGGTGACGAGCACGTTGCAGAAGCGGCCGAGCAGGGCGCCCCGCACCGCCGTCACTTTGGCCTTGCCGCCGGCCACGGCGATCACCGTCCGATCCTCCTGCCGGCTCAGCTCGCGCAGGCGGTCGCCATCGACGGCGAGCATGCGACGCATGAGCACGCGCAGCTCCGGGTGGTCCACCAGGTGGCCCTCGACGTCGAACGGCTGGTAGTTGATCTCGCCGACCACGCCCAGCTCACGGAGCCGTCGAACGCTCACGCCGTAGGTCTCGGCCAGCGAGCAGAAGCCCGGCGTCTGCTCGGCGATCTGGCCGATGCCGACGAGCACCATGTCCACCGAGCGCGCGGCCTCGTAGATCTTCCGGACCTCCGGATCACGGAGCAGGCGCCGTCGCTCGCGCTCGATGTCGCGCAGGGAGACGAGGTGCTGGACGGGCAGGGCGTAGGCGGTGACGTGGGGCCGGTACTTGGCGGCCATCATCCCGACCAGCGTGTTGGGCGAGATGTCGACGAGCTTGAGCGTGCTCTCGCCCGACAGGGGGTAGAGCGCGAGATCGCGGAAGCGGCGCTCGTGCAGCGCGCGAATCGTCTGATAGAGGGTGAAGCCGCAGGAGATGCCGATGCACAGGCCGTTGTCGACGACCTTCTCGACGTAGGCGGCGGCGGCCAGACCCAGCTCTTCGCGGACGTCGGCCCGCCCGCCGGCGCGGACCACGACGGCGTCGCGCAAGCCGAACCGCTCGGCCAGCGCGGTTTCGAGCTCGGGCGTGCGGGGCAGGTCGAGCTCCACGCGGACCAGGCCCTCGTCCATGGCCCGCTTGAGCAGACGCGACACGGTGGCCGCCGACACGCCGAGCGCGACCGCGATGTCCTTCTGGCTGCGGCCCTGCCGGTAATAGAGCTCCAGGCACTGCACCATGAGCCTGAGCTCCCCGCCGTGACGTTCAGAAAGTAATTTCATGACCGTAAATATCTTGCTTGACGGCCCCAGTGTACGCCGTTAGACTCCGACTGTCGGATTTTTTTACAGCGGCTGACGAGGCGAAGGGAGGCGTGCATGGCAGCCAAGCGCTACGGCCCCGTTGACGGGAAATCCCGCCCCGGGCTCGCCGACTACCACCAGTCCAAGGACGAACTGGCCGGGCTTCCCCAGACGGTGGCGGAGAAGATCCCCGTCACCAATACCCCGAACATCTTCTCCTACAAGGCCTACGTCTTCGCCAAGAACCCCGCGCTCGTCCAACGCTTCATCAAGGCCACCAAAGCCGACGTGGGCGGGGTCGGCGGCCACGTCGTGGCGGCCGACGAAGTGAAGTCGATCATGGCCAAGTTCGTCCTCGACAACAATGGCTACCGCGGCGAGCCGATCTTCACCTCGTTCATTGTCACGCACACCGGCGACGACGTCGCCGTCACCGGCATCATGTCCGAGGCGACGCCGATGAGCGTGGTGGACGAGCTCATGTGGGACGCCCTGCAGGAGGGCGCCAGCAAAGCGGCCGAGCTCGGACTCTATGGTCCCGGCCAGGACCTGGTGGCCGACGCCTTCACCGGGAATCTGCGCGGAGCGGGCCCGGCCACCGTGGCCTTGCCGTTCCCGGTGCGCAAGGACAACGCCTCCCAGACCGTGCTGGTGTCGTTCGCCGACAAGACCGAGCCGATGGCGTTCAACTACTACGCCACCGGGGCCTACATGCTGCCCCGCTTCAACACCGGCCTCATCATCGCCGCCTCCAAGATGAAGCGCGGTTACATCATGGACATCGTCGACCTCGACACCAAGGCGCAGGCGATCGAGGCGGGTGCCCATCCGCGCGATCAGAAGGCCCTCGACGGCAAGATGGAAGAGCTGGCCAAGGGACTTCAAGAGAAGGTGATCCGCTTGCGCTCGCCCGAGGACCTCTACGACATCGAGGGACTCACGCGGTCGTCCCGCTTCGTCATCGCGGATCTGGTCGCGGGACGACAAGGGCGAGGCGGATCAGCTCGGCTACGTCGTCTCGGCCGAACGGCTGCACAACATCAAGACGAAGAAGGGCTTCACCTACGGGGGCAAGGACGATCCGGTGCTGCTCGCCTTTGCCCAGGGCGACTGGCCGGCGCCGGGCGAGATCACGTCGCCGTGGGCCTCGTGCCCGATGGTGGCCGGCGACTGCCGCGGCAGCCACAACCTGCACATTCTCCCGATGCCGATCAACTCGCAGACCTCGTACTGGTCGGGTCCGATCCTGTCGGCCATCACGCTGTCGTGCAACATCCACACGGGCCGCATCGGGGCCATCTCCGATCAGTTCGCGCTCGGCACGCCCTGGGATCAGGTCCGCAAGCAGGCCGGCGAGCTGGCCATCCAGTTCAGGCTCGCTCACGGCGTCAAGCAGCCGGCGACGCTGCACGAGGACGAGCTCGAGTACCAGGAGGGCTGGAAGGAGCGGCGCGCGCGCCTCGAGCGCCAGTTCCGGGTCTCGCCCCCGCTCACGTTCGGCAACGGAAACGGCAACGGTCACCAGGGCGCTCGCGCGGCGAAGGCCGGCCGGAGCGCCGGTCGAGCGGACGAGATCGATTGATCTGACCTGACCGGAACCGGATTCACCGTTCACGACACGGAGGGGTCGCGAGGCCCCTCCGTTGTTGTATTGGCCGCCCGATGGTGCTCGTCCTCCACGCATTCCGTGCGCCGAAACTCCGCGTCATGGTTTGACTTGCCAGGGGGTGGGTGCTACGGTCGAAGCAACATCGAGCCCTGATACTCATGGCAAAGCTCCACCTGATCACGTACGGCTGTCAGATGAACGAGTACGACTCCGAGCGTGTCGCGGGTCTGCTCAAGGCGGACGACTACGAGCTGACCGACAGCGAGCACGACGCCGACCTCATCCTCCTCAACACCTGCGCGATCCGCGAGAAGGCCGAGGACAAGGTGTTCTCGAAGCTCGGCGAGCTCCGGGCGCTGAAGCGCGCGCGCCCCCACGTGATGGTCGGGGTGATGGGCTGCATGGCGCAGCTCCACAAGAACGAGATCCTGAGACGTGCCCCGGGTGTCGACCTCGTGTTCGGCTCACCGGCGATCGCACGAGTCGGCGAACTGGTCGCGCGCGCGCGCCGCGAGCGGCCCGTGCTGGAGACCGGCGAAGCGCCGCTGGTGAAGATCACGGCCCGGCCCGACGGCGCCTCGCGCCTGAAGTCCTTCGTGACCGTGATGGAGGGTTGCGAGAAACACTGCACGTTCTGCGTCGTTCCCGTGACGCGGGGCCGGCAGCGCAGCCACACGCCCGCCTCGGTGCTCGACGAGATCGAGCGGCTGGTCGCCGACGGGTGCCGTGAGGTGACGCTCCTGGGCCAGACCGTCGAGATGTACGGCCGGGACCTCGACCCGCCCACCGATCTCGCCGCGCTCTTGAGGGCGGTGAACGACGTGGAGGGCATCGCCCGCATTCGCTTCACGACCTCCAATCCGTTCAACTTCACGTCGCGACTCATCGCCGCGATCCGGGACCTGCCCAAGGTCTGCGAGTACGTGCACCTGCCGCTCCAGTCGGGCTCCAACCGGGTGCTGGAACGGATGAACCGCGGCTACACGCGCGAGCGCTATCTCGATCTCATCGCCGAGCTGCGTGAGGCTGTGCCGGACGTCGCGCTCTCCACCGATCTCATCGTCGGCTTCCCGGGTGAGACCGACGCCGACTTCGAGGCCACGCTGGAGACGGTCGACCGCGTCGGGTACGACAACGTGTTCGTCTTCCGCTACTCGCCGCGCCCCGGCACGCCGGCCGCCACCATGCCGGATCAGGTGCCGTTGGCCGTGAAGGCGGACCGCAACAGCCGCGTGCTGGCCGTCACTGGCCGGTCGGCCACCACTCGCAGCGCACGGCTCGCTGGGCAGACGGTCGACGTCCTGGTCGATGGCCGCGCGAAGAAGAACGGCGAGGAGCTCTGCGGCCGCACCCGCTGCAACCGCGTCGTCAATTTCGAGGCGGCGGCCGGCGTGGCCATCGGCGACGTCGTCGCCATTCGCATCACCGACGTGCTGCCGCACAGCCTGCGGGGGACCCTCGCTGCGCGTGTCGAGGAGGCCGTATGTTTGTCGAGATGAAGGTCCGCGGGCTGGCGCTGGATCCGCTCTCCAACATGCCGATCATCATCCTGCGCGACGAAGACGACAAGCGGTCGCTGCCGATCTGGGTTGGCATCTTCGAGGCCAACGCCATCGCGCTCGAGCTGGAGAAGATCTCGACGCCGCGGCCGATGACGCACGACCTCATCAAGAACATCCTGGAGGCCATCGAGGCCCGCGTCGTCAAGGTGGCCGTGACCGACCTCAAGGAGAACACGTTCTTCGCCGTGCTCCACCTTCAGGTCGCGGGCGCCGAGTACCAGGTGGACTCACGGCCCTCCGACGCGATCGCGCTCGCGCTGCGCGTGGGCGCGCCCATCTACGTCGACGAGGACGTCGTGCGCAAGGCCAAGACCCTCGACGTGGCCACGCCCAAGGAAGCCGACACGCTCAAGGCCGACGACCCCGAGCGCGTGCGCGAGTGGCTGGGCAGCATCAAGCCGGAGGACTTCGAGAAGTTCAACAAGGCCTGACGGGCGGGCCGCCGACGGTGCGCGTCGCGCTGGTCACCAACAACTACCTGCCGTTCTGCGGGGGCGTCACGACGTCGGTTGAAACGCTGCGCCGCGGCCTCGAAGTCCGTGGCCACGAGGCGTGGGTCCTGGCGCCTCGCTTCCGCACTGAAACCGCCGACGGCCCCCGCGTCATCCGGTATCCGTCGATTCCGGCGGCCACCTATCCCGAGTTCGCCCTCGCCGTGCCGTTCGCCCCGCGCATCACCCGGCGAGTGCGCCGGCTCGAGGTGGACGTCTTTCACAGCCACCATCCGTTCCTGCTCGGCCCGGCGGCGCGTCGCCTCGCGCGCCAGCAGCGCCGCCCACTCGTCTTCACCTATCACACGCGCTACGACAAGTACGCCCACTACGTCCCGTTCCGGCGCAGCGTCGTGGAGGGCCTCGCGGTGCGACTCAGCACGCGCTTCGCCGCGGGGGCCGATGCCGTCATCGCCCCATCCTGCGTCATCCGTGACGAGCTGATCACGCGCGGCGTGCGCACGCCGATCGCGGTGGTGCCAACGGGCGTGGACCTCGTGCGCTTCCAGCCCGGCGACGTGGGGGCCGCGCGCCGACAGCTCGGCCTCGACCCGCGCGACATGATCGTGCTCTACGTGGGCCGCCTCGATCGCGAGAAGAGCGTGGACCTGATCCTGCTCGCCTTCGAGCGCGTCGCCGGCACGGTGTCGCGGGCGCGGCTGGTCCTGGTCGGCGACGGCACCCAGCGTGAGGAGCTTCGGCGGCGCGCCGCGCGATCGGCGGTGAGCGAGCGCGTGACGTTCCTGGGCGTCCGTCCTCACGACACGCTGCCGACCTGCTACCAGGCGGCCGATCTCTTCGTCTTCGCCTCCGAAACGGAGACGCAGGGCCTCGTGCTGGCCGAAGCGGCGGCCTGCGGCCTGCCCGCCGTGGCCGTGGCGGCGCCCGGCTGCAACGAGGTCGTCCGCGACGGAGAGACGGGCGTCCTCACCAAGGGCGATCCCGGCGGCCTGGCCGAGGCGGTGATCGGTCTCCTCGTCGACGTCGAGCGCCGCCGCGTGATGGGCGCGCGGGCGCGCGAGGTGGCCGAGAGCGAGTTCGACGTGCGCCTCCAGATCGACCGCACGCTGGCGGTCTACGAACGAGCGCGCTCGCGCCTCGTGGGACGCCGGCGGTGAGCGCCGACGGTACTCCGGACGGCGCGCCGCCGCGACGGATCCTCGTCCGCCTGCGCGACGAGTGGGCGGGCGAGCGCGGGTTGTTCGCGAGTGATCCGCGCGTGCGCACGCTGCGGCGCGTGCTCGTGAGCTATCCCGAGGTCCGGCACATCCTGCCCGACATCATCAGCCTCGAAGGCGTGGTCGATGCGCGCGTCGTCGACACGATGACCCAGTTCCTCCAGCGCCAGCAGTGGCTGGTGAAGTCCGTCGACTTCGAGTGAGCGGCCGAACCGGCGAGAGCCTGCGGCGCACCGAGGCCGAAATCGCGGCCGAGAAGGCCGCCACCCTCGGCCGGGCCGGTGAACGTCTGGAGGAGGCGCTTCGGCTCGCCCGCGCGGCCCTCGCCCGGCTCGACGCCGCCGACGGCTCCCAGGAACGCCGGCAGCGTCTGGCCGAGTACGAGCGGGCGCGCGAGCGAGCGGCCCACGAGCGCCTGATCCTCATCATCCAGCGCGAGGCCGTCGGGCTGCGCCAGCATCGCGTCGTCGATCAGCAATTCCCGGAGCCGCCGCGGCGGTCGTGACGGCCTGATCGATGATCTGGAATCCGCGTGCCGAGGCCCAGTCGCCGGGTGACCGGGCCGCGCTCCAGCTCGCACGGCTCAAGGAGACGCTCGCGTGGGCGATCGGCCGCGTGCCGTTCTACTGGGAACGTCTGGGGGCCGCGCGCGTCGAGCGGCTCGACGACCTCGCCCGCCTGCCGTTCACGCGAAAGAGCGATCTGCGCGAGCACTATCCGTTCGGCCTCTTCGCGGTGCCGCGCGAGGAGATCGTCCGCATCCACGCCTCGTCCGGGACCAAGGGCAAGCCGACGGTGGTCGCCTACACGGCCGGCGACATGGAGGTCTGGCGCGAGGTCATGGCGCGCACGATCGTGGCCGCTGGCGGCCGCCGTGGCGATCTGTTGCAGAACGCCTTCGGGTACGGGCTCTTCACGGGCGGCCTCGGCTTCCACCAGGCGGCCGAGCTGATCGGCATGACCGTGGTCCCGGCCTCGTCCGGCAACACCGCGCGTCAGTGCCTGCTCCTGCGTGACTTCAAGCCGGCGGCACTGTGCGCGACGCCGTCCTTCGCCCTCCACATCGCCGAGACGCTGGCCGAGCAGGGGAGCAAGCCGGAGCAACTCGGACTCCGCTACGGGATGTTCGGCGCTGAGCCCTGGACCGACGGCGTTCGCCGCGCGCTCGAGGCGGGCCTCGGCTGCCCGGCCTACGACATCTACGGGCTCAGCGAGATCATCGGCCCCGGGGTCTCCGGCGAGTGCGAGGCGCGCGAGGGCCTGCACATCGCCGACGACCACTTCCTGCCGGAGATCGTCGACCCGGCGACCGGCGAACCGCTGGGGGCGGGTGAGCAGGGCGAACTCGTGCTGACCACGTTGACCAAGCGCGCGATGCCCGTCGTCCGCTATCGGACCGGCGACGTCACCACGCTCACGACGGCGCCGTGCCGTTGCGGGCGGACATCGGCGCGAATGGGCCGCCTCGTCGGCCGGGCCGACGATATGCTTATCATCAAGGGTGTGAACGTGTACCCGTCGGAGGTCGAGGGCGCCCTGCTGGGGGTGGCGGACCTCGTGCCCCAGTACCTGCTGGTCGTCGACCGGACCGCCACCCTGGCCCGCGTCGAGGTCCAGGTGGAGCCGGCGCCGGCGTTCCTGGAGCGATGCGGCAGCATCGAGCCCGATCACCCGGAAGTCGGCAAGCTCCGGGGCGAGGTGGCGGCGCGGCTGCGGGCCGCGCTGGGACTGAACGTCGAGGTCACGCTGCTCTCGCCGCGGACGATCCCGCGCTCGGAGGGCAAGGCCGTTCGCGTGGTGGAACGAACGTGACGGAGGACGAGCCATGAGCAGCCTCGAGCACACGATGATGGGTAAGATCACCAGCGGCGAGCGGCTGGAGTCCGCCGGCGAGATGACCGCGGAGTATCGGGACAACCTCGTGCATCTCATGACCATGCAGGCCGACTCCGAGCTGTCCGGCGGGTACGGCTACGTGCCGTGGATCATGAAGGCCCCCGGCGTGGAGGAAAAGCACGTCGTCGCCCAGATCGTGAAGGACGAGCTCCGCCACGCCGCCGTGATGTACGGCCTGCTGGCCGATCTCGGCGTCGAGGTCGACCGCCACGTGGCGGCCCACGACGAGATCCTCACGATGCGGATCGAGGCCGACCGCGACATCGGCACGCAGCGCATCACGAGCGACAAGCGCGTCAACATCTTCTATTACCCGATCGACACGTGGGCGGACTTCGTGTTCTTCAACTTCTGCATGGACCGGGGCGCCGGACATCAGCTCGAGGACGTCCGCCAGTGCTCCTACGGCCCCTGGGTCCGTGCCATCGAGGGCATCTTCAAGGAAGAGAAGTTCCATATCCGCCACGGCGAGTTCTGGGTCAAGAAGCTCAGCGAGGACCACGCCACCCACGACGAGGCGCAGACGACGTTCAACAAGTGGTACATCCGCACGATGAACATCTTCGGCCGGCCGGGCTCGCCGAAGAACCAGCGCTATCGAGAGCTGCGGCTGAAGCTTCGCGACAACGATGACGTTCGCCAGGCCTTCGCGCAGGAGGTGGCCAACCTCTGCGAAAAGTTCGGTCTGACGGTGCCCGAGTGGAAGCCGAAGTGGGGGGAGTTGCCGGAAGAAGCGCACATTCCGGGCTGATCTGGCACCGGCGCTGGCGCGCTGCGCTGAAGTTTACATAATGCCTCTTATCGGCGAATTGCCCCGGCTCGGGTTACGCTGCCGCGGCGCAATCCGGCGCGGCTTCAACGATCGCCACCCGCCCAATCCCGTAACGCTCGAGGAGCTTCCGAGTTGGGCCGCTGCGCGGGACCTCACGGACCGCCAGGCGGCGGTAGGCGTCGACGCCCCACTCGAGCATCGTCGGGCCCGATTGTCCCAGCCCGTTGACGTCGACGATGGCCACGAGCTGGTCGACGCGATCGTGCGCCGCGAGGGTCACGAGCGCTGCGAGGGATCACGCCGACCGCCGCCCACGCGGCATAGAGCAGCGGGGCCCCTGCTCAACACGAAGCGATCGCAGGTCACGGCTCGAGGATTCTCGGGATCGAAGCGCATGACCGAGAAGAACAGGGCGGCCACGATGTCGGCGGCCGAGGCGGCGCTCGTGGGATGACCACTTCGGGCCGCCGTCGTCGC
>WNGJ01009961.1_pt1 | contig 10127 bp, 3 predicted proteins | sample 5400611 | NCBI WGS metagenome assembly WNGJ01 (sample SAMN13153375, study PRJNA577476) | soil metagenome | isolation source: 40 cm soil or saprolite under Garry oak tree replicate 1 | place: USA:California | collected 2016-06-15
AGCCAGAATTCTATGAATCTGCTCGGCGGGAGCAAAATAAATTCATCATCCAATCTCATATTAATAAAAAACAATGCCGTTTGCCTTTTCCGATACAGAAAAGCGAACAATTGGCAAAACTGATAACGTCAAAACTTCGGCAAACCGTCAAGTGAAAGCGCAGCCTTCTCGTACGTTCTTCCGCAGCACTCTTCCTTTCTTGCTATTTTTTCTTGGAAACATGAATGCCGCCGAAGAACGTCTCCTGGGCGAAACTGAGCGAAGTCGAACGGATGCCGATCTTATTTTCGTTAACGGAAACATTTACACGGTAAACGAGAAACAGCCGCGCGCGGAAGCAATTGCCGTCAGAGATCAGCGGATTGTTTTTGTCGGTTTAAACGAAGACGCGAGAAAATTTCGCGGTGACAAAACGCGCATCATCGATCTCAGCGGCAAAACGGTCGTGCCGGGTTTCACCGATGCGCATTGTCACATTTTCGGAATCGGCGAGCGCGAGATGAAATTGAATCTCGAAGGGACGAACACGCTCGAAGATTTTCTCGCCAGGGTTAAGGAGCGCGTTGCGCAAACCGAACGTGGCAAATGGATCACCGGCCGCGGCTGGATCGAAACATTTTGGAAACCGCCGCAATTTCCTACGCGCTCTGAGCTCGACAAAATCGCACCAGATGATCCCGTTTTTCTCATCCGCGCTGACGGCCACGCTTCAGTCGCCAATTCTGCAGCGCTGAAGATTGCCAGGATCGACAAGAACACGCCGAATCCGTTCGGCGGCGAAATTCTGAAAGACAAAACCAGCAGCGAACCAACGGGTATGTTGCTTGATAACGCGCAGGATCTGGTCGCAAAAAATATTCCGAAGCCGACCGAGGCCGAGCGCGAGCAAGCATTGTTACGCGGAATCGATCGCGAGATTGGGCTCGGCTGGTGCGAAATTCAAAACGCAGGGAGCCATTACGAGGATATTCGAGTAATTCGGAAATGCTTCGACGAGGGGAAAGTGAAACTCCGTTTTATCAATGCGGTTTATGGGCCGGGTGACGATGCGGAGCGCTTCTCGCGCGAAGGACCGATAATTGACGCGTACGATCACCACTTCACGCAGAGAACGATCAAGGTGATTTTCGACGGCGCACTCGGCTCACGTGGCGCGGCGTTGTTAAGGCCTTACAACGACGCGCCAGAGAGCTCCGGATTTCTCACGGAGAAAGAAGCTGACTTGAAACCGACGTTTGAGGATGCCTTGCGCCGCGGCATTCAAGTTGAAACGCACGCAATCGGCGATCGCGCGAATCGCATCATTCTCGATCTTTACGAACAGGCGTTTAAAGCTGTGCCACCCGAGCACCGGAAAATTCGCGAGCCGCGCTGGCGCGTCGAGCACGCGCAGATTGTGGATCCTGCCGACATTCCGAGATTCGCGAGGCTCGGCGTCATCCCATCGATGCAACCGTCTCACGCGATCAGCGATTTGTTTTTCGCGCGCGCCCGGCTCGGAATGGATCGGTTGGATGGCGCGTACGCGTGGCAAAGTTTCCTGAAATCCGGCGCGATCATCTGCGGCGGCTCCGATGCGCCGGTCGAGCGGGGCGAACCAATGATCGAATTTTACGCCGCGGTCGCGCGCAAGAGCATCAGAGGCGAATCGATGGACGGCTGGCACCCCGAGCAAGCCGTCTCGCGAGAGCAGGCGCTGAAGATGTTCACGATCTGGCCCGCTTATGCCGCGCTCGAAGAAAAAGACAAAGGCTCGATCAAAGTCGGCAAGCTCGCCGATTTTACCGTGCTCTCGCAGGACATCATGAAAATTCCCGAGCCTGACATTCTCGAGACGCGCTGTGTCATGACGGTAATCGGCGGCGAAATCGCTTGCGAGAGGCCGGACTGACCTCAATCGCCCGTTAGCGGTTCGGTGAACCGCCGCTACCTCGTTGCAGAACGATTTTTGTTCTTGTGGGCATTCTCGTTTCGCAACAGAATAATTTTCCGCTCTGTGGGTTCGGGCGGATGCGAAGCTGGAGCGCATGAAGCCGCGCAATCCTCGAGGAAAAAAATCCACGTCTCGAAAATCTCGAGCCGCAGCCGCACCGGCGCGCAGAGGCGCATTGCCCGCAACTCTCGAACTTTTGCGCGCGGACGACCTGCTCCATTTGCAGGTTGAGTTCAATAATCTGCAGCTCGATACAAACGATCGCGAGGAACCGGCGTTAGTGGTCAAAGACCCAGCGCAGCGGGCTTATCTGGTTTTCGTTTTCCCGCCGCAAACGATTGCGGAGTCCGCTTTCTTTGAAGCGACTATCGTCAAGCCCGACGGCGACCCTGCCAGGAAAGATCCCGACGCGACGAAACCGAGTACCTATCATGAGGCGCTTCCGACACCCGGTTCCCCGGCGGCGACTGCGAGCCAGACCGCGCTCATCGGCCACCCGACGCGTCTCGCTTTCACTGTTCCGGCCGATGCGAGCATTCCGTTTTCACTCGAGGGCTTGCTCGATTGGTCGCAGTTGGAATTAAACGTGAACGGCATCGCCGCGATCGGAAAAAATCCGAGCGCGGCAGAGATCGCCAACGCTCCGGCAATCAAAGCGCCCGCTGTGACCGAGACCGCGATCGAGCTGCCCTATCGACTTGTCATTTCTCCAAACCGCAACGTGACCTGGCTGCATCGAGTGCGGCCGTTCACCTCGCGCGGGCGGACGGAACTTTGGCACACACGTCTGGCGCTGAAAGCGGCCGATGAAATTTCCGAGCTGGCCAAACATAATCTCGCGCCGCTCCGCGCGATCTGGTCGCCCGATTACGATCCTCGATCGCTGCCGCCGATGGATGACGATCCGGAACTGGGACGCACGGCGATGTCGCGCAACGACCGCCATCAAATCGTGGTCCTCACCTCCGCGTTTCATGGATACGAAGTCGAACGGAAGTTTACTCCGTATCAAATTGTGGACCCGATCGTCGGGATCAAACGCCGGATACAAATAAGCCGCACGGTCCCATTTGTGCCCGAGCCGTTCGAAGCCGATCGCTTGATGCTTTCTTCGTTAGGCGGATGGCTGCGTTCGCGCGGGCAATGGACTCCTCCTCATCCCGTACCAACCGTAAGTCCGTGGCATGCGGATTACGACTTGATCTTCAAGAACGTTTTCGCGCGCAGGGCAGCTCCACCAGCGGCACGACCTATCGACATCGGAGGGCTCATTATTCCGCGCGATTCGCAACCGCTCGATCTCTCAGAATGGGTGCACCTCGCCACGCAAGGCCGCGATCATTACGTGAAGATCGTCTATGAGGGCGAACTCTGGCCATACCGCCATCCTGCGGCGTTGATCAAAGTGACGGAGCGAAAGTTCGAGGAAAATAACGGAATCATCGGCGCGTATTTGATGCAGCGCATGTTCATCGTGGTGCGCAAACCGGAAGTGCGTTTCGCGGACGACGATTACGGCAACCCGCTCAAGCGTGTCGTGCTGACGACGACCGTTACCCCCGACATTGCCGATCCGAAACTTGTAGTGCCGGGCCATCGAACTTTCTGGGTTGAAGTGATGACCGGTCCCGCCGCAATCGACCGCGCTTACTTTAAGTTCCTCGGCGTTGGTTACGATATCAAAAAACAGGCGATCGATTTTACGATACCGATGATGTTCGTCTCGAGAAGCGATCTCGGTAATAGTGGCGACGAGCCCAATCCTGCGATCGTCGCCGCTTATAACGCGAAAACCACGATGCCCTTCCGGGATTGCGTTGTCCCGGGACAGAAACTCTTCTTCGCCCCACCAAACGGTAACGACAACACGCGGCTGACGACAGAGTCGCTCAACTTCGTCATGGACGCGGCGCGCGTGCAGCCGGCGTTGCTCAAGGCGGCGGTGAAGATTCCGCAGGTGCAGGAACTTCTGGGCACGAACGAGCCGACGAACATCCGACTTTATCCGGAATACGTGAAGAACGGCTTCGGCGCCGGCAATGCAACCGATGTGTTCGCGCAAGTCGTGGATGACGCCTACAGCGAACTCAACGCCGATCCGCTCGTTGGCCTGGCCAAATCGCAAGTGGATATCGCGGCCGAAAAAGCGGGCGGAATCGCGACACCGAACATGGGGGTGAGCACTCTTTCGGGTCAGCTCGGGCCGCTTGCCGGGAAAGTGGAAGACGCCATCACGAACACATTTGATCCGGCGCAGTTTTTCAAGAAGGGCGCGGCGATGCTCTTCGGCAGCTTCGATCTAGTCGATCTTTTCCTGCCCAAGCTCGAGCCGGGCCAGGTTCCAACTCCGCTCACGCTCGGTGAAAACGCTCCGAAATTGACCATCGAAAAAACAGCGATGGCGATCGTGACCAAACTCGATTGGAAGCCAAAATTTCTTGAGCCAAGTAAGAAACTCGATCTTGTCATCGCGGCGATCGAAAAAGATCGCGACGGAGTTGAGAGCATCCTCGACATCCACGCCACCATTACTAAGCCGATCGATTCGAACGATCCGCCTCAATCGGAGTTCGCCGGTTCCGTTAACGCTTTCACGGTCAGCGTCCTCGCGTCAGTCTTTATCAATTTCGACAAATTCAGCTTTAAGAAAATTGGAGACGAGAAGACCGACGTCACCGTCAAGCTCGATCCGAATCAGCCGGTTCGGTTCGATGGCGATCTCAAATTCATCGAGGAAATCCGGAACGCCATTCCGCCTGGCCTATTCGGCGACGGACCTTCGCTCGATCTCATCCAGGCTCCGCTCGGAATTCGCGCCGGCTTCGCCTTTGCGTTGCCGCCGCTGACAGTTGGCGTTTTCACTTTGAAAGACGTGAAGCTGGCCGCTGCGCTCACGCTTCCTTTCCTCGAAGGCAAACCGACTTTCGATTTCAACATTTCCGAACGCGCGCATCCGTTTTTGCTCGCGGTCGCCATTTTTGGTGGTGGCGGTTTCTTCCATCTCCAGCTCGACACCGGGGGGATGAAAGCCCTCGAAGTCTCGCTCGAGTTCGGCGCGACGGCTGCGCTCGATATCGGCGTCGCCAGCGGCGAAGTGCACATCATGGCAGGGATTTATTTCTCGCTGCAGCGGAAGGAAGGAACAACGGAGCTGGCGGCAATTCTCTCCGGTTATCTCCGGATGGGCGGCTCGCTCAATGTTCTCTGCCTGGTCAAAATCTCAGTCGAATTCAATCTTAGTTTCACTTACGACAGCGCGCGCGATAAAGCCTACGGACGCGCTACTCTCACCGTTTCAGTCGAAGTGCTATTCTTCAGCGCTTCGGTAGAGCTAACGGTCGAGCGTGCTTTCGGCGGCAGCGGTGATCCGCACTTTATCGATTTCTTTCCCACCGTTGAACCGTGGAAGGAATACGCGCTCGCCTTTGCATAAATTATGGCGCGCGAACAAACAGTTCTCTTCACCGTGATGCCGCGCGGCGTCGCTGTCGATTCCGCCACCCTTCCCGTTTCCATATTCGTTTCCCCACGGCTCAATGGCGCGAATGAACTCGGCGCCTTTCCCGATTGGATGCTCTGGACGCGTCACTTGAAGGAAGATGGGCTAGAGCTCGAATTGCAATGTGGTGCGCGACGACGCGTGTTCGCGATTGATCGAGACGCGCTCGAACCCGATCTGTGGGAGCAACTTTTCCGACAGGACACGTACGTGCGTTCGCACGAGACGTTCGACAATTACGACGAGCGCGGCTGCCTCTCGTTTCCAGTGCGACAGACATTGAGCGCGCTGAAATCGATCTACCAGGAAGCGAGCGTGGAGCTGGCTCTGCCGGAGAAACCGTTTTTCGGAAATCGCCGAAAGGAGTTCGGTAATCGCGACAGACTCGCTGCGCTGGTGGATGGATTGCAGGTGCATTGGGATGGCCGGCAGGCGAACGAATTGCGCACGGCTGTTCGAAACTTATATGCGCGACAGTTCCTTGCCGCGCAACAGCGGCCGGCCGGGCCGTTGGACCGCGAAGGATTGATCACGGGACAGCCGAAAAGCGCGGCGCTCAATCACGCGGTCGCGCTGCCTTTCGCGGTATTTCATCACATGCCTACACCCGATTACGGCGACGGCATCAAACTTCCCGATAACGACAAACTGCTCGACTTCCACCAGGCCCTTACTTCGCTAAATGCGTATCCGAAATTATTGCGCGCACTCGGCCTTGTTTTTGATCTCGATCTTCCTCGGAGTTTTGTCGCAGCCACACCCTCAGGCGCACGGGGTACGCTCTCGGTGCGCAAAGTCATTCCCGGTTGGGACTCGCGCCTCGAGATTACAAGTCATCTGCTGAAAACGGCGTATCTCAGATTTAAAAGTGGCGATCACGAATTTTTCTTCACCGCGCCGCGTGTCAGCGATCCGGATGGTCCTCATGATTTCCTCGGTGTGCTCGGTTTGCTTAATCTGGACCCGGCTCACTTCGGCCTCGCGCAGGTGGATGTGGATGGCGCGATGCACAAGACGATCATGCTCGCGGAAACGCTGCACCCTTCCGGCGATCACAATCTTATTAAGAATGCAACGCCGCAAGAGGCGCAGCATCCGGAAGTTTTCGACCCGGAAGCGACACTTTCGTCGCTGCGCTCGGGCGGGTTTTCCTTGTACGCCGACAACCGTGCGCTGCAGTTGCTCCAATCCATTCAGCAATCGAAACAGTTCAACGACTCGTTAGGCTTGAACCAGGCGCAGCATCGCCTCTTTTATGCAGAAGATTTGATTCGCGGTTATCGGCTCGATGTCTGGGATTCGCGCACGAATGCGTGGCACTCGCTCCATCTCCGGCGCGGAAAGTATCGGGTGGGCGACCTTCCGTTTACGCCCAAGGACGAGCCGGAAGAGGGATTTGTACAACTGGCCGTCACCCAATCTGCGCCGCATGCGGAAAACGGAACGAAGGATTTGTATGTGCACGAAGCGATCGCGCGCTGGGCCGGTTGGAGTCTGAGCGTTTCGCTTCCGGGCAAACATCTTAGCCGTTACGCGAATGCCGATGACGCCATTCCGCGCGACGATGATCCGGAAAAATTTGCGGAAGATCAGGCGGTCACGCCGTTTCGAGTAACGGCGCATTACAAAATCGTGCCGAAATCGCTGCCGCCTTTGCGCTTCGGCGTTCGATATCGTTTGCGCGCGCGCGCAGTGGATCTCGCCGGGAATAGTCTGCGCTGGGACGACAAGCTGCCGGATTCTCTTGCGGCGATTTTTGCCCTTCCGCGCGACGCGGAAGGTTTTGCCTATCTGCGCTTCGAACCTGTCCCGGCACCGTTGATCGTGATTCGCGATGAGCGGGCGTTGACTGATCTTGGCTCCGCGGTCGATCGCCTCGTCATTCGAACATTCAACGACGACATCAGCAAAGACGCCGAGGCGGCCGACACGACCGCAGCCGATCGCCACATCATTCCGCCGCGCGCGAGCATTGAAATGGGCGAGCGTTTGAGCGCGTTCGATGACGCGAGCGGCAAGCTCAAGAGCGATGCTGCGACCTGGAAACTGATCGCCGACCGCGACCAGGGAGAATTGAATATGGTCAAGTTCGCCGTGGCGGAGGGCGATCCAGAAAAAGAATATCCTCTCGAGCCTAACGAGACGATTGACGAACTGCCATTTTTTCCCGATCCGCTTTCGCGCGGCGCGGCCCTTCGCGATCTGCCTGGGACACCGAACGCCGGCATTGGGAATGCGATTCCAGGTGCGGGTGCTCCCGCCTCGATCGATTACCAACTCCTGAGCGACCCGAATCCGCGATCCGGTTCCGCGACGTTAATCAGTTTCGGCGAAAGCGGGGAGTGGCAAAACACGCGCGGTTTTCGTTTGGCTCTCGCGGAACCTGCCATCGATCAGGATGACGTTCGCCCGCACTGGGACCCAATCGGGCGCGTGCTGACCGTTTTTCTGCCGAAAGGCCAAACGAAGGTCGTTCCCCTAACGAGTTACATGAGCGCGGACGATTTAAAGCTCATGGGCGTGTGGCAATGGTTGCGCGAATACATCGAGAACGTGACCGCAAATAATCCGCTGCCACCATCTTTGCAGCCCGGTTCCGATCTCGATCGAATTGCGCATGTCCTGCAACGCGCGGTGGAGGGCGGACATTGGATGCTTACGCCGCCGCATCTCCTCACGCTCGTGCACGCCACGCAACAGCCGATTGGACGACCGGAGTTCACCGCTTTGCATATTTCTCATGCGACAGAAATCGACCGCGAAACGCTGCAAACCGCTCCCGATCGCGGACACACCGACCCGACGGAACTCACTCCCGTCACCGCATGGCGCCGGCTCGATTCGACCGAAACATATTTACTGGGAGCGTTGAAAATTCATGGCGCGAGCACGGCAAAAGTCGATCTGCGCGCGGAGTGGGATGATCCTGTCGATGACATTTCCAAACCGAAATGGGAAACGGTCCGCTCTAGCGGTCCGGCGGATGAACTTCCCCTACCTGCCTCTCTGGAGGGTCCGCTTTTTGTTCTCGAAGCCGAAGAGCGTGCGGTCGGCTATTATGATTTGGAGCACGACCAGATTGCCTTCGTGCGGGCAGATGATCGACCGGCCTCAAGCGACTTCAACTTTTCGCAAGCCGCCCCGCGTCATTTTCTCAACGACACCAAGCGTCACATCGTGCGCTATACCGCAATAGCAACTTCGCGCTTCCGTGAGTATTTCGATCCCGGCCTCAATTTTACCCGCTCAAGCGACCCGGTCGCAGTCGATGTGCCTGCCTCGGGGCGTCCGTTAGCGCCGGATGTGGTCTACGTTGTTCCGACTTTTGGCTGGGAACGGCAGACAGGAACGAACTTAAAACGCAGTGTCCGCTTCGGCGGCGGTCTGCGTGTGTATCTCAATCGGCCGTGGTTTTCTTGCGGCGAGGGCGAGCTGCTCGGCGTCGCGCTTTGGAGTGGAGCGAATGGCTCACTCGACGAAAATAATCGCGACAAGTTCAAACCGTTCTTCACGCAATGGGGCATGGACCCAATCTGGCAAACGGCTGCGCTTTCCTATGCCCCGGCTCCGTATGATTTTCCCGATGCGGAGGAACAAGATTGGGATGTCTCACTAGAAGAGGGATCGGCCCGACAAAAGAACGGCGATCCCGGCCGCGTTTCCGTGGTGGGTTTCGCTCCGCAATTCGACGAATCGCGCGGGCTCTGGTTTGCCGATCTGACCATTAACCTGCCGAGCGAGACGTATATGCCATTCGTTAGGCTGGCCTTGGTCAGATATCAGCCGCACGCGCTCGCCGACGCAAAAATCTCACGCGTCGTCCTTGCCGATTTCGCGCAATTAACACCGGATCGCTCCGCCACCGTCACGTCCGATCCGCATCATGCGCGGACCATCCGCGTGGCGGTTTCCGGAGTAACGCCGCGGGGACCACAGCCGATTATTCGCGGTCAGCCGCCATACCAGGCCGCGAACCAACGACCGACGAAAGTACGCGTGCGCGTGCAGGAACGCGATCAAGCGCTCCAAACCGACGTTGCCTGGCGCGACGTTCCGCAGACTGTGGCGAAGATCGATGTAACAAAAGATGGGGTTGCACCCGGCGATCCCGACGTCACGCTCTGGCTTGGGACAATTACATTTAGTCAGTTGCCGGAGGTTGGACGCTATCGCCTCCTCATTGAAGAATACGAATACATCTCCGCGAATTACATGCTCGGAGAAGGCCGTGGCAAAGAAACTCCCGGCCGCTTGATTTACGCCGAAGTTTTCGAACTCGACGACGCGCTAATCAGCGAAACGTGACCGCCTGACAAGGTTACGAATAAAGATATTCGTCGTAATATTGACTCAGTCGCCCCTCGTTCCGCCTCACGGTTTCCCGCCTATGCCGCACGCTCCCGCTAGCTCCGTTCGCTCGCCACGTCCGACTTCTCGAAATAGCAGAGCGGGCTAGGAGTACAAGTACTCATCGTGATATTCGCGCTGCGGTGCGAACTGCACGCTCTGATCGCTGCCGAGCTCGGGATATTCGAAGATTTTTCCTTCGTAATTGCGGATCACGATCTTTTCGTGGTCGTGATAGAGAATGTAACCGGGATTAATCGGCACTTTGCCACCGCCGCCGGGCGCGTCGATCACATATTGCGGAACCGCATAGCCGGTGGTATGTCCGCGCAATCCTTCGATGATCTC
>WNGJ01009967.1_pt1 | contig 10125 bp, 7 predicted proteins | sample 5400611 | NCBI WGS metagenome assembly WNGJ01 (sample SAMN13153375, study PRJNA577476) | soil metagenome | isolation source: 40 cm soil or saprolite under Garry oak tree replicate 1 | place: USA:California | collected 2016-06-15
AGACTGTGATCATCGGCGAGAGCGATGATTTTCATCCCTTTGCCGCGTTTCGTGGGCCCGACCGCGAGGCCCCCTTTTTTGCCCCCGTGAAGGAGGCGTCGATAAAGGCCTCCTCTAGTTCCAGTTTCCCGCGGGCCTGCAATTCCTCCGCCAGAGCACGCAAGATACGCTCCAGCCTGCCTTCCCTTACCCACTGCTGGAAGCGGCGGTGGCAGGTCTGGTACGGCGGATATTTCTCGGGTAGCTCGCGCCACTGCGCCCCCGTACCCAAGACCCACAGGATTCCGTTGAGCACCGCTCGCGTGTCCTGCCACGGACGACCTCGACCATCCGAGCGTCGCTTCGGTCGCAAGATCGGTTCGATCACTTGCCACTGGGCATCGCTGAGTTCCCATCGTCCTCGCATGCCCTCCTTCTGACCGCTTTCCAGCAGGCAGAAAATACCTAAGTAGGTTCAACCATCATTTATGAGACCAGTTGTACTACTAACTCATCCTCAATCTGTTGTTCTTCAATGACGTCACGCCACGCTCCTTCCATGATGTTTATCAACGAGCACTCCGTAGAGGCGTTCGTACTCATGGCGAATTTGGTCAAGCCTAAAATGTTGACTTGCGTATTCATGAGCGTTCCGACCTAAACCCAAGCGTGAGTCACGATCATTTACAACATGATTCAAAGCTTCCGCAAGCTCAACCTCGTCCCCAGGTAAAACTAAAAGGCCGGTTTTCCGGTGGACAATAATTTCCGGGATTCCGCCGACGCGCGTCGCTATAACCGGTAATCCGGCGGCCATCGACTCCGTTACAGCGTTTGGCAGGCTCTCCGAAGAAGACGTCAACACAGACACATCTAGGTTCACTAATATCCTTGCAATGTCGAGGTGCTCTCCCATAAACTTAACTTTATCCGCTAATCCCAGTTCATGCGTCAGCGCTTGCAATTCTGTCCGGAGTGGGCCGTCGCCGACAAGAACGAATTCGATCTTCTCCGAGCTTCGCCGCACGCGGGCTGCAGCGCGAAGAAAGAGAGCGTGGTTCTTCACCGTCCTCATACTCGCGATCATTCCGATCCTAACAACATCTGAGGGTCCACAACGCGTGCGAGCAGCCGCAACGTGAAAGATGTCGTCCGGAACAGCGCTAGGGATGACTGCCACTTTGTCACCCGGTACTCCGTGCTGCGTCAGTCGCGTGGCCGCGACACATGAGTTGCAGACGACGGTGTCGCAGAGTCGAAACAGCGCAGCTTGGGTAACCTCCTGGAGGGGGGTAAGTAGATCACCAAGCTGGCGGTGGCTCCCGATTACAACAGGGACACCAACAATGCGAGCTACAGGAATCATCAGAAGATTGGAATAAAAGCTGAAAGCATGTGCAATGCCTACACGATTGACGCGCAGGTGATGAGCCAGTGCTTGTGCAGACGTGAAAGCTGTTCGGCTCACAAAGCCACCACCCAACCGGAACTCGGACGTCTCCCAAGCGCTACTTAGTGCCTCAACAAGCCGACCCTCTTTCCGAATGCAGCCAAGCAGCACGCGAAAATTGTTAGGGTCTAGCGCCTGTGCCAACAATACTAACTGCTTCTCTGTGCCGCCCACATCAAGGCCGTTTGCCATGAGAAAAATAGTGCTGCGCCCAGTCCCGGTCCTAGAATTTAAAAACTTTCGGGGCATTGCGTCTGCACGGGCCGGTGAGCCAACGTTCCTCGCGCTGACTTGACATGCAGGTGCCCGCGACTCAGGATATTCCATAGGTCTATCAGTTCGCCTCTTCTGCTCGACCATCACCCTTGCCGAGTTTCATCACCGCGATAGTAGCGAAATACTCCAAACCTCGACATTTAGCAAGTAAGAACCGATCTAAAGCGGTAGGTAGCAGGAACTCGCGATGGCAAAAGGTATTGCAAGCGAAAATGACGCGTCGAAAGCACGCTTGAAACCATTGCAAATGCAGCTTACCTCCCGATACGTTAAGGGGTGCTCAAAGGGAGAGATATTCCTCCGGGCCGGCAGCACGCGTCGTAGCATGCGCATTCACGAGAATAGCGAATGGGCTCCCGGAAAATGACCCGCTCGAAGAATTCTCTAAACCTCATTTCTTGCTTCAATCAAAGTCGAGATGATGCAAGATTGAAATAGCAAAGACGATGTCGCCGGACTCATTTCGAAGCCCAGTATCGTGAGCTGATGCGATTTTCAAAATCGGTGCATGCATTTTCCCTCCTTTAGCTAGCCATCTGTGCGCGAGTGTGATGGGGAAATGTCAATGCCTATAGCGTTGGCGCCGCGATGGACGAGCCGGACTGTGTTTTCCTCAGTACCACACGCGAAATCAACAACGGTCTTTCCTCTGATATGTCCGAGCAAATAAAATGCTACGAATGATGTCAGCCACCTCTCGTTCCCTTAGGTCTGGGGATCTCATAATTTATCCTTGTCTACAGTAAACACTTGGTGCATAGGCGCATTTCATGAACCCATTTCAGCGGCACGGCTAGCTCGAAGCACGTCGGCGGTCCGACCGGTTACACTCTGGAGGATACGACCAATCATCTAGCCCCTGAGCCGTGACTCGTGTCGACTTAACGCTGTGAGTGCATGCCCAGCTCAGATTAGGGACTTATAGACATTCATCCAGCTGTTGCGGACGCTCTGCCATTGGTATGTCAATGACTGTTCATGTGCATTGTGAGAAAGAGTCGACGCTAGATGCTCATCGTTAACAACTCGTATGACATTGCGAGCGAGCGCATCCCAATCTTCAGTGTCACAAAGCAATCCCGTAACTCCATTCTTGACTACATAGGGAATTCCTCCCGCTGCGGTTGTCACCACCGGCAAACCGGATGCGAACGCTTCCAAAATGGACAACGGCATATTGTCACATCGAGAACCATTAACGAAAATGTCCGCATTGGCGTAGATTTCTGCGATCCTATCCCGCGTGATTGCGCCGGTGAATTCGACATCTTGCAAGTCAAGAGCCCGTACTAAATTACGAATTGTTATACCCTCCTCCCCTTTACCGACGAGAAATAAACGTGCCTCTGGAATTGCTTCTTTGACTTTCGAAAATGCGCGAACTACGATGTCGACGCCACAGTAGCGGTCAAAATTCCTTGTGCAAAGTAGCAGCGGCCTTATGGGGAGACGTTGCCGGTATGCGAACTGAGTCAAGTCGACAACATTGGGAATAGCAATCGCCTTCATGCCAAAGTCCCGAAAAATACCGACCAAAAACTCCGACGGAACGACTATGCGATCAAAACGCCTAAATATTCTGCGAGCAATACCCGACTCCCGAAGGTGCTCGGCCGCCAGCCGACTGTGATAGTGGATCACAATGTTTTTCCGGTGGATGCGAGCAACTATCCAGGCAGGCACTGGCGCAAGCAGGAAAGACGAATGAGAAGCGGAAAAAGTATGGACGATTTCCGAGTTCGTTGTCGCCCGCCAGAGCGCGAGGAGGTAAAGGGGGAGCCGGACAAGAGTGCGCACATAAGGGATGTCTTCCACGTGCCGCAGCCGTTTGGGGAATTCAGGATTGTTAGGTACAAAAGCAACATCGATCTCTGAATCATGCAGCCAGCAACGGAGCAGCAACTCCGCTTGTACCTCTTGGCCCCCGAGCAACTGGCGTAGTGATGGCCCAACAAGAGTCACTCGTATGCATGAACTAGGCTGAAGGCCAGATTCGTCGCCACGATCCGTACGAGATGTCAGCGTCTTACGCATGTCTAAGCGCCTTCTAACTCTGCATCAATGCAGGGCTGGATTTGGATTCTGTAAGGCGCTCACCTCTACCTGCTTGTGATGCGACCGTGGCCCCACATCGATCGGCGTATGCCTCTGTAGCCTCGCACCCGTTCTTACGCCATTTCAAATATGCGAAGGTTTCCAGTAATGCCGCCTTCGTCGAAATACGCTGCTGCCAGCCAATGCTCTTGATCCGTGCGTTGTCATACCTGCTCCCCTTCCAGAGAACCGCACTCTTGTATGGAGTAAGTATCGGAGCTATCTGCCCATGCGAGTAAATGCTGTATCCCTCAACGAGCTTAGACAGCAGCGTAATAATACAAAAAGGAAACGGAATAGAGTGGATCCTGCCGACGAAATGTCTATAGCCGCTCAGATATTCGGCGCCAGTCGGAAGGTCATCATCGACCACATTATAGGCGCTGTATGGAACATCTGGACTCGTACCTGCCACTACGATTGCCTCGGCACAGTTATCAACATAAGTGAAGGGAAGCAGGTTATGTCGGCCGACCTGCAATAGCCAGCCGCCAACAACTAGGCCAACTCGGGGCGAGAAGTCACTTCCGCCCCTGCCATAAATCACGCCGGGTCGCAAGATTACAAGCTCAAAGCCGCTCTTAGCCTGGTACTCTCGAAATAATGACTCCTGTCGTAATTTGGCATGGGAGTAAGCATCCCGCTTTTCAGGGCACTGCTCCAGTTCCGCAGTTTCATCGATGATCATCTTGCGATGAAGTCTGGAGCTTCCGTAAACACTTAGAGAGCTAACCAAAATGACTCGCCTTGGCCTTGTTTCTAGCATTGCTTCGAGAAGTCGTTTCGACGCAATGACGGTATTGAGAAATACACTGGCTGGAGCTCCTCGCATTTGAGCTGCGACATGATAAACAGTTGTAACCCCCTCTAAAGCGCGGTACACATCCTTTGGTGATATCAAATTGCCGATCACGTATTCGAGTGTGGAGGTCGGATATTGGAGACGCAGATTCTCCAGGCGCACGGTGTCACTAGTCGGCCGAATAAAGCACCGCAGGCGAGATTCTTTGTAAGCCAGCAAACGCTCTACTATTGCAGTGCCTAAGAAGCCGCTGGCGCCAGTGACGAGGACAGTCATAATACCGGTGAGGGGCTGCGGCGCAGCTGGTCGAAGATCTCGTCCATGCAGGCAGACACCCTCAGTATCTCATTGTATGGGATAGGAACTGGCGTATCGTGAATGATGCTGTCATAAAACGCAAGAAAGAGAAAATTAAGCCCTGCGAAGTACTGGTATTCCGACCTCGCAAACCGTACCACATTTCGTGCCCCTTGAAAAAAGTACTGTCCGGCCTGACCAAAGGCACAGGACAGGCGGCCGATAGTACCAGGAAGCTGTGGAGTGGAGCTAAATGTCATGCAACCGCTGACGAGATCCAGGTGCAGCGTGTTTCTTGTCCCGAATACAGTCAAGGAGTGCGCTATCGGTCTAGCATGGGCGGAAAACGTCGCATAACCAGAAGTTCGCCGCCCAAGAATCATTATCCTGAGTTCGTCGGGAAAGTCGTGTGTGTTAGTCGTCGGTAAAGCATGAGCATGTATAGTCGGCCTGTCATCAGTGATGAACTCGGTTAGCTTAGTCAGCAGGTGGTCTATAACATTATGAAACAGTTTGCCGGGTAGCTGGCGGACCCAATGTTCGCGGTCAGAGAGTATGGGCTCTCCGAAAGGGCCTGAAAGGTCGTAGCCAAAGACGCTTTCGACATGTACAATCTCTCCTACTACTCCCCCTCGGATCAATCGACGCATAAGCCTACAGATCGGGTCGAAGTAGTAGGTGTAACCAATCGTCATTTTTCGACCGCTACGAACAACGTGGTTAATTAAGTGCTCTGCGGCCGCTCTATCGAGTGCCAGAGGTTTCTCCACAAGAACATGACATCCGAAATCCAGGGCTCTTGTGGCTAATAAGATATGGCTTTGCGGTGGAGTAGTCACATGAACTACATCAGGCTTTGTTTCCTCGAGCATGCGATCGAAGTCGGAATAGTATTTCGCAATTCCATATCGGACGGCGAGCTGTTCTGCCATGAGCGGTTCCCGATCACAGACCGCGAAAACACACGCATTGTTTAACTTCTGAATTTCTCCGACATGTTGGTCCGCGACCTTGCCGCATCCGACCAGTGCGATTCTTAGTTTCAATTTGGTCACCGACGGGAGCGGCATGGTTCGTCTTTAGCTGCGCCCGAACACGACAGAGGCGGAAGCATAATCCAACCGTTACTTCAATGCAACATCTCGCCGCGGTTAGAAACCGCTGCGCCCATTCTCCTCCATTCACAGCGAGGCGGTGACGGAAAAGCGCAAAATACGTGATTAAATGGATCGAAACCGAACGTACCCGAAAGCATGTCACAACCCATGTCACGGTTTCTCCCGAATACCGCGTTTTTGACCTGTTGACCCGAATTAAGGGCATAGCCCGAGCATCAATTTAGAAATCCGATGCTCTATCCGCTTGAGCTACGGGCCCGGCAGCGTAATTTGATTGTACTTGGCGACTAGCTCGCGTCAACTTTCGTTCACGCTGGTTCACTGGGGATAGCTGCTGGCGCTGAATCGAAGTCTTACTCTGGCCTGGTCGAGCTGGTTCAAATCTACCCCGATATCGGTTCCATCACTGGCCGCGCCAGCATAAACACTCCTGCCGGTGCAGTTGGCGGAGGGGATTCCTGGTCCGTGACAGAGAGCAAAATCGTGATAATCAGCCGGATTGCTTGTCCTGAAATCGCCAGCATAGCCCAGGCATCCTGAGTAGACGCCGCTACAGCGATTCGTAGTTGGAAACGAGACAGTGGTCGAAGGAAAGACTTCAACTCCATTTCTATATTCAGAGTAATTGGAGGATGGACCTCTTCCCTCGGCTACAAAATGATGGAAAGTTAGACTCGATACGTCCCAACATCTTCCGGAAAGACTCGAGCGCGACCCATCCGGCAATGCATTACATTTCCAACCAGTTCCGGGGGTGCCAGGGGTGTTGGAACTGATCGAATCTATAAGTGTGAAATCTCGAACATAATATGACACTGGTCCATCTGGATTATTCACAAACAACGCCCCGGCAGAATTCAGGTTGGCAACCATGGTGTTATGTCGAAAACTCAAGAACCGCGGAAAGCCCTGCCGGTTGCTAAGGGTGCATGTGACACCTGCCGTTACATCGGGCCCTGGATTAGCGTACGTGATCGGACCGCTGGTTTTCGGCTGGGAAAAAAGAGCCGGGGTGCGCGTTGTATTGAAACTGGGGTCATTGCAGTTGCTGGTCAGTAGCCAGTCTCCAGAGGAGACACCAGTTATCGGGCAGTTCCTTTGCAAACAGATGCAGTCAGATAGGGTTGCCACGCCAGCCACTCGACGGGCAGCGCAGGTGTAGGTCTGCCCTCGAGAGCCAATTGCAGTTTCGAGGACTCGGTCAGTATCAAAAGGTATTCCGATATCCCAGGCAAGGTTATTTACAACATCCATCCGCTGAAACGGCAGACTTGTCCCGGTACTGCCGCCCCGCCCGGCGATGATAAAAACCCTGTGACTGTGGGCAATGAGGTTATTGGCAAAATAAATATCGCTCATTCGCGCCTGATTGCCGCCGCCGCAATTTGTCGAGCTGCAGGCAGCAGGCCCCATATAAATCATCTCGCCCGTATCGCCATCGCACCATGACTGGTAGAGTTCGTTTCCCTCGAACACCATGCGTTGAGCATTCTCGAAATCGAGACGGCTCTTTAAGCCCCATTTGACGCCCGTGGTTCCACCGCAAAAAGCATGCGACACGAAAAACCAGTTTGGATCGAGATCGATGGTGTTGAGCCGCACCTCGATGTTGGAGGGAACCAGCCCGGGAATGGTAGGTGGCGTATCGCCCAAGTGGAAAGTGGTGGCTCCTCCGCGCAAGTGATTGTTCACGATTTTGAAGGGACCTTGGCCATTGTAGGTGCCCAGGGCGTGCGACTCTATGCCAGGCATCTGCATTTGGTCGAAAAAGCTGTTCACTACCCAGCAGAAAGAGCAGTTCAAGCGCACTCCGCTTTTTAGCCCCGCATCAAGGCTCCCGCACGGCACCGGCTGTGGCCAAGTGGGGATGGATGTCGGTACTGTCCCCGCACACCCGTGCACATACATACGATCAAATCCAATATGACGAGCGTTTCCCGCGAATGTCGTGGCGGGCACGCGAGGACCGAAAACCACAATTGGACCGGCTTGCCCCAATGTAGTTTCGGTTGTTTCGATCTCGCCATCATAGAAAACATAGTGATGAGCGCCGGGATCTGCGTAGATCACAGGAACATTGATGGCCGTGGTTTCCAGCGTATACATGTTGCGTGATTTTTGTTGTGCCAGGGTGTTCGGGCCGGTCACAACGGTCAAAGTGGGCGTAACCACACCCATTTCCGCGGGTCCTTGCTGTGAGTATGTGAACGCCCTGGCGTCGACTACGCTCGCCGGATAGTCACCGTTAAAGTTAACCCTCCCACCCGTGACGTTCTTGATCTCCACCGCGTCACCTGTATTTAAAAGATGAGGCGAACTGGTCATAACCTTCACGGTGTTGCTGACGGAACCACGGGCAATTGACGAGATCGCAACGCTGCCGACTCGTACCCGGCTGGGCAAGGGATTGCTGGATTCAAAGATGATGCACCGGCTTCCTGTATATCCGAAGTTTCGGAGAACAATGCTTTGCGCAGATCCGCTGATCTTAATGTCGGCCCCAGCGGTGATACGGATCGCCGTCCCCGTGCCAGAGGACACCCGCAGATTTTCGGCATCAGAGATAGCCTGATTCAAACCCGCGGCGGTGGCGTCGTAATCGCCGGGTACGAAGGGGCATTGAGAATCCCCTTGATGGCAAACCTTCTTCACCACCGTTGCCATCCCGTCACACTCATGTTGGTTTACCCACCGCTGCGGCAGGGTGGCTACGTTCGAGCCTGAAGCGAGCGCAGCTTTCCCACCGAAAACCAAAAAGGCAAGCACAAGAGGAGAAATGCGTAGAGGTCTACGGCTGTTCATATACTTCGCGGGAGCTTACCTGGTCGTTCGATGAACGGCGTGGATTATCCTCTGCACTCGTCCTCAAAGTCAAGGATCGAAGCACGCCGAAATGAATTGGATGCTATCGACTCAACCATTGGCTTCAACCGAGTTTATTGAAGGATTCGCCGTAAAATGCTCAGATATGCCTAGAACCTGTCCGATAAATAGCTGAGGTTGTTTTGGGCTTGAGTTTTCGTGCAGATGACGGCACAAAAGAAATGGCACTGGCGATGCCGCGGAACCACGAATGCGAGCGCGAGGAGAGGTGTCGGATGCGGATTGGGCGGTGCTGGAGCCGCTGTTGCGGTTTCCTCAGCGTGCCGACAGGCGCGGCCGGCCGCCGGCTGACACGCGTGAGGTATTGAACGGAGTGCTGTGGATTCTGCGCACCGGGGCGCAATGGCGGGAATTGCCCAGCATGTATCCGCCGGACCAAACCGTGCATGGACGGTTCCAGCAGTGGGTGCGGAGCGGCCAGTTGGAGAAAGCGTTGCGCATACTGACCGAGAAACTGCGCCAAGAAGGAAAGCTGAATCCGGACGAAGGTTGGATCGATGGCAGCTTCGCGGTTGCGAAAAAGGGGGCCTTGCAGTGGGCAAAACCAAGCGGGGCAAGGGAACCAAGATCATGGCCATCGCCGCCGGAAACAGCGTTCCTCTGGCTGTCACGATCGATTCGGCCTCGCCGCACGAATCGAAACTCGTTGATGAAACGCTCGCCGGCAGCTTCCTCGACGAACTGCCTGAGAAGTTGATTGGTGACAAGGCGTACGACTCGGACCCGCTCGACCGACATCTTGATGAGGAATACGGAATCGAAATGATCGCGCCCAACCGTGAGAACCGGAGCAAGACTCAGGACGGCAGAGCGCTGCGCCGCTACCTGCGCCGCTGGGCGGTGGAGCGGCTGTTCGCCTGGCTGCACTGGTTCCGCAGGCTGGTTGTCCGCTACGAATTTCATGCTGAGAACTTCCTCGGCATGGTCCGGCTTGGCTGCATGAAAATAGTGCTGCGCTATTTGTGAGGACCGAATTAGTCGCGTCCGCGTGACTTCAAACGAAAGCTCACCCATTAATTTGGAGGCAAGATTTGCAGCCACCGTTCCGATCCAAGCAGGAAGTCATCATCAACGCGCCTTTGGAAGCGGTGTGGTCGTTCAGCATGGATCTCACGAAGATCCCGGAGTTCCATCCTCGCGTGGTCAAGGTTGATCTTCTTTCTGGCAAGACCCTCCGCGAACCAGGCGCGTCATATCAATGTCATCTTTCGGGCGGGAAGCACACG
>WNGJ01015533.1_pt1 | contig 10125 bp, 6 predicted proteins | sample 5400611 | NCBI WGS metagenome assembly WNGJ01 (sample SAMN13153375, study PRJNA577476) | soil metagenome | isolation source: 40 cm soil or saprolite under Garry oak tree replicate 1 | place: USA:California | collected 2016-06-15
TCTATGCCGCTTACAATGAGGCGGCCGTGGCGCGTTCCGCGGTAGAGGCGTCGCGGCACACGGCGGAACTTGCCTCCGAGAGTCTGCGTCTAATCAATCTGCGGTACACAGGAGGGGCATCCACTGCGTTCGAAGTGGTTGATGCCTTGAATACGCTGGTAACGGCGAGGAATGCGTACGATGACGCCCAGGCTCGCTATCGGACGGCTTTGGCGAATTTGCAAACACTGACGGGAAATTTCTGATTATGGTGAAAAATGACATGAATATGGAAAAAACAAAATCAACGCTACTTCGCTCGATAACCCATCGTAGTGGAGGTCGCGCGGCCTGGCGATCTGCCGGCTTGCTGGGCGTTGCGCTCGTCGCAGACCTCTTGTTATCAGGCTGTAAGCCCGCCGCGCCGGCGGAAGATGCGCCGACCGTAACGGTGCAGGTGGGCGCCGCTGAGAATGAGCCGATCCAACTCAAGGTGATTGCTGACGCGGTCCTATATCCTCGGGACCAGGCGGCGATCGTGCCGAAAATTATCGCTCCCGTTAAGAAGTTTTACGTGGAACGCGGAAGCAGGGCGCTCCCGTTAAGAAGTTTTACGTGGAACGCGGAAGCAGGGTCAAAGCCGGGCAATTGCTCGCGGAACTCGAGAATCAGGATTTGGCCGGCGTCCAACTGAAGAGCCAGGGTGGATATCAGCAGGCCCAGGTAACCTATGACATGCAAGCCCAGAAAGTCCAACAAGACATCAGGCTTGCGAAGCAGACTTTGGACGCGCAGCAGAAGCTCTATGACAGTCGCCAGGCGCTCTACAAGGAAGGAGCCGTTTCCGCGAAAGATGTCGAAGACGCCAACGTGGCGCTGACCCAGGCTAGAAACGTATATGAACTCGCGCAGAAAGAGGCAGACCTCAAAGTGGCTCAAGCGCAGGTGAATATCGCGAAGGGTGACATGGCGAACGCCGAAGCCCAGGTGAACTATACCAAGATTACCAGTCCCATCGATGGGGTGGTTACCGACCGACCCTTTTATACGGGAGAGACACCGCCGGCTGGTGCTGCGCTCATCACGATTATGGATTTGTCGGAAGTGGTGGCTCGCGCCCATATCTCGCAGGTGGATGCCACGCATTTGAAAGCCGGGGACGAGGCCAACATCACCGTGCCAGGACAGGGGCCAGCACTCAAGGCCAAGGTCACCCTAGTCAGCCCAGCGCTGGACCCCAACAGCACGACCGTGGAGGTCTGGGTGCAAGCCGCAAATCCGGGAGGGCGCCTGAAACCCGGCGTCAGCGCGCGCGTAACAATGATAGGCCAGACGGTACCGCATGCGATTGTTGCCCCATTGGCCGCCCTGTTGACAGACACGGACGGGGTAACGTCCATGATCGTACTGGACACGGACAATAAGCCGCACAAGCAGAAGGTCAAGATTGGCATTCGCGATGGAGGCGACCTGCAAGTCACTGACGGACTCAAGGGCGGGGAACGCGTAGTGACGGTGGGAGCTTTTGAACTCGACAAAATGGATGACATGACGAAGGCCATCATCCAAGTTCAAGCGCCAAAAATGCCAGCGGAGGAAGAAGAATAGTGAAGGATAAGCGCATGAATATACTACTGGCTTCGACTGACCTTTTTGGTTTCTGTGAGACTTTGATCTCTATTGAATCTGGGTTGCCATCGCTACGGGTGCTTTTTCATGGCTAAGTCCAAAGATTCTACAGTGCCGGCTGCAGAGCAGGAGCAACGCTACTGGTTCTCCCGCCATTCGAAATCTATTGTTTTTCTCATTAGTATGCTGGCGGTGGTGGGAGTCTACGAGGCGTTTTCGATCCCGATCGCTGTGTTTCCAGCGACCAACTTTCCACGGATTATCATTGGCGTGGATAACGGTGTCATGCCCATCAACCAGATGGAAGTGACCATCACCCGTCCTCTCGAAAACGCTGTCAACAGCGTGCCGGGTCTTGAAGATGTACGCTCCGTTACGAGTCGCGGATCAGCCGAAGTGGACCTGTTCTTCAATTGGAGCGTGGACATGGTTCAAACGCTCCAACAGGTCAATTCCGCCATATCGCGCGTTCAGAGTACTCTCCCTTCAACGGCTCAGATTGAAACCCATCGGCTGGATTTTGCGAGTTTCCCGATTATCGGTTACAGCCTTACGTCGGACAAGGTTCCCCAAACGCAATTATGGGAAATAGCGACCTATGACATCAAGCCGCGATTGAACCGGATAAATGGTGTCGCAACCGTTACGGTTCAAGGTGGACAGCAACCGGAATTTCAAATCACGCCCGATACCGCGCGGATGCAGAAATCCCGCGTCGCACTGCAGGACATTTTGGATGCGGCAAATCATACGAATTTGATCGATTCGCCCGGCCTCCTTACCCGCAATCACCAGCTTTTCCTGGGGCTCGTCAACTCTCAGGTTCATTCGCCAGACGAAATTGGCGACATGGTCATCAAGAATGTGAACGATGTGCCCGTTCGAGTCCGGGATATCGCCACGGTCGCTCCTTCCTCCGCGCCGAACTTTACGGTAGTGACGGCGAACGGAAAGCCCGCAGTCTTGCTCAGCATCAATCGCCAGCCCGAGAGCAACACAGTAGAGGTCGCGAATTTAGTCCATCAGGAAATTGAGAATATACGCCCCACCCTTCCTGCCGGCGTCGAAATGCGCGTCTTCTACGACCAATCCAACATTGTGAAGGAATCGATCGCCAGCGTACGCGACGCAATCATCATCGGCCTTTTCCTCGCGGGCTTCATCATTTGGCTGTTCCTGCGCGACTGGGGCACCGCGGTCATGACGGGTCTCGTCGTTCCTGCAACGATCTTCGTGACCTTTATTGCCATGAAGATCCTGGGCGAAAGCTTCAACATGATGACTTTAGGAGGGCTTGCGGCTGCGGTCGGATTGGTCATTGACGACAAGATCGTGGTCGTCGAGAACATCGTTCTGCATCGCGATGGCGGTGAAGGGCCGCTGGAGGCCACCAATAGCGCTCTTAAAGAACTCACCGTTCCGCTCATCGGGTCGACGCTGACTCCGATTGTCGTATTCTTACCCCTGATCTCGATCACCGGCGTTACGGGAACCTTCTTCCGCGCTTTAGCGGTTGCCATGAGCGTTTCCTTGCTGACTTCTCTGGTGCTCGCTCTGGTCTGGACGAGTAACCTCGGCATTTTCTTGATCCGCCGCGGCCAAGGAACAAGCGAGGAACACCAGGCATCGCTGGACGCTCATGCAAGCGATGTAGCGACTATCCATACGCCTGAATCTGAGGGATTGGCTCGAAAAGAACAGACGCGCCGGATGATGGAGGCGGAAGAGGCTTCCTTAAAGGGAGGCGTGTTCGAACACATCCTTAAATTCTACGAGCGCTGGATGCGCCGCGCCTTGGAGCATCCGGTTTGGTTGGCAGGGCTGTGCATAATTCTGATCGGTGTCTCCTATGTTTGTTACATTTCGCTGGGCAGCGACCTGCTTCCGGCCATGGATGAGGGAGGGTTCATCCTCGATTACGTCATGCCGGCCGGCAGTTCGCTCCAGGAAACCACCCGCGTCCTGAATCATGTCGAGCAAATCGTCCGCTCCGTTCCCGAGGTCGAAAGCACCTCACGGCGCACAGGTTTGCAGTTGGGGCTGGCAGCCGTCACGGAGCCAAACACTGGGGATATCTCGGTGAAGCTCAAGGACAAACGAAGTCGCAACATTGACGAGGTTATCAGCGACATTCGCGCTCAGGTGGTCAAGGGAGAACCGGCGCTCGATGTTGAATTCGTCCAAGTGCTGCAAGATATGATCGCGGACCTGACTGGAGCTCCACAGCCTGTGGTGGTCAAACTCTTCTGCCCCGATCCGGACATGCTCGCGACATGGGCCCCTAAAGTCGCAGATGCGCTGGGGAGGGTTCAGGTCAAATACACTAAGCCAGTCGTGGACATCGAGGACGGAATAGAGAACACGACAAGCGGACCTGCTGTGGTGTTTAATATCAACACCCAAACCGCGGCGAAGGCAGGTTTCACAACCGACCAGTTGAGCGTAGTCGCCTCAGCGATAGTAGATGGTGAACCTACGGCTACACCGATCATCGTTAACGACCGCCCCTACACCTTGCGCGTCCGTTATCCGGCGGCGAACCGTGCTTCGCTGGAAGCAATGAGCAATACGATTCTCGTCAATTCCAACGGCGGGACTGCAACTCTTGGCTCAATGTCCACCGTCACTGAATTACCCGGCCAGACCGAAATTCTCCGCGACAATTTGCAGCAAGAGAAGGAAGTAACGGCGCGTCTGGAAGGTGTGGACTTGGGAAGTGGCATCGCCGCCGTACAGAAAGTTATTTATGACATGCATCTGCCTCCCTCGATTCGTGTCGAGTACGGCGGCACCTACAAGGAGCAACAGAAGTCCTTCCATGACCTCGTGGTCGTTCTTTTGCTCGCATTGGTGCTCATTTTCTTGGTCCTGCTCTTTGAGTTCCGATCGTACACCGCGCCTATTGCGATTCTTTCTTCGGCGGTGCTGTCGACTTCGGGTGTTTTCCTGGCGCTGTTGATTACGCGGACCACGTTCAATGTCTCTTCGTTCATGGGCTTGATCATGGTGATCGGTATCGTCGCCAAGAACGGAATTCTGCTGCTTGATGCTAACCAGAGGTTCCTGGACTTCGGATTTGAGCCGGAAGAGGCTATGATTCAGGCCGGCCGCCGAAGGTTACGTCCGATTGTCATGACGGCTATGGCGGCTGTAGCGGGGATGTTCCCACTTGCCCTGGCCCTGGGTGCAGGCTCGCAAATGCTCCAGCCATTGGCCATCGCGGTCATCGGCGGCATTCTGATTTCGATGGTGTTATCACTGATCATCACACCCGCGATGCAGTACTACTTGACTCGCGAGCGGTGATTCTTCGGGTGCGGGCTCTACCTTTACGCTGAACGTCCCGGCCAAGCCGGGACGTGGAGCCCGCCAGAGTTAAGTTTGAGGCAAACAGCGTCACGCCGCTTGTGGGCACAACGGGTGTCGTGAAAGTTCTGGCCACAGGCTGTGTATAATTCTTAGGGGGCAAACGCACTTGGTCGGCGTTCGGACAATTTTCCGGAGTTAAAAATTAAAAACTGTTTCGATAGGGAGGAATTTCGCATGTTAAGACAACGGTTATCCAGATCGTTCATTTGGGCGTGTGTTGTTTCTTGTTCCCTCTTGATTCTTGGAGGCGCATTAACCTTTGCTGCGACGGATGCTGGTGGCTACAAGGTAGTGCGAAGGATTCCGGTCGGAGGCGACGGCGGATGGGACTACCTCAGGGTGGATCCCGACGCGCATCGCATTTACCTCTCGCGAGGCGATCACATGATGGTTGTTGACCAAGGTACAGGCAAGCTCATTGCCGATCTCAAGGACATGAAGGGGATCCACGGCATGGCGCTTGCATATGACCTCGGCAAGGGTTTCACGAGCAACGGCCAAGCGAACACGGTAACAGTATTCGACCTGAAGACATTGACTGCCAGCTCGGTAATCCCGATCCCGGGCAAGGACCCCGACTCCATCATTTACGACCCCGAAACCAAGCGGATCTTTACGTTCAACGGCAAAAGCAGCGATTCGACCGTGATTGACGCAACTTCTGGGAAGGTCGTCGGTACTGTGCCCCTTAGCGGCAAACCCGAAGAGCCCGCTCTCGATGGTAAAGGCAACATGTTTGTGAATATCGAAGACAAGAGTGTTCTTACAGAATTTGACACCAAGACGCTGGCGGTCAAGGGGTCATGGCCACTTGCTCCCTGCGAAGGTCCTTCCGCTCTTGCGATTGACCTGAAGAACCACCGCTTGTTCTCGGCCTGCGACAAAGTAATGGTGGTCACAAACGCGGACACCGGCAAAGTTGTCGCTTCTCCTCCGATCGGTGGAGACCCTGATGGCAATGCGTATGATCCGAACACCGGCATGTTGTTTGCGGCGTGCCGCGAAGGCCTGGTTTCCGTCATCCATCAGGACTCTGCCGATAAGTACAGCGTGCTGGGGAACATCACCACCCAGTTCGGCACCCGCACCATGGCTATAGACTCGAAGACGGGTCATGTGTTCACCGTGACGGCGGACTTCAAGGCTGCTGCAGCTCCCACTCCCGAAAATCCTCGACCGCGCCCAACACCTATTAACGGCTCGTTCGTGATTCTCGAGATCGGGAAGTAAGATCGCCAGCGGACTTTAATTAAATGCAAAGGGGTCGTCCCGAGAAATATTCAGGACGACCCTCTTCTTTACGCGAACAGTTTTTCGGTCCCGCCGCTACTGTTCTTTTCCCGCTTTCTTGAGTTCGTTGAAGGTGATGTTGTCTTCACAGATCATTTCCGTCAGCTTCCAGTCCGGCTCTAACTTGTAGATCCGTTCTCCCTCCCAAGTCTTGGTATACGCTTTCGGATCGTCAATCGTAATGTGGACGACCAGCGCATCGTGCTTGGGGCGCGTGATGCGTTCGACGACGTGCAGTTGATCGGAATGCGGGAGGCCCGCGCGGTCGAGCCATGTCTTGTCATTGAATCCCACCGAGTCGATCACCAGCGCGTCTCCTTCCCACCAGCCGACCGAGTCGCCCATCCACGAGGGATCCAGATCTTTGCCGTGCTCGTGGGGGCCGGTGGTATAAATTTGCCGCACAAAGTGATTGAACTCGAAGAGTTCGATTACACGGCCTGGCGTCTGAACGATCTCGAACGGAAAGGGATGCACGTAGATTCGCGGCACACCGGTTGGGAAGCATCCAATTTCATTGCCTGTAGTCGGGTTCACGAGATCGGTGGAATCCTCCACTGCTCTCGGTCCCCAGGAAGGTTTCGTGGTTTCGTAGAGCGCTTTTCCCCAGGGCGTCATTTCCGGAATTCCACTGACAAAAGAATACCCGGCCCAGCGGCGAGCGGTCGGAGGCATGTGCCCTTCCCACACTCCGGAAAAATCCGGCGCGTGGTCCGCCGCCACTTGGGGCGTTGAAGCGGCTTGGGCGTCCGGCGCATTCTTGCTTTTCGCCGCTGTTGACGCCTTCTGCGCGCTCAATACGGGAGAGAGGGCAAGGATTGCAACTAAAACAAAGATCGAAGCCATCATGCGCCTTTGCATGTCCGCTATTCCTCCTTTAATTCGGATTGGATCGAACTATCACGAAACTCGCAGCCTGGGTGATCCCGGCAAATCAAAAGTGTCGCGCTCAACAAATTCGGCAAACCGCCCCTGCGCTGTTACTGGCCGGGCTCCGGGGGAGGCCCGAGAGGAATGGCTTCGCCATTCGTATAAGAAATCTTCCGGAGATTCAGCACTTTCAGACCATTTTTAGCGGGACTCCCGGTCACCGTGATTTCGTCACCCGGCTTGAGCTTCTTCCCGCTCCACCCATACCGGACCAGGTGGTTCGGCGCCGTCATTTCGATGGACCATTCCACGACCGTGCCCTTGTCATCCTTCACTGCGAGCGCTATCAGCGGGTGCGGCTGGATAAAATGGAATTCCTTCACAGTACCCGACAAGGTGAGGGGGCTCGTAGTGTCGTACGCTGCGCCGCCGTGATGTGCAAGCACCGGCTTTGCGAGCAAAAATAAACATGCGCCCAGACGCAAACCAGTAAGCAGCTTTTGGCTCGTCACCGGCCACCTCCAATTGTTGGCGTGCGATTCGCCGCAGTTTCCCACCACAGCGCCTTACATGTCAATAATGACGCACAACGTGTGTTCCGCGTTTCAGGCATCTTCCGGAGGAGGTGTCGTTCAGTAAAGCTTCAAGAAAAACCGCGTGAAAACATTAAGCGATGAGACAATTTTGAAACCCGAATTCATCAGATGGAGTCATAATACACGTAGCGTTTGCGCAAGGCTGTTGGCTTCGGCAACCTTCGGCAACCTGAGCTTGACAGGGTGTAGCAGCTGCCGTAATGTTCCTGCAAAAGAGATTCATTCGTGTGAAATGAAGTGCGAAGGTTCGGCGCTATGCCGATATTCACGTTCCCGCGGCCCAATTGGCTGTACTGAACTAAGACATTCTGCTCAGTTGAAGGAGGAAAGGCCATGGATTCCTTGTTGAACGTAAGCCGAAGAGGATTGGTCAAATGGGGCTTGGCGGCAGCGGGACTTCCCGCGCTCACCAGGGCGCTCGGTTCATCCGCTTTCGCACAGGATGCCGGGTCCGAAGGCGGAAAGAAGGGCGCGGTGGGCGGGCGGGCCGACGGAGAACTCTTTACGGGAAACGGTTTGCCTGGAGGCGGACAGTTGGAAATCCGCTTGACCCAGACGATGTACACGAGCGATCCCGATGCACTCGAAGTGGCGCAGCGCATGAAGCCCTTTGATCTGGATTCCTGGATTACGGAATGGACGCGCGTCGCGGAGAAGAACGAACAGATGGCCGAGAAGTTCGCGGCTGACGGCTTCAAGGTCACGGCGAATGAATACTATCTCCGGGCTGCTGGTTTTTATCGCGACGCATGTTGGCCCCAGCCGGTCACGGATTCGCGCATGCTGACTTCTTACAAGAAGGCGCGCGATAATTTTGACAAGGCCTGGAAGCTGGTGCGGCCTCCCTTCGAGCGCGTGCAGATCAATTATGAAGGGAAAATGCTGGACGGATATTTCAGGAAACCGAACAACCCCCCAGGCAAGAAGTTCCCCGCAGAGGCGACAATCATGGGCGGAGGCGCTTATGCGGCTCGAGGCATGGCGTATCTGGCAGTCGATTTCCCCGGCCAGGGAGGCGCGTTGCGCCTGAAAGATCTTCACCTGCCGCCGGACACAGAAAGAGTCGCCAAGGCCATGATCGATTATCTCGAGACGCGTCCGGATGTGGACGCCACGCGTGTCGGGATGCAGGGAATCAGCATGGGCGGTTACGGAGTGCCCCGGGCCGCGAGCGGAGAGAAGAGAATCAAGGCTGCTTTCATGAGCAGCGGCTCCTACGATTTGAAGTCGGACTTGTTTGAATATTTCCCTCCCATTCAAGAGCGCGTACGGTGGATCATTGGCGCCAAGGACCTGGCCGACGCCCGCAAACAACTTGCTGAATATAACCTTAATGGAAAAGCGAACAAAATCGAAGCTCCCATGCTGATCGGCTACAGCAAGGACGACCGGATCATGGACCCGGCCGGCGCGCTTCGCCTCTATGAAGCAGCGGTAAACTCCAAACGCGACATGGTCGAAGGCACAGGCCACGTCCAGGCCGCGAATGCCGGCGGCCCAAGGGACAGGCGCCCGGCAGTCTTCCCCGATTGGGCGGCGAAAACGTTGGGCGCGGATTCGTAGTCGTCTCCCCCGCGTTCCTATCGTAAAAATACGAAGGGGCCGTCCCGACCTGATCGGGACGGCCCCTTCGCCATTTCAGATCGATCCGCGTGGATCGGTTAGAAGATAAGTTTCATGCCTGCCTGGATCGAACGGGCGCCTCCCGACCCGAGCACGGGGTTGGAGCCTGCTTGGTCAGGCGTGGCACGAACGAACCCGAACCCCTGCGATGTTGCGGCTGTTGGATCGAGCGTCGCGGCGTTTCCGCCAGGTCCGCCGAATGGATTTACGAAGTTGGGATGATTGAGAGCGTTGAAGACCTCCGCCCGGAACTGCGCGGTGAGCCGTTCCTTGAATTTAAACGCCTTGCTGATAGACGCATCCATTGTCCGTTCCTTGAATTTAAACGCCTTGCTGATAGACGCATCCATTGTGCGGAAGCCCTGGTCGCGAAACGGATTTCGCGGCATATTTCCATAGCTTCCGAATGCGGGAGGCATCAGCACGGAATCACCCAGCGCGTAGCAGCCCAGTTGGAATAGGGATGCCTGAGCCAATCCTGTTGCCGCACCCCCGTCCAATGCCTTGGCCCTTGCCAAGCAGGTCGGGTTACTATTCCCACTATAGTATGGAACTCCAGGGACCCCTGCTACCGCGCCAGCAACTGGCGGCGTGACGTTAGCGAAATTGTGCAGGGCAAGGAAGTCCTTTGGGTTGCCCGGACCGCCCTGCGAGTTGAAGAAGTTCCACTGTCCACCTTCGCTGCCAAAGGTGCCCGAGACAAGGGCCGCGCCGGTTCCATCGAAGTCCGTCGATACGTCGCTGACCCCCCAAGGCGATCCAGTGAAAA
>WNGJ01065155.1_pt1 | contig 10125 bp, 9 predicted proteins | sample 5400611 | NCBI WGS metagenome assembly WNGJ01 (sample SAMN13153375, study PRJNA577476) | soil metagenome | isolation source: 40 cm soil or saprolite under Garry oak tree replicate 1 | place: USA:California | collected 2016-06-15
GAGGCCAACAGGTTCACCCCGCTCGCGCTGATCCCCGCCGCCCTGCTCGCGGGCAGCGCGGTGAGCTGGCTCAAAGCCAGATTCGCGCCCGCCCTCGTCCTCGCCGCCGCCCTCGCCGTCCTCGAACTCGGCTGGTCCGTGCCGAACCCGCCGACCGCGATGCCGGCCAACATCCCGGCGTCGGTCCCGGACGGGCTTGCCGCGGTTGACCGGGCGATCGCCGCGGACCATTCCGGGTCGCTCGTCGTCGACGTGCCGCTCGGCTTCCGCAGCGGCGCAGGCTCGCTCGGGCTTGGTTTCCAGCCGGAGGCACTGGTGCTCGCGACCTTCGACGGCCATCCGCGCGCGGTGGGAAAGGTCTCCAGGCTGCCGCCGCAGACCCTGCGGGCCGTGGCGCGGCACCGCTTCTACGCCGACCTCATGCGGGTGCAGAAGGGCCAGGCGGCCGGCGCCGTGGACCCTGCCGCCACCGCCGCCGCCCGCGCCGACGCACGCCGGATGCACGTCGGCTGGGTGCTCGTCTGGCAGCCGGTCACCCCACAGCTCGCGCGGTTCCTGCAGCAGACCGGGATGCGGCCGGACTACCGCGCCGACGGCGTCACCGTCTACCGCGCCAGCGGTACCTGACCGGCTGCCCGTGCGATCCGCCAGGCCGAGGTTTCATGCCCGGCGGTAGACGCTCCGGTAAAGCCAGGTCAACCCGGTACTGATATGGCCTCTTACCAGGCAAGACGCACCGGAGGTCACCGTGACAACCACACAGATACCCCCTGCCAGCACGAGCGGAACAGTCCATGCAGCCGTAACGCCTCTGCCCAGGGCCGCGAATCACGACCGGTCGGCCTGGTGCGAGATTCCCGCTTGCAGAGCAGACAATTGCGCTCTTGGTGTGCTGAATGACGAGTCCAGCCATTCACGGTACTCAATGATTGCCGGCTTGTTGCTTTGGGCTGGTGGCACCGCATTCAGTACATCACGGCCATGAATGAAGATCCCGCGCGTTTGCTGTCCGGTCGGCAATTCAGCGATAATCTTACGGGCGTGAGCAACACCTTCGGCGACAGCGCCATTACGCACCATGCAGAACGCCCTGTTCATTTCGATACCGGCCGGCCAGCGCAGGTTAGACGGATCGTATCTATATAGCGCCGAAGCCGCCTGCTGCGCACTTTCAGTACACCCGTAGTTACCCAGCCGCGAATAGGTGAAGCTCTCGGTGTTCCACAACCGTTCCTCACCCCAGGCCAACAGCGATCCGCTGTAGCCCGTGATGAACGGAGTCGCCTCGAAACGCTCGCGCAACTGCGTCAAAGTGGTTTCCGCATCAGGTTTTCTTCCCGCCACTGCCAGCGTCTGGGCCTTACCACCCAGAAATTCAAGTACAAGCTCGTGTGGTGCACCATCGATAAGGCATTCAGCCTCTTCAATAAGGCCGAGTACTGCCGTTATCGGGCGTTCCCCCATGGAATGTATGATCTCACGCCCACGCACCCACAGAGCACTGTAGGAATTGCCGGACCGATCGGCAGCATGCCGTGCGGTACGCCACCAGCGCCGGGCCTCATTAGCATGTCCCAGATTCGCGACGGTCTGGGCAACGAAACCCGCCAGCAATGAGCTCACCCGGTAAAGTTCCCGTTGAGCTGCATCTTGCGGATAGCGGCGAAATGCCTCTTGCAGGCAGGAAAAATCTACTATCAAAGAATTGATTAGTTCGGCAGGGGCCGTACTTAGATATGTCTCGCCGTATTCCGATGCGATCTCGTTCCATTCGCTCAAATCGGCTTCACTCCGGCCCGGAAATGATTGATTCAGCCCCCGCCGGACAGTCTCTAGCGCCATAACGGGATCAGTCTTTCCGATCGCGGCCAATAGTGCCGCGTTGAGCAAGAACGCGCGTCGCCTCATCACTTCCTCGTCATCCTCTTCGCCTCTCAGGGGCGAAAATACTAAATTATGACTATTCTCTTCCGGGGCCGAGCCGGTTTCGCTCTCCGGATAGCGGTTTGTTTCGCTTCCCGGCGCAAGAAGCTGCTGTACCGGGAAGCCGAACATGTGCTCAAGGACACGGCAGGCATCCGGGTACGGCTGGCTCTTGACCGTCCCAGCATACCAGCGCTCGAACTGACGCCGCGAAACGCACACCTTCGCCAGCGACGGCTCCCCTTCCTGCGCGGCCAATTCCGCGGCCGCGCGCGCAAACTTCACCTCGAACGTCTTAAAGACCTGCCAATGCCTTTCGGTGAGCAACACCCGCAGCAGCGTCGGCCCATCGTCGATATTACTTTGCATGAGGGTCTCGCTTTCGCTGTTTTCTGCAATGTCTGACCCAAGACGCAGCCGATCCGGCTCGATTCCCAGCGCTGCGGCATACAGCAATTCATACCGCTCTGTCATCCCGCCCCGCCCCGATTCCCAACGGCGGATCATCCGCACCAGCGCGTCATGTACCGGCATCGGGTCCTTCCCGGCCGCCAGCCGCAAACGGTGCGCCATCTCTGGCACATCCCATCCGCGCGACCGGCGCCAACCACGCAGCAAGCGCGTCACATCGCGCCGTCTAAGCCCAGAAGCCGAACCGCCCACAATCACGAAACCCCTTAGCAAACGTGCATTCCCTGCACCGATCTACCCTACGCCCACGACGTGCGCCCGGCTTTTCCGTTTAGCGCGCGGCCACGCCACGTGATCGTCCACGTCTTTGTCTACGTCTACGTCTGACGCCCCCTACGTGCAGACGCGCGAATAGACATAGACGTAGACAGCCGGCGGTCACGCTGTGTGCTCATCTCGTTGTCTCGTCTCATCCGCGCATGTGGCCCTGCGCGCAGGCGCGCGCGAGACGGTGAGACAACCGGGCCAGCCGCACATGGATGCAGTTTGTAACCGGGATCTTATGGCCGCACGTGCCGAGATCCGGGAGGAGTCTGCGGGCATGAGCGCCGTCATCTGCACGTCACATGGGCCGCACGGCATGGCGTGGGCATCCAGGCACAAACTAAAATCGCACCTTACAACCCACCCACCTGAAGGAAAGCCAGGCAAGTCTCAAGTAGATCAAGGAGCAGGCTAAATGATCTCGACCAGCGCTGCGTCCGCCACGGCACCGGCTAATGACGTCAGGGTTCAGCGCATCTGGGCGGAGCTGACCGGCAACTGGCAGCTCGGCTGCACTGCTACGCGGACTCCGGGCCGTCCGGAAGCCACGGGAAGATTACCGCAGAGCACTGGATGAACGTCGTTGACGACGCGAAGAGCCTGGGTGCGTCCATGGTGCAGTTCATCGGTGGCGAACCCACCATGCACCCGCAGTTTCCTGCAATCCTGCGTCACGCGGTTCATACCGGCATAGAGGTCGAGGTTTACACCAACCTCGTACACGTCACCGACGAAGTGTGGGAACTGCTTACCGCGCCGAAAGTGTCGCTCGCGTTCTCGTACTACTCCAAGGACGCGATGCAGCACAACGCGGTAACCATGCGCAACAGCCACTCGGCGACACGCCGGAACGCGGCCAAGGCGGTCTCGCTGCGCATCCCGATAAGGGCTGGTGTCATCGATACCGGCGCGGGGCAGGTGGACGGAGCCAAAGAGGATCTTCGGACTCTGGGTATCACCAAGATCGGCGTTGACCGGATCAGGGCGGTTGGCCGGGGTGGCGGCAATGATGTCTCTGAGCTGTGCGGGCGCTGCGGACAAGGCGTTGCGGCAGTCAGCCCCGACGGCGCCGGTTGGCAATGTGCTGACCAACTCGCTCGCCGAAATCATGGCCGGTCGCGCGATGGCCGATGCCGTCGCGTCGATCCTTCGACGTCGCCTTGGGGACCTACGCTGACTTCGCGCCGGGCTCACCGGACCTGCCCGCCGTTGTGGACGCCGTGAATGCGATCGGGGCGATTGCCTGTCCCGATGTGGCCCGCGATTGGCTTGAAACGCGCTGGGACCGGTTCACTGACCAGGCGCCGCGGTTCGCCGGTGACGCACTGCTGTATACGGACATTAATCCCGACAACCTGATCATGAGTAGCAGCGGCGTAGCAGTAGTGGACTGGTCATGGCCGACACGCGGCGCAGGGTTCATTGACCCAGCCTGTCTGGTCGTGCAGCTCGTCGCAGCCGGGCACACGGCCGCCGAGGCAGAAGGATGGGCACAGCGCTGTACGGCGTGGCAGTCCGCCGACCCGGAAGCGATCAACGCCTTCGCCGCCACCACCGTCTGCATGTATCAGCACTTCGAGAACCGCGATCCAGCATCGTGGCGCAAGGCAATGACCCGGGCCGCCGCCACATGGGCCACTCATCGGGGCATGTCCGAGTAGCCCAAAACGTCTGCGGGCATGACGGCCGTCATCTGAACGTCACACAGGCGCACGGCATGCGCGGGCATCCACGTCACCTCTAGCGTCGATGCATTGCGTACCCCAGCATTTTTCGAGAAGTTACCGCGGTCATGGACGAGCCCGTGCTGGTCTGCTAGATCGTCCCGCTCTCTATCGCCTGGGCAATCCATGGGATGACCTCGTCGAGCATCTCGTCTAGGGTGCTCGACGCCTCGAAACCGAGAATCTTCCTTGCCTTGTCCGTGCTGGGGATCCGGTACTGGACGTCATGATCGAACGCGGGATCCCTGACGTACCGCAGCGGCACGCCGGGGCCTTTGATCTTCTGCCAGATCAGCTCGGCAAGCTCGAGTACGGTCGTGCTGGTGGGGGTGGACAGGTTGAAGTCCTCGCCGACCGCATCGGGGTGTTCCATCGCGGTCACGATGCCGCGGGCCAGGTCCCCACCGTAGGTGTAGTGCCTCACCTGGGACCCGTCGCCGAGAATGTGGACGGGGTCCTGCCCCTTCAGCACCTTCTGCACCAGGTCGGGGACGACGTGGCTCATTGCGAGCTTCACATTTCCCGACAGCACCTCAACGTCACCGAGGGCACGCCCCTCGCCGACGCCAACGCAGTTGAAGGGCCGGACGATCGTGTAGGGCAACCCGTACTGCTCGTGGGCGGCCAGGGCGAAGTATTCGACTGCGAGCTTCTGGAAGCCGTAGGCCGACAGTGGCGGCGGGATCTGCCGCTGCTGCCCCTCGGCCGACGGCCAGTTGGTCGCCGACTCGAAAACCATGGACGAACTCAGGTAGGTAACCTTGCGCAGTTTGCCGGCCCGGTGCGCCGCGATCGCCGCGTCGCATGTCGAGGCGATGATCCGCTCGTTGGTGGCGAGCAGATCGTAGGCATAGGAGTGAAAGTAGGAGATGCCGCCGATCATGGCCGCGCCGGCGATGATCTGATCGGCGTCGGCCGCAAGCTCACGCATCAGGCCGGCGTCGCGAGCGTCGCCCTCGACGAGTTCGTAGCGCGGATGGTCGTCATAGGACTTGCTGACCTTGCCGTACTTGGAGAAATTGTCGAGCCCGACGACCGAATGGCCGCGCCGCAGCAACTCTTCGACGACGTAGCCGCCGATGAACCCGGACGAGCCGGTCACCAGAACACGTTGCTCACTCATCAGCCATCCCATCGTGTCGAACCTTGCCGCGCCGGACCTTGTCCACCGTCAGCCGCCGGCCAAACGCGAAGAAGTACCAGTGCAGGTAATGGGGGATCCATTTCAGCACCTGAAAATTGGACGTGCCCTGCTGGCGGTCCAGCCAGATGGTGGGAATCTCCGCCACAGGCTGGCGCAGCCTCGTCGCCTTCGCCGTGAGCTCGAGGCCCATCTCGAAGGCCGTGCCGCTGTCGATTCCCACCATCTGGACAAAGGCCCGGTCGTAGGCCTTGAAGTTGTTCGTCGCGTCCCTGGTACCGACGCCCGCGAACCAGTGCAGTGTGCGGCCGGCCCAGCGGGACAGCACGCCCTTGATCTTGGGGCCGCCGACCTGCTGGCCTCCGGGCATGTACCTGGAGGCGGCGGCGACCACCACGCCTCGCTCGACGAGGTAGACCAGTCCGTCCACCTGACGCGGATCGTCGCTCCCGTCCGCCATCGTGACCACGACCACGGGGGCGTCGGCCTGATCGAAGCCATAGCGGATGGCTGGCGCCGGACCCTTGCCGTACTCGTTGAGCGTGGGGCGGACCCTGGGGTCCTTGTTCGAGTACTGCTCGATGTAGGGGCGAGTGGTATCGGCCTGCGAGTCGTAGACGACGAGCACCTCGCACGGCAGCTTCACCGCCTCGAGCAGCCGATCGAGGAACCGGACGATCGACTCCCCCTCGTTGTAGGCGGGCACGACGACCGAGACACGCGGGCGCTCGCGCTGCAGATCGCTCTCGGTCACACCCGGATCCCTTGATCGAGCAGGTTCCAGATGTCGATGACCGGCTTGCCGGTCCGCAGACCTGCGTACTCGCGGTGCGGGGTGGCGATAAGCAGCAGGTCGGCCTGGGCGAGAACCGTCTCCAGCGGCACGAGGGTGGGATCGGTGCGCACGTGCGGATCGGTGCAAAGGACACGGCCGGCTCTGAACTGCAGGACACGCCGCAGCTTGTACGACAGGCTCGACCGGGTGTCGTCGCTGCCCGCCTTGAAGGACATGCCGAGTATGCCCACGGTCAGCGAGGCGAGGTCATGGCGTTGTTCGAGCCTGTTCACGACGTACAGCGGCAGCCCTTCGTTGACCAGCATCGCCGAATGGCCCAAGGTGAAGTTGTTGTTGTTGAAGGCAGCGAGTTGCATCGTGTCTTTGAACAGGCACGGTCCCGCGGCGAACCCGGCGGCGGGCAGGTCGGCCGCTCGCGGGTAATCCTTGATGATCGCGGCACGGATTCGCTCGAAGTCCAGATCGCAGTCGTTGGCGATCAAGAAGAATTGGTTGGCGGTCGCGAACTTGATGTAACGCCAGGCATTGGTGAAAAGCTTTGCCAGCTCGGCTTCCTTCGGCTGAAGGTGCACGATGTCATCGGTGAGCAAGCGGAACAGGCGCTCGGCCCGCTGCGCAGCGGCCGGGTTCGCCGCGCCGACGATCTGCGGCAGGGTGAACAGCTCGATCATCGCCCGGCCCTCGGCGATTCGTTCCGGGCAGAACGCGACGTCCATCGCCCGGCCAAGCTTTTTCACCATCTGCTCGACCAGGGCCGTCACCCCGGGAAAGACGGTGCTGCGCAACACCATGAGCTGGCCATCCACGAAATGGTCCGCGCAGTCGGCCAGGGCACGGGGAATGGCCTCCGGGTCTGGGTTGAGGTGCTCATCGACTGGCGTGCCAATGACGACGACGACGTTCTCCGCCTCCGCGACGAGCGCGGGATCCGTCGACGCGACCAGCCGTCCCGACGTGACCGCGCGGGCCAGTGGCAGCGCGGCGCCAGGCTCTGCGAAGGGCAACTGGGCGGCATTGACCTGCTTGACCGCGGAATCACTGATGTGAGTGTTCCCCGGGCCAGCCTGTGCCTTGCGGCATGCCGCTCCTCAGTCCACTCGAACGGTGACTTGAACCTGGCTGCGGACCGTGAAAGCTCGACGGCGCAGCCGCCGGGCCTGCGGCCGCCACTCACCCCAGCCAGCCACGGCTGGCCGCCCGCGAAGATCGGGAAATTCGCTTCCGTGCTGGAATGCTACCGATCCGGTGGCCATGCCGGGACCTTTCCGCACATGTACTGGGCCTTTCCGCACATGTGCATGCTGACGGGCCGCGCGTGCCGGTCCCCGCTGCCCTGCTGCCAAGGCAGCGCGATGACCTGGCCGCTCACGGGCCGAATACGCACCCTAGCCGAATTGGGCCGCGTACTCGCCGGCAAGCGCGAGGACCTCGCGTACGTACCAGTCCGCGTGGTTGTAGGCGAAGATCGCACGGTACAGGGACGTTCCACCGTAAGCCGCACCGCTCGCGCACAGATAACGGGCCGCGGACGGCACCGCGTCATAGGGGTTCATGATGTCGGCCGTCGTGTCGCCAAACCCGGGGATGCCCCAGATCCGCCAGGTCGAGGGCAGGAACTGCATGGGCCCGAGTGCCCCGGCCTTCGACGGGCCGGTATTTCTGCCATGCCCGCTCTCTATCTGCCCGATCGCGGCGAGAACGGTCCAGGACAGCCCGGCGCAGTACCTGGCCGCGGACTGCCGGTAAAGATCGAGGTAGCTGGCCGGCCGGCCCGCTGGGACACGAGAACCCACCGGAAGCTGGCCGGCCGTGGCGGCCAGGTTGAGGATCTCGCTGTGCGGCCCGAGCACGGCGCGCACACGACTGGTCAGCACCCGGAGGTCGGCCCCGGGCGCACTGACCATCGCAGCCACGTCCGGCACCAGCCCAAGCACCCGCGACGTCTGCTGGCTCACCAGCGCGTCGACGCCAGGCACGCCGAGCGGGGCGGCCGCGCCCAGCGGCACCAGTGCCTGCGCGGCCCCCGCCATCTGGTACGACGCCCCCGGGATGAGCCGCAGCCGCGCCTGGGCAGCGGAGGCCAGGACGAACTCGTTCCTGGCGAGCGAGGACCAGATCCGCTGGTCCGCAGCGGTCGGGGGTGGTGTCCAGGACCGGAACGCGCTCGGGTCGACCCCCAGGACGTTGGCCGGCTTGGACTGCAGGCGGATCGCGCCGCCGTCGGCCGTGATCACGTCCCGCACGTGCGCGAGCTTCCTGATCTTCGCAAGCTGCGCGGCGGAGATTCCCCGGGCGGACACGACCATCAGGTCGGGGGGGACGATGCGGCGAAGCGGTGCGACCTGTACCGCGGTGACGGCATCGGTGCCGCTGCTGTGACTGGACCCCGGGGCCGGGGAGGTACCGGGCATCGAGGGCGTGAGCGAGCGGGCGGCCTGGTCACCATGGCCGGAGGTCTCGATCATGACAGTGCCGCCGGCTACGGCCGCCCCGCCGAGCGCGATCACGATTCCGGCGGCGAGAAGCGGCGCGCTGCGCCAGGCGGGAAGTCTCACGGCACAACCCACGATAGCGCCCGCACCGCGGGCGGCCCGCATGATCATCGGCTCAAAACCCCTTGCGCTACCCCTTACGGTCGATTGGGGAGGCCGGTGCATCGTGCGTGGGACAAAGAGGTCAGCGCGGGAGTCCACCCGGTCCGGCGGTGGCAACCCGTACCTTCGCCTGCTGCGGGTGCCCGGCGCTCCTGCGTTCGTGGCGGCGGGGTTCCTCGGCCGGATGCCGATGTCCATGCTTGGCCTCGGCATCGTGCTGCTCGTCTCGGCCATGACGGGAAGATACGGAACCGCCGGCGCGGTCGCGGCCACCGGCGCCGTCTGTTACGCGATTCTCGTCCCGCGCCTCGGCAGGCTGACCGACAGGTTCGGCCAGGCTCGTGTGCTGCGCCCGCTCACCGCCGTGTTCGCCACCAGCGCGGCGGCGTTCATCACCTGCGCGCTCGCGCGCGCACCCCTCTGGACGCTGTTCGTCACGGGCGGCGCGCTCGGCGGCACGATGCCCTCGCTCGGCTCCATGGTGCGCGCGCGATGGAGCCACCTGATCGGCTCTGGCGGCGACTCCCCGCTGCTGCATACGGCCTTTTCCTTCGAGTCCGTGGCCGACGAACTGATCTTCATCACCGGACCGGTGATCGTCACGATTCTCGCAACCGAGATTCATCCCGTCACCGGGGTGGTCACCGCGGCCGCGGTGGCCGTGGCGGGCACCCTGTGGTTCGCGGCGCAGCGGCGGACCGAGCCACCGCCGCCGCGATCGCATCGCCGCGCCGGCAGCGCGATCAGGCTGCCCGGCGTGCTCACCCTGGCCGTGGTCTATGTCTTCCTCGGCGCCATGTTCGGCACGATCGATCTGAGCACGATCGCGTTCGCGGCACAGCAGGGGCACAAGCCGCTGGCCGGCCTGGTGCTGGGCACATACGCACTGGGCAGCGCCGTGGGCGGCATATGGTACGGCGCGCGCCAGTGGCGGGCCCCGCTGCGGCGGCGGTTCCTGATCACCCTCGCGGGCATCGTCGCGGGCGTCGCACCGATGTGGGCGCTGCCCAGCCTCACGGTTTCCTTCGTCGTCTTGTTCTTCTCCGGGCTGTCGATCGCACCCACGCTGATCGGCGGGTTCAGCCTCATCGAGCGCAAGGTCCCACCGGAGTTGATCACCGAGGGGATGTCCTGGCTGTCCACCTCGATCGGCATCGGGCTGGCGCTCGGGTCGCCGGTGGCCGGGCACATCATCGACGCGCGCGGGCCGCA
>WNGJ01078742.1_pt1 | contig 10125 bp, 10 predicted proteins | sample 5400611 | NCBI WGS metagenome assembly WNGJ01 (sample SAMN13153375, study PRJNA577476) | soil metagenome | isolation source: 40 cm soil or saprolite under Garry oak tree replicate 1 | place: USA:California | collected 2016-06-15
CATGCCAGATACGAACAGCATCAGCAGCACAATATTAGCGAAGCCATTCATCAAGGTGCTCCTGTACGAATGCGTCATCCTGCAGATGCGGATAGGATCTGCACACGCGATCGAGTTCTGCGCTCTGACCAGGAGAGAGTTCCTCCTTAGGATCCAGACACCAGCGCCCTTCGAGCAAGCCCTGACGCCGTAATATCTCATGAATGCCCGGAATACATCCCTGAAAATTGTGCGCGGGATCAAAGATGGCGGCATTCGCATCTGTGATTTGCTGCGCCAGCGTCAGCAGTTCGCCCGGAACCGGGTCGGAATGACGCTTGGCGAGGGCGAGGTGAGAAACGGCAGTCTTCGTCCACACCGCCCAATGCCCCAGCAAGCCGCCGGCGATTCGGAGCGGCTGAGTGCCAAAGTCAAACTGCGTGAGCAGGTCGTTCAGAAGGTTGTCATCGTTTCCTGTGTAGAGAGCGACTTCCGGGGCGCGACCTGACTGCGCCAGGGCGCGAACAACATCGAGCGTTTGATAGCGGTTAAACGGTGCGATCTTAATCGCGACGACGTTTTCAATCTCGACGAACTGGAGCCAGAATTCGTAGGGCAACAGACGCCCTCCGACGGCGGGCTGCAAGTAGAAACCGACAATTGGGATGAGGGTGGCAATGGCGCGTGCGTGTTCCAGAAGCTGAGGGATGGTTTCGTCTTTCAGATCGGCAAGACTCAACAGCGCAGCATCGAAGCCCAACCTGACGGCGAGTTCCCCTTCGGCTGACGCCTGCTTGCGTTTGCCGCAAACGCCGGCAATCTTCACGATGTCACTGCTCCGACTCTCTTCGGCAGCCAATGCAAGCACCGGTTCCAGCAATCCAAACTTGGGATCGCGAATGGCGAACTGGGTGGTGTGAACTCCCACCGCGATGCCGCCTGCGCCTGCGGCCAGATAGTACCGCGTCAGAGCGCGTTGGCGGCGCTCGTGCAGCTTGCGCTGGGAGTTCAGAGCCAGAGGATGGGCGGGAATCACCAGGCCCGAACGCAGTTTCTTGCGTAACTGCATCAGAATTTCCCGTCCCGCGTCTGAAAATGTGTTGGCTTGTTCAGCATTGCACCGCCGTCGCGAATCCAATTCGCAATCCAGTCGACCATTTCCTTCGGTCGCACCGTGGGACTCCCGAAAAGACCGCGCGCTTGGTTGACGTCACTCAACAGGGCGCTGGAGCCTTCCGTGGAGGAAACAAAAGTGGGTTCGACGTCAAAATGGTGGCCAAATTCGAGTGCGAGTTCCCGCACCGAAAGTGTCTCGGGGCCTGTGATGTTCAGGACCAAGGGCGGAGACTGGCAGTGGGCGAGTGACCGCAGGCACCACGAGTTAGCATCCCGCTGCCAGATCACATTTACACGCGGCATGCACAGATCGATGGGACGGCGTTCGAATACGGCCTGTCCAATATCCACGAGCACTCCGTAGCGCAGCTCGACTGCATAGTTCAGGCGCAGGATGACGACCCGCGTGCCCCATCGCATCGATCCATATTCGAACATGCGCTCGCGGCCCAGAGCCGATTGCGCGTACTCACCGACGGGGCCCACCGGTGTCGTCTCCACCGCTCCCCCGTCCGTCAGCGGACGCAGCGGGTAAACATTTCCCGTGGAAAAGGCCACGATTCTGGAGTTGCGGTAGTGTTCGACGACTAGTCCGGGCAAATAGGTATTCATAGCCCACGTCAGATGTTCCTCGCCAGCCGTGCCGAATTTTCGCGCGGCCATGAAGATGACGTTGGGAATATCGGGAAGTTTGTCGAGCGAACTGCGGTCGAGCAAGTCGCAGGCGATGGTTTCGATCCCCCGCGCAGCGAGTGCGGAGGGCAGCTCGCCATTCGTGAACCGGGCCACCGCGATCACCCGCTTCTTGACGCCTGCTTGGTCAATAGCGCGCCGCGCAAGACGGGCCAGGCTTGGACCCATCTTGCCGCCAGCGCCGAGGATGAGAAGATCGCCGTCCAGCGCCGCCATCGCCGACGCGGTTTCTTGGTCGGGGCGCGAGAGCAATTCTTCCAATTCTGATTCTGTTTTGATTTTCACGGTTAGCCGAGTTCAAATCCCGCGATCCCGTAAATCGCGTTTTCCTTTTCGCGCAGTTCCTTGCCACGGGCCATGCGCACGAGATGCCGCTGTGGAGAAAATCCCAGGTCGCGAGCCAGCGCCACCGCGTCTTGATTCCGGGCGCACAGGTCCCAGGACCAGGCACATCGAGCGTTCAGTATGCACTCCTCGATCAAGCGCCGAGCCGTTCTCGGATTCTCGCTGACGCACGGTCCCAGATACGCGGTCACGCGACCTGGCCGGCAACACAAATACGACTGTGAAATTGATCTCGGAGGGTTGAGCTGTGCGAGTCTCTTGAGAAGTTGTGAACGGTCAGCTCCGAACGCTAGTGAATCTGAATCGCGCCACACTTCCTCCGTAGATGTTCGGCCGGCGGGCAGTTGCGCGGCGTTTTCGCCCGGCCGCGACCAGCGCTCAATTTCCTGCTCGCTTCGAAATCCGAGACTCTCGTAGAGCGGCTGGCCCTGATCGGTGGCATCGAGTTTTATTGTTGCGATTTCCATGTTGTCTGCATTCTCTAACGCGTGCGCCAGCAGCCTTCTGGCAAAGCCGCGTCGCTGATACTCTGCCTTCGTCAGAACCATCCCGATCCACGCCAGCCTGCGCCCATAACAAAGCAGAGTCGTGGTTGCAGCCAGATGGCCATCCACTTCGATTGCCAGACAGCCTTCCGGACTAAGTTGCAGCAGCGTCCGCCAGTCTTCCTCGGTCTGGTTCCAACCCGCCCGTGCCGATAACTGAGTCGCGGTCGGAATATCCTCGGCACACAACCTGCGCATTTTCGCGCTGCCAGATTCCGTCATGCGCAATTCTTCCGAAACCAGCGCGCGAAGTGCAGCAGCGCAATTTCAGGGTCTGCGATCTCCGGGTGCCATTTCTTTTCCCACTCGAAGGAAAGGAAGCGTTCGTATCGGAGCCGGTCCAGAGCGCTTTTCAAATCGAGCAAGGGAAAATCGCCCTCGCCAGCCAGGACATACCTCCAGACATTCTGGTTGTGCTGCAAGTCCTTCATGTGAACGTGGCGAATGGCAGATTGCAACAGCGCAGCGCCCTCCGCGGGTTGCTCCTGAGACGCTGCGAAACTGTTCGCCGGGTCCCAAACCACGCCGACTCTTGGACAGGCCGCCTGCGCAAGAATTGCCGCTGCTTCCTGCGCAGCCGAAAAATCGCCGTGGTTCTCGATCCAGACCTCCACTCCTCTTGTAGCGATGATCTCGGCCAATTCTCGAATGGACTCTGCGATCCAGCTTTGCGTGGAGGCGCGGTCTGCTCCGGGTTGGATCGTGTCACCGAAAACTCGCAGTCCCGGCGGGATGCCAGTTCCTTTCCGGAAAACACCGGCAACTTCCACAGAGAGTCCTCCCCCTGGACAAAGCGTAACTCGATGCCGTCATAGCTCTCGCCCACGGCTATCGCGATGATTTGTGGAAGCGTCCAGTCCGGGCAGGCCAGCGTCGAGAACGAAACTTTCATGTTCATGTCATTCGGTCCAGCATGGAAGTCGTCACACGATCCTCTACGTTCTTGCCGCTGAAGAATCTTTCCAGGTCATCCAGCACCACGCGCGCGATCCCTTCGCGGACTTGCCGTCCACTGCCCGCGATGTGCGGCGTAACAATTGCACCTTGCATGGTCCGCAAGGGATGTCCTGCGGGAAGCGGTTCCTGCGGATCAGTCACGTCGAGGGCACAGCGCAGCCGCCCGCGCTGCACCTCTTTCCTGAGAGCATCCAGATCGATCAGGCCACCACGGGCAATGTTGATGACACACGCGCCGTCCGGAAGCTGCGCCAGACCTTGCCGACCCAGGAGGCCCCGGGTTTGTTCGGTCAACGCCGCCGTCAGGACGAGAAAATGAGCCTGGGTTAGCAACTTCTGCAACCTCGCGAAACGCACGGGATACTGACGCGATAGAGAGCGCGGAGCGTACGGGTCATGAACCAACCACTGGATGTTGAATCCTCGCAGCAAGTCCACCAGCGCGCGACCGATCCGGCCGAATCCGATCATCGCTACCGTCTGCCCCATCAGTGATTCAGAACTACCGTGGAGGTGTACCTCTTCATAAATCCGGTTCGACCGCTTTCGCAGTTCGGAACGATAGAAGTCTACATTGCGCGCGCAATACAAAAGCAGGGTAGCGCCCAGTTCAGCGGCGGCGCGCGCCATGGGAGCGGGAGCGTGGGTGATGGTCAGGCGTTTAAACAGGGATCGCGAGAAGCGCGATTTCACTTCTCCTCCACAGTGGGCAATCATGCGCAGTTGCGGGGCCAGAAGCGGCAAGTCGTCGCCGAAATGAGGGCTGTCCCAGGTCGTGACCAGCGCCTCTGTCGTGCTCAACCGCCGCCTGAAATCCGCGGTGAAGTTGCTGGTTCCTTGCCGTTCCCAGCGGAATAGACGGCTCAAGCGCTGTTGCTCTTGCCGCGAGAAAAATGACGCAAACAGTTCTTTCCCGGCACTCATCAGAAGGGAGGGGCGGCGCATGGCGGGACCGAGTATAGCATTCGCATGGCAACTATTTCTTTCCTTTGTTGTTTCTTGGCTTCTATTTCAGCGAAAAACAAAGTATAAGGAAGCCTGGTTTTTCCATGGCAAGCGCAAACTCCGTCGACTACGTGGTCATAGCCCTTTATGCGCTCCTGATGGTGAGGGTGGGCTTCTATGTTTTACGCTTCAACCGGGGCGCGGCCGAATATTTTCGTGGCGGAAGCCGCATTCCCTGGCTGGTCGCCGGGCTGAGCTGTTTCATGGCGGGCTTCAGTGCGTGGACCTTCACCGGGGCAGCCGGTGTCGCCTATCGCTCGGGCATCGCGGCCATCGGGCTCTACATCGGGAACGCTGTGAGTTTCTTGCTCGGCTACTTCATCTTTGCCAAGCGCTGGCGGCGCAGCCGCATCACGACAGTGATGGAATATCTCTCGGGCCGTTTCAACCCAGCTACTCACCAAATTTTCTCCTGGACCACGATCGTGTTCCAGCTGTTTACCAGCGCCAGCACCCTGTTTGGTCTTAGTCTCTTCGTATCTTCCGCCTGCGGCTTCCCCGTGACTTGGACGATTCTGGGAGCCGGCGCCCTAATCGTTTTTTATTGCGTGCTGGGCGGTTTGTGGGCCGTGGTCGTCACCGATTTTCTGCAAGCCTCCATCCTCATGCCGTTTTGCATGGTTCTCGTCGTGATGTCTCTCGCCCGCGTGGGCGGAGTCACCGGCTTGGTGCATTCGTTGCCGCCGGAAATGAAAACGCTCCATGTTTCAGGGGAGTTTGGCTGGCTCTACATCGCCTCCTGGACGATCATGGTCGCGTTCGGCTACAACACCAGCGCCATGGCACAGCGCTACTTCAGCGTGGACGACGAGGGTTCGGCGCGCAAAATCGCATTGCTCTGCTGCGGACTGTTTTTCGCCGGAGCTTTCTTGTGGTTCATTCCGCCCATGGCGATGCGCGTAGTTTATCCGGAACTGCCCCAGATGGGCCTGCCCAATGCCAGCGAAGCGGCTTACGCGGTCGCCAGCCTGACGTTGCTGCCGCATGGCCTGATCGGAGTCATGTTGGCGGCCATGTTCAGCGCAACCATGGCCAATCTTTCCGCCCAGTTCAACGTGAAATCCGCGATTCTCACCAAGGATGTATATCAGTCGCTGTTGCGCAAGAGCGCGGGAGAACACGAACTGTTGGTCGTGGGTTGGGTGACAACGCTTTTAATCGGGGGAGCGACGACTGTGATCGCCGTGATTATGGCTGCCAGCGGGCAGAGCGTCTTCCAGATCATGCTGACGTTCAACACGTTGATGTCGCTGGCTTACGGGCCTCCCGCGCAGGAACCTGAATACGCCCGTCGACGTTGCCACGGAATTGAAGGATTCCGCCGATTTCACCGCCCCAGTGTTCCGTTTTCTGAGCCGCACGATTTCTTTCATCGGACTGCTGAGCCTGGTCCTGCTCCTCACTGTACCGCCCAATCAGCGGGTCACGGTTGTGTGGTTCGCTGCACTCACGGTTGCCCTGGGAGGATCTCTATGGTTCGTGCGTGGAACCGCGAACGCCGAAAAACTCACGGTTGACAGCAAAGGCTTGCCCCTTCCGGCGCGGCTTGAGTAATTCTCAAACTATGATTCGTCTTGGATTGATCGGCTGCGGAGCACATTCAGAGAGCGGGCACGCCATCCCGCTAGCGGGGTATAAGGCTACGCATCCCGACGAAATCCTGCTGGCTGCGGTTTGCGACCTGCAAATCGAACGCGCGCTGGGCTTCGGCAGAACGTATGGCTTTCTGGCGGCCTATCCGAACGTCGACGATATGTTGAGGCATGAAAACCTCGACGGCTGCATCGCCGTCGTGCCCCCGGAAAACATTTCTGAACTGGGAATCAAACTGCTGAACCTGGGTATTCCCTGCCTGGTGGAAAAGCCTCTCGGCGCATCACTGGCCGAAGCGCGGGCGCTCCGTGATTCCGCTGCCGCAACGAAAACCTCGAACATGGTTTCCGTCAACCGGCGGTTTATGCCAGCCCTCAACCGGGCTATCGAGTGGACCCGCCATGCCGGCCGTCTTCGTTACGTGCATTGCACTCTCGCCCGGCACGCGCGCCAGGAAGCGGAGTTTCTCTGGGCCACAGCAGTTCATGCGGTAGATGCTTTGCGCTACATCGCGGGACCGGTTGTCGCATTTGACCTTCGCACCTTGAAGAGGCCGGCAGGAACAACGGCGTGGTATGGCTTGGACCTGCAATTCGAGAACGGAAACGGCTTTCGCGCATCGGTTACTTGCCCCTTCGGTCCGCAACGCGGATGGAGTTGCTTCCGGCACGGACGACTAATTCAAGCTGAACTGGTCCCCGCCGAGACGCCCGAAGACTTCGTGAATGGCTGCTACGACGAAGCCGCAGCGTTTATTGAAGCCTTAAGCGGCGGTATTCCAAAGCCCACGATTGCCGAGGTTTTTCCGTCGGTCGAACTCTGCTTCGCGATCGCCAGAACTGCGAATGCAGGGGCGGCTACCTAACAAAAGTCTGCGGCGAAATCGACTCTTAAGCGAGAGCATCAAACCCCTTTTCGCCAGCCGCGATCGTCCTCTCCCTTGAGTTCCACGGTGATTGAGCCGTCCGCATTGACCGGCTGTTCACATGCCCAGGCGATCGGCTTTTTCACACCACTGCGAATCTCAAGCTGGGCGGAAAGATTGACCTTGCCGCTGTAACCTTTGGGAAGCAGAAAGGACGCTTGCCGGAGGCTGCCGCCGTGAGGATGTCCGGCGTCGAGCGCTCCTCTCAAACTGATTTTCCCGTCGGGACTCTGCAAGTGCAGCCACAGGACTCCCGGAACCCCGGCCACTCCACGGTTGCTCACGCATGCGATCACTTCGAAAGTGTCATATCTCTTTCGTTGCCACACCCAGGAAGGCCGCAGACGGTATCCCAGGCTGGTCCGGAGGCGTTCGAATCCGCGAGGGTACATCTCGTTGTATCGCATCAGATTGTCCGCTTCGGTCCACAGAGACCAGTAATTCGCCCGCACATCCAGAACGTGCAGCATGTAATTTTCCATCATGTTGATTCCAACGGCATCCGGTTTGAGTGCCTGAGTGTCGTACTGGCGGAAGTAACCATCCTCGAGTATGGCCGCCGTCCAGGGCGGACGCTTGGCTAGTTCTTCGATCTGAATCGGTTCCTCGACGATAACGCTGTCCGATCGCATCCACGCGCCTGCCCGCACGGCCATGTCAATCACAGTGCGATTGCCGACGTTGCTGATATCGGGCTGCGTATTGACCGCGAGCGGCGTTTTCCTCCATGTGTCGAGTTGACGCGCCGTCATGTTCACGAAAGTTCGCTCCCCTGTGACATAGTCCGGGAAAGGATTGGGAAAGTTGCTGGTGTGTCCTTCGCCCCAGAACCCGTACTGCATCAGATCCATCCACTCGATCAGAGGATTGCCCTCAAACTCTGCCGCCAGTAGATCGTTCAACTCCGCGAATGCCTTCTGAAATTCGGGATGGTCATAGCGCGGCTCTCGGTACTCCCCGTCGCCCTTTTCAGGGATCCGCCCGATTTTCACCAACGGAATGCGCTCGCGCAGAAATGGCGGTAGGGCCACTTGTTCCGGTTGGAATGAGGTATTCGAGAGCTGAATTCGAAACGCAACGCGAAGTCCTTTGCGCTTGGCTGCGTCCATGGTCAGGGCCCAAACCGGATCGAGATCGAGCCGTCCGGGGCGAGATTGCACGTTGCGCCAATCGCAACGAATGTAGAGAACATCCACGAGAGGCAGGCTTGAGATCTTCTCCACGTGCTGCTCGAGTGTTTCCCGGCCCGCCCGCGCCGCCAGCGACGGCCCACGCTCTTCCCAGCTGTAGCCGACCAGTCCGAGTCCAGGATTACGGAGAGGCCGTTCGGATGGGGTCGTAAACAGCACCGTTTGCCAGCCCTGATCCTGGTCGATATCAAACGGACCCTGATTCAGGCGTTCTCCGGCGGCCGGACCAAAGCTCAGGTCGCAGCCTTGGCCAAGGCGAGAATCGCCGGCTCGAACCAACGCCGGTAACAGCACTGCACCTTTCAGAAGATCTCTGCGACGCATTTCCGTGGTTTCCTCTCGGGGCGGAATCTTGTTAAAAGGCGAGAACGAAATCCTACGATGAACTATAGAACAGCGAACCTCGTTGATTTCCCACGCGGGTGCCGTTGAGAATTAAGGTCAACCCCTCGGCGTTGAGCGCGACGCTGACATCGGCGCAGTTGTTCAAGATAAAATCGGCACCTGCGCGCCGCAACTCTGCCCCTTCGACGGTGGTGCGGAAGGCAATGACCGTAGCCCCAGCTGCCTTGCCGGCGCGGATCCCCGCCGGAACATCTTCGACGACAACGCACGCAGACGCGGGAAAGCCCAACTTTGTAGCGGCCTTCAGAAACGGTTCTGGATGCGGCTTGCCCAGCGTCACGTCGGTAGAGGTTACAATCCGCTCTGGAACCGGCAAACCCGCCGCGCGCAGCCGGACTTCAGCCAGCGATCGCGTGCAGGAAGTCGCAATCGTCCAGCGCTTCGCTGGAAGCTGCAGCAGCAATTCGCGGGCGCCGGGAAGGGTTATGATTCCGTCTGCGTCCCGCATCTCGCGACGCTCAATCTCGCGGTTTTCCGCCGCGTGGTCAGCATTCGGTAAGTACTCCCGCACCGTGGCCAGACTGGGCCGGCCGTGGACGCGCGCAACAACCTCCTCGGGATCAAAACCGTGTTCCATGGCCCATTGCCGCCAGACGCGCGTAACCGCAGGGGTCGAATCGATCAAGACACCGTCCAAATCAAACAGAACACCGCTGCAATGAATTTCAGTCATTTCCAGCCTTGTGCGCCCCGCGGGTAGAGGCTTCTGTGAATTCTGGAAAGTATTTGATTATCACTTTGCTTTCGTTTACTCTACCATGCGTTTCTAATTCTTTCTTATTGCATCGAAAAAAGCTGGCCCGGTCTGATGTCGGTTTCCTCCTTCCCGCAAGCTTATTGGTTGCAAACGCTTTCCAAGTCTCAGCCGATCGCGGCCGAAATGCTGGCGCGAAGCCCGGAAGAGCAGCACCGGCTAGGCCATTTCCATACGCTCCGAGAAATCTGCCAGCAACCCTCGACGTGGATACGTACGGGCGAGTTAATCCAGCAATCGGCGCCTGCCTTGTCCCATTTAATCGAAGGGATTTCCAGCCTCACCTTCTCTGGCTCGGGAAGCTCTGACTATGCCGGCGACGGCGTGCGCATGGTGCTGCAGAGGGAACTCGACGTCCATACCCGGGCCATCCCAGGAAGCACGCTCCTTACGCGCGGCAGCGCTGCTCTCGCCGTCGGCAGACCCGGATTGATGGTGTCGCTGGCGCGTGATCTGGTGCTGAGACGTAACCGCCCGGGAAACTGGCGACCACCTTCCAGGATGATCCCAAGGTGAAGGCAATCACGCTCGACGAGCCTACGAACGACAAGAGTCTGGTGATGACGAGCAGCTTCACAAACCTGGTGCTGGCCGCGCGCTTCCTGGGGCTGGTGGGAG
>WNGJ01009969.1_pt1 | contig 10124 bp, 10 predicted proteins | sample 5400611 | NCBI WGS metagenome assembly WNGJ01 (sample SAMN13153375, study PRJNA577476) | soil metagenome | isolation source: 40 cm soil or saprolite under Garry oak tree replicate 1 | place: USA:California | collected 2016-06-15
TGGCTGCCGGGCGGCATGGTCCTGGTGCGCGAGCTCGAGAAGTTCGCGCGCGAGTCGCTCGACGCGCGCGGCTACCAGGAGATCGCCACGCCGCTGCTCGTGAACAAGAAGCTCTGGGAGCAGTCCGGGCACTGGGACCTCTACCAGGACAACATGTTCAAGTTCGAGGTCGAGGACGAGGTCTTCAGTTTTAAGTTCATGAACTGTTCGGAGTTCGCTCTCGTTTACAAGCGGGCGCTCCGCTCCTACCGAGACCTCCCCATCCGCTACTCGGAGATGGGGCGCGACCACCGCAACGAGCGCTCCGGCGCGCTGTCCGGGCTGGTGCGGGTGCGCCAGTTCACCCAGGACGACGCGCACCTCTACTGCCGGCCGGAACAGGTCCAGTCCGAGATCACGGACCTCCTCCAGCTGGTGCGCGAGTGGTACGCCACCTTCAACCTGCAGCCCTCGTACCGGCTCGCCACGCGGCCGCCCGACAAGCTCGGGACCGAGCAGCAGTGGGACCAGGCGGAGGACGCGCTCCACCAGGCTCTGCGCGCCAACAACCTCGTCTCCGATCTGGACAAGGGCGGCGGGGCCTTCTACGGGCCCAAGATCGACATCGACGTAGAGGACGCGCTGGGGCGGCGGTGGCAGCTCGCCACCATCCAGGTGGACCTGACGATGCTGCCCGAGCGCATGCAGTGCGAGTACATCGACACGGACGGGCAGGCCAAGCGGCCGGTGGTGATCCACCGGGCGATCTTCGGCTCCTACGAGCGGTTCGTGGCGATCCTCACCGAGCACTTCGCGGGCGTGTTCCCGACGTGGCTCGCCCCGGTGCAGGCGCGGGTGCTCCCGATCAGCGAGAAGCACGGCGAGTACGGCCGCAAGGTGTTCGCGGCGCTGCGGGCCGCGCGGATCCGCGCCGAGCTCGACGACCGCAACGAGAAGCTGGGCTATCGCATCCGCGACGCCCAGATCCGCAAGGTGCCCTACATGCTGGTCGTGGGGGAGCGGGAGGCCCAGAGCGGCGCCGCGAGCCTGCGCCGACGGACGGGCGAGGACGTGGGCGCGGTGCCGGTGGAGCGCATCGTGGCCGAGCTCAGCGCCGAGATCTCCAGCCGTTCCGCCACCCTCACCGTGGGCCGCGCCGGCTGAGCCGGCCCCAGAACCCGAAGGAGCGCGCGCCATCCAGTCAAAAGACATCCGGATCAATGAAGGCATTCGGGTGAGGGAAGTGCGAGTGGTGAGCGCCGACGGCGAGCAGCTCGGGATCCTGCCGATCCAGCAGGCGCTCGATCTCGCGCGCCAGCGGGACATGGACCTGGTCGAGGTCGCGGCGGAGGCGCAGCCTCCGGTCTGCCGGATCATGGACTTCGGCAAGTTCAAGTACATGCAGGCGCGGCGGCAGAAGGACGCGCGCAAGAAGCAGACGATCATCCAGGTGAAAGAGGTCAAGCTGGGGCCCAAGACCGACACCCACGACTTCGACTTCAAGGCCAAGCATGTGCGGCGCTTCCTGGAAGAGGGCAACAAGGCCAAGGTCACGGTACGCTTCAAGGGGCGCGAGATGGCGCACACCGAGCTCGGCTGGAAGATGCTCAACAAGATGGTGGAGGGCATGCAGGACATCGCGGTCATCGAGAACCATCCCCGGATGGAAGGCCGCATGCTCAGCATGATCCTCTCGCCGAAACCCCACTAGAAGGGACGACGTATGCCGAAGATGAAGACCAAGCGGGCGGCGGCGAAGCGGCTGAAGGCGACCGCCTCCGGCAAGCTCATGCGGCGCAGCGGATGGAAGCGGCACCTGCTCGAGGCCAAGAGCCCGAAGCGGAAGCGCCACCTCCGGAAGCCCCAGATGATCTCCGAGGCGGACCAGCCCCGCCTGAAGAGACTGGTTCCGTACCTCTAACAACAGGGAGTCAGTCATGCCACGGGCAAAAGGTGGGGCCAAGACCCGCCAGCGCAGGAAGAAGATTCTCAAGCAGGCGAAGGGGTATTTCGGCGGGCGGCGCAAGCTCTACCGCCCGGCCGCGGAGACGGTGCTCCGCGCGGGCGCCTTCGCCTATCGAGGGCGCAAGCAGAAGAAGCGCCGGGCGCGCTCGCTGTGGATCATCCGGGTGAACGCGGCCTGCCGGCAGGTGGGGCTCTCGTACTCCACCTTCATCGCCGGGCTCAAGAAGGCGGGCATCGCGCTGGACCGGAAGATCCTCGCCGAGCTCGCGGTGTCCGATCCGACGGCCTTCGCCAAGCTAGCCGAGACGGCTCGCGCCCAGCGCGCCTGAGCGTGGCGGGGGACCCGCGGGTCCAGGAGGTCCTCGAGCGGGCCCTGGCGGAGGTCGCCGGGGCCCGCTCCACGTCCGACCTCGAGCAGGTGCGCGTCCGCATGCTGGGGCGCGCCGGCCAGCTCACCACTCTGCTCCGCTCCCTCGGGGCGATCCCGGCCGCGGAGCGACCCAAGGTGGGCGAGGAGACCAACCGGGCCAAGGCCGAGGTGGAGGCCGCGATCGCGGCGCGTCTCGAGGGCCTGAAGGCGGAGGAGCACCGCCGCACCCTCGCGGCCGACCGCCCCGACCTCACCCTGCCCGGGCGCCGCCCGCCGCCGGGCCCGGTCCATCCGCTCACCCGGGTGACCGAGGAGATCATCGAGGTCTTCGAGGGGCTCGGGTTCTCGGTCGCGGAGGGCCCCGAGGTCGAGTCGGACTACTACAACTTCGCGGCGCTGAACTTCCCGGCCGATCATCCCGCGCGTGACATGCAGGACACGTTTCACCTCTCGGCGGACACGCTCCTGCGCACCCACACCTCCCCGGTGCAGATCCGCACCATGAAGGCGCAGCGGCCGCCGGTGCGGATCATCTGTCTCGGCAAGGTCTACCGGCGCGACATCCTCGACGCGACCCACTCGCCGATGTTCCACCAGGTGGAGGGGCTCGCGGTCGACAAGCACATCACGATGGCCGACCTGAAGGCCACCCTGCAGCTCTTCGCGCGCGAGATGTTCGGGCCCGCGTCCAGCGTGCGCTTCCGCCCGTCGTTCTTCCCGTTCACCGAGCCGTCCGCCGAGTTCGACGTGCGCTGCTTCAAGTGCGGCGGTGAAGGAGCCTGCCGATTCTGCAAGAGCTCGGGCTGGCTCGAGATCGGCGGCTCGGGCATGGTGCATCCCAACGTGCTGCGCAACGTGGGCTACGACCCGGAAGAGGTCACCGGCTGGGCCTTCGGCATGGGGATCGACCGCATCACGTTACTCAAGTACGAGATCGACGATATCCGGCTCCTCTTCGACAACGATCTCCGCTTCCTCCAGCAGTTCGGCGGCCTGCCCGGACGATGAAGATCTCCTACCGCTGGCTCAAGGAGTTCGTCGAGACCGACCTCGACGCGCGCGCGGTCGCGGACCGCCTCACCAATGCGGGGATCGGGGTGGAGCAGATCAGCCCGGTGGTCGAGGGGCTCGCGGGCGTGGTGGTGGGCGAGATCGAGGCCATCGAGCGCGACCTCGGGCGGAGCGCGGCGGGCCACCAGAATCGTCTCGTCCGCGTCGCGCTGCCCGAGCGGCGCTTCGAGGTCGTCTGCGGCGCCCCCAACGCGGCTCCGGGCCTGCGCGCCGCCTTCGCCCCGCCCGGCGCCCGGCTGCCAGGCCTCGGGGAGGTGAAGGCGGCCAGGATCCGCGGCGTGGTCTCGGAAGGCATCCTGTGCTCGGAGAAGGAGCTGGGGCTGAGCGACGACCACGGCGGCATCTTCGTGCTGCCCGCGGAGGCCCCGCTGGGGGCGGACCTCGCGACCTACCTGGGGCTCGACGACTGGATCCTCGACGTCGAGATCACCCCCAACCGCCCGGACGCCCTCTCGGTGGTCGGGGTGGCCCGCGAGGTCGCGGCGCTCACCGGCGCGCCCTTCCGCTTCCCCCGAGTGCTCGCCGCCGAGAGCGAGCCCGAGGCCTCCACCCTCGCCGCGGTGAACGTGCAGGCGCCCGACCTGTGCCCGCGCTTCTGCGCCCGCGTGATCACCGGGCTCACCGTGAAGCCCTCCCCGCCCTGGCTCGCCCAGCGGCTGCGCGCGGTCGGCCTGCGCCCGATCAACAACCTGGTCGACGTGACCAACTACATCATGTGGGAGCTGGGCCAGCCGCTCCACGCCTTCGACCTCGACACCCTGGCTCAGCACACGGTGGTGGTCCGCCGGGCTCGGCCCGGCGAGCGTATCAAGACCCTCGACGGCCAGGAGCGCGCGCTCGGCCCGGACATGGCGCTGGTGTGCGATCCCGAGCACGCGGTCGGCATCGGGGGCGTGATGGGCGGCGCCGAGAGCGAGGTGACCGCGGCCACCACCCGGGTGCTGCTGGAGGCGGCCTACTGGGATCCGGGCTCGATCCGGCGCACCGCGCGGGCGCTGTCCCTGACCACCGACGCGGCCTACCGCTTCGAGCGCGGCGGCGACATCGAGGCGCCGCCCGACGTGCTGGCCCGCGCCGCGCAGCTCATGGCCGAGCTGGGCGGGGGCGCGGTCGCGCGCGGGGTGCTCGACGCCTACCCGGAGCCGCGGCCGCACCGGCGCCTCGGCCTCCGCCTGGCCCGCGTCGAGCGGGTCATCGGGGCGAGCCCGGCGCGCGAGGAGGCGGTCCGCATCCTGCAGGCGCTCGGCTTCGCGGTGGACGATTCGGGTGACGAGCTGCAGGTGGTGGTGCCCAGCTTCCGCCGCGACATCCACCAGGAGGACGACCTGGTCGAGGAGATCGTCCGCATCTGGGGCTACGACAAGATCCCGCTGACCCTCGCCGGGGGCGGGGAGATCATCCCGGTCAAGCGCCCGGCCGGGCTCCGCGTGGCCCGGGTGATGAGCCGCGCGCTGAACGCGGCGGGCCTCTACGAGTGCGTGACGTGGGCCTTCCTCGATCCGGATCGCCTGAAGCGGATGGGCTGGAGCGATCGGGAGTCCCTCATCGCGCTCCAGAACCCGCTCTCGGTGGAGCGCTCGATCCTGCGCCCCTCGCTGCTCCCCGGCCTGCTGGAGATCCTGGCCATCAACGCCAATCGCCAGATGCCGGACGCGCGGTGCTTCGAGGTCGGCAACGTCTTCGCGCCACACCGGCCCGAGGACGGCGATCGGCCGGCGCACGAAGAGCTGCACGTCGGCCTCGTGCTCACCGGCCTCCGGGCCGCGCGCGCCTGGTTCACCGGGGGACGCGACCGGGTGGACGTGTACGACGCGAAGGGGATGGCCGAGGCGGCTCTCGCCGCGGCCGGCGTCACGGACGCGGAGGCGGTGCTCTGGCCCGAGGATCAGGCGCCGGCGTATCTGGAGCCGGGGCGCGCCGCGCGGCTCGTGCGGGGCGCCACCGAGCTCGGCTGGTTCGGCGAGGTGGCGCTCGGCGCCCGCGAGGCCTTCGACCTGCCGGGCGCGGTCTTCGCGGCCGAGCTGTCGACCGCGCTTATCGCGCGGCCGCCCCCCGGCATGAAGTACGAGCCGCTCCCGCGCTTCCCCGCGGTCCAGCGCGATCTGGCGGTCGTGGTTAGTGCCGAGGTGACCGCGGGCCAGGTCGAGGCCGCGATTCGCGCGATGAACGCGCCGCTGCTCACCCGCTTGACCCTGTTCGACGTGTACACTGGCGGCCAGGTCGGCGCGGGTCGCCGCAGTCTCGCCTGGAGCCTCACGTTCCAGGCGCCCGACCGCACCCTGACCGACGCCGAGGTGAACCGGGTGCATGAGCAGATCGTGGCCGAGGTCGCGCGGCGGTTCCGGGCCGAGGTCCGCGGCGCATAAGGGAGGAGCGGATGGCGGAAGGGCTCACGGAGCGTCTCGAGCAGCTCGAGAAGTCGGTCCGGCGCGCGGCCGAGACCATCACGCGCCTGCGCAAGGAGCGCGATTCGCTGCAGGCCAAGGTGGTGGGACTCGAGGCGAAGCTGGGGGCTGCGGAGGGTGACCGGGCCGAGCTGGTGAGCCTGCGCCAGGAGCGGAAGGAAGTGCTGTCCCAGGTGGACGGCATCCTGAAAGAGCTGGACCGGCTCGATATCCAATAGCCGACGGGCACTAGCGAAAGGGACGCCATGGCAGAGAAGCAGCGGGTCGACATCGAGATCCTGGGGCAGAAGTACCCGATCCGCAGCGAGGCCGGCCCCGACTACGTCCGCCAGCTCGCCTCCTTCGTGGATCGGCGGGCCCGCGAGATCCGGGGTGACGCGGCCGGGCAGGACGCGGTCCGGCTCCTGGCCCTGACCGCGCTCGACATCACCGACGAGCTGTTCCGTCTGCGCGATGAGCGCAAGGAGCAGGACGTCGACCACAAGGACGTCACCGCCCGCCTCGGCGCACTGCGGCAACTCCTCGACGCGGTGGTGCCCGAGAAGTAACGATTCGCTTGACCCGCCCACGGGGCCGGGGGTACACAAGAGGGGCCCTGCACTGTTCGTGATGCCGGGGGGAAGTTTCAACCTCGTTTAAAGATTGGGAGCCGCTCACGAGGGTGGTGCGCATGCCCCTCCTAGAGGGGAAGCCTGAAGCCCTCCATTTTGGCGCCCACCTGGTGCATACCAGGTTCGAAACACCGTCGGCACACGGCAGAGGTGGGGTACCTCCCTCGCCTCGTGCCTCCTCCCGTCGCACTTCCGTAGCACTCCCGCGTTCGTTGACATTCCGCTTCCCAGCGGCCTATAATTCGTCAACTTTAGCGGCTATTTGCCGCACGCAACCCCGAGTGCACGCGATCCGGACCGGGCCTCGTCCCGGGATGGAGTGATCGATGATTTCTATGCCGTGGCTGGTGCTCCTGCCGCTAGTAGCGGTCCTTGCTCTCCTGGTGGGGTATTTCGGCTCCCGCGCGGCCACCGCGCGAACGCTCGGCGACGCCGAGACGCGCGCCTCCCGCATCCTCGAGGACGCCAAGCGTCTGGTCGACCAGGCGCGCGCCGACGCCGACGCCAAGGTGCGGGACGCCGACACCAAGGCGCGCGAGGCCGAGGCCAAGATCCGCAGCGCCGACCTCGAGGCCAAGGAGCTGGTTCTCAAGGTCCGGGGCGAGCTGGACCAGGAATCCCGGGCCCGTCAGCGGGAGATCCAGGAAGTGGAGCGCCGCGTCGTCCAGCAGGAGGAGCAGCTCGGGCGCCGGCTCGATCAGCTCGACCGCCGCGAGACCGACGTCCAGGGCCGCGACCGCGTGCTCGGCGAGCGCGAGCGGGGGCTGGCCGACAAGGAAGCCCGGCTCGGCTCCGCGGTCGAGGAGCAGCGGCGCAAGCTCGAGTCCATCGCCGGGCTCACCGCGGAGGAGGCCAAGCGGCAGGTGCTGGCCCAGGCCGAGGTCGAGGCCCGGCGCGAGGCGCAGCTCCTCGGCATGCGTCTCGAAGAGGAAGCCCGCGAGACCGCGCACATGAAGGCCAAGGAAGTGCTGGCCACCACCATCCAGCGGCTCGCCCCCGACTACACGGTGGAGACCGCGGTGTCCATCGTGGACCTGCCCTCCGACGACATGAAGGGCCGCATCATCGGCCGCGAGGGGCGGAACATCCGGGCCCTCGAGGGCTTCACCGGCGTGGACCTGATCGTGGACGACACGCCGGAGGCGGTGCTGATCTCGGCCTACGATCCCTATCGCCGTGAGATCGCGCGCCTGGCGCTCCAGCGGCTGATCGCGGACGGCCGCATCCATCCCGCCCGCATCGAGGAAGTGGTGGAGAAGGTCAAGAAGGAGATGGAGCAGCACCTGCGCGAGGAAGGCGACAAGGCCTGCTTCGAGGTGGGCGTGCACGGGCTCCATCCCGAGCTGATCAAGCTGGTGGGCCGGATGAAGTTCCGCACCTCCTACGGCCAGAACTGCCTCCAGCACTCGAAGGAAGTGGCCTGGCTGGCCGGCATGATGGCGGCCGAGATCGGCGCCGACGTGCAGCTGGCCAAGCGCATGGGCCTGCTCCACGACATCGGCAAGGCGCTCACCCACGAGCAGGAGGGGAGCCACCCGGAGCTCTCGCTGCAGGTGCTCACCAAGTACAACGAGTCGCCGCAGGTCATCAACGCGGCGCTCTGCGGCCACGAGAACGTCGAGGCCGAGACCATCGAGGCGGTGCTGACCGAGGCCGCCGACGGCATATCCGCCGCGCGGCCGGGCGCCCGGCGCGACGTCCTGGAGAGCTACCTCAAGCGTTTGGCAAAGTTAGAAGAGATCGCGCTCTCCTACAAGGGCGTCGATCTCTGCTACGCGATCCAGGCCGGCCGCGAGCTGCGGGTGATGACCCGGGCCGAGCAGATCTCGGATCTCGACGCCCACCAGCTCGCCAAGGACATCTCGAAACGCATCGAGGCCGAGATGCAGTACCCCGGTCACATCAAGGTGGTGGTGATCCGCGAGACCCGCGCGGTCGAGGTGGCGCGGTGACCAAGCCCCTCACCGTCATCTGCGTGGGCGACGTCTTCGGGGAGCCGGGCCGGCGGGCGATCCAGATGCTCCTGCCCAAGCTCAAGAAGCAGCACGAGGCCGACCTCGCGGTGGTCAACGTGGAGAACTCCGCCTCCGGTTTCGGGGTCACCCCGCTCATCGCGCGGACCTTCCTCGAGCAGGGCGTGGACGTGATGACCTCCGGCAACCACATCTGGGACAAGAAGGAGATCATCGAGTACATCAACAAGGAGAACCTGCTCCTGCGTCCGGCCAACTACCCGCCCGGCACGCCGGGGGCGGGGTCGATCGTGGTGAAGGCCGGGCCCCACAAGGTCGCGGTGCTCAACCTCATGGGCCGCGTGTTCCTGCCCCAGCTCGATTGCCCCTTCCGCAAGGCGGACGAGGAGCTGGAGCGGCTACGGGCGGAGACGTCGTTCATCATCGTGGACATGCATGCCGAGGCCACCTCCGAGTCGCAGGCCATGGGCTGGCATCTCGACGGGCGGGTGAGCGCGGTGGTCGGCACCCACCGCCACGTGCAGACCGCGGACGAGCGGCTCCTCCCGAAGGGCACCGCCTACATCACCGATCTCGGGCTGACCGGCCCGGTGGACTCGGTCATCGGCGTCGAGCCGGAGCTGGCCCTGGGCCGCTTCCTCTCCCAGATGCCGAACCGCTTCGAGCCCGCCAAGGGGCCCGCCATGCTCCAGGGCGCGGTGATCCGCATCGATCCCGAGACCGGTCGCGGGCTGTCCATCGAGCGTCTGCGCGTCCCCCTCGCCGGCTGACCGTGTCGGCGCTGATCCTGAGCGGCAAGGAGGTCGCAGCGAAGGTTCTGGCCGACGTCAAGGCCAGCGTCGCGGCGCTCGGCGAGAAGACGGGGGTGCACCCCACCCTCGCGGTGATCCTGGTCGGCGAGGACTCCGCCTCGCAGATCTACGTCCGCAACAAGAAGCGCGCGGCCGACGAGGTCGGCATCACCACCCGCGACTACCTCTTCCCCCAGGGCTGCTCCCAGGCGGAGCTGCTCGCGACCATCGCGGGGATCAATCGCGACCCGGCCATCCACGGCATCCTGCTCCAGCTGCCGCTCCCCAAGGGCATGGACGAGGACGCCGCGGTGGCCGCGATCGCGCCCGAGAAGGACGCGGACGGTCTGCACCCGGTGAACCTGGGCAACCTGCTCGGGGGCAAGCCGGGGGCGGTGCCCTGCACGCCGGCCGGGTGCATGGAGATCCTCGACCACTACCGCATCCCGATCGAGGGCGCGGAGGCGGTGGTGGTGGGCCGCTCGCGGCTGGTCGGCAAGCCGCTCGCCCAGCTGCTCCTCGCGCGCAACGCCACCGTGACCATGTGCCACACGCGCACGCGCGACCTGGCCGCGCACTGCCGGCGCGCCGACATCCTGTGCGTGGCGGCGGGGAAGGCGGGCGTCGTCACCGGCGACATGGTCCGCGAGGGCGTGGTGGTCATCGACGTCGGCGTCAACCGCCTGCCCACCGGCAAGGTCACCGGCGACGTGCACTTCGACTCGGTGGCCGCCAAGGCTCGCGCCATCACCCCGGTCCCGGGCGGCGTCGGCCCCATGACCATCGCGATGCTCATGCGCAACACCTACCGCGCCGCCTCCCGCCAAGCCCCCCTCTCCCCTCCGGGGAGAGGGTAGTGGTCTGGTTGTGAGGGGCCTGATGCAGGAGACGACTGCTCCCTACTCTCCCTCTCCCCTCTGGGGAGAGGGCAGGGTGAGGGGCCTGGTGGTGAGGGGCCC
>WNGJ01017455.1_pt1 | contig 10124 bp, 11 predicted proteins | sample 5400611 | NCBI WGS metagenome assembly WNGJ01 (sample SAMN13153375, study PRJNA577476) | soil metagenome | isolation source: 40 cm soil or saprolite under Garry oak tree replicate 1 | place: USA:California | collected 2016-06-15
GGCCGTTCTCGGACCCATTGCAGCCGTCTTGGCGGCTGTCAGCATCATCCCGCCCGGCGAGCGATATAGAGGCTCGTCGTCATGTGCCGGATGACACGACCACCAAACTCGTCACGCGCGATGCGGCCCATCTCGGCGAGCAAGGCGTCGCGATCGGGACGAACATTGATGTTCGAGTAGGTACCGTAGAGCGCCATTGTCTGATCCACATTCAGGACCAAAGACCATGGGCTCGTCCGGACGTCGACGATGTCGAACGCGCCGGTCCGCTTCAGGGCCGCCGACCGGGCCTCCGCATCCAAGCCGAATGGGATGCCACGCTCGCCCGCTGATGGACTGCACGGTCCCTCCAGCAGTTTCTTGGTTGCCTCATGAAACGGATCAGGTCTTCTGTCGTCGCCGTATACGTTCCAGAGAGCCGCCCACCAGCCGCCCGGGTGAAGCAATCGCGCGATCTTGCGAAGAGCGGCGTCTTCTTCGAGCCAATGGAAGGCGGTGGCGCTGACGCCGAGGTCGAAGGCTGACTCTTCAAGCTCCACGTCCTCAAAGGCGGAGACAAGGACCTTCAGAGCTCGGTCCGGATTGTTCGTCCGCAGGAAATCGGCGAGGCGAGCGTCCGGCTCCACGGCGATTAAGGGATCGGCGCCGAGATCAAGCAGTCGGCGGGTCGTTGTGCCTGTCCCCGCGCCAACCTCGAACGTCACCGCACCGTGGCCGAGGCCGCATCGAGAGTGGAGCGTCTGGTACACCCATTCCGGGTAGTCAGGACGTGAGCTATGGTAGTTGGCAGGATCAAGCCCGAAGGCTCGACGCCCGACTTGCTTGGCGATTCTGGGAGCTGGCATGACCTGATCATATGTGTGATGCCGAGGGATGGACAGGTGGAAAGAAACCGGGGCTAGAAGCCCGCGTAGCTGTCGGATCGGCTACCTAACGGAACGGTGGGCTGGACCGACAAGCTGCTTGGCTCGAAGATCGAATTGCCGTCCAACTCTGGGGAGAGGCTCGCCAAGCCGTGACCGGACGCCTCTTGCGCCCGATCGCCGAGCAGAACTACCCCACCGAAGCGCAAACCCGCGGTAGCCCAACGGTCGCCGCTTCCGCGATGAGCAGCTCGCGCATCGCGGCTTCGATCTCTGCGCGCAACCCCTTGAGGAAGCGCAAAGCATCCCCGAACTCCAGGACATCATCCCTGTTGCCAGGCGGAGCACACGGCTTCAGCTCGGCCACCAACTCGGCCGCAGTGATGCGGTCGGACGCGTGCGGCTGCTGGTGCCGCAGTAACCCGGAGTATGTAGTCCAGACATCCTGCAGCCGATAAAGCTCGCCCACTGCAGCAAGACCAGTGAGCAGCTGCCTGTGGATAGCGTCTAGGCGTTCCAGTTTCCAGTGCAGGTCGCCCAACCGCACCGTCTTGGTGACTGCCTTGTCTGAACGGCTGCCTTGTCCCCGATTGTCGCTATCGTTCATTTCGACCATGGTGCTACTCCTGCATGGTGGATCATGGCCAGGACCGGCGGCCACACGAATCCGTCGACCGAGTGAGCGACCCGGAAGCGAGCGATGCGGGGCTCCACCAAGAATTTTCAGCGCTCGTCCCGCCGTCAGTTCGTCGAAGAAGACGGCCCCGCCACCGCGTAATTCGCCGATTTGCTCTCCAATGCCTCGCACTGTACGGATGCGCGCGAGGTGCCTTCGGCTGTTTCGCCCTACCACCGCAGGTAGGGCCGGCTTCGAGCGCGAGCAGTCGATGCCTTGAAGCTCGTGTACCATTTGGTTGTTGCGCAACAACCAAATGGAAGCCGATGAGCGCTGATCCCAAGTCGGCCCTGCTCTCGCCTCGGGAGCGCCGGCATCGAGCGAATCGCGGGCCTGCACGCCACAATCCACGTGGATTCTGGATCGTCGAACTCAAGGGGCCGCTCGCAGGTGCGAAGGCCCGGCAGCACATATTCCGAGAGCTTGTCCGCCGGGTAATTTCCTCGTCCGGAGTCGAGCTGTTCGATGCGGTGGAGGCCGGCGTTCCCACCTATCTGGTGGATGTGATCGCCGGTGCGACCGGGGAAACCGCAAATGAGGTCATGGACCTTGTCGGCGTGTCCCCTACCACGTTCCGGCGCAAGGTGGAGGCGAAGGAGCCGCTGCCGGACGTAGTCGGCCACCGGGTGGTGGGCTTCCTGCGCGCGGCTGCGACGCTTCGCAGGCTGCTGCAGGAAAGCTCAGATGCACAGCGGTTAAAGGAGTTCGACCTCGAGAGCTGGATAGCGGACTGGATGCGCGAGGGGCTTCCGGAACTCGGGGGTAAGACGCCCGCCGAGATGCTACGAAACCCTGAAGGGCAGCGCGCCGTGGAGGAGGTGCTCGAACGCATGGGCGGCGGGCTACCGGCGTGACGGTCACCCTGTGGCGTGTGGCGGCCGATACCCCCCAATGGACCGCCGAGGACATGGCAGGCAAGGGCGCGGCCGCCAAGGGTGCGCGATGGAATCACGCCGGCGAGCACGTGGCCTACGCGTCAATGTCGATCTCATTGGCCGCGTGGGAGACTCGCGCGCATTTTGGCAAGGGCGCCCGACTACCCTGGAACCGATACCTCGTGCGCATCGACGTGCCGGAGGATGTCTGGGCGGCAAGACAAATCATGGTTCGACCGCCTTCGGTCGGCTGGGATGTGATTCCCGAGGGACTCGTGTCTCGTTCCGCGGGATCTGCCTGGCTGAAGGCGAGCCAGACCGCATTGCTCGCCGTTCCGTCGGCAATCATCTACGAGGAAGACAACGTGTTGATCAACCCCGCGCATCCCGACGCGAGACGGATAAGCGCGACCAGGGTGCGTCGTTTTGTTTACGATCCCAGAGTCTGATTGCACGCGCTCCGCGTATTGACGCCGAACTGCCAAGGTCTCCGATTACTTGAAAGCTGCGATGGTCAGTACGGATGCCCACGATCGATGAAACCTTTGGTCCCCGGCCACCGCTGACCACAGAAGCGGCCTGCAAGATGGTTGTGCGCAGCGGTGCGATCGCGCGCTTGGCGCTCCCTCGGTCGAGCAGCTGCTTGCTGTGCAAGGCGAGCTCGAGTCTTTCCGCCGCTTTCAGGACCAACCCGCTCAGCGTGCAAGGGAGCGCCATGCCCAGCTGCGGCGGTTCATGGGCACGCGGGCCCGGCGCAAGATTCGCTACGGCGCATTGCTGACGAACGCACTTGACCTGCGTTGCGTCCCGCGCGCCCTCGACGCTGTGCTCGCACACGCGCGCCATTGAAGAGCTGCGGGCTCTGTTTCGATCCGCACGATCGAGCGCCCAATCGCCTCGGGCGAGCTTCGCGCCGTGCGGGTGCGTCGCTCTGTCCGCGTGACGCCCGAGGCGCTCGACGCGTATATTTCCGGCCTGCCATGCCAATCCGCAAACGCGCAGGTCGCTTCCAAGTCCGTGTCAGCCTCGGCGGTGGTCGGCGCGTCGAACGGACGCTCCCGGCCGGCGCCAAGCGCGGCGACGCGGTCGCGCTCGAAGCTACTTTGCGCCGTGCCGTCATCGATCAGGTCGTAGGCAGACCGCGGCGATTCACTATCGCCGACGCTCTCATGGGTCACAGTTCCCTGAGCGTGACTTCGAGGTACGTTCACGGCGTACCGGAGGCGGCAGCGCGCGGTGCATGGTCTGGGCGTGGGTCGCAAATCGCGGGTCAGGCGTGGGTCAAGAACATCGACAGGAAGGCAGGTTTCCAACGTAAGTAGTTGATTCATAACAAACGCCGGGATGGCGGAACTGGTAGACGCGCCGGACTCAAAATCCGGTTCTGGCAACAGAGTGTGGGTTCGATTCCCTCTCCCGGCACCACTCGCCGAACCGGCGACTCGACGACGACCACCGCCGCTCTGACGTTGGCGATCGTCGGCTACGGAGAATGGCGTAGGACGCCAATCGACCCCTGAGCGATCCTCCAGGGTGGACCGCTATGCGGCTTGGGGCTCGAAGACCCGATTGCGACTTGCGATTTTCGGACGCAATTCCCGGTCAGCCATCCGCAGGTCGTACTCGGCCTGGAGATTGAGCGGCAGGCGCCGTCAGGTTGTAATCCGTGCGATACCATGGCGCCGCGTCAGAACGGGGTGGCGCCGGGTGACTTGGGCTTGCCGTCAGGCTCTGGGTTGCCGGGTCCCGATGGCCTGGATCGCGCCTCCGCCAGATAAAAGCCCAAGTTGGCCAGACCTATGGCGATCGGGATCAGCGCCCAGGCCGCAGTCGTCGGGCCATAGTTTAGGTATAGCGCCACCAGCAGCGCTATGCCGCCAAGGATCCAGACGAGGGCACGCCGCAGCGGACTCCTTATGAGGTAGCCTGCGCGCGAGGCAACTTCCGCGAATTCGACGGCAGCCTTGTGGTCGAAATCCGAGAACACGTGCGGCGGCAGTGGTGGCACCTCCATGCCCCGCTCGATTGCCAGCATCCGCTCCCGGTGATGCATCTCGTACACTTCCTTGCGTCGCTGGTAGCGCAGCCAAGTTGCGAGCATGGCGTAGCCGATACCCATGACAATAGCCAGAATCGGAATGACCATTGCCAAGATTGGTGGCAGGTTGGCGTACATATCGTCCTTGTCCTCCAACGGTTGCACATGATGCCCTTGATACCCTGCAGCCAGGCGCTGGGTTTCAGCTTGCCAAAAAAAAGGCCGCAAATATGAAACCCCGGCTATGCACCGCGGGTAGCAACGGTAATGGAGACCCCTACGTCCCTGCCGGCCTCCAGCGAGGCCGGCTTGCGCGACCGAGATATCACCGAGCTGCTGCAGGGCGGTCGGCTCGATCGTGCCTTTGAGATGCTGGTCGAGCGCTACGAAGGCAAGGTGTTCCGGCTCTGTAGCGGCTTGCTGCAAGATCCGGCCGCCGCCCAGGACGCGGCCCAGGAGAGCTTGATCCGTGTCTGGCGGGCACTGCCACGCTACGATGGGCGGGCGGCGGCCCTATCGACCTGGATCTATGCGATCACGCGCAACCGCTGCCTCACGGCTCTGCAACAGCGCCAGGATCAGTTGCAGCGCAATCCGTCACTCAACGACGAGGTGGTACTCAAGCAGGTCCAGGTGCTCGCGACCCGGGACAACGACCGCACCGACGCCTCGGCGCTGGCGCGCCTGATTGAGGAGCTGCCCGTCGACATGCGCCAGGTTCTGAGGCTGTTTTACTTCGAGGATCGAGCGGTGGCCGAAGTGGCGCTCATGCTGGGTCTGTCGCGGGCCGGCGTCAAGACCCGGTTGTTTCGCGCGCGCGCCCGTCTGCTAGACACCCTGCAGGCGGCTGGGCTCGGTGATGCGAGCCAGTGGCTGCAATGAAGGAGAACGCCATGCCTTTGTCCGAATCCCGTTCAACCAACCCGGAAGAGCCGGAGTTTTCGCTGCCGCGCGACCGGCTCGATCGCCGCCTGGCGGATCTGCTGCCGGCGCCGTCAACGCCTGAGGGATTTCGCCAGAACCTGTGGCGGGCGATCGCCACACAGTCCGCGACGGATCTTGCGCAGCGGCGCCGCGCACTCGAGCTTGAGCGTGCGCGGCAATTGAACCAGCTCGAGCAGGACTATGTGCGCATGCGGCGCGACACGCTCGCCATGGTCCTGGCTGCGGCTCTGACGGCCGGAGCGACACTCAGCCTCGCCCTGCCCTGGCTGGCCGCGAAACTGAATACCGACATTGCGACACTTGCCCCCTTGGGATTGCTGATGCTGGCCCTGGCCGGCGTCGCCTGGATCTGGCGCGAACCGCTGACCAACTTCGCCTGGCGCCTGGTCTCCTAAGGCGCGCCCCAGTCGCAGCAATGCGCGACGAGTGTCTCGATGCACGACCTGTTACAGCATCGGTCCAGCCGCTATGTCGCGCAACTTTTCTCGAACGGCCTCGCGGAACTCGGCGCCCAAGCCCGATCGTTGCTTCTCGTACCAATCGAACGCGTCTTGCAGATCGGCCGCTGCTGCGGGGCGAATCAAAATCGTAATCACACGCCGCGCTGCCTAAGCTTGGCGAGAACCTCTTCAGCTCGGCGAAATTCGACAATGCTGGGTTGCAAAGATCATCCAAAGTGTGAAGATCGCCCTGGCCGTATGACGCATCGCGGCACAATGCCCGCTACGAGGCCAGCCGCGGGCGCCACGTCGGATGGACTCTGATCGGCCAGGTTCTGTCTTTCAGTTGCGCCCCAACAATTCCCGCAGCGCCGACATCGCGGGTGGGCCATAGATCCTCTCTTCGAGTGAGGTCTCGCGATTGCCGGCTCCGGGCTATGCAAGCCTGCGACAAATGAGGTGCGATCCGAATTGCCAAGCGGCGCCCCCTGGTAGTCCAATGATTCGAATGGCTTAGGAAGGAGCGCCCCATTCCGGAGGCTGCTGACCACAAGGGGAACTGTCTGATACGAGGGCATCCTTGGGCCGAGGAGAAGAAGATGTCGCAAACTGTGAGAATTGCCTCGCTTCTACTGTTGGCAACCTTGAGCGGCGTAGCCTTGGCGCAAAGCAGCTCGGGGCTTACGGTCGTCAATACCAGACCCGTCATCGATCGAAAATCGACTCTGAATCCGCCGAGCGCGCCGTCGAATTTGACGGCGCACGACAATGGCATTCAGTACCATGGCGGCCCCGTGATGAGCACTCCGCAGGGGGTGAACGTCTACTTCATCTGGTACGGCGATTGGAGCAGCCCGAGCGACACGGCCGCGCAATCGATTGTGACCGACTTCATCAAGAATCTCGGCGGCTCGCCCTACTTCAACATGAACACCACGTACTACGACTACGGAGCTGGGGGACCAGATCCCGTTCGGAACCGCGTCAACTATATCAGCAGTACCACCGATAACTACTCCCGTGGAACGGCCCTATCCGATCAGGATGTGGGTTCCATCTTCGAGCAGACAATCGCGTCCGGAAAGTTCCCGCTCGATCAAAACGGGGCATACTTTGTGATCACATCCGCTGATGTCGATGAAACCAGTGGATCTTGTACTACCTACTGCGCGTGGCACGGTGTCGACGTGCTCACGCCATTCCGATCGACTGGCTCTGCCCTGCGCTCCCCGAGCAGCGTGAACGTTCCCGTAGCGTTTGTCGGGAACCCTGACCGTTGCCCAGCCTTTTGCGCCTGGCAAGACGAACTGCCGACTCCGAACAACAATGTCGCGGGAGACGGGCTGGTCAACATGATCGCGCACGAATTGTCAGAGACAGTCAGCGATCCACGCGGAACTGCATGGTACTCATTTAACCAGAAACCCAAAGGCCAAGAGAATGGCGATCTATGCCAGTGGACATTTGGACAAACCACGAACCTGCCAAACGGGTCGTTCTACAACGTGACGCTGGGCGATCGTAATTATCTGCTGCAGCGCATCTGGGTAAACGCGCTAGGTGGATACTGCTCGCTGTCATGGGTCAACGGAGCGAATTAGCGTTTCCTGGACGCCGACCACGCCCCGAGCGTGCCCGCGTTCATTGCTGCCCGCCTGGACACAGATCCGATTGACAGAAAGGTTCAGCACTCGCGAAGCGCTTGGCCGCAAAGTACGTCGCCTTGTCACATGCCGGAGGCATTGCCCGCTTTCGGGTACGGGCCAGCCGACCACTTTGCGCGAGCCTGAGAGACTGCAGGGGGTCGATCTGAGAGACTTGACGCAATAGCGGAGCAGACTTACTGCGCCGCAGAAGACTCGAGTCGAGAATTCGCTTCGGACCAAGGCGCGTGCGCTCCAGGTCGAAGCGAAGCTGCAGAAGGCGAGAGGGCGCGGCGGATCCACATCGAGCGGATCCTCGACCGCACGGATCATCGGTAAGGACTGGCGGAACAGCTGGCGGAAATAGTCTAGGAATCGCCCGGTGACCTAGTATCGGCGCGGGGTATTGACGACTCTCCCGGCACCAACACCAATCGACCCGATATTTGCTATGCAGGAACGCTTGCTGCTTGGCTATACCTGCGGTGCGATGCTGGCGCCTGGGGTCGCCACCCGTAATAAATGCGCGTCCACTGGCAACCGGCGAGAAGGATCGCGCAGGCTATTTCGCGAGCTGAAGAGTCGTCGATACGACCCAGCCGCCATTTCCGAGCTCGTCGGTGACCTTCCACCACACGCCCATCTTGTCACCGGTCGGGTAGAGCATCATCCCTGGATCGAGGCCGCGAACAACCGCTGACTTCAGGTTGGAGTCTTCGTACATCTTCGTCGGCTTAGCGACCGAGACCGCTTGCTGGACGTTGTTCGCCTTCGCATCCGGTGTGTTGGTGCGCACGTCACTTACCATCTTCGTGTAGGCATCGAGGTATGCCGCGGCAACGACCTGGCCGATCTCGCTATTGGCGTAGCTGCTCGCTCCGCCAGCGGCGAACCCGCTGAAGAAGCCCGCGCCTCCGCCACCCATCCAGCCCAGATCCGTTTTCTTCGAGTGACCTTCCTGCAGCGACACCTGTTCTGTCGAGCGCACGTCCGTCAGAGTCAGCACCACGTCGGCGGTCTTGCTCTTGAGACTGATGCCACCGATCAGCGCGCCGACGCCGTGAGGAAGCAGACCGCCGAGCATGCCACCGACGTTGGTGCCGCCCGAGTTACGGTTGCGATTGGCAATGTCCGGCACCAGCACGTAGTCGGCGGCCTTCATCTGACCCTTACCGATGTTGGACCCTTGTCGCTCTTCTCCGCTCGCGGCCAGCGCGCGCTCAGCCTTGGCGGCGTCCAGACCCTTACCGCGGTCCACGAGCGTGAAGCACTTGGATTCCGCAACATAGACCTTGATCAGCGCCGCCGGCGAGTCCAGCTGCAACTCGTGCCACCAAGTGGTGTCCTTGGGCTCCACCACCGCCAGTGTTCCGATCTTCTTGTCACAGACAGGAAGCTTGGGGGCGGACTGCTCCTCGGCGCGGGCGCCACCGATGGCCGCCGCAATCGCGCAACACGAGACCAAGAGCGTGCGCCACCGCCCCGTGCATGACCGGCTTAACTTCATAGATCTACCTCGTTACTGTCAGAATCCCGGCCGCCCCGGCATGCTTCCCGCTCGGGGTGATGCGTAGTTTTCTCGATTACCGTAGTGGTTATGAAATCTAAAACAAATACACAGCAAAGACAATGACGATATTGTTGAAATCCCCTCAGCCAGAAGGAAGACTTCGACCGCAAGGCAGTGGAAACGCGCTGCTTCCGGTGCGTTGCGACCAATGGCGCGACCAACAAAGCAAGCGCGGCGACTCCTATCGGAAGTGCGAGTGCCGGAACGCTTACCGTGGCCCACTCGACAAGCACGGGCACGACATTCAGCTTTCGGCCAGCGGTCGCGATTCTTTCATTTAACGCACTGATTTAATTGATAAAGTGCAGGCGCGCTCCTCTCAAAATCCGGTTCTGGCAACAGAGTGTGGGTTCGATTCCCTCTGCCGGCACCACTCATTCACCGAACCTACGGACGCGCCTTCCCGGGCCTGGCCGGGACCTACTTCGCGCTGGTGGTCGGCGTGCTGGCGGCATCCGTGATGGAGCTTTCCACATTCATCGCGATGCGCGACCTGAGCGAGCTTTTCGTCGGGGCTGGCGCCGAGGCGGGCACGCGGTTCGAAACCGCGAGCGCCGTCATCCGCGGCCTGCGCAACGGGATGCACTTCACCGGCAAGGTGCTTGGCGGCGCAAGCGTAATGGCGTTCTTCCTGCTGCTCTTCAGGGCTCGCCTGGTACCTCGCTGGATGTCCGCATTCGGCGCCCTCGCGGCGTTATTGCAGATGGCTTCCGTCGCACGACCACTGTTTGGGGGGGAGGTCATCTACGCGATGCTCGCCCCGCTGGGCATTGCCTATGTCAGCATGTTGACCTGGCTCCTTATAAAAGGTTTTGCGACTGGTACGGATCGCGTTGCCGACGTCGCGCACGGTGCGTGACAACCGGAACTGACTGGCGCATCTTTCATGGACGCCCGACGGGCTTCGTTGTAAACATTCCGACCGCTTGATTTTGGAGGAGACGCAGCATGGACCGATTCACGGGCGGTTGCCTGTGCGGCAACGTCCGAATTGTGGCGTCGGGACTCCCATACCGGGTCGGCCTTTGTCACTGTCTCGACTGCCGCAAGCATCATGGGGCCCTTTTTCACGCT
>WNGJ01015021.1_pt1 | contig 10123 bp, 7 predicted proteins | sample 5400611 | NCBI WGS metagenome assembly WNGJ01 (sample SAMN13153375, study PRJNA577476) | soil metagenome | isolation source: 40 cm soil or saprolite under Garry oak tree replicate 1 | place: USA:California | collected 2016-06-15
GTTGTGAATTCCGTCTGTGATTGTTGGCGCCGTAATACACATTTTTGCCTACTCGACGATCGGAAACGACACCGGCCCGCTTTAATTGGGCGAGATGACTGGAAATGCGCGATTGGCCCATTCCCAGAATCTGCTGCAACTCTGCCACCGAGAGTTCTTCCTGCTCCAAAAGCAATAGCAAACGAACGCGGGTCGGGTCGGCCAGAAGCCGCAACAAATTAATGGTTGACGCCATGGGAGTAGCCAACGATATATCGACGCATCATGATTGGTCAATATGTCTTAAGATGCCGTGGCATCGTTGGAAACGTTGAATCGTCACAACGGCGGAACGCGTCCCTAGGCTAATCCAATCTTAACGTTGTAACTTTTCTTAACGAATCACCGTCTTCAAGCCATGTCTCGCCGTTACATCTTTTCATCCGAATCCGTCACCGAAGGCCATCCCGATAAAGTTTGCGACACGATTTCTGATACCGTCCTCGATGCCTGTCTCGCGCAAGATCGCCACAGTCGCGTGGCGTGTGAGACCTATGCCAAGAGCAACGTCGTAATCGTTGGAGGCGAAATTACCACCAAGGCAAAACTCGATTACGTGCAGATCGTTCGCGATACCGTGCGCGAGATTGGTTACGTGAATGATGACGACGTTTTTCATGCGGATAAAATTTTCGTCTCCAACATCATCACCAAGCAGTCGCCCGACATTGCGCAGGGCGTGGATGCCTGTGCTGCTGACGGCAAGGAGACTGCCGAACAAGGCGCCGGCGACCAGGGCTTGATGTTCGGCTATGCCTGCGACGAGACGCCGGAATTGATGCCCGCGCCGATCATGTTTGCGCATCGGTTAGGCCGCGAGCTCACTCGCATTCGTAAGAGTGGAAAAGTGGGTTGGCTCCGGCCGGACGCCAAATCGCAGGTCTCCGTGATTTACGAAAATGGGAAGCCGATTGGAATTTCGTGCGTCGTCGTTTCCACGCAGCACAGCCGAGACGTAAAGCATTCGGAAATTCGCAGCTTTATCATCGAGGAAGTCATCAAAAAAGTTTTGCCTGCTGAAATGTTAAGCACCGACACGCAGTTTCTGGTGAATCCGACCGGCAATTTCGTGATCGGCGGCCCGCAGGGCGACACCGGGCTTACTGGCCGCAAAATTATTGTCGATTCCTACGGCGGAATGGGCCGCCATGGTGGCGGCGCTTTTTCGGGGAAAGATCCGAGCAAAGTCGATCGCAGCGCGGCTTACATGGGACGCTGGGTGGCAAAGACTGTGGTCGCCGCGGGGCTGGCAAAAAAATGCGAAGTGCAATTTGCGTACGCAATCGGACATCCCAAACCGCTGAGCGTGCACGTCGATACGTTTGGCACAAATGCCGTTGATGAAGCGGCGATCGAACTCGCTGTGCTGGCAACGTTCAACTTCAAACCCGCTGAGATTATTCAGCAACTCGATTTACTTCGACCGATCTATTCAAAAACGACCAACTATGGCCACTTTGGCAAGATCGATGATCCGGACATCACCTGGGAAAAAACGAATAAGGCCGACGAGCTACGGGCTGCAGCGCGTTAGCGCTCAGAAGCGCGCCCGGCGCAGAAAACTTAAAGCTTAACACTTAAAACTATGTCTCAACTCGCTGAAGCACCGAACCAGACGAAAGATTACCAAATCGCCGACATTTCATTGGCCGATTTCGGAAGAAAAGAAATCTCCATTGCGGAGAAGGAAATGCCGGGTCTGATGGCGATCCGCGAAAAATACGCGCCACAGAAACCGCTCTCTGGCGTGCGTATCACGGGCTCGCTGCACATGACGATCCAGACCGCGGTGTTGATTGAAACGCTGACCGACCTTGGCGCAAGCGTGCGCTGGGCGAGCTGCAATATTTTCTCAACGCAAGATCATGCCGCAGCAGCGATCGCTAAACGCGGCATCTCGGTTTTCGCCTGGAAAGGTGAATCGCTGGAAGACTACTGGCGATGCACCTATCGCGCGATTTCGCATCCTGAAGGCAAAGGTCCACAGCTGGTGGTCGACGATGGCGGTGACGCCACTTTGCTGATTCACAAGGGCTATGAGCTCGAAGAAGGCAGCGATTGGGCAAAGACCGTGCATCGTCTTTATAAAATGGCTCAGGAAAACCGGCTCCTGGTTCCAGCGATCAACGTCAACGATTCCGTCACCAAGTCGAAGTTCGATAATCTTTATGGCTGCCGGCACTCGTTGGTCGATGGATTGAATCGCGCGCTGGATGTGATGCTCTCCGGCAAGATCGCCGTAGTTTGTGGTTACGGCGATGTGGGCAAGGGCTGCGCGCAATCGCTGCGCGGTCAGGGTGCGCGCGTCGTCATCGCCGAGATTGATCCCATCAATGCGCTTCAGGCCGCAATGGAAGGCTATGAAGTTACGACCATCGAAGAGACGCTCGGCCGCGGCGACGTTTACATCACCGCGAGCGGCAACATCGACGTGATCACGCTCGATCACATGCAACGGATGAAAGATCAGGCGATCGTCGCCAACATCGGCCACTTCGATAATGAGATCCAGGTCGATGCACTCAACACAGCCAAAGGCGTGAAGAGAACGAACATTAAGCCCCAGGTGGACAAGTACACCTTCCCGGATGGTCACGAGATTTTCCTTCTGGCAGAAGGCCGGCTGGTGAACCTCGGATGCGCCACCGGTCACCCGAGCTTCGTCATGTCGAACTCATTCTCCAACCAAGTTCTGGCCCAGCTGGATCTCTGGAAAAATCGCGACACTTACAAGGTTGGCGTTTACGTTCTGCCGAAGAAACTGGACGAAGAAGTTGCACGCCTGCACTTGGAAAAGATCGGTGTGAAGCTCACCAAGCTTTCTGAAAAGCAGGCCGAGTACCTCGGCGTTCCAGTCGAAGGCCCGTTCAAATCAGAGCATTATCGATACTGATTCGGCGTCTCGAGCGGATTTGGGCGACGTGCGGGTGAGTGCGCGAATAGCAAGTCGCCGGAGGCGTCCGCAGGCTCGATTCGGCTGGAGTTCATCTGGTTAACTCCGCGCTGGTTACTTGAACGTAGCTGCAGGTCGATTGTCCGCCATGTCGCCATCTCCCCAAAATGTGAACGCGCTGGTTTTTGTTAGCGGCGACGGTAAGGATTTCCGTTTCACGCCTGGGTGCGGCCAGCCAGACCGTTGGTCGGGTGCCGTGAAAATCGAACATAATTTGCGGCGTGCACGGCTCACCAGCATACAGCGAAACCCACCCAACTTGATCGAAACGCGAACCCACCGCAGCCGCCTTGACCTGCGCCGCCGGCTTCTTTATCTGGGCGCAGCCTGCCATTCCGGCCACAGCGGCTCCAGCGACAACGAAATTTAACAAAAACCTCTTCATATCAAAGGAATCAGAACCGCGACGGAGCAGTTCGAGGGGGGTAATGAAAGAACAGCAGCAGCAGCGCGTAAAGGACAAACGCCAGGCACCCAAGAAAGCCGATGCGGCACGGAAACGAGTAAGTCACTGGCAACGAATGGCGATTTTGCGCGCGAGATAAGTTGAGAAATACCCCGCATAGCGCTTCTGCAATTCCGGGCGCTGCCAGTCTTTGCCAGTCACAATTTTACGGCAATTGGGCGCGCCACATTTGCATTCAACGGAGCAATCATCGTCGTCCGTCGTCGCCCAATCATGCGTGAGTTCTTCGCCGGCGCGGATATCACGCATCGCAACGAACGTGATCCCGCCGCGCATTCCGAGATTCGCATCGCACGAGTGATTCGAATACAACATCGATAGCTCGCGTTCTTCGTCGGTTACCGGCGCGATGAACAAATCGTTGTCGATCTGAATTTCGACGGAGCCAAGCCGTGGCGCGATTTTTTCGCGTAAAGTTTTTCGATCGACAATGCGGCCCCCTTTCACTGCCACGATCTCGTCTTTGGCGATGTCGGCAGTCGCAAACAAACCGCGTCCGTGAATTTTACTTTCGCGCACTTCGGTCTTTGGCGAGCGATAAGAGAGCGGCAGCATCGTGCAAAATAGCCAGGGTAGAACGTGTTGTCCTCAACGCGTTGATAGAACATGCGGATTTGCCGTCTAATATTTGCGCCTTCGTCGACTGCTTTTGGGATCGTCTTCAGAGAAGCCGAACCACCTTTCTCGCCGGCATCGTTTGAATTTTGCGGCTGACACAGCCGCTTCTACAGTTGTCGGTCTCGGAAAAATGAAAGCACGTCCAGCCGCCATCGCATTCATCTTCGTCACGGTCATGCTCGACATGCTCGCGCTCGGGTTGATTGCGCCCGTTCTGCCGAAATTGATTCTCGATTTCTTGCATGGCGATATGAATTCGGCCGCAAATTGGAACGGCGTTTTCGGCACGGTCTTCGCGCTGATGCAATTTTTCTTTTCGCCGGTTCTCGGTGTTTTGTCGGACCGTTACGGACGACGGCCAGTGATCTTGCTGTCAAACCTTGGTCTTGGTCTCGATTACATCGTGATGGCGCTTTCGCCTACGATCGGCTGGCTCTTTCTGGGCCGCATCATTTCGGGAATTACGACTTCGAGCATCCCAACTGCGATGGCTTACATCGCCGACGTCGTTCCGAAAGAGAAACGCGCAGGCGCTTTTGGCATGATCGGTGTGGCGTTCGGTCTCGGTTTTATTCTTGGTCCAGGCGTTGGCGGGCCTCTGGGCGATATCAATGTCCGCCTGCCATTCTGGGTCGCTGCCGGATTTAGTCTGGCGAACTGGCTTTATGGTTACCTGTTCGTGCCGGAATCATTGCGGCCTGAACATCGAAAACAATTCACCTTCCGACGGGCGAACCCGATAGGCTCGCTCGCCTTGCTGCGTTCGCATCCGGAACTTTCCAAACTGGCAACGCTGCAATTTCTTGCCTACGTCTCGCACGAAGTCTTCGTCATCTGGGCACTGTACGCGATTTATCGTTTCGCGTGGAGCCAAACCACGATTGGCGTTTCGCTCGCAATCGTGGGCGTTTTCACGGCGGCCATATCCGGCGGACTCACCGGACGAATCGTGGCATGGCTCGGTGAACGACGCACCCTGTATATCGGCCAGTTTTTTGGCGCGCTCGGCATGGTCATTGCCGGTCTGGCGAGAACCGGGCTCGTGTACATGGCCTCCATTCCAGTAATCTCATTATGGAATATCTCCTTCCCCGCAGCGCAGGGAATGATGACTCATCGCGTCAGCGAACGCGAACAGGGCGAACTGCAGGGAGCAATTCAGAGTCTGCGTTCCATCGCGTTTGTCATCGGCCCGTTCCTGTTCTCAGGAATATTCGCCTGGTTTATTAATCCGAAACATTCGTTTCATATTCCGGGCGCGCCGTACTATCTGGCCGCCGTATTGTTGTTCACTGCGATGCTACTGGCGACTCGCGTGGAGCAGCCCCAGTTCGGGGAGCCCAGCGAGAAACCAATCGAGACTATACCGGCCGACGAAATTGGTTCCGCCTCGGTCGCGCCGATTATCGATCCGCCGGAAGAAAATTCTTGAGCGGTCACGCTACATGCGCGATTAAGGCAAATATGAAATCCAGCGTGCATGGCGCAATCGTCGTGGTTGCGATCTGCTCGTGGTTTGCGATTTCAAATCATTGTGTTTTCGCCTCGCTGGCAACGAGCGACACGGCGTCACGCGAGTGCCCGTTTCATTCCAAACCTGCGAAACAAGAAAAGCCGTCGACCGGAACGCAGTGCTGCAAAATTTTGCGCGCAGTCGCTTCTGTTCCGGCAAAGGCCTGGGCTCGCGACGACACAAACTTGTCCGACGCCGATGATTACGGTGGTGAGCGCGCGCTTGCCATTGCGTATTCGCAGATGGCGCTGGTGCCCCGGTCTCTGGACACAGGGCCGCCAGGCGTGCGCTCATTCGCTGAGCTGATCTTGCAGCGGAGTCTTCTCGCTCACGCTCCGCCGGTTTTCGTCTAGAACGCGACCATCTGCGTTCTGTTTGTAGGGCAACCGCTCCGGTTGCCGTTCTTCCAGCCGGCAGGCGAGGCGCCTGCCCTACAACCAGAAATGACAAAACCTCTTTCAATTTTAATCGCGAGCGCGATAACCTTCAGCGCCGCTGCACAGGTAGGGGCGATTGACCCCAATCGCCCAGACGTCGAGCAGCAGCATGAGAAGAAACAGAAATACACCTGTCCGATGCACCCGGAAGTCGTGACAGATCATCCCGGCAACTGTCCAAAATGCGGGATGAAACTCGTGCCAGGGGATGATGAGAAAAAACGCCCAACGCACAACGCCGATAAATCGCGAGCAGGCGCCCAACACTCAACGTCCGATCATTCGCGGCATCCGCAGCATCAGTCATATCAGACGCACGATTCAAACGGAACGGCGATGCCGCATCATGATAATACCGCAATCGGGATACATCCGCCTTCACACGAGAGCCATGAAATGCACATGGAAATGCGTTCCACTATCGACCTTGCTGATCCCATGAGCCGCGAAGGGTCCGGCACGAGTTGGCTGCCGGATTCGTCGCCGATGTACGGCAAGATGTTCATGTTGGGCGAGGACATGCTAATGCTGCACGGCGCGATTTTTCCCCGATATACCAACGTAAGCACACGGCGCGGCGATGATCGTATCGATGCGCCCAACTGGTTCATGGGAATGTATTCGCACCCGCTCGGGGACAGCACCCAGATCGGCGCGCGCTTGATGATGAGCCTCGATCCGCTCACCGAAGGCGGACGTGGTTATCCGCTCCTATTTCAAACCGGTGAATCCTGGAACGACCAGCCCCTGCACGATCGCCAACATCCGCACGATTTGTTCGACGAACTTTCGCTGAGCTTGTCGCAAAAGTTCGATCACGATTTTAGCGCTTATATATACTTCGGCTATCCGGGTGAACCGGCACTCGGTCCACCGGCGTTTATGCATCGCCCATCGGCGATGGACGATCCCGACGCGCCAATCGGACATCACTGGCAGGATTCGACGCATATTACGTTCGGCGTCGCCACGGCCGGTCTGGTTTGGCGCAATATCAAAGTCGAAGGCAGCGTGTTCACCGGCCGCGAACCGGATGAAAATCGTTACGACTTCGATCAGCCACGCTTCGATTCTTACAGCGGTAGGATTTCCTGGAACCCGACTCAAAATCTGGCGCTGCAAGTTTCGTATGGCTACATCAAAAGCCCGGAAGAAACCGAGCCTCAGATAAACGTCCATCGCACGACGGCATCGGCAATCTATAATCTGCCGCTCGGTCACGACAGCAATTGGTCGAACACGTTTGTGTGGGGCCAAAACAACGCCACCGGCGAGGGCAAAACGCAATCGTTCCTGATCGAATCAAATTACCAGTGCGGACGCAACACCGTTTATCTACGGTGGGAGCGGGTTCAAAAATCCGGCCACGAACTGGTTCTCGATCCACCAGACGAATCGCGCATTTTTCCCATCGGTGGATACACCATTGGTTACGTGCGGGACCTATCGCACGGCAACGGTCTCGACATTGGCGTCGGTACCCAATTTACCTTCAACGATCGACCCGACAGTCTCGATCGCTATTACGGTGACGGTCTCGGCTACGCCTTTCAATTTTTTCTGCGGATCCGCCCGTCATTGCATAGCCATGGCGGACACGAGCACACGGAGCACGTCGCTGGAGCGGAAAAATAAACAGCCTCCCGAGATTCTCGCTTCGCCATTCGGCGCACGCATGTGTTAAAACATGCGGAAATGAAAAAACTATCGCTTGGGGCCGCGTGGCTCGTCGTCGGAATCAGCACACTCCTGGCCAATGGCGGCGCCTGGCAGACGGGCGTTCCGGGAACTGGTAGCGCCAGCGCCACGAACCAAAATCGAAAAACTGACGTCACCATTGAGGACGAAACGCTAAAAATTGATCTGCATCCGGATTACGCAGCGGTGGAGGTGCGTTACCGGATGCACAACACGGGACCCAAAGTGCAACAGGATTTCTTTTTTCCAGTCGAACGTTGGGGGAAAAATCCGGACGCGGATACGGACACAAAGAGCGCCGACATTCGCCAGTACGAAATCACCGTCGATGGAAAAAAATTGCCGTCGACAAATGTATCGGGACCGAAAGAGGAGGCCAAGGAGACGACGCCGGGGCAGTTTTGGGAGCAAAATGTTTCCACCATCAAATCATGGAAGAAATCGGCCATTCCCTTCGAGCGAAATCAGACGCGCGAGATTACGATTCATTACAATGCGCAGTACGCCGAAAACGACGAATCGGTTTCGGACGACGCACATATCAGCGACGCGACCTTCGCGTATTCGCTTTCACCGGCTGCGACCTGGAAAGGGCCGATTGGCAAGGGAAAAATCGAGATCAACATCGTGCACCCTGAGCCGGAAGACGTCTCCATCGAAAAACCAAAGGAGCGCTTCCAAAAGATCAACGACACCCATTACGAATGGACGTTTGAAAACCTTGAACCAACGCTGGCGGACGACATCCGCATCACCGCGCATTCAAAATACGACAGCTATCCGACCGGATATTCCGAAGAAGACCGTAGCCACCATGGTTCATATATTCTCAGGGAGCATCAATACTTTCTCGATCACACCGATTACGATGCCACGGCAAGCTCGACGCTGGCAGCGCAGGGCAAACACAATTACGACGTCGTTAACATAATGGGCGATCCAACCCGAGAGGTTCAATCGCCCTGGGCCGAGGGAGTCGAGGGCGATGGGATCGGCGAGAGCATAACGCTCAACGTGAAACGTCCGCTTCCGCTCTATGGCATCCTGATCCAGCCTGGATATTACGATTACGATGACAAGGAACCGTGGTTGAAAAACAATCGCGTCGCGGCGCTCGAAATCACGCTAAACGACGAGCACACGTTTACGGAGAGCATTCCCGATGAGCACTTCGAAAGGCCCTACCTCATCCGTGTGCGGGACTACACCAAGCCGGTCAACAAGATTAAGCTCGTAATCAAAGGCGTGTATCGCGGCACGCAATTTCGCGACACCTGCATCTCGCTCGTTGAATTGCGAGCGCCGCTCACTAAAAAACCCGAAGTTCAGGGAGCGCGATGAACCGCCGAGCGGCGATGCTTTGCACGGTGGCGCTGCTGATCGCCGCCAGCGCAACAGCAAAGGTCCTGCCGATTTACATCGAAGATAATCACGCTGGGACGTTTTATTGGCTGGCCCAAAATGTGGATCTCGATCAGCCGTGCACCTTCATCCTTTTCGATGCGCACAGCGATGCTTCCGGCATTTTTGATTCCGATAAAATTCGCGACGCGCTGCGAAACGTCGCATCCCCGCAGGAACGACAGGCTCTACTCGATCGCTGGCGCCGCACAGGCGCTGTTCAATGCTTCAACTGGATTGAGCCGCTCATGCCGGCGCCGATCGCGAAAGTAATTTGGGTACCGGCTGAGAAACTCTCGACATCCGATATCCGCAAGCGCGCGCAACAAGCAACAGCGTTACTCGACGGTCACATCGAAGCAGCGCCGCGGAAATCGGGATCGCTGCGCGAATCGTACGTTGTTTCCGATTTCGATAGGCTTCAGAAGCAGCTCAATCCAAACGAACCATTGATTGTCACAATGGATCTCGACTATTTCGCCGGCGTTTCAGCCGCAGAACAAGAAACAGCGTTTTCCCGCATCTGGGATTTCGTGATCGGACAGCGAAACCTTCGCGCCATCACGTTTGCCATTTCGCGTCCATATTTAAGAAACGAGGACGAAGCGAACCGGCTGCTCAAACTGGCGTTGACTGCCGCGCTCTCATTGCCGACTACGCAAATCGACTTCGAGCCGTTCCTAACCGTCGCCAACGATCACTCAAACCTCGCGAAGAAATTGATGGTGAAAGGCGAGAAAGTGCCGGCATTCGATCTGACGCAGGCGCCGCAGGACGTTCGCGCGCGAATTTTGTCAGAGCATCAACGCATCCTCGTGCGACATGACACCGCTCGCTGGCAGCAACTTTTGCGCACTTGGAATGACGAAGCCCCACGATCGCACCTCCAAATTAAGGACCGTCAGGTTTCCACTGACAACGTCTGGCGCATTCCTGCGAGCGAGCCGACCGAGATCGAACTGATCACCGAGCCTTGGACTACGAAGCCGGAAAAAGTC
>WNGJ01050733.1_pt1 | contig 10121 bp, 12 predicted proteins | sample 5400611 | NCBI WGS metagenome assembly WNGJ01 (sample SAMN13153375, study PRJNA577476) | soil metagenome | isolation source: 40 cm soil or saprolite under Garry oak tree replicate 1 | place: USA:California | collected 2016-06-15
ACCAGTTGCTCTAGAGCTTTCCGCAGTACATGAGGATGTGTCAACACCGGAAAAATGTGCAGTCCCGTTTCCCGCTGAAGGCGATCCAGGGCAGAGCTGTCCTCTGGATTGAGCATGGCGACAGTCAGCATATTTCGTTCGCGGCCAAGTGGGTAGCAATGAAGTTCCCGTGCCAGTTGCGGATTGACCAGTCGCTGTAAGTCCTTCGGGAGCTTTCCCGGCAAGAGCGTGAGGTAGGGGATGCCAAGTTTACGCGCCAGGGCAGAAAGTTCTTCGCTCTCACCTCTGTCCTGTTGTTCGAGAGGATCGCTCTGTAGAGGGGCGGGGAGAGAGTCCTTCACGGGTGCTTGCGCCTCGGATGCGGCGCTCTGCGTGGAAGACAGGTGTGACCTTACAACCTTGCGCGTAAATGGTTCTAGTGGAAGTTCGAAGCAGAGGGCGACCTGGCTGGCTCCTTTTATGAACTCGTTAATATCGACATAAGGTATTGGATGGGCGCTGTGGCCGATTGTAATATTGTGTGCGTGCAGCGCCCTGGCGTCAACGATCTCAATATTGTTGATATGCCAGAGCATCGCTTCCCAGAGGCGGCTCCGCACAATTCGTGCTCCTTGTTGGTTCGCCCCGGGTAATAGGAAGTACGACGTATAGTCCAGGAGAAAGACTCCATCTGTTTTACGTACTAATGGTCGTAGATGATCCACCAGCCCGTATAAAAATGCTCTTTCCTGCCTCCTGTGCTCCATCAGCGTCGTTGGACTCGATAAATAGGAGAACTGGTGCGGAGAGCAGGCAGGATCATTATTCGCCTTGTTTGCGAAGTGCAGCGTGATTGCTACCAGGGCAATCTCTTCCACGTAGTTCGAGGTGACATGCTGAACCGCTGCTGCAATAGGGTCAATTGTTTCAATGATGTCATATGTGGATGACTTCGTGATCTGCCCCATTGTAGAGCGATAACCAGCGTCTTTGACCATTCGGCGCCTCCTCGAAAAGGTAATACACCACCCATCACCGCTTCTTATTAATTATCAGACAGGCGTGTTAGGGAAAAGGCGTCAATATGGTTGTGTTCTTGTTAAGACTGTACAATTATGGTTAAGATCACGTTATGGTTATGGGGACTCATCATTTATTGCAGGATCGGGCCCTAACTTGAAGTCTTCTATTAGTCCATCGAGAAACTCCACCGTCGCGTCAAGCTGTAGTAACAAGTGATCGGATTGCTGTATCAAGTCAAACAAGAGCGTGGCCGTGCCCTCATAATCGTTCGCCGCGTTAGTGCGAAATGCTGGCAATATATCGCCAAAAATTACGCATGCTCTGTCCAGTAATGTAGCGAAGGCGGCATCAAGCCGGTCCAGGGGTAGCTCTTGCGAGTGATCTTTCTCTGGGACAGCTAATCCACCAGTAGCTTCGTTCAAATCACTAAACTGTATGCTGAAGGGAGTGCATGCGCGGTAGCTCTGCTGCCAGCTCTTCAGGCTCTGGAATACAGTGCTAAAAGCACTATCCCATCGCTCGTCATCGACAGGCTCCGTGGGGATAGCATACCCATAACCTCGGGTCCTTTCTTGTGCGAACCCGGCAGCAGGGATATCTGCCAGGTCTCCTATTCCTACACGAAAGGAGAATACGTCGCTGGCTGCGTCCAACGTATCAAAGATGCCCTCTATAGCATCGCTCAACAGGTGGCAGATTGGCTCCAGGCGATTCAGCGTCCGGCCTATTGCCTGGAGTCGGCTCCAGATGCGCTGGCGGCGGATGAGAGTGTCTTGTAGAGACAGGTCCCGTTCCAGGCCCATAGTGATCGTAGTGGCAGTATTTGCTTCCAGGCCAGGTAGCGCATCTCGATACAAGAAATCCACGCGGAGAAACAGGTGGTGCAGGCTAAAGCCGAGCGCATCCATGTCGTCTGTATAGATACTGCTGCCGAAACAGGCCAGCACCTGCCGGATGAGAACAGCTATGCCCTCGTCGGAGCTCTGTTCGCGCGTGCGTGTCCCCCTGGTCTTGTACTCTCCAGTTTGCTGATCCTTCATCCAACTTCCCTCCTACATCATCGTTTATAATATGCACATAGTAAGTTGTATCTTTTAGAGCATTTCTGGTGCTCGCGCGGCTTCGCTGCGCAAAAGCGAGCGCCGCAGGCGCGAGCATGCGATCGTGATGGAAATCAGACACGCTCTGCTAACATTGTACTGATTCACCAAAACAAGGGGAGCATGACAACGACAACCTTTCCCATCGATCCCGGCGACATGCCTGCTTTGAAGCGCTGGTTGGCTGCGCAGGAATCGGGCAGTGAAAACATCCATTCTCACTTACACCCGGTGGAGATCGACGAAATCCTCATTGGCCCTGATGTGCTGCGACAGCTTCCTGGCGCCCTGCAGCGCGCAGGTATCGATCTCGGCTCACCGCTAGTACTCGTGATGGATGAGACGCCCATGCTGCGCGGCAGGGATGATCTGAAGCTTCTCGTCCAGTCCTTGTTGAACAATGCGGGGTACCACGTCCGGCCCCTCTGGCTGGCAGGCGACCACCATGGCCTGGTACACGCGGACTTCGAGCAGGTGCAGCGCGTCCAGGCAGCCATCACACCGCAAACGGCCCTCATCGCGCTTGGTTCGGGGACGGTCACCGACATCACCAAGCATGCCGCGTACCTGTACGACCTGGCGCACCCCGGACAGGCGCGCAGCGTTTACATCTGTTGCCAGACGGCGAACTCGGTCACGGCCTTCTCCGCTAACATGGCAGTTTTGCTGAAAGATGGCGTCAAGCGCACTCTACCTTCCCGTTATCCCACGGCCATCATCTCTGACCTGGGTGTACTGGCCTCCGCGCCAAAAGCCATGACACTCGCGGGCCTGGGCGACTGCTGCGCTCGTTTCGTGGCATATGGTGACTGGTACCTTGCCAGCGCCCTGGGCATGGTCGATCTCTATAGCGAGGTTCCACTCGCTTTGTTGGACAAATTGGATGTGATCTTGTTGGAGCATGCGGCCTCCATCGCTGAGCGTTCGTATGCAGGAGAAGCAGTCGTCGCACGCGCCCTCCTTCTCGCCGGTATCGCTCAATCCATCGTCAACATGTCGGCGCCCATCTCGGGCACGGAGCATGTGACCTCGCATGTACTGGACATGATAGCTGATCACTACCGGCGGGGACTTGCACTTCACGGCGCCCAGGTAGGAGTAGCAACTATTACTGCCGCGCAGCTCTACCAGCGCTTCCTCGCTCACTGGCACAGCCTGCACCATCCGAAGCTGGCCTCCCTCGTCTGTTCGCCGCACGTAGTACACACCATTCTCGCGCAGGCAGGCGCTCCACTCGTTTGCCAGGACCTGCAGCCAGTCATCACCCAGCAGGAGTACGATTTTGCCGTGCAGAACGGCCATTTCATCCGCAAGCGTTTTGTCCTGGGCGACCTGCTCTATTTCCTCGGCTGGAACGTTTAGGGCCCTTCGATGGCTGCGATCACCGCAGTTCGCACCTTCTCCATGCTGATACTGATGCTTTGCAGCGCGGCCGCCGCAAAACTCTCCTCAATACGAGTCAACCCGAGCAAGAGATGTTCTGTACTAATGTAGTCATGCTTGAAGTGACTGGCTTCAAAGGCGGCCTGTGCAAGCACTTCTCCTGCCCGCTGGTTGAACTCAACATCGTTGTCATGCTTGTAGTCCCCACGCCAGGAAATGAACTCAACGGCCATACGCAGCTTATCCAGTTCCACGCCGAGGTTACGCAACACTTTTGCCGCCTCCTGTGCCAGTTGAATTACTTTTCCGAAGGCTTCCGCCGGTCGTGGCTTTGGCTTTTCCGTCACCGTCTCCGCCGGAGTGCCCCCGGCGTGACTGAGCACCATGATCGTCTGCGTTCGTACCATCTCCAAATTGACGCCCAGGCTCTCCAGCACGCCCGAGGCGATGCCTTCGCCTTCGCGCACCAGACCCAGCAGGAGATGCTCCGTGCCGATGTAATGATGATTGAGGCGGCGCGCTTCATCGACGGCAAGTTCGATCACTTTCTTGGCGCGAGGAGTGAGGCCGATCTCGCCGAGGACAATACGATCTCCACGGCCAATGATAAATTCAACGGTGGAACGAACCTTGTTCAAGTCTACGCCGAGGTTGTTCAATACTTTTGCCGCCACCCCTTCGCCCTCGCGCACCAGCCCCAGTAGGAGATGCTCCGTGCCGATGTAGTTGTGTTGGAAGCGTTGCGCCTCCTCCTGGGCGAGGCTCAGAACTTTCCTGGCCCGCTCCGTAAATTTGCCGAACTTGTCCCGGTCGCTCATTATTTACATCCTCCTTAACTGTGCGGAAGGTAGGCGCGGTCCCTCCCCAGGTGTGTGTAAACCGTGTATTGCTACTACAAGAACATCCCGGTCTCTTCCTATCGCATCATTATATCAGCTTCAGACCCATCAGAGAAGTCAACGAAGGCAGAGCTTTCAACCTCACAAACTTGACAGTTGGGTTGATATGGCTTATTCTCAAGACTGCTCGCGGCCAGTATACGCCTTTCAACCTCACAAACTTGACAGTGGGGTTGATATGTCTCAAAATGTATGAGAGCCCGCTAACACACTTATTGTGTGCTCATAAATTCTAACTATACAACGGAAACTACCAGTAGACCATTATGCAACATAATAATCCAGACCTCACCACGCGCAACGCGCCGCAAACAACCAATGGCATGCCCCTTGAAATGCGCGAAGCAGCAAAAGCCGCTGAACGTGCTCGCCTGAGACAGGGCATCATGCATGTGCGTATTCGTCACTTTTACTGTACCCTGGAGGAGATGTTCGATCCCTCTCTGCGCGGGCAAAGCTTCGTCGTGGGCACCGGCACAGGCCGCCCCAACGAACCCGGGCGTGTAATCGACGCCTCGCCTGCTGCTGTGCGCCTGGGCGTCAGTCCCGGCATGCCGCTGCGCCGAGCGCATCGCATAGCCCCGCGTACGCGCTTCCTACCAGCTTCCTACGATCGCTATCAACCGGTGCTGCAGCGCCTGCGTGAGCGTTATCGCGCCTATTCGCGCATCATAGAATCGGTACCCATTGCCGACACGTTTATTGACCTGCGGGGCTGTGAACTGACCTTCGACTCCCCGGTAGCGCTGGCCGCGCAGCTCTGTGCCGAAATTGCCGCTATGGGATTGACCGCCCTCATCGGCATTGCTAACGGCAAAGCCATTGCCGAGTTAGCCTCGCTCATGAGCCGCAAAGATGGCCGCCAGGGCGTGCTCTACATCCCGCCAGGCCGTGAAGCATCCTTTGTCCAGACCCTGCCCCTATCCCTGCTGCTCCAACTGCATGCAGCAGGTACGGGCACCCCCGGCTCATTACCGGATTTAGCTGAGCAGCAGGAGAGCCATGGCTCTAATCCACCCGAAGTGGAAGGCAAAAGCGAGCAAGTGGACTCGGTGGCGGTCGCCGAAGTGGTAGCTCACCTCAGGGATTTTGGCATTACCACCTTCGCCCAGGTTGCAACCATGAACCAGGAGGGATTACATCGCCGCCTTGGTAGGCTTGGTGGCTGGCTTTACCAGGTGGCTTGCGGCCAGGATGTGAGTCTCGTCGTCCCCGATGCCCCGCCATTGAGCCAGAATGCCCGTGTGCGCTTCCATCATGCCGCCGATGCCGACGAAACCTGCGCCGCCATTCGCAGGCTGGCCAACTACCTTGGTGAGCGCCTGCGCGAACAACGCCTCAAAGGCCAGGTAATCGCGCTTATGCTCTGGCCCAGCCGCTTTGTGCGCCGTAAAACGCGCAAGCTCATCATCGATGAAGAAGGTGAAGAGATAGCCGTCACCTCTGCTGAAGAAACTATCAGCGGTCAAATGACGCTCAATCGCCACACGGATGACGCCGACGTCATCGCGCATCACTGCCTCATGCTCTTCGCTCACTACCATACTCCTGGCAGCCGCTACCTGCAGGTACAGGTGCGTATCGGCGACATCATTGCCGTCACACAGGTCTACTACCCACCCCTCGCCCGCGCTCGCGGCAGCCGGCCAACGCGCAAACTTTGAGGAAGATGCTTAAGTATTGACTTAATTAAGGAAATGTTGTATAATCCATTACATGGATATGTTTGTGGCACTTGCCGATCCTACCAGAAGGCACATTCTAGAACTCCTTGCCAGCAGTGGTGAGTTACCTGCTACCGCTATCTATGAGCAATTTCCTGTCAGCCCACAAGCGGTCTCACAACATCTCAAAATCTTGCGTGAGGCGCACCTGGTGGAGATGGAAAAACATGCACAAAAGCGCCTGTACCGCCTCAATCCACAGACGCTCTCTCAATTCGAAGCATGGGTTCAGCAAATGAAGCAGAGGTGGGAAGAGCGGTTTGCTGCATTAGATCAAGTCCTCGAACGTGAAAAGCAGAAGCTCGTGAAGGACAACCAGGAAAGCAGGTGATACTATGAACAACAATGCGGAGGACACCATGAGAAAAGTCGTGCTCTACATGACGATGACCTGTGACGGCTTCTTTTCTGGACCACACGGTGAGCTGGACTGGATGTCACAGGCACCCGATCAGGAGCTCATCGATGACATTGTTGCCTTATTTCAAGGCTTTGATAGCGGTTTTATTGGCTATCCGACGGCTTCAGAGATGATCCCATACTGGTTAAACGTCGCGAAAAATCCTTCGGCCTCAAAGGACGAGCTTGCAATTGCTCAGGTAGTGAATACATTACACTCTATCATTCTCTCAAATAAGGAAGAAAAACTTGAGTGGGAGAATACAGAGCTACTCCTGGTGAAGAGTGATAATGATCTTATTGAAGCAGTGAAAAAGATAAAGCAGCAGCCCGGCAAGGACCTGGGAGTGCCTGGCGGCATTCGCACGGCCCAAACGTTTGTGCGACTGGGTTTAATTGATGAGTACGTGCTGATGGTCCATCCTGTTGCCATCGGCAATGGACAACATGTATTCACGGACAGAGTGAACCTGGAGCTGGTAAGCACAAAGACCTACAAGTCTGGGGTGATGCGCGTTTGTTACCGGCCCGGCTCCAGCAGTTGAGAGGTATGGCAATTCGTGGCTGTTGCAGGAATTTCTGCCAGAGCTGAAACAGCCTGGACAGAGCTTCTACTAAGGAAGGAGCAGTATGGCAAAGACGAGTTCACACAACCAAAACCCTGCACTCAAACACCTTGAAGTACTGGTTGGTGATTGGGAGATGGAACTATCCAATGCGTCTTTTCTTCCTCGCCCGTCCGACACAGCAAAAGGACTAATCTCTTTCGAGTGGGTGCAGGATGGAGCTTTTCTGCTGATGCGCATGGGTGACAAACCACCAGGTCCACCCGCTGCCATGTGGCTCATCAGCCGAGACGAATCGACCCCAGACTACACCGTGCTCTACTATGACAATCGAGGCGTTTCGAGGGTCTATGAGATGAGTTTCGCGGATGGTGTATGGAAGATATGGCGAGAAGCGCCAGGCTTCTCGCAGCGCTTTGATGGCAGATTCAGCGATGATGGCAATACCGTGACCGCCTCCTGGGAGAAATCACTTGACGGCACAAAGTGGGAGCACGACTTTAATGTAACATATACAAGGAGATGAAAAATAAATGGCAAAAAATACAACAACCATTACCGCAGAACCAGGAAAACAAGAAATACTCATCACGCGCGAATTCGATGCGCCGCGTGAGCTTGTGTTTAAGGCATGTACGGATCCAAAGCTGATCCCGCAATGGTGGGGACCGAGATCCCTTTCCACCGAAGTTGACAAGATGGATGTGAGACCGGGTGGCCAATGGCGCTTTATCAATCGAGACGCTGAGGGAACAGTATACGCGTTTCATGGTGTGTATCACGAAATCCTTGCACCCGAGCGCGTTATTGATACCTTTGAGTTTGAAGGATTACCGGAAACAGGACATGTGAGAGACGATGAAACTTGAGGCATTGCCTGGAGGAAGAACCAGACTCATAGCTCAATCCATCTTCCAGTCAGTCGCTGACCGCGATGGCATGCTCCAGGGTGGCATGGAAGAAGGAGTCAATGATACCTATGATCGTCTTGCAGAACTCCTGAAAAAGCTATAGAGGCTCTTATTGCCGAGCACCTGGGATAATGATAAGGAGCAATCATGATGGCAGATACCAACAAAGAGAACCTTCCTGCAGTCCCCGCTATGAAACTTGAGCTGGTGCCGGTACCGGTTTCTGATGTTGACCGCGCCAGGGCTTTCTACATCGAAAAAGCCGGTTTTACGTTAGACGTGGATACGCGTCCTACCGGCACGATGAGAGTTGTCCAGCTCACGCCGCCCGGGTCGGCTTGTTCGATCGTCTTCGGGACCGGGATGGGGGACATTACTGCCATGCAGCCCGGATCGGTCAAGGGTCTGCATCTGGTGGTAGCAGATATACACCAGGCTCGTGAAGCGCTCGTGAAACGGGGGCTTGAAGTAGCCGAGGTGTGGGACATACAGGGGGTGAAGTATGCCGGATTCAGCGACCCCGATGGCAACTCTTGGCTCCTGCAGGAATTCCCGGCTCACCTTCGGTCTTGACCTGTGCTACACTCTGTCTACATCTATCGCGAGAAACTCCCTGCCTTTAGGCGGGGAGCACTTCACGCTATTGGCGAACAGGCAGCTGCTGTAAAGACCAGCGATTCCCATCGGGATCGCTAAAATAGACAAATGAACCCCAGGGCATGACTTCGATCTCACTGACTTCAACACCTCGTTTTACCAGTTCGTCACGTACTTCTTTCACGTCCGAGACCACCATTTGCAGACCTTTGACCGATCCCGGCTGCATATCTGTAATCCCAACCCCAATCACTATCGAGCAGGCGGAACCGGGAGGTGTCAGTTGGACGAAACGAAGATCATCCCTGACCTGGTAATCATGATCAGCATTAAAGCCAATCTTCTCAGTATAAAAAGCCTTTGCGCGGTCAACGTCCGATACGGGAACCGCTACTAGTTCAAGTTTCATTTGCATACAGGAAATATATCAAAAGGTAACGTCGCATGTCAATGTGTCAATAGTAATGTGTTCATCTCAATTAGCCCTGGGATACTTCACGGATGCGGAACCTTCTTCAGCAGCTCAAGCTTTTGCTGGCCGCGCTTCTCCAGAGCGGCCTTCCACTCATCTTTATACTTGCGCATGCTTTGCACCATCGTGTGGGCCACTGCCAGGTTCCTATACCACTTGTGATTAGCCGGGACAATATACCAGGGGCTGTTGTCCGTACTGCATTCCGCTAGCGCGTCCTCGTATGCCTCCTGGTAATCTTGCCAATACTTGCGCTCGGTCCAGTCGCCTGGGTCAATCTTCCAGGCTTTGTCTATATCCTGTTCCCGTGCAAGCAGCCTGCGCTCCTGCTCATCGTAGCTGATGTGCAGATAGAACTTGAGCATGATCGTGCCGCTATTTGTAAGCAGGTCTTCGAAGTGGTTGATTTCCTTGTAGCGCCTCTTCCAGACCTCTTGCGGCACGAGGTTATGTACGCGTACAATCAAAACATCCTCGTAGTGGGAGCGGTTGAAAACACCCATCTCGCCTTTTGCCGGTGTGACCTTGTGGACGCGCCACAGGAAATCATGTGCCAGTTCCTCCTGGGTCGGCACCTTGAACGCATGCACATAACAGCTCTGCGGATTGACATGTGAGAACACGTGACGAATAGTGCCATCTTTGCCGCTCGTGTCCATCCCTTGCAGCACCACCAGCATGCTATGCAGTTGCGCTGCTGACAGCAGCTCTTGCAGCTCGCTCAGTTCATTACTCAGCTGTTGTAGTTCCATCTCCGCTGCCGCTCGATCAGTATGCTTGTCAGTGTCGTTAGGATCATAATCCTTCAGCTTGATCTTACTGCCCGGATCAACTCTCCATGCATGTACCATATTGTCTATCCTTTTCGTGATGTGAAGGCTATGGTAGCAGAGCGTACAGGCAGTGTCAATCTTAGTCGCAAGTGGTTCTATCAACAATTGAAAGGTCGGACAGCTAAAATGTAGGGGCGATGCTTGCCATCGCCCTGTGCCCCTCATCCTCGCTCAACCTTCCGACTATCAACAATTGAAAGGTCAGACAGGTTAAAATGTAGGGGCGATGCTTGCC
>WNGJ01015249.1_pt1 | contig 10120 bp, 9 predicted proteins | sample 5400611 | NCBI WGS metagenome assembly WNGJ01 (sample SAMN13153375, study PRJNA577476) | soil metagenome | isolation source: 40 cm soil or saprolite under Garry oak tree replicate 1 | place: USA:California | collected 2016-06-15
CAGGTCGTGTTCCGGAACTACCGCACGTTCCGTCGCTGGGCGGACGAGGTGCTCGACCCCGAGGCGCGGGCGCGTGGCGTGACGAGCTGCCAGATGTGCCACCGGCACCTGGAGGAGCTGCCGGCGCCGGCGTACGAGCGGTAGGACGAAGGAAGTAAGACAATGCGGGCAGCTCGACGGCAACACCTACGTGAGCGCACGGCGCACCATGCCACGGAAGCCGACTGGGAGCCGAGATGTTGCCTCTTGGTAGTGTGGGGCCAGCGGTGAGGGGAGACGAGAGGCGGTTCGGCGGGGTGTCAGCTTGTGATAAGAGCCTTCGGCAGCGGCCCAACCCCAAAGGCAGCCAGTCTGAGCGCTGCCCTTGGTCCTTGACGAGCGCGCGCTGCTGGATGACTATGAGTAGCAGAAGAGAATCGGGGGCGTGGGGAGATGAGAGGGGCACGGCAGACGGCGGTCTTTGGCCGCTACAGACTCGTGAGCGACGAAAAGGCCGGCGGCGCGACCTACACGCCGAAGTTGCTCGCTGACTTCGTCGCGTCCCAGGTCGAGGCTGCTTCGCGTTCCACTCGCGGTCATGCTGCACTTCATGTGCTTGATCCTGCAGTCGGTGACGGTGAGCTCCTAGTCAGCCTCCTTGAGCAGCTTGGGTCCTCGACGGTGAGGAAAACCGAGGTCCATGGGTTCGAGACGAACGAGCTGGCTCTCGATGCGGCCAGCCGTCGCCTTCGCGAGCGCTTCCCCGAGGTGACGCTCCGCATTTCTCACGGAGACTTTCTTAGTTTCGTGCTGGAGCACTATGGCTCTAGCGCCACCGGGGGTCTGTTCACAGCGCGCTCGCCAGAAGGGTTTGACCTCGTCATTGCCAATCCCCCCTATGTTCGCACCCAAATAATGGGGGCGGCCCAGGCGCGAGCGCTCGCACGGTGCTTCGGCCTTTCGGGACGTGTGGACCTCTACTACGCGTTCCTCGTCGCTATCGCTCACGTCCTGAAACCCCACGGGGTCGCGGGCGTCATCGTCTCGAATCGTTTTATGACGACGAAGTCCGGCTCGGCGGTACGCCGTACCATCCATGAGAAGTTCTTGCTTCGACACGTATGGGACCTCGGCGACACGAAACTCTTTGGGGCCGCCGTCTTGCCTGCCGTACTCCTTCTGGAGGGACGTGCTGGCCGGGCGCGGGGGGTGCCGGGCTTCACATCGGTCTATGAGACGGACCGGGAGCCGGACGCGCGGGTGGATGGCCCCGTCGCCGCACTCCAGCACTCGGGCGTCGTTGAAGTCGCGGATGGGCGCCGCTTCGCGGTGCGGCACGGAACTTTGGACCGAGGACGCGCCGCCGATCACGTCTGGCGTCTCGCGACTAGCGCGAGCGATGCATGGCTCGAGACAGTCCAGGCGCATAGCTGGGGGACGTTCCGGAAGGTCGGGAAGATTCGGGTGGGGGTCAAGACTTGTGCCGATAGCATATTCATTCGCTCCGACTGGTGCGATTTTCCCCCACAGGAGCGCCCGGAGTTGCTTCGTCCCCTGACTACGCATCACGTCGCTCGCAGGTTCAGAGCGCTACAAACAAGGCGGTCGCAACAAATTCTTTATCCGCACGAGGTGGCTGATGGAGAGCGCCGCGCCGTGGACCTTGCGCGTTACCCCATCTCTCGGCGCTACCTAGAGGAGCACAGGCAGTGTCTCGAATCGCGGAGGTATGTCATTGGAGCGGGACGGGCGTGGTATGAACTTTGGGTTCCGCAGCATCCAGCGTTGTGGGAGCAGCCGAAGATGGTGTTCCGCGACATCTCGGAGCGGCCGACCTTCTGGCTCGATCACGATGGAACCGTGGTGAATGGTGATTGCTACTGGCTTGTGGCCGAGTCACCTCACGCTGTGGATTGGCTCTGGTTGGCGGTCGCCGTTGGAAACTCGCGCTTCATTGAAGCCTTCTACGATCACTGCTTCCACAATAAACTCTATTCTGGGCGTCGCCGCTTCATCACCCAGGACAGAGCTCGATCGGCTGGTGTGGAGGGCGTTCGGCCTACCTGTCGAAGAAGTCTGAGGGCAGGTGTATCTGCAGCTTCTTGTTCAGAACCCTCCCCCCGAACTTTGGGAAGCGGCCGAAGAACGCGTCGCCCGTCGTAAGGAACAGATGGGTCAGCGTGACACGGCGGCCGTCGGCCTTCCCGCAGAAGATTGTGTACCGAACATCACAGTGGCGAATCTGCTTGCCTTCGATCTTGGGCACGTCCAGGGGTTCGGTGCTGTCGGGGCAAACCAAGCCGAGGTCGATCGTCGGTGAGGTCTGTAGCTTCACCTCGAGCAACTGATGCCGGACATCGGGGAATTGACCGTCATCTTGGTAGCCCGAGTAGCCGAGCGCCTGACAGACGAGGCGATGTAGAATAGCGCCCCGGTTACGCTCCTGGTCGTGGCCGATGTCGTCGAAGCTCTTGCCGACCAGAGGTGCAAGGCGCTGGAACAGCGTCGAGATGGGGAGGAGCTCACCGGCACGCGGGTGGCTCGTAGGTATCGCCGTACTCCGTAAGTGTACGCGTACTGAGACGAACGGACGCAGAAGGCGCGTGTCCTCTGAGGCGACAAGCTCGGTCGGCTTGGCGCCTGGGATGCAGCGTGCCTGATACTTCTGGGTCAGTTTGCCCGTGGTATCGAGCTGCGAGAGCGTATCGCCAGTGACGACCTTGACCTTGGTTATCTTCCCTTTGGGTGAGACCCGGATCAGTACGTAACGCCTCGTCGAGGCTAGCTGTTCATTGTAGACTTGGAGGTTGTTCGCCTTCTGCCCGTACGTATCGAAAAGCTGGCCAGGGAAGCGGGGTTGGGTCTTCTTGAAGGAGGGAGGAATGGGATAGCCGAGGACGCCACACACGTGCTGCTTGAGGACCTTAGACCGCGTTCGCAGCGGCAGGCCAGCAAGCGAGACGCCCCGCAACCCGTCGTCCAAGAGGCACTCGAGTTCGGGCGCAGGTACCCAGAGAGCCGTGTCACCGATCTCGATCCGGTCATAGATCGAGAGGCCGCTCCGCCGAATGGCTTCTACGAAGCGTTTCGGATCAACTCTTTTGGTGGACATCGTCTTTCGCGCCCCATGGGGTAAGGAGCTCGGGAACGGAGATGCCGAAGGCGGTCGCGAACGCCTCGAGTGTGCTCAGAGTGACATTGCGCTCAGCGCGTTCGACGGAGCCCACGTAGGTGCGGTGCAAGCCACAGACCGCGGCGAGGTCTTCCTGCGAGAGGTTCTTTGCGCGACGCCAGTGCCGGATGTTATCGGCCAACACTCGCGTCAGCACCTTCCGCGGTTTTCTTAGAGACCGCTTAGGCATCTAGGGAACCGAGTACGTGCCCATGCTCGCCCTAGTGATGCCTCCGAGTCTACAGACTCTGAGTAGCATCAACCGGCCGTTTCGGGGACGGGCGTGCGCAAGCGCCGTCGAGGCCGGCGCCCGCAGCGCAAGGCGGCTCCGGGGCACCGTGTACGAAACTAAAAGTGCCCCGCCTCGGGAAAGAGAAACGTTAGAACGCCAAAGCGGCCAAGGGATACAGCCTGCTCAATGAGGATGGCGTTTCGACCGGAGCTGTCATCGACCCGCAGGAACCATGCCGCGGCAGTTGTACCGTTCTCGAAGAAGCCGGACGGCGGCGCGAGGTCGCCCCGGAGGACGCGCGCCGTCGCCGAGTCAGGCGGAAGGTCCTCGGGCCGCTCAATGGTCTTGAGGTACCGAGCAAGGAAGGTATCCCGTGAGAGCCACTTCCACCCAAAGCCTTCGGCGCTCCACTTGATGACTTCGCACGGGGGAAGGTCGAGCTGAGCGTAGCGGATAGCGGTACTCGTGAGCGATGTCTGGAAGGTCTCGGTAAGGAGCCGGATGCCCGCGAGGCCGCGGGTCACGCGCCTAGCCTCGGCCTGGAAACGGTCCGCCGGCATGAGGAGGCTGCTTGCGAAGAAGTCCGCCTCTTGCTCGACGAGGTTTCGCGACCCGTATTCGCACTGCGACGGGTGCGCGGCACTTCGACCAGCGGCGAGCGCGAGCCGATGTTCGTCGATGTAGTAGTGGCCCAGCTCGTGGCCGAGAGTGAAGCGGGCGCGCGGAGAGCGGCAGGTGTCAACCCGATCGAGATTGCAGAAGACGTGGAAGCGTCCCCGCCGACACTCCAGCATGCCATCGAAGGCCCCTCCGTAGTGACCGAAACTAATAGTGAGACCAGTGCCGGCGACGATACGCTCGGGGTCAACGGGCAGGGTGGGGGAGAATTCCGCCACAACCTCGGCCGCAAGCTCCGCGAGGAGCTCCTTTCGCGCCTCGGAAAGACCTCTAGTCATCGTCGGTGCCGTTCTTCGCCTGCTCCGCAGCGTCGCGGTCGCGGCGCATCACGTCCTCAATCTGGGGAGTGATGGCATGTTTCCCTTGGCGCGCAGCACGAGAGAGCTCGTCGGTAATGTCCGGGTCCGATGACGCAGAAGAAGCAGAGGTCGGTGCGAGACGTTCACGTGGTTCGAAGACCGCGAACGGATCGCGAAGCTCCGGCGGGAGCGCAGCAGTATCGTCCTCGGGCTCATCGGTTACGAGGATCTCCTCTTCCGTCTCAGGAAAGAACCACCCGAGCGCCCGCAGAGCCCTGTGGAGCGTTGTGTCGAACTCGTTCTCTTGGCGGCGAGGCTTCATGAGCTTCCTCCGCTGTCGCGGCGGCGTTTGAGAGCCTCCATGTAAGTCTTCTCAAGCTTGGCCTTCGCCCGCATGTAAGTCATGCGGACGCCCGCGGCGGTGGTACCGCAGCGAGCGGCGAGGGCAGAAGACACGCTGTTGGGAAGACGCTGGTGCGTGACGCCGGGCTTGCAATAGGTGAGGTGCGTGCGGATGACGTCTTGCTCCTTGGGAGACAACGCCTCGAGTGCCTCTTGCATGACTTCAAGCTCGTCCGACGGCGGCGGTGGCGGGTGAGCAGCCGGGTCACCAGTCGACGACGGAAAGTCCTCGATGCCGTCGAAGAGGTCGGTGGGGACTAGGGTCTTCCCGCGTCCAAGGGCGAGGCGGGAGGCGATTCGAAGGAGCCAGGCTTTGATGCGGGTGCGAAGGCGGAGCGGGTCGACGTCGGTCCTGAGGTGACCCGCACGCTGGTATGCGCGGAGCATGGTGTCCTGGAAGAGGTCCCGGATATCGTCGTCGCAGCTTGCGATGAGGTGCGCGGCCGGGAGGCGGCGGAGACGACGAAGAGCCAGGGTGCATAGCGGTTATTAGAACTCAGCGAAAGCGGCCTTGGCGAACGCTTCGTCGTCTCCCTGTAGGGCCATGGCGCCGAAGAGGTCGGCGTCGGAGTCGTTCGCGAAGGCGGCTCCTGGGGTAGCTGGTGCAATGGGTTGCATGCGAGGAGCGCGCGCGGGTTCCCCACAAGGGTAGACGCCGAAGCGTAACGGCGCCAAGTGCCGCGGGGCCGGGCGACCTCGACGTGACGCTTCCGTGTCTCGGTATGTGAACGAGGAGCGCGGCTGCGCCTCGGAGGAGGCGGCTGCAGATGGGAGCGGTAAGATGGCGCAGTACCGAGTGGTTTGTACAGAGCAGGTTTCGGCCCAAGCTCATCCTGTGCAAGGGAAAATAGTGGCCGTGGGAACGAACGCGACGGGAGGCGGGACTGCCACGGCTCGTTGGCGGGTGCCCGAGGTCGTCGCGGCGCTGGACGTCGGCGACTACTTCTACACCTACGGTGAGCAGAGCGGGAAGGTGGCGCGGGTCATCAAGTACTGGTGCTCAACGTGCGGCGGGGAGTGGCACATCAAGTCGGCGCCCGACGCGGTGTTGGACAAGAACTTGGACTCGCTTCGGGCTTGCGCCTGGAAGGCCGCGTGAAGGGGCGTAGACGGTATAGCCCGCGCCGGCGGACCGTCGGCCACTCAGGCGACGCTCTCTTCGCGCGTCGCAGGGACCAGGTCGAGATCATCGTTTCGAAGCTGGCCGCCCTCGAGGCGCACGACGCGGTGGTCGCGATCGGCGGGAGATGTCGCCCCCGACCTGTTCGACCATCTCGATACGTTCCGCAATGCCCTGGCCACCCTGCTACGCGCTCGACGCCGTTTTGGAGAGGGGCAACGCCGCGAAGCCGCTCGATCGCGAGCGTGGGGCAGTTCCTCCTGGAGCTCGGCGCGGGTGCCGTCTCGACGCGGCACGTGGTGCCCAACGCCGTGAGGCAGTTTTGCCGTCCGTGAGCTGCGCCTGGCGGGCGGGATCGCGATCCACCACGGTCGCGCGGCGCACGTCGCGGTCTTCCCGTCCATCGTTGATCACACAGGCTGACCTCCACCAAAGCTTGCAAACAAAACGCGCTTGTTGGATGAACTCGCCCGTGGGCGTCTTCCTGGCGCAGCTCGCGACGGTGTGCGAGCCGATACGAGCCGACCGACCCTAGTGGCTCATCGCCCCGTGCGCGCCGCAGACACCACCGTCGAGATGTCCGCATCGGACCTTTCGTACTTCCTCGCGTGCCGCCACCGGACGGCTCTGGACCTGGCGGTAGCCCGTGGCCTCCGAGCCGCCCCTGCGTGGGTCGATCCGGCTCTGTTGCTCCTTCAGCAGCGCGGCCTCGAGCATGAGCGCCGCTACGTGGAAACGCTCCGCAGCCAGGGGCGTGAGGTGATCGACCTTGCCGAGCACTTCGGGGACGACGCGGTTGCCCGCTGCGTAGACGCGATGCGGGCGGGCATCGCCATTGTTCTTCAGCCTGCCCTTCGAGACGGCCGTTGGTTCGGCAGGCCGGACGTCCTTCGCCGCGTCGAGACTCCGAGTGCGTTCGGCGCCTGGTCATACGAGGTCGTCGATACGAAGCTCGCCAAGGAGACGCGCGGCGGGACCGTCCTGCAGCTCGCGCTCTACTCTGACCTGCTTCAGCGCCTTCAGGGTGTGCTGCCGGAGCACTTCCACGTCGTCACGCCCGATCCCGCGCGTCCGGTCCAGAGCCTGCGCGTCCAGGACTACGCCGCCTACTTCCGCCTCGTGCGTTCGCGGCTCGAGGCTACTGTGCTCCGGGATCCGGAAGCGATCGCCGCGGCGAACTACCCGGAGCCGGTCGAGCACTGCGAGGTCTGCCGTTGGTGGAGCAACTGCGACAAGCGCCGCCGCGACGACGACCACCTCTCGCTGGTGGCAGGCATCTCACGCCTGCAGACGCGCGAACTCCAGAGCGCCGGGGTCGCGACGCTGGCGCAGCTCGGGCGGCTGCCGCTCCCGCTGCCGTTCACTCCACGGCGCGGCGCCGTAGAGACGTACGTCCGCGTCCGGGAGCAGGCGCGCCTACAGCTCTTGGGCCGCAGCCAAAGGTGCCCGGTTTACGAGCTGCTCCCGGGGACGCCGGACCACGGGTTCACTCGGCTACCAGCTCCGTCGCCGGGCGACCTATTCCTCGACCTCGAGGGAGATCCCTTTGCCCGCGACGGGGGCCGCGAGTACCTGTTCGGGCTGGTCGCGGCCGAGGGGTCGACGACCTATCACGCTCGCTGGGCGCACTCGGACGCGGAGGAGCGCGCGGCGTTCGAGACCGTCGTCGACCTCATCCTGCGCTCGTGGGCCGCCAATCCCGGGATGCACGTCTATCACTACGCACCGTACGAGCCGGCGGCCTTGAAGCGACTCATGGGGCGTCACGCAACCCGCGAAGCGGATGTCGATCGCATGCTGCGGGCCGGGCTGTTCGTAGACCTTCATGCCATCGTGAAGCACGCGCTGCGCGCGAGCGTCGAGAAGTACTCGATCAAGGACCTCGAACCCTTCTACGCCTTCACCCGAACCGTCGACCTCGGAGACGCCAAACCCAACCTGCGTCTCGTCGAGCGCGCCCTCGAGCTCGGCGCCGTGGACGCCATCACGCCTGAGGTGCGAGTCGCCGTCGAGGGCTATAACCGCGACGACTGCGTCTCCACCCTGCGCCTCCGGGACTGGCTGGAGGAGCTCCGCGCGGCGGTGGAGGAGGCCGGTACCCCGCTTCCGCGCCCGCAACCCGGCGACGGCGCGGCACCGCCCGCCATCGACGAGCGCGGCCGACGCGTGCAGGCGCTCATGCAAGCGCTCACCGCCGACGTCCCGGCCGACCGGGCAGGACGCAGCGAAGAGCAGCAGGCGCGGTGGCTGCTCGCGCACCTCCTCGAGTGGCATCGCCGCGAGGCAAAGGCCCCCTGGTGGGAGTTCTTCCGGTTGCGTGACCTCACGGAGCAGGAACTGCTCGACGAGCGCGCGGCCATCGCGGGCCTCCGCCTCGTCGCCCGTGTCGGTGGGACCGTGAGGAGCCCCGTCGATCGCTACGCCTACCCGCCGCAAGACACGGACGTCGGCGAGCGAGATCAACTTCATCTCCCGGACGGTACAGCCTTCGGCGAGGTCGAGGCGATCGACCGCATCGGGCGGAGGCTGGACGTGAAGAAGCGCGGTGCGCAGGCGGAGGCGCATCCCTCCGCCGTGTTTGCGCACTCGGTGGTCGACTCCGCCGTGCTGGCCGAATCACTCCTCCGCATCGCCGACGATGTTGCTCGGCATGGGATGGCTGGCGGCGCGCAGTTCAGGGCCGCGCGCGAGTTGTTGCTCCGGAGACCGCCGCGCTTGCAGGGTGGCGCGTTTCAAGGCCGCGAGGGGGAAACGGCAGTCGAGTTCGCAACGCGAATCGGCCCGGATCTCCACGAGACGATCCTCGCGATCCAAGGGCCTCCAGGTGCGGGCAAGACCTTCACCGGCGCCCAGATGATCTGCGAGCTCGTCCGCCGCGGGAAGCGGGTGGGCGTCAGCGCGGTGAGCCACAAGGTCATCCGCAAGCTCCTCGACGACGTATCGAGCGCCGCAAGGAAGAGCGGGCTTTCGGTGCGCTGCGCCCACAAGGTGACGACGAAGAGCGAACTGCCATCGGACATCGAGGAGACCACGGACAACGGGTACGTGCTGGATCGCCTCCGCGGCGAGGACGTCCAGGTGGCCGGAGGCACCGCATGGCTCTGGGCGCGTCCCGAGTTCCGGGGCGCCGTCGACGTGATCTTCGTCGATGAGGCGGGGCAGATGTCGCTGGCGAACGTCCTGGCAGTGTCGCACGCCGCGAAGAGCGTGGTCCTCCTCGGTGACCCGCAGCAGCTCGAGCAGCCCCAGCAGGGAAGCCATCCAGAGGGGACCGACGCGTCGGCGCTCGAGCACATCCTCGATGGAGGCAAGACCATTGCGGGTGAGCGCGGGATCTTCCTGCCCGAAAGCTGGCGGCTGGCGCCCGGCATCTGCACCTTCACGTCGGAGGTGTTCTACGAGGGGCGGCTCCGGTCCCGCGCCGGCCTGGAGAGACAGATACTCGTCGGGACCTCCCCATTCGAGGGGGCGGGTCTCTGGGTCGTCACCGTTGCGCACGAGGGGAACCAGAACTCCTCTCCGGAGGAGGTCAAAATGGCAGAGCGCATCACGTCTGCCCTCCTGCGCACCGACGCTCAGTGGGTCGACGGCGAGGGGGCCGTGCACCCGATGACCGCGGACGACATTCTTGTCGTCGCCCCGTACAACGCGCAGGTGGGATTGTTGGGGGAGCGGCTCCAGTCCCGAGGGGTCCGGGTCGGTACTGTGGACCGGTTCCAGGGGCAGCAAGCACCCGTCGTTATCTACTCGATGGCGACGTCGAGACCCGAGGACGCCCCACACGGGATGGAGTTCCTCTACAGCCTCAACCGACTGAACGTTGCGACCTCGCGGGCGCAATGCGCCTGCATCTTGGTCGCGAGCCCGCGTCTGTTCGAGCCGGACTGCAAGAGCCCGCGCCAGATGCAGCTCGCGAACGCGCTGTGTCGCTACGTGGAGCTTGCTCGAGTCGCGCAGGTGCCTTGATCGCCCGCCCGGGTCTCCGGCCAGTGACTCAGTAGCGGGCTCCCTTGACCTGAACCGCCCTCGGGGTAATGGTCTGAGGCGAGACACGACGCTGGGGGAGCCGCCCCGCTCGAGGCGGCTGAGAAAGCAGGGTGAGCCTGCTGACCCCTCGAACCTGACCCGGGTAATTCCGGCGGAGGGAAGCGCGGCATGACACAGCTCGAAGCGGCCCGGAAGGGCCTGATCACCGTGGAGATGCGGCGGGTGGCGCAGCGCGAGTGCGTGGCGCCGGA
>WNGJ01022477.1_pt1 | contig 10120 bp, 12 predicted proteins | sample 5400611 | NCBI WGS metagenome assembly WNGJ01 (sample SAMN13153375, study PRJNA577476) | soil metagenome | isolation source: 40 cm soil or saprolite under Garry oak tree replicate 1 | place: USA:California | collected 2016-06-15
ATATTGGCCATCAGCGCGCGGGTGAACGGACTGTTGGTGCCCTCCTGGCCGTCCAGCGCGGTCTGCCCGGGACCGGTCGCGAATGCGATCAGCGTGCCTTCGCCGGATTTCATTTCCGCAAGACCCGACTGCACCGACACGCTGCGGGTGGCGGAATTCGATTTGATCTTGGCGGCGAACGGGTTGTCGCGGCAGGCGTCGAGGAACACCAGCTTGACCTTGGCATCGCCCATGGTCTGGTCGAGCGTGAGGTCGATATTGATCGCGGCGCCAAGCTTGACGTCCATTTCCGACTTGATGTCGGCATCGACCGGCAGCAGGTAGTTGGTGCCGTTGATGGCGATGCCGTGGCCGGCATAGAAAAATACCGCGACATCAGCGCCTTGGGCCTTCTTGCCGAATTCGAGCAGCCGTTCGGTCATCTTGTCGCGCGTCAGATTGGTGCCTTCGACCACCTCGAAGCCCACATTGCGAAGCACCGCCGCCATCGACTTGGCATCGATCGGAGGATTGGGAAGCGGCGAGACATTCTTGTAGGTGCCGTTTCCGACGACAAAGGCGATGCGACGGTCCGCCTTGGCCGCGTGCGCGGTGAACAATATGCAAAGCAGGGAAGCAATGACGGTGAGATAGCGCATCTGAAATCCCCAAGTGGACTCAAAGTGTGGATTCAAGTGGAATCAAGCAATTTTGGGCAGCAACGCATCGCAACAGACTACACGAAAAATACCTGCGCCGTGCCATCAAAAATGAGGCTGCTGCCCAAATTTTGGCGACGGCCGTTGCTGATCGGTCACGGTCGAGGATTTAAGCGTGTCGATGACACAACCGGCCAACCCGATCACGTTCCAACGCGCGCCGGGACGGGATCGGCTGCCTTCAGATTCAAGAGGTTGCCGGTGAGGATGAGCGCCGCGCCCAGCACCGTGAAAGCATCCAGCCGCGACACCGTGTGGATTTGCAACGCCCAAATATGCCGGTGCGTGCTGCGCGCCTCACAATTTCGATGTGGGAGTGTTGGTCCTATCGGTGCTATGGGATCGACTAGCTTTTACTTGTCATTCCGGGGCGCGAGTGGAACGAGCGAACCCGGATCTCGAGATTTCCGGGTTCGATGCTTCGCATCGCCCCGGAATGACATCGATAGTAAACCTGGAGAAACAGCCCATGCTCATCTTGCAACCGGCCGAATGGCCGAAACCCCGCGGTTTTTCGCACGGCGTTGCGGTCGATGGTCCCGGCAAGTGGATCGTGCTTGCCGGCCAGACCGGCGGCGACGAGAAGGGCGACTATCAACCCGATATGGCAGGCCAGGTCGCGGTGGCGCTGCGCAGGATCATCAAGCTGCTCGCCGAAGCGGGAGCCGGCCCCGAGCATATCGTTCGCCTGACCTGGTACCTGACCAGCCGCAGCGAATATGAGGCGGCCGGCGCCGGCATTGGCGCGGCATGGCGCGAGACGTTGGGGAAAAATTTCCCGCCCTCGACATTGCTCTACATCTCGGGCCTGGTCGATGCGAGGGCGAAGGTCGAGATTGAGGTCACCGCGTTCGTACCGAAGGCATGACTCGCTTTCGAACAAGAAAACGCGTCAAGACAAAGCATAAGGAAATCTTCCGATGACACAGCGATCCACCTCAGCGGATTTTGTGACCGCCTTCGCCACCGGCTGGCCCGAGAACCAGCCCGATATCATGGTGCTGTCGTTGACCACGCATAAAGGCGTGCAGGATTTTGCGTTCAACAAGCAACAGGCGCTGCTGATCGCAAAAACCCTGAAGGAAACCGCCGCGCGGGATATCGGCGGTACCTAGCAACGTCGCTACTGGAGCAAACCGGACATAGCTGAACCGGCCCAACGACGCGATTGACCCAAAGCGACATCAGCTCATTCCGCGCCCATTGATCTAGGTCGTGAGGCGTGACTGTCGTCACGACGGCATCGAAGGCACCGAAGCGCGAATCGCCTTTGCGGGTATCGTATTTGCGGTCCTGTTGAGCGAGCGGGCCGCTCGGTTACCCACCGTAATTTAGGCATTCAACAGGCAACGGCTTCGTGCCCGGTTTCCTATGAGCATAGCCGGTGCAGAAGTTCTTGACGCAGTCCGGATTTTTGCCCGATCCGCACTGCTTGCATCGAGTAACACAATCCTCGTAGGTAACACTGGGTCGTAGTCGCTGCTGGAGCGTGGGCTCTTTGGCTGTCTGAGCCACCGCAGGGCTGATGGCTAACCCAACTAGGAGTAACCCGATTGCGTATCTCATGTGTCCTCCTATCGTGGATCCTTCTATCGTGCCAAGGAGCATGTTACGCGTCCACCGCTAAACGCTTGACTTAGATCAAGCGACGGGCCGCTAGGCGGCCGTAGACCAAACACGCGAACGGATCAGCCCATGGAGATTCAGGCAATCCTTCCCGGCAAAGGTCGAGACCTACGGCTCGATCTGCTTCGAGGATTGGCAAACTGGATGCTTTTCCTGAACCATATGCCGGAAAATGTCGTGAGCTGGATCACGACTAGGAATTACGGCTTCAGCGATGGCGCGGACCTGTTCGTTTATATTTCCGGCTATACCTCTGCGTTCGTCTACGCGAAATTGATGGTGAACCGCGGTTTCATCGTCGGTGCCACGCGGCTATTCAAACGAGTTTGGCAGCTTTATGTGGCCCACATCGTGCTGTTCGTCATCTGCATAGCCACAATCGGATTTGTTGCTCAGCGATTCAACAACACCATTATCATTCATCAGTTCAATATCACAGGCCTCATCGACAGTCCGCTTGAGACGCTGTGGCAGGGTCTATCGCTGAGGTTCAAACCTCTGAACCTCGACGTGCTACCGCTCTATATCGTGCTGATGGCCCTGTTCCCGCCCGTGTTGTGGATGATGTTGCGCAAGCCCGACCTATTAATGATTACGTCACTCATGCTCTACTTCGCGGCCCGACAATTCGGATGGAATTTGCCGGCTTATCCCGCCGGTGTTTGGTATTTTAACCCGTTCGCTTGGCAAGCGATGTTTGTGTTCGGCTCATGGTGTGCCCTCGGCGGGATCAGGGGACCCCGGTCTGTGATCATCGGATCGCCTGTGTTGCTTTACGTCGCCATCGCTTACTTGTTGTTTGCCCTCTCAATGACCTTGGCAGGTTGGTTCCCCGAGTTTGGAAATCTGTTTCCGAGGTGGCTATTCGATGCGTTCAACCCGAACGACAAGACTAATCTCGCGCCATATCGTTTCCTGCATTTTGTTGTTATCGTTTACCTCGTGACCCGGTTCATGCCGAAGGATTGGTCCGGCCTACAGTGGCGGATATTTTCTCCGGTTATCAAATGCGGTCAGCAATCCCTAGCGGTTTTCTGCGTTGGCATCTTCCTGTCTTTTATCGGTTATACGGAATCGCAATCATGACCGGCGTGGCCTATTATGTCTCTTGGTCGAAGAAGCAAGACAAGCTCCCGAGGGAGGTTACCGCCCCCCGGCCATCTGTGCGAACTGAGGAAGTCCCCAACCAGTTCACTCCGAAGCCCCTGTAATCGGATCGAACCGCCTACGAGGGGAATGCGGTTTTCTGCGCCCGGCGATGTCCGGTTGTGGCACATCGCGTCGATTTCGGGATGTCGGCATAGCGGTCGCCATTGGGAAAGAAGCGGACATTCAGCCAGCCGCGCTCAACAAGTTGGATTTATGAGCACACGCCCCAATTGTTTTGACGCGTTTTCTACGCAGATAAGTATACGCAATCTGCGCAAACTTGATTGCGAAGCGAACCGGTGTCCACCCCCGGATCAAGCCCGGGGCATGCTTCGCTCGAAAACGCTTTAATGGCGGGACAGTGAAATCGAGGCGCCCCTGAACTGGCTCTCGCCCCGGATGACGACGGACTGCCGGTTGCCGCGCGTCGTCAGGGAAATGTTGGCGTTAAAACCGGCCGCGCTTGCAAGCACTTGAAAATTGCCGTTGGCGCCGCGGCCCTGCAGGGTTCCGTTGACGCCCCGGCTGCTTTCGCTCCAGGTCCCGGAGAGCGCGCCGCCCTCGGCGATCACACTGCTTCTGAGATCGAATTTGTAGCTGTCGCTGGCGCAGAGCAGGTTCTGGTTGAGGCCGTTGCCGCCGGCGCCCACGGCGTAGGTGGCGCGGCACCTGATACGTTCCGTCGACCCGTCTTCCAGTGTGACGGTGCCTCCGCCCGACCAGTTGCCCGCCATGCCCGCGAATGGCCCTGATTGGGCGTAGCTTGCGGAGCCCGACAGCAGGGCCACAGACAACGCGACGGCTGCGAATATCAGCCGTCGAACGACTAGGAGGGTCTCGGTTGTTCGGCCTGACTTATTGCCGCGACGCTTCCCATCGACCGCTGCACGGTACGCCCGCAGATGCCCCATTCCATTTCCCCGATCCAGCGTTGCCGCTGAGTTGGCCGTTCGCATAGGCACCGCCGATCGAAACCTTCACCAGGCCCTCCCGTCCGATGCTGCCGCTGACGTCGGCGCCGGCGGCCGAAATCTTGCCGTCCGTAACCGTAAGTGTTGAACGGGTCGAGGGTTCGCAAGATCCTGTCTTGGTCACAATCGTGACATTCCAGAGCCCGTCATAGGGCGTCTGGGCCGCTGCTGGAGCAATCATGAGAGCGGTTGCGGTAGACGCGAAAACCAAAGCAGAAAATACCGTATCAATGCGGTTGCGGCGCATGAATCAAATCCCCGATGTGGTGTGATGACGCAGCTTATCCAAGCATAATGTGTCTAAAATTTGCTGCGCCGCGTCAACCAAAAAAGTTCCAGCGATATCAAATATTTGAAGTTGATTTCGGTTCTCGAATCGGAACGAAATCGGTGCCGGAACCGGTAGCTTCGGGCTCCAGGGTGCCATGTCGCTACGATATCGGTATCTAATTACCCTGGAAGACTCGGTGCCTTGGTCGCGAACTGCTCGTCCTGCGGTCTGGCCGGCAGTGCGCTGTGGGTCTTGGCGTAGTCGATGACTTCGCCCAGCAGCTTCTGGCCGAGCGGCGCCAGCGCGCGCTCCCACAATTCCCGCGCGGTTTCGCCTTTTTTGACGAAGCACCATTCCTGGGCGGCGATGGCGCCGGCATCCATGCGATCGGCGAGATGGTACACGGTGCCGCCGGTGATCGGAGCGCCTTGCCGGATGGTCCACTCGACCGCGGCGAGGCCCCGGTGCCGTGCAGCAGCGAGGGGTGATAGCCGATGCCGCCAAGCCTGGCTGCGGCAAGGGCCTCTCTGGCGACGCGGGCGTGGCTGTGCGCGGCCACGATAAGATCGGTACCATCGGCGATTTCCGAGGCGACCACCAGCCTGGGATCGGCCTGCACGGTGACCTTGATGCCGGCAGCACGGGCGGCCGCGGCAAGCCGGTCTTCGCCGTCGGCGACGACGACCCGGATGATCTCGACGCCGTGTTGGCGCAGCATGTTGAGAGTCGTCACGCCGAAATGGCGCGAGCCGACCAGGGTAATCCGCATATTGGTCTGTCCGTCACGAGCGAGGCATCTCAGCCGTCGATAGCACGTCGGAAGCAAGTGTCACCCCGCCCGCCCCGGGAAGGGCGGGTTATCAACAAGGCGCGGCGGCCTGGCATCAAGGACTCTCCTTGCGAAAACAACGCCTGCGGATCATCAAGATTTCCGCCCGGCGGGTAACACTCCAATCCGCGATCGAACGCATCGCGGCTGCGCGCGGAAGACCCACGCGATCTCTCAATCTTCCGTTAGCGTGGATTGCGCACCGGTCAGGGTATGCGAGCCGGCTCCAAACGACACAAAGCCGTCAAGCGGAGTATAATCGCCTGACGGCTTCGCCGGGGTGGGTCCGGACCGAAATGTCCGGTGCGGCTATGTAGCGCGCCTCGTCCTTTCTTGAAGTGAAGCAGATCACATTTGAACATCGCAAGTTGATTTAAGAAGGCGCGAGCCCCGATTTCGGGAGGCGTCGATGGCATCATTCAACAACCAGTCCCAAAACAACCGCAGTATCCGCTGGTCAGCAATCGCTGCAGCGCTGGCCGTCCAGATTGTTGTCTTGCTTGTCCTCGCCGTTGTCGTCGCTGGCTACCTGGAATGGTCATCGGACGCCAACCAGGCCGAATTCACCAGAGCGACGACGCCAGCGGTGTCCGATCAAACGCATCTTCCGCAATCTTCGACGCAGTCCCATCCGGTGAAGGCGCGAGCGGGTTGCCAACCGAAGACCTGATGCACGGGTCCGCAGGCGGCGGCCCCTCGCTAACTGAACGCCACGCCGATACGCCTTTCCTTGCGCCAGACGATATAGCAATGATGGCGTACCTCGCAGGTCGAGATCGTCAGCGTGATCTCGTGGGGAATGCCTGCAGGGGTCGCCACTTCGAGGCCGGCTCCGATCGGCGAGAGGTTGCGGATGGTGCAATCGACTCCCGTGCCGTCGAACTCGATCGTTCCGGCCTTGAATACCCGTTGCCGCGGTTGTGCACGTCGCTCATACATTGCTTCGCTATGCGCTAAAAGTTTAAGAACCGCGTAAATGATTGCACCGAAACCACGGATCTTGCGAAAACGGTTTGGTAACCGATGGCAAGGCGCATCATTTCCAGGGCAGCGGTGGTCTCAGGCGCTTCAGATCAAGCAGCAAGAGATCGTGGCAAGTGTGGTTGCCGTGTCAGACCTCAAACAGATCCCGCCGATCCGAACAGGAAAGTTGGCGGAGGTCCCCGAGCGTTCCGCGCGGCGCGCCGCAATGCCGGCACTTGATCTCTGTCGAAAGCGGCGCACCTTCCGGGAAGTCAAAGACGATGCCAAGCGCATCGCAATTGACGCAGACGATACTAAATCCGGGATGTTGGTTTGGCGGTCGCGCAAGCTGCGCGGCTTTCGGATTTGACATCGCTTGCTCAAAACCAAAACAAAAGCGCCGGGACGGGTTTGATCGCCCGGCGGCATTGCGAGGGTGGACCCGAACGTCAGGGCGATGTCCGGTTCGATCACGCTAGCGTGTCCACGCGCCCTCGCAACGAAACTCCCTCGTTAAGCTGAATGCCGGTGCTACGGGTTAATGCGGGAGGCGTCGGTAAAAAAGCCCGTCCGAGGGTATATGTTTAAAGTACGGTTAAGCAGTTCGTCGTTTTCTAGACGGGCCGCACCGCCGCGCGGCTGAGTAGCCGAGCGCCGCCGCTTCACCTACCCCAGTGTGCGCGCGCTCGGCTATTTCTGATCTTTATCGGCGCGCCTCATCGGCCTGGCCCAACGAAGCATCCGGCGCGCAATACTCCCGGCGGCGGCCGGCGCTTAATGAACAATTTACCATGACTTGGCGCGTTCGTTCCCAACCGAAGTGCAGGTGAGTCCCGGCCAGCTCAATTCTTCGGGGGATCGGATGTTTGGCGACCTGTACGCCGTTTTCAATGACGGAGTTCGAACGGTTTCTGCCGGCGCGACATGAGAAACCGGCGTCGCCGGAGGCACGCAAGCAACTGTTCCAGGAATATTTGCAAATGGAGCAGGGCGCGCAAGCACCATTGACGGGTTCTCAATGAAACATGCTGTGAGAGATATCGCGCCGCATGCTGTCCAGCCCATCCAGTAGTCTGCCGTTGTTGTATTCCTTGTCCCAGAAGTAGAGGACCGACAGTACGATCAGCGAGGCTACGAATAGTCGCATCTCATGTCCTCCTGGCCTTCGATCCAAATCCGGCAGCTAAGGGAGTGACTGCGCTGGACTCCCGTTGGCGGGAGACGGCGCCGCAATTCGACATTGTCCTGGCCGATTGGATGGCACGGTTCACAGCACTCAAACGGCGCCAGCCGCCGGTTTGCGAGGTCTCTCCAGGCACCCGGTAATTTCTTTGGCCCGTGGATGGTGCGGGCGAATATCCTTGGCTTGGTCATCCGCGGTTTGCCTTCAAGGTAGACGAGGCAATGTCTTGCGAAAGATAACCCTGATTCTGCGCAAAACGCCGGTATGTCCCTACGGTGTCCGGCCGGCGTTGAGCCTCGCGCGTCCATGCGACTATCAAGTCCGCTCGGTGTCGGCCGGCAATGCCGCTAGCTATCCACACCACCCATACGGGCTTCCGGGCAATCCGGAGAAGCACTACCATCCATGTCATTTCGGGGTTCATGCGGGGAACCCCGGACAAGAAAAAAGCCGGAGGGAAGAGATGCGGCGGCAGAAAAAGTTCTATGCCTGGGGATACGCCGATGAGGATCTGACGCAGGAAGAGATCAAGCCTTGGGAAACGGGCGTCGCCCAACGCTATGGGCTCTCGGGTTTCGACGTCACGCCTCCGCCCAAGGCTGACGAGATCGCGTTGCGTGCACCCCGGGTCGTCGTGCCGGCGGCGCTGCAGTCAATCGTTCGCGCTGATCATCTCACCCGGCTGGAGCACAGCTACGGGAAGGCCTGGTTCGATGCCTGCCGCATGTTCATGCGCTCGGTGCCTAATCCGCCCGATGCGGTGGCGTTCCCTGAAAGCGAGCAGGACATCATCCGCGTGCTCGAGTGGTGCGACCAGATCGGCGCCAAGGCTATACCCTACGGCGGCGGCTCATCAGTGGTGAAGGGCATCGAACCACAGGCCAGCTTTGAGAAGGTCGTGACGATTTCGACGCGCCACATGGACAAGGTGCTGGAAGTCGACCCGGTGAGCCAAGCCGCGCGTATCCAAGGCGGCGTTTACGGACCGCACATAGAGGATCAACTGCGGGACACGCCCTTCACCATGCGCCACTACATGCAGGCCTACCGCTGCTCCACACTAGGCGGCTGGATCGCCACGCGCTCGGGTGGCCACTACGCGACGCTCTACACCCACATCGATGATTTCGTCGAGAGTACGCGGGTTGTGACGCCGGTCGGCACGCTCGAGACGCGCCGCTTGCCAGGCTCCGGCGCGGGTCCGAGCCCGGACCGCATGTTCATTGGTTCCGAGGGCATCCTCGGCATCATTACCGAGGCCTGGATGCGGCTACGCAAGAAGCCAACCTTTCGCGCCGCAACCAGCGTGCGTTTCAAAACCTTCTATGCCGGCGCCGACGCGGTGCGCGGCATCACCCAGGCCGGCCTCTATCCCGCCAACTGCCGGCTGCTCGAGGCGCGCGAGGCGCTGCCCGACATTCCCTGGGAGAACGAAGAGGCGGTGCTGATGCTTACCTTCGAGTCGGCCGACCATCCGCTCGATGCCTGGATGGCTCGCGCGCTGGAAATCTGCCGAGACTGCGGCGGCGTGGCGGATGCGGCCGCCCTTGACGACGAGAACTCGCACCGCTCTGGCGCCGCCGGCGCCTGGCGCAACAGGTTTATCCGCGCTCCCCATTACAGCGAGCACGCCGTGGCGCGCGGGATTCTCTCATCGACTTTCGAGACGTCGATGACATGGGAGCGATTCCGCGACTTCCATGCCAAAATCACAGAGATCGCCCACGACACCATCAAGCAGGTCACAGGCCGCGAGGGCACTGTCACCTGCCGCTTCACGCACGTCTATCCGGACGGGCCGTGCCTCTACTTCACCTTCGGAGGCATCCTCGACAAGCGGATCATGCTCGACCAGTTCATGGCGGTGCTGGCGACCTGCACGGCAGCCACCGTGGAGCATGGCGGCACGACCACCCACCATCATGCCGTCGGCCGCTTCCACCGGCCGTTCTACGACAAGCAGCGGCCCGAGCTGTTTGCCCGTGCGCTTCGCGGCGCCAAGCGCGAACTCGATCCCAAGGGCATGTTAAACCCCGGGGTCCTGATCGATCCCTGATCCAACGGCTGCAAGCGGAGGTCCACGCGTCCCCCAGAAGCAGACATTTTTCGGATCGATCGACATGAGGAAGACGTTGCGATTGGCCGGCGCTAGATTGCCGCCCCGGTCGTCGCATCGAACACGTGAAGCCTGGAAGGGCGCATGGCAAGGCGCAGCTTGTCGCGCACCTTCACCTGTACGCTCGGCTCGACGCTCGCCACCATGACACCTTCGCCGACCTTCATGTCCAGCAGGATTTCCGAGCCGAGTTGCTCGACCACCTCGATCACAGCATCGAAGCACGGGCGGTCGAGATCGGCGGTACCCGCCACGGTGAGGTCCTCCGGGCGTACGCCGAGCGTGACCTCGCGGCCGACATGGCCGCGCAGGCG
>WNGJ01022310.1_pt1 | contig 10119 bp, 9 predicted proteins | sample 5400611 | NCBI WGS metagenome assembly WNGJ01 (sample SAMN13153375, study PRJNA577476) | soil metagenome | isolation source: 40 cm soil or saprolite under Garry oak tree replicate 1 | place: USA:California | collected 2016-06-15
GTGAAGTTTACATGAAGGCCGAGACTCAGAGCGGGATGCTCCCTTGACGTTCGGACTGCGGATGGCGCGCTTGGCATGTTGACCATGAGGCTCGCACTGGTCACAATCCCGCGCTCGTGCGCCTCGATGATGCCCCGGTTGATCCCATCGTCAGCGCCAAGGTCATCGGCATTGACGATCAAATAGCGGTCGTAGAAAGTGACGCTAGGCGAACCAGTCGCAGCACCCGCCGCGGACGTTTGAGGTGCGAGGAGTGCCATGGACGCGGCACCGGACAGCGTGGTCAGAAAGCGTCGGCGCGAGAGCCTCATTTCGCCGGCCCTTCCAGGCGCATCGCAGCCGCCCAGGGTTGGTGAGTGTCCTGCGACGCAAGTGTTGCGGCATGGTCCATCCACTGGCTCCGCGTGGATTACGGAGGCAATCGAGGTGCCATGCCGTAGTGCGCGCGCAAGTCGTGAAGTTCAAACGCGCCGAGAGGGTGGCCGAGGCCTCTTGGTGATCAATCGAGGACACTGTCAGGCACTACGTGTTCAGCCTGCCGACATCATGAGAGGCGTTGCGACCCGTCAATGGCAAGGCAAGTCCTCTGTCGCTGCCCGCCTCAGAGCCGGCGTCGCGCGACTTGTCCAGCCCGGGCTGGCGCAACTCGCAGCTGCTGACGCCGCTTCAGGAAGCCGACTGTCCCCAACGCTCTCGGTACACGAGCTGATCCAGCGGAACGCGGCTCGCCCACCTCCGGCGTTGGAGTTCCGGTTCGTCAAAGAACTCCTGGGCATACCCGAGGCATAGATAGGCGACCACCACCACGTGCGAAGGAATAAACAGAACTTTCCGCAACTCGTCGATGCTGAGAATGCTCACCCATCCGACCCCAATCCCCTCCACCCGCGCGGCGAGCCACAGGTTCTCGATCGCGCAGCAGGTGCTGTAGAGATCAGTGTCCACGATGGTGTTGCGCCCGAGCACATGCGGCCCCGCGCGAGTCCGATCGGCGGTGACGCACAGATTGACCGGCGCCTCCTCAATTCCCTCGAGCTTCAGAGATCGATAGAGCATCCCACGCGGCCCGGAGTAGTGCGCCGCCGCCTTCTCATTCTCCCGCAGGAAGATCTCCTTGATCCGTGCCTTCGTGCCGGTGTCCTGGATCACGATGAAGTTCCATGGCTGCATCAGTCCGACAGACGGGGCGTGATGGGCGGCGCTGAGAATCCGGTAGAGCGTCTCGGACGGAATGGGATCTGGTCGGAAGGCCCGTACATCACGGCGGCGCTCAATCACGCGATAGAGCACCTCACGATCCCCTGCAGAAAACTCGTCCTCCACGAGCGGCCCTCCCTGGTACAGCCAACTCCTGCCCCGAGTCGCGCGATGCGCTCCAGAGAGTTTGCCGAAAGAGTCTCGATGTCAAGTAGCGCGCGGCCCCTCCCCTTCGGGTGAAGGCTGGGTGACTGGTAGCACCCGGTAGGGCGGACCGTACCTGCGAAGCCTTGCCCGGTCCATTGGGGTTCCGGTACGGCGCTCGGTCAGCAAGAACGCGTAGGACCCGAGGTGGCCCTTCGCGTTCTTGCCCGAAAAGGGCGCGGGGGGGGCCCGCACCCCTCCGAGGCCCTCTCAAGCGTGAGGGCACCATGAACGGACATCCGAGCAATAGGGACGAGGACCTAGTCTTCGTAGCGCTTTGCGATCGCTTTCTATCAACCACGAACGTTCATCGGACGATGACGCGCCAGGAACTTCAGCAGGCGACCGGGCTAGACGCGGAGGTTCTCGAGGAAGCGCTTAAGGGCCTACGCGGACCCGATGCCCACGACGATTCATGTATCGCCTTCGAAGGCGACAGGGTGATGCTTGGCCCTGTGTGGCGTGCAAAGTGCCGAGCGCTCCCGCGCGATCCAGCACCACGCTAGACTAGATCAGCGGTAGTTGCGTCCCAGGCTGGACGTAAGTCGGCGGCGGCTCCTCAATTGTGATGGTGTGCTGGGTTTCTGGGACGCTGAGTCTCGGATGCAGCTTCGCCGCGCTCTCCGCAGCCCAGCGGGAAATGCACTCTCGGCCCCAGCCGGCCGGAACAGATGACGAGCCAGCGACACTCGTGTTCTGGCACGATCTTCAGTCTGGCGCTCGGTGCCGACTCAGTACTGTCGATGACCGGATGGTTGATGCTGCGTGCGAAGAGGAATGCCAATCCATCGGCATCGACTCGCCATACCAACGCCCCAACACGAAGCGGCTCTCCTTCCGGCGGGACAAACTGTAACCGAACCGTGGTGCCGCTGCGAAGCCATATCCTCGGAGCGACCTTCGCACCTTGCGCGCTAATGTCTAGTCAACCGATTGGACCCGCAGCCTCTCGACTGGCAGCGGTTTTACGATTTCGTCCTTTATGCGTTCGACCACGAGCCGCCTTCAGCAGAAGTGGGCCACGCCTTGGTGCAGAACGGCCTTGACTGGGACGCGGCTGAGCCGTTCATGCTGTTCTACAGGCACGCGGTCGAACTCCTGCAGCGGCAGGCTCCGCTGGTGCGGAAGGCACCGCCCGCGAGACAACGGAAGCCGGGGCGCCCACCAAGCGGAGAGTCGATGGGCGCGCCGAAAAGACGGAAACGGACTAGAAGGATGCGATAGCTGACCCGTATACCCGTCTAGAAGAGCCGGCTGGGCGCCCGTGGTCATGCTCGACCTACCTCCCCGCCCGGCCTTCGCCCGAAGGGGAGGGGCCGCCCGGCTGCCCGTTCGGGCTCTCAACCGGGCCCTTTTAGCGTCGCGCGTTCATTCCGCTCGCTCTTGACGACTTTGGGATGATAGATCACGCTGCTTCTTGACGCGGGTCCGAAGCCTCCGCTTCGCATTGCGGTCGTCACCCTCGTCTATCGCAATGCAGTCGGGGCATAGAAACGCGACGATGATCGGACTGTCCAGCATGTACAGATCGTGTTCGCGTATGGGCAGTTTGTTGGAAGGTGGATCCGGGCAGCCTTCACAGCGATTCGGGCGTGTGGGCATGTCGCGCCCTCCTTGCAGCTTTTCACTCTTCGCCTTCTTCTTCGCCTTCGGGGATTTGAGGCCTTCGGGCTCTTGCTACGGTCTCCTCGGCGTCAGGAACAACACCGATTCCTCTCGCCAGAGCATGTAACACGCCTCGTGCGCGATCAGGACGATCCCCACGCCATCGAGTTGGCGCTCGACCCCGGTAGGTTCTATCGCCCGGCGGCACACGATGCAGGGCCGGCCAGTTCCTGGGTGGGACTTCGACACCCCATTGACGGCGGGCAGGCGAGCCTCTGATAGCCGGGCGCGTATCTGCCGCCGCAGTTCGTCATCGGGGATGTCTGAACCACCCGAGATACTCCAGACAGACGCGTGGGGATAAGAGGGGCGGTCTTTGGCGAGGATCATGGACAAGCCTCCTCACGGTGCAGGGCGACACTACCGGTGTCGTCGAATCTGTCTGCGAATGGGGGCGAGCCAGATTCAGCGGGCTATGGCGCCAGGATGCGCCAACCGGAGAGCCCGCAGGAGGCAACTGGAGTGTACACCCGGACGCCGGGGATCAGCGGGTTAGGTGCTAGTTCTCAAACGCCAGCAGCGCCGACTTCAGCAAGTCTTCGTCCGCATCGCTAAGCGTCACCCAGCGCTTGAACTCAGCCCCGCAGCCACACACGACGAGCAGCCGATAGCCGTTGACCGTGGGTGGCCCGGCGCTGACGTGGCGCGGGCCGTGCAAGGACGGTGCGCCAGGACGAAGCCGCGCAAGTCAGCATAGACACCGGGCATCACGTGGCCTCCCCTAGAACCGCCACGGAATCGGGCGGCCTTGCTCGTCAGGAGTTGGGCGGGACCAATGGCTCAGCTACCGCGACAGAAATTTGAGTCCGGGGCTACCGCAGCCACAGAGACCTGCCGCGAACGGGGGCCGCCGTTCAGCCAAGGCAACGAAGGCCGCCTCAGTGGCGATCAGGTCTATGCTCAGCACACGCGCCAGGCAACGGGCGCAGCCGCACGATGCTCTCGGCCAGGTCATCGGCCATGATGGGCAGCCTACCACTCGCCGCGGTGGGTGACCTAGCCGTCAGTCGCACCGATCCGCTCGATAGCTCGAGCACCTCCGGTGCTGGTATCCCGGAGCGCGCGAGACCGTCAAGCTCACCGCCGGCCTATCGAGCGCCGCGTCTTGACGACCCCCGCCCGAACGCCCAGACTCGCAGCGAGCGGAGGTGAGCACCATGGACTACGACGTGACGGTGCTTATTACGCCGAACACCGACGGCAGTTTCTTCGTCACCGGCACCACGACGGGTAGACGGGGCGGTGGGCTCAACAAGCACGACTGCCCCGACGCGAAGGCGCTGCGTGGGTTCTGGAGTGGCGATCTCGGCATCCACAAGCGAGAGGCTGATGCGGCCATGGCGTTGGTGAGCAAGGTTGGGAGCGGGACGTATCCCATTGCGCACGTGATGCTGACCGCCGAGCGGATCAAGGCCGTAGCCGCTGGGACCGTTTCCCCTCTCACGCGCCCTAGGACCTGACGCGAACGCCCTATCGCCCCGTCTTCTCCTGCGAGCCTTGTGGGCGACTCTCCCGGGCCACGCTCCGCCGCCGCTCAGGTCCGCGAGCGGACATGGCGCGGATCGAGGGCATCGCGGAGCCCGTCGCCGAGGAAGTTGAAGCTCGTCACCGCCAGCGTGATCATCAGCCCGGGGAAGATCGCCACCCACGGAGCGGTCGTGAAATAGCTCTGGGCATTGTTTAGCATGTTGCCCCAGCTCGCCAGAGGCGGCTGGATGCCATAGCCGAGGAAGCTGATATAGGACTCGAGCAGTATGGCGCGGGCCACCGAGAGTGTCGCGGCGACGGCGATGACCCCCACCGTGTTGGGCAGAAGGTGCCGCGCCATGATCCGCGCCCCGGAGGCCCCGAGTCCCCGCGCGCCCGTCACGAACTCCTGCTCGCGGAGCGTGAGGATCTGGCCCCGCACCATGCGCGTCACGTCCATCCACGACGTGACCGCGATGATGACCGCCATCGAAGCCAGCGAGGGCCGGACGAATGCGGCCAGCGCCAGCAGCATGAAGATCGGGGGGAACGAGAGCATGGCGTCGGTGAGCCGGAGCAGCACCGTGTCCACCACCCCACGGACGTAACCGGCCAGAGTCCCCAGGATGGCGCCCACGATCACGGTCACGGCCATGGCGGAAAGTCCCACCGTCAGCGAGATGCGCCCCGCGTGAAGCAGGCGCGAGAGCACGTCGCGCCCGAGCTCGTCGGCGCCCAGAAGATGACCCTTGGCGAGGGGCCGCGCGAACTTGTGGGACATCTCGATCTGGAGCGGATCGCGCATGGCGATCGGGCCGGCGAAGATCGAGGCGAGTCCGAGGAGGGCGATCACCGCCGCGCTGATCACGGCGGGCCGGTGGCGCACGAAGCGCGCCCAGAAGATGCCGGCGAGAGCCGTCGGCGCGGCGGCCTCCGCAGGAGCCGCAGCGACGACGACGGCCGCACTCACGAGTGGCGCACCCGCGGGTCGATGGCCGCGTAGACGAGATCCGCCACCAGATTTCCCAGGATGACCAGCGCCGCCGTGAACACCAGGATTCCCATGAGCACCGGGTAATCGCGGTAGCCGATGGAGTCCACGAAGAGCCGGCCCATGCCCGGCCAGGTGAAGATGGTCTCCGTCACCAGCGCGCCGCTGAACACCAGCGGGAGCTGGAGGCCGGCCAGCGTCACCAGCGGGATGAGCGCATTCCTGAGCGCGTGCTTGAGGATGACCCAGCCCTGCGACACGCCCTTGGCTCGCGCGGTACGGATGTAGTCCTCGCCGATCACCTCCAGCATGGAGGCCCGCGCATAGCGACTCCAGGTTGCCACCATGACCACGCCGAGCGTACCCGCCGGCAGGACCAGGTGTTTCAGGCGGTCTGCGAGGGCGAACGGCGCGCCTACCGTCCCGATATTGCCGGGCGGGAGGATGTGGAGCAGCTCCGAGAAGACGAAGATGGCCATGAGGCCCAGCCAGAAGGTGGGGATGGACAGGGCCACCATGGCCCCGAGGGTGGTCAGATGGTCGAAGAGCGAGTACTGGCGGACGGCGCTCACGATCCCACTGGCCAGGCCCAGAAGCACGGCCACCGAGAACGCGCTCAGCATGAGGACAACCGTTGCCGGGACCCGGTCGACGATCACCTCGAGGACCACCCGCCCGTCACGGTAGGAGCGGCCCCAGTTGCCGCCGAGGAAGCCCTTGGCCCAAGAGAGGTACTGGACGTGGATCGGCCGGTCGAGCCCGAACTCATGGGTGATCCGGTCGAGATCCTCGGCGCTCATGGTGGGGCTGAGCGCGTAAATGGCCGCCGGCCCGCCCGGCGCCAGATGGAGGAGGGTGAACCCGGCGAGCGAGACCAGGCAAAGCACCACGACCGCCTGGATCACCCGCCGCGCGAAGTACTGTCTCATCGCCGTGTCGAAGCCGGCGCCGCCAACGCCCTGCACCAGGCTGCGAGACTTTCGATCAGGCCTTCCACCCCCACTCGTGCATGTTCCAGCTATTCGTCAGCGTGTTGCTGTTGGGGATGTAGTTGACGATTCCCTGTTTCACGCCTTCGATGCGCACGTAGCTGAAGATGGGCAGGTACGCGAGGTCGGTGCGGATCACCTCCTGGAGCTTGAGATAGATGGCGCGGCGCTTGGCGCGGTCAATCTCCCGCACGCCGTCCTCGAGGAGCTTGTCGACCGTGGGGTTCTCGTACTGGCTTACGTTCCGGCCCGAGCCCGTCTTGGCCGCGATGTACTTGCTGTGGATGCGGTTCAGGCAGTCGGGATCGTCGGGCATGTTGGTGATCTGCATGTCCACGCCGATGGCCCGCCAGTTCTGCTGGACGAGCGCCTGCGTCTGCTCGCGGAGCTTGTTGCCCGCGGTTGTGGCGTTGGTGAAGGACAGGCGCACGCCGCCCTTGGCCCGCACGCCGTCACCGCCCACCTTCCATCCAGCTTCCTCGAGGATCTGCTTGGCTTTGTCGGGGTTGTACTCGTGCTTGGGCAGCTCGGCGTTGTAGGCCCAGGACGTGGGCGGCAGGTATCCTTCCACTGGCTTGGGCAGCCCGTAGTAGACCTGGTCGATGATGGCCTTCTTGTCCATGGCGTAGTAGAGCGCCTGCCGCACCGCCCGTCCCGTGAACTTCGGGTTGCCGTGATTAAAATAGATGTATTCCACCGAGGGCGAGTAATGCAGGTGGATGGTCACGCCGGGAAGGCTCTTGGCCTCGCTATAAAATTCCGCCGAGATGCCCTGCATGCCGGTCACGTCCACGGCACCACCTTTGAACTGTGTGTACAGGACCGTGAGGTCCGGGATGTACTTGAAGATCACTCGCTCGAGGGCGGGCGCTCCCATGTGGTATGCGGGATTGGCCAGGAGGAGGAGGTGGTCGCCGGCGACGCGGCTGCCGAGCCTGAACGGCCCCGTGCCCACCGGGCTCTTGGTGTTGAACTCGGCGGTGTTGGGATCGGCCACGCCCTCCAGGATGTGGGCGGGCACGATGTAGGTGTCGCCCCACGCCGTCATGAAGGGGGCGAAGGGCGCCTTGAGTCGGATCCGCACCGTGGACTCGTCAGGCGTCTCGACGCTCGCCACCTGATCGTGCCCCACCTTGCTGTAGGCCCCGAACTTGGGATTCGTGATCAACTCGTGCGTGAATTTCACGTCCTTCGAGGTGAACGGCTTGCCGTCGTGCCACTTGACGCCCTTCCGCAGCTTCACCAGGTACTCGAGGCCGTTTTTTTGGATGCCGCCGTTCTTCACCGTCGGCATCTCCACGGCCAGATTGGGGAGGAACTGGGCCTTCTCGTCCACCCGCCACAGACTGTCGAAGAGGCCGAAGTGGACACCGCGATCCACCTCGATGTGTGGCCGAATGGGATTGAAGACAGTGGGCTCCTGGGACAGCGCCACCACGATCTGGCCGCCCTTCTTCGGGGTCTCCGCGGCGAGCACGGCGCCGGACCGGACGATGGGTGCCAGCATCGCCCCCGCGCCCGTCGTCGCGAGCAGTCCGAGGATCTCGCGGCGCGAGAGCGACAGGAAGCCGGATCGGGGGTCTTCGGGCCGAGCGGCGAAGTCGATCATGGCGCCTCCTTCGTCCCGGGTACACAGCACAGTGAGGGCTTTGACCTCGGCTTTCAAGCGCCGAGCGGGTCGGGCGGCACCGATACTGCTCCGTCGCCAGCGCGGCGTCAAGCGCGTAGCGTGGTAGTAGGTCGTCCTGACCGTGGGAGGCAACGCCGGCAAGGCGCGCAGGGTGCTGGGGCGCTGACCCAAGGCGGCCAGGCTACACTGCCCGCGACGCAAGTCCGGGGGACGGTTTGCATACATGCGGGGACGGGGCGGGACTGTCAGGGGGTCGCACTTACCCAGTGCAGCACACCGGTATACTACGATTTGCCACCCGGCTCGCTCGCGGAGTCCGACAGAGTGATCGCGCTGGCGGTTCGTCGAGCCAGCCATGCGGTCACCTGCGTATATCCCCACGCAGTCCCCGCGATTCCCGCCCCGGCGCCCAAGGACAGCGGCGTCTCGCCCGGGTACGTGACGAACGCGAACAGGGCGCCGCCGACTGTAACCAGGACAAGTCCACAGAAACTAAGGACGAGCCGTACCTTGGGCTGCAGGGGAAGCAGAGCCGCGGCTACGGTGACGCCCCCGATCAGAAGCAGGAGTTCGATCAGGACTTCGATCACGATCGCAAGAGCAACGCCCGCATCATGAGCCCTTTCGTGTTCCGGTCTGTGCCCCAGTCTCGTCCAGCATGGCCCATGGTCGATTTTTTGAGCAAGGCGGCGCCCCCTCGGGTGATTCAGCGCTGTGAACGTCCCAAGGCGGTCGACCGTGTAAGCCAGCCAAGATACGGCCGGCAATACGACGGAAGGATCTCCGTTCACCTCCCGCGGCAAATGCGATCACAGAGCGGCAAGACCAAGCTGACGAATCACCGAGCAGCCATCATCTTGCACGCCATCAGTTGTGGGTGCTATCGAGAGACGGCGGCCGAACTGGCCAGCATCAAGGCGGAGACCCTCTCGCACTGGATGGGCTGGAGTGGTGAACCGTACGAGACCTTTCAGCGCCTGGTGCGGAAAGCCGAAGCTGGCCTAGAATCGCGGATGGTCACGATCCTCACCGGGCAGGCGGAAGTCCGACCCGAGCTGGCGCTGGCCATTCTCGAGCGAAAGTTCCCGCAGCGCTGGGCAAAGGTCACCGTGGTGGCGGCACCGCCTCACCATCTGAACCTCAACGTCGCCGACATCCTCCAGAAAGTTCAAGAACGGATCGCTCAAGGTCAGCTCCCGCCTCCCACAATCATTAACGGCTCCGTGAACCCAAACAGACCACACGATCCACGGCCGCCGAGACTTGCCGTCGTATCCGACCTGCCGAAGGATAACGAGACCTGGCCGACATAGCAGGATGGGCTCCAGGCGCTGAGAGGCCGCCTGCTGAAGCCGCTGAGCCCAGGTTGAAGATTCGGCTTGGACCCCCTTAAGAGACCCATCCTTCAATCCGCCTTCAACGTGGGCTCTTCTGGTCAGCCGTCGGGGCTCTCGTGTCACAAACCCATGTCACACACTCGTTCTTGGACCCCAAGCTCGGAGGTTCAGATGGCCTTGATCTGTATTTTCCGGTACGCAACCCTCCCAGTATGCGTCTGCAGGCCGATAAATCGGGGAACCGCGTTGGTGCTTGGAAGTCCGCGATCCGGGTGCGCGGGGTCAGAGTTCGGCACGAACGCGAAGTCGGTCACGAGCACGCCATTCAAGATCACGGTGTAGTGCTGCCCCTGAACTGTAATCTCGTATGTGTTCCACTGGCCGAGCGGCTTGACGGGCACGCTCGTGGGCGCCTGGAAGCTGTAAATTGCACCCGTCAGGTGAATGCCGGCGCCATCGGGTTGCCCGAGCTGGTCGATCTGGACCTCGAACCCAAAGTCCACTCCGACGAAGGCGGTGTTGTCATAGTTCTTGCTAGTCTCGTGAATCTGAGATCCGTCGACAAAAGCGCTCGACACTGGCGAGGATCTCGTCGGCTGTTTTCGTCCAGCGGAACGGGCGCGGCTGCTCGTTGGTCAC
>WNGJ01028530.1_pt1 | contig 10119 bp, 5 predicted proteins | sample 5400611 | NCBI WGS metagenome assembly WNGJ01 (sample SAMN13153375, study PRJNA577476) | soil metagenome | isolation source: 40 cm soil or saprolite under Garry oak tree replicate 1 | place: USA:California | collected 2016-06-15
GGCCGAGCGTGTACGCCTGGGCCGGCCTTCCCGAAAGCCCTGAGCTCCGGTTGCAAGCGGCCTGCTTACGTCTTCCACAGTCGGCGGTTTTCTCTGGTCTCACCTCGGCGTGGCTCCACGGTCTCGATGTCGGGCACTGTGAACCGATCGAGGTGACGATTACTAAAGGCGCGCGCGTATCGGGACGATCCGGGTTCGTTGTTCGGCGAGCCGCGGTTGCAGCTTCTGAGATCGTGAGCCCGCGCGGCGTGCGGGCTACATCAATCCTCCGCACTCTGAGCGACCTCTGCATTCGACTAAGCGAGATTGAGGCCGTAGTGATCGCCGACATGGCGCTGCACGCAGGGCTGACCAAACTTGCCGATTTGAGCTCTTTCTCTATTTCCCGGTCCCACAGCGTTGGAGTGTCCAAATTGCGCCGAGTGGTCAGCCACGCCGAGGCTGCAGCGGAATCGCCGATGGAAACCCGATTGCGCATGGTGATCGTGCTCGGCGGACTACCCCGCCCCCAGGCACAGGTATCGGTTCACGACGACCGCGGCAGGTTTCTTGGCCGGCCGGATCTCTACTATCCCGAACACCGCCTCGGGCTCGAGTACGACGGAGGCAGCCATCGGACAAGCCTTGCCGAGGACAACCGCCGTCAGAACCGATTGCTTGCTGCTGGAATTCGGCTGCTGCGCTTTACAGCCGGCGACGTGCTTAACAATCCGGATTCAGTCACGACACAGGTTCGAAGTGTGCTTTCGAGCCGACCGATTTTCCAGGCCGGTGCCGGCTCCCGCGTGCTTGTGAGCGGTTCCGGGGCAGCGGGTGCCGGCTCCCGCGGGGAAAACGACCATTAAAAAAAGCCCCGGACCGAAGTCCGGGGCCTTTTGGTCGGTTTCTCTAATTAAAGAGTGCGGACGCTCTTGGCGCGCGGGCCCTTGGGGCTCGCCTCGACCTCGAACGAGACCTTCTCGCCACCCTGGAGGCTGTCGAAGTCACCTTCGGTGCCACTCCGGTGGAAGAAGAATTCCTTACCGTCTTCGGCTGCGATAAAGCCGAAGCCACGGTCCGCGACCAGTTTCTTGATGGTGCCTGTAGGCATTTCCATCTCCTATATCTCTCGAACTTAGGCTACTCAACTCGGCGAGGCCTGTTCGAGAAAACAAGAGACCTGCGGTGAGCGCCCGTACTATACGGGCTGACTTGAGTATACCCCAGATCGTCAGGTCCTAATCGAGGAGGTCTCCGTGAGCCTTCGGGCCCTCGATTGGTCGACCTCGGTCAGGTGCCGCTTTCGAAGCCGCAGGTGCTTCGGAGTAACCTCCAAAAGCTCGTCATCTCCCAGGAAATCGAGCGACTGTTCGAGGCTCAATCTCGAAGCGGGGGTGAGCCTCACGGAGATGTCCGAGGTGGAAGAGCGAATGTTCGACTGTTTCTTCTCCCGGCAGACGTTGACGCGGATGTCACCGGGCCGCTTCTGGATGCCGACGATCATCCCCTCGTAGACCTCTTCTCCCGGCTCGATGAATGTGGTCCCGCGCTCCTGCGCGCCCGCCAGGCCAAAGGCCAGTGATTTGCCGGGAGAGGACGCGGTCAACGCGCCGTTGCGCTGCTCGCGGAAATCTCCGAGAAACGGCCGGTAGCCCATTCCGATCGAACCCATCAGGCCGGTCCCGGCGGTCAGGGTGAGAAAGGTGTTGCGAAAGCCGATCAGCCCGCGCGTCGGGATGAGGTACTCGAGCCGCACACCGCCCTTGCGGTCGTACGTGATCTCCAGCATCTCGCCGCGACGCTTGCCGAGCGCTTCGGTGACAGCGCCGAGGTTCTCCTCGCGCACGTCGACGGTCAAGTGCTCAACCGGCTCCATGCGCTGGCCGTTGATCTTCTTCACGATGGCCTCGGGACGCGACACCTCGAACTCAAAACCCTCGCGACGCATGGTCTCGATGAGCACGGCGAGGTGCAGCTCACCACGTCCGCTGACGAGGAACTGCTCGGCGGCATCCGTGTCCTCGACGTGAAGGCCGAGGTTGATGTCGAGCTCTTTGTAAAGACGTGCTCGCAGCTGGCGAGTGGTGGAGAACTTTCCTTCCAGGCCGGTGAACGGCGAGGTGTTCACGCCGAAGGTCATCCGCACAGTCGGCTCGTCGATGGCGATCCTGGGCAGCGCGTCGGGCGCCTCCGGATCGGCAAGAGTGTCGCCGATGGCGATCTCCTCCAGGCCTGTCAGGAGGACGATATCGCCCGCGCTTGCGCTCGGCACCTGGACCCGGTCCAACCCTCTGTACATCAAGACCTGCACGACCCGCGCGCGCCGCGCCTCGCCGGCGGCGTTCAGCACCGCGACCGGGTCGCCCGGCGCAACGTTGCCTCGCGTGATGCGGCCGATCGCCATCGTCCCCGTGTAGTCGTCGTAAGCGCGGTTGGCGACAAGCATCTGGAACCCGCCCTGTTCCGCAATCGGCGCAGGAATCGTGTCGATGATCGTCTTGAAAAGCGGCTCGAGGTCAGCCGAGAGCTCGTCGGCCTTGAGTCCCGCGCGACCCTCCTTTGCCACCGAATACACAACGGGGGCCTCAAGCTGGTCGGCGTCCTCGGCCAGCTCGAGGAAGAGGTCGTGCACGCGGTGCAGCGCCTGCTCCGGATCGGCGTTCTTGCGGTCGACCTTGTTGATCACGACGATGATGCGCAGTCCGACCTCGAACGCCTTACGCAAGACAAACCGCGTCTGCGGCATCGGCCCCTCCGCGGCGTCGACCAGCAGCAAGCAGCCGTCCGCCATGTTGAGGACGCGCTCCACCTCGCCGCCGAAATCCGCATGACCCGGCGTGTCGATGATGTTGATCGTCACGCCTTCATGCCGGACCGAGGTGTTCTTGGCCAGGATGGTGATTCCCTTCTCGCGCTCGAGGTCGTTGCTGTCCATGATCAGCGTGCCGACATCCTGGTTGTCGCGGAAGGTGTGGCTCTGCTTCAGGAGGGCATCGACGAGCGTCGTCTTCCCATGGTCGACGTGGGCGATGATCGCGACGTTGCGAATGTCATGCCGAAGGTTGGTCGGGCTCATTGGATGGCAGCAGGCACTATACGGAGAGGTCGTGCCCGAGAAGAAAGCCGGCTAAACCTACGCCCTCGCGCGCTCGGCTCTAAGCGGCGCGCCGATCTCGTTCAGGAAGACGAGCAGCTCCCGGTACGAGTCCAGGAACGAGGTTTCGTGGTAGTCAATGCCTTTCTCGCGGCAGAACTGCTGGATGATCGGCTGCGCGCGCCTCATGTTCAGCCGCGGCATGCCGGGAAACAGGTGATGCTCGATCTGGTAGTTGAGTGAGCCATACCAGAGGTCGGTCAGGGGATGGCCGACCACGTTGCGTGCGGTCAGCACCTGGGTGCGAACGAAATCCATGCGGCTCTCGCTGTCGGTCTGGGGCATGCCCTTGTGGTTGGGAGCGAACACTGCGGCCATGTAGGCGCCGCCGATGCCCTTCTGGATCAGGATCACCATAAGCGCGGACCACGGACCCAGGAAGTACAGCATCGCGCCGAGATACAGGACGGCGTGGACGCCGAGGAGCGCGAACTCCAGCCGCCGGTAGCGTGAGCGCTCCTTGAGGAGGTACTCCAGGCCGGCCGCGTGCATGCTCCAGGCCAGAAACGTCGTCAGCGGGAAGAAGAGATAGGCCTGGTACATGGCGGCCAGCCTGCCCATGCCGCGCCGCGCCTGGGCCTGCTCATCGTTGTACGCGATGGCTCCCACCTTGATGTCGGGGTCGAGGTCGACATCGTTGGGGTTGCCATGATGCCGGTTGTGCTTTTGCACCCACCAGCCGTAGCTGACCCCGAGCAGCAGGTTCGCGGTCAAGAGGCCTACGAACGCGTTCTTGCCGGGCGACGTAAACATCTGGCGGTGGCCCGAGTCGTGAAGCTGGAATCCGAGTTGAACCGAGACTATGCCGAGGGCGACCGCAGCGAGCGCCTGGGCCCAGATCGCTCCCACAGTAAAGATCAAGACCAGGAAGAAGGTCCAGACAACCAGGTTGGTCGTGATGCTCAGAACGTAGTAGGCAGGCCGCTTATCGAGCAGGCCGGCTTCCTGAATTCGGCGCTTGAGAGTGGTGTAGTCCGGCTCGTTCTTGACGGCCGGGTCTGGGGAGACGGCTAGCAAGGTTGCCAAGAGGGTATAGGTTGCCGAGGGCGTCGTAACAGAATCCATAACAACGGCAGTCAGAAGTTGGCCGTTGGGAAGCAGGCAAAATACTTGGTTCGATGAATGCCTTCGCCCGCCGCCTGGGTATGGCCGTCCTCGTGGCGTCCTGGGCGCTCACCGTGTCGGGGCCGACCGTACATGCCGACGAAGGGTGGGTGATCACGTCCTTTCACTCCGATATCGCGGTCGCGACCGATTCGACCCTCACGGTCACTGAAGACGTTCGGGTGGATTTCGGCTCTCTTCAAAAGCACGGCATCTTTCGGACGATCCCGCTTCGGTATCGCTATGACGACAGCAGGGACCGCTACTACCTGCTCGAGGTCAAGTCAGTCACGGATGGCTCAAAGGCGCTGATCCACAGCGACTACATCGATCACGACAACCAGGTGATCAAGATCGGCGATCCCGCCCGCACGGTATCAGGGGCGCAGCGCTACGTCATCAGCTACGTCGTGCAGGGTGCCATGAACTCCTTCGCCGACCATGACGAGCTCTTCTGGAACGTCGACGGCGCCCTGTGGCCGGTGGCTAAACGATCTGTCACGGCAACCGTGAACCTGCCCCCTCGCGCCTTCGAGAAGGCCGCTTGCTACCAGGGCCCGACCCGCTCGCGAGAGAGCTGCACATTCACGAGCAGCGCAGAGGCGGTGACCTTCAACTCGACACGACAGCTTGGATCGGGAGAGCAGATGTCTGTCGTGACCGCGCTCAACGAGGGAGTCGTCGACGTGCCGCCGCCGCTGCTCGAGGCTCGCAATCGCCAGTTCCCGAAGGACGCCTTCGACATCAACCCGGTGACCGTTGGCCTAAGCCTTTTGATCGCGATCGCCGGCATCGGTCTTGTCGTGCGCAACTGGTGGATCCACGGCCGCGACCGGGCCTATCTGACGCAGTACTACCTGACCAACGATCCGCGCGACCGGATCAACCCTCTCTTTCAACACGACCCGCTGGTGGTCGAGTTCGGTCCGCCGCAGAAGATGAAGCCCGCTGAGCTCGGACTGATCCTCGACGAAAGCGCCGACACCAAGGACGTGACCGCCACCATCGTCGACCTCGCCGTACGCGGATTCCTGACCATTGCCGAGGTCCCGGGGCAAAAGGACTGGACGTTGACCTCGAAGGCCGGCGGCGACATGGCGGCGCTCCTGCCGTACGAGAAAACTCTTCTCGATGGCCTGTTCGCCCCAGGCCCTCAGATCAAGCTCTCCGAGCTCAAGGGAACGTTCGCCCCGACGCTGAGAAAGGCCGAGGGCCAGATCTACTCAGACGCGGTCGATAGGAAGCTGTTCACGACCAGGCCGGACACAGCGCGCGCGACATGGGGATGCCTCGGGGTGGGGCTTGTCATGGCCGGCATCGCGGCCACCGCGCTGCTTGGTCTGAAGTTCGGTTGGGGACTCATCGGCGTCGCGATCTTGCTTACAGGGATAGTGCTCAGCATCTTCGTCCGCTACATGCCGCAGCGCAGCGCGAGCGGCCGCGAGCTCTTGCAGCGAACCCTTGGGTTCCGTCTCTACATGACAACGGCCGAGAAATACAGGCAGCAGTTCGCGGAGAAGGCTCAGATCTTCACCCAGCTCCTCCCCTACGCAATCGTTTTCGGCTGCGTCACACAGTGGGCGAAGGCCTTCGAAGGGATCGATACGAGCGCGACCAGCAACTGGTATGCCGGCAATGCGCCATTTCAGGCCGCCCTGCTCGCGAACAGCCTGCAATCGATGAACGACACCATCTCGAGCTCGATCACGTACACGCCACCGAGCTCCGGCAGCTCGAGCGGGTTCGGCGGAGGTCGTCGCCGTATGCATCATCGCTTCGGTCGCGTCACCCTGGTGGATCAGCGTTCCCCCGGCTCACCTCGAGGAGACGTTCGGGTTTCAATCACCGGCCTGCTGGCTGGCCGCCGTCGCCCTCTTTGTCGCGCTGTTCGCCGAAGCCCGTGCGGCGGTTGTGGCGCTGGCTGTGGTCGAGCTCGTGCTCATCGCCTGGTTCGGCTGGGCGATGTGGGTCGTCACCACTCCCGGCTTCGCGCGGCTCGGCTTCCCATTCGTCGGCACGGATCTGATCGGTCCGGGCTGGTACGCCGCCGCGGTCGGCCTGCTGGTCACCGCAACGCTGGTGGTCAAGGAGCTCGAGGACCTCGACATCTCGGTCGGCTCTGAGCTGTGGATCCTCACCGCGCTTCCCGGTTTTGGTCTCATGCGGCTCGGCCGGTGGACCCGCGGGCTGGTGTGGACGATGCTCTTTTCGGCAGCGCTTTACTTTGCCTCGACCGACTCACCCGACCCGGCCCAGTTCGCGGAGTTCGGACGCAGCGGGAACGTGCCACCTGTCATGCCTCGTGGACCAGAGTGGATCCTGCTCGGACTCGCCTCGATGCTCTGGATACTCAGCATCGGTGCGACCGCCTGGGCGAGGCGAAGGTCCTTGCAAAAGGAGATCGTTTGAGCTTGAATTGAGTCCGCGCCGACGGCCTTGTCGAACTTGGGGGGGACGATGGGGATACTGCTTACGTTTCATCAGCAATATCAGCCGGTGCTCGACAGCATCCTGCTGTCGGCGCTGGTCGCAGGACTTCCGCTCTACGTCCTGTTCGTCATGCTCGCCATCCTTCGCCTGCCGGCCTGGATGTGCGCGCTGGCGGCGATGCTCACCGCAGCGTTGCTGGCCTGGATCGTCTGGGGAATGCCCTTCGGGGTTACCGTCGGCACGGCGACCGAAGGCATGGCGTTCGGCCTCTGGCCCATCAGCTGGATCGTTCTCAACGCCGTCTTCTTCCATAACCTGACTGTCGCGAGCGGCGACTTCGACGTCATCAAGCGCTCCCTGACGCGCCTGACCACCGACCGCCGGCTCCAGACCCTCTTGATCGCGTTCAGCTTCGGTGCCCTGCTCGAAGGAATAGCGGGCTTTGGGGCGCCGGTGGCGATCACGGCCTCCATCCTCGCCAGCCTCGGCTTCGAGCCGGTGACCGCGGCCGTCCTGGCGCTGCTCGCCAACACGGCGCCGGTGGCCTTCGGCTCGATCGGCATACCGATCGTGACGCTGGGCGGTCTGGTCGCCCCGATCCTGCACAAGGACGTGACCCAGACCACGCTGGCCCTGTCGTCCATGGTCGGGCGCCAGCTGCCGTTGTTCTCGATCCTGATCCCCGCTTACTTGATCGTCGTGCTGGCCGGCTGGAGGCGGATGCGCGAGATCCTGCCGGCGGTGCTGGTGACCGGTATCTCCTTCGCGATCGTGCAGTTCCTGGTCTCGAACTTCGTCGGTCCGGAGCTCACCGACATTCTTGCCGCGCTCGTCTCGATGGGTTGCCTTGCCGTGCTGCTCCGCTACTGGCGGCCGGCCCAGGTCTGGCAGTTTGCGCACGAGTCCACCGTCGCCGGCCCGCGGCGGGTCATGGGTGCCGCGCGAGAAGCGGATCTGCCCGGGGCCGCTGCGGCTCCCGGCGGAACTCTAAGTGACGGCATCGATCCTGCGGGTCGGGTCTGGCGCGCTTTTGCGATGTACGTCGTCCTTGTCGTTGTCATCCTCGTCGGACAGATGGGCAACCTGCCTTTCTTCTCCGGCCATCCGGTCGGCGATCCCAAGACGGCCCTCGCGGCGCCGGCCAACATCACCGCCGACCTCAAATGCGGAACGCCCGCCTTCAAGCTCTGCCCTCAGCCCTGGTATGGACCGGACCCGGCAAAGGACCGGCAAGCATTCAAGTTCCCGGACTGGAACTTCTACTGGCCGGGTACTTACGAGATCAAGAAAGGTCAGCCTGTCTCCTTGATCAATCGTGAGAAGCCCATTGTTTCGACGTCGACCCCCTACCCCTTGACGTTCGACTGGAACTTCCTGGCCGCGGCCGGCTCACTCGTCCTGTACGCCGGGATCATCGCTTTTCTCATCATGCGAGCACTCGGCAGGCGCGTGAACTTCTTCAAGGTGTACGGCCAAACCGTGCGCCAGCTGGCCAAGCCGATCGCCACCATCGCGCTGATCCTCGCCATCGCGCAGCTGATGAATTACGCCGGCATGACGTCCAGCATGGCGATCGCTCTTTCCAAGACTGGGTTCATCTTTCCGTTCGTGGCCGCATTCCTCGGCTGGCTCGGTGTCTTCTTGACGGGTAGCGACACCTCGTCGAATACGCTCTTCGGTCCGCTGCAGGCTCAGACCGCGCAGCAGCTGGGCATGAGCCCGATCCTCACGGCGGGCACCAACTCGTCGGGTGGAGTGATGGGCAAGATGATCAGCCCGCAGAACCTGTCGGTCGGCGCGGCCGGCGTAAACAAGGTCGGCGCCGAGGGCGAGATCTTCCGGCGAGTGATCGGGTACAGCCTGATCCTCACCAGCGCGGTCGGTGTCGTGGCCATGATCGAGGCTTACTTGATCCCGGCGATCATTCCCGCACCGTAAGTCGGTGCGTGGTTTGACGAATCGCCGGCAAAACGCCAGCATGCCTGCGTGGAGCGCAGCGCCGACTACGACTTCGTAATCGTCGGCTCCGGTTTCGGCGGCTCCGTTTCCGCGCTGCGGTTAGTCGAAAAGGGCTACCGGGTCGCCGTGCTCGAGGCGGGCAAGCGTTTCGGCCCGAATGACTTTCCAGAGACGAGCTGGGACGTTCGCCGGTTTCTGTGGATGCCGAAGCTGTTCTGTCACGGCATCATGCGGCTCACCCTGCTGGGCGATGCGTTGATCGGCTCAGGTAGTGGTGTTGGTGGCGGAAGTCTTGTGTTTGCCAACACCCTGCCGGTGCCGAGGCCTGACGTCTTCCGGCACTCCGAATGGCCCACGGGACGAGATTGGGAGCAGGCGCTTGCTCCCCACTACGCCACAGCCAAGCGGATGTTGGGAGCAACAACCAATCCACATCGCACGCGCGCTGATGACGTGATCCAGGAGTGCGCCGTTGAGCTCGGCAAAGGCGCGACCTTCAAGGCGACCGAGGTGTCCGTCTTCTTCGGCGAACCCGGCAAGGTGGTTCCCGACCCATATTTCGGCGGTGCGGGGCCCGAGCGCGCCGGATGCATCCTGTGCGGAGGATGCATCGTCGGCTGCCGCCACAACGCCAAGAACACCCTCGACAAGAACTACCTATATCTCGCGGAGAAGCGCGGTGCGTACGTCTATCCCGAGACGCAGGTGGATCGCATCGAACCGATCGCCGGCGGTTACCGGCTCGAGAGTTTTCGCAGCACACGGTTGTTCGGAGGCGGCCGCCGAGCGTGGATTGCGCCGAACGTCATCCTGTCGGCGGGAGTCCTTGGAACAGTCGGCCTGCTCCTGGAGGCCAAGCACCATCGCCGGCTGCCGGCGCTGTCGCCGGCGCTGGGGCGCCGCGTCCGCACGAACAGCGAGGCGATCGTCACGGTGACATCGCGCCGCAAGGATGCGGACTTCACCGATGGGGTCGCAATCACGTCCGGCGTCGATCCTGACGCCGTCACCCACATACAGCCGGTTCGTTATCCGCGCGGCTCCGACCTGATCGGACTGCTGTCCAAGCCGCTCACCGACGGGGGGCCTGGAATGCCGCGCCCGTTGCGATTCGCAGCCAACTGCATCGCGCGTCCGAAGGACTTCCTGAGATCCCTCAATCCTGTCGGTTGGGCGCAAAGGACGATCGTCCTGCTCGTGATGCAGGTTTCCGACAACCACATCCAGCTGGTCCACCGCCGCCGTTGGTTCTGGCCATTTTCACCACTCAGCTCCGCACCTTCTGAGGCTGGTGAGAAACGCAATCCCTCGTACATCCCAGTCGCGAACGACTTTGCCCGGCGTGTGGCGAAAAAGATCGACGGCTGGCCGGGCAGCTCGATCAACGAAGTGCTGTTCGACATCCCATCCACCGCGCACCTCCTGGGCGGCGCGCCGATCGGCAGCGACCAGCAACATGCGGTCTGCGACGATCGGAACCGTGTTTTCGGCTA
>WNGJ01056752.1_pt1 | contig 10119 bp, 2 predicted proteins | sample 5400611 | NCBI WGS metagenome assembly WNGJ01 (sample SAMN13153375, study PRJNA577476) | soil metagenome | isolation source: 40 cm soil or saprolite under Garry oak tree replicate 1 | place: USA:California | collected 2016-06-15
CTGCTTGCCATCGGACTTGGAGTTTCCCTTCTGGTGACCTCTTGTGCCATAAACAAGGACACCACAGAGCCCGCTCAGCCTGGGACCTCTGCGGGGAAGACCGTACCTACGGAAATACGCCCCGAGCTGACCCGCAAGCTACCACCGCTACCCGCTGTCAGGACAATCTCCGCGCATCACTTGGATATTGATCATCGCGAACGCAGCCTTCTATATTCGGGTGCAGAACTCCGCGTCCCGGCTGGCGCTCTTCGAGAGGGTACACGCGTCAGCATACAGATCCGCCGCGTTGCGAATCAGTCGCTGCCGCCCCTCCCCCCTGGGCTCATCAACGTCACAGATGGTGAAGGAGGTTACCAATTTCTGCCTGATGCACAGAAATTCGAGAAGGATGTAGTAGTTTCGCTGCCTCTCAAGCGCGTTAAGACGCCGGGGTACTGGAAATCGCTGGGCGCAAAGATCTACTTTTATGACAAAGCTCGTCGGCGCTGGACTCCGATCCCGAAGACAGAGTTGTCAGCGGATGGTACTCGACTAACCGGAGGAACGAGACACTTCACGTTGATGATCAGCGCCGTGCTGCAGGCGCCCGATCACGCAGGACCGGCGAACTACAACGAAACCGCGATCGCTGGTATCGGCGCAGGTGATCCTAGAAGTAACGTCGATTTAATCCCGCCTCCCGAGCCGAGCAACCGGGGAGACGCCCACGTTGCATTTCCCATTCGACTCCCCAAGGGTCGCGGTGCTTTCAGCCCAGAACTCACGCTTACCTATTTCTCAGCGCAGGGGAGCGGGCCTGTCGGTGTCGGATGGGATCTCCCAGTTTCAAAGATCTCGATCGATACCAGCCAGGGTGTGCCTAGCTACGATGGTACGGAACGCTATCTGCTGGACGGAGTACCGCTTCTGCACGTCGCCACTGAGAGCTCAAGCGCCTGCCTCCGACCTCACGGGGGAACGGCAGCTTCATTGGTTGGCCAGTTTGCCACTCGGGTCTATCGCTACGAACGCGTGCTGCTATGCAGTGACCCAGGCGGTCGTTACTGGGAGGTCTCACACCGCGACGGAACACGGCACGACTATGGCGTCGACTCGTCGCATCGACTGGAATCACCAGATGGCGCGATGGTCGGTGCTTGGTTACTGCAGGCCGTGGAGGATGCGAACGGAAATCTGACGACGTATACCTATCTTCTTGATCGCCACTCTTTGGCTGGTACGGAGCCGACCGTTCAAGCGTATTTGCAAGCAATCGACTATACCGGTCATATCTCTGGCAACCCTGGGCCAGCGTATCGGGCGAGCCTGAACTGGAACTGCGATCAGGGTGACTGGAGCGTCCGAGCAGACGCCGTTGTATCCGCGAGATACGGCTTCGTGACCAAAACACGATGCGTGTTGAGTTCGATCACCGTCCTTGTCAAGCGCACGACTGCAGGCCTTGCGAGCCCCACCGATATCAGCTGTTATGGTCAGCAGGATTGGAGTTCCTTCGAGGCGGTACGCTGCGTGCAACTCTCTTACATCCCTTCGCCGCTCGACCAGAAACCTCTTCTGCAGACGGTCTCCGTCAAGGGAACTGACGGAAGCACTTTCTACGAACACCGGTTCCACTACACGAATCCAGAATTCGGCTCGGTAACGGGTACTCCGGTAGCGTTCGACGTCGTGCGCGAATGGCCCGTTAACCTTCCGGGCGTTTCGCACCCGTTGTCTCGGACTAATTGGCAAACCGACTATACCGACGAGGAGAGTCATGACTACAGCTTGGGTGTTGGGGTTTCCGTTGGAGTTTGCACGGTCGGGGGATCCATCGGCCTAGGCCTGGAGTCGCCCACTCCCGAGTTGCAGTTAATTGACCTCAATGGTGACGGTATAGCCGACCGGGTGTGGGTTACCTCGAGTGGTCAAGTCAGAGTGGCGCTCGGACAAACCACGTCTGACGGGCGTGGGCAACATGGTCTCGGCGGAGCGGCTTCCGAGACTCGCACTCAGGTTGCCGGCATCTCTGAGATCGAGTCCCAAGGCGCCATCGGCGGTAGCGTTACGGAGAGTGCTGGTTGCGGCCTCGTGTCAGGCTTGAATGTCAGCGCTAGCGCCACGTTGGCTCTACGGCTTGCAGCCACGGACGCTACCCTGATCGACGTCGATGGCGATGGCCGCGCAGACCTCCTCCTAGCCGACGGCACCTTCTTTCGGGGACTCCCGAACCTCTGTCGCGATGGAGCGGGACCAGCCGCAAGTGGTCGCTGCTCCGATGGTCTGCTCGCGTGTGGAGATTCCCAAACTCTATGCTTTGCACCCGAACAGAACTTGCATGTGCTGGGACCAACACCAACCGGAGGAACGGCTGCCAATGTCGTCTCAGCCGGCCACCCAGAGGTCGACCGGCAAGACAAGCCGATGCCTGCGTCGCTGAGACGGCCCGCCATGGAAGTCGCCGCCCTGCCACAGATTGCCCCCTCGGAATCTGATGACGTACCTGGAGGACGAGCGCTCACTGCTGTTTCAAGAGGAGCGGGCGTGGCTGATGGCGCTTTAGACCAAAGGCACGGCGCTTCTTCCGCCCCAGATGCAGCACCCGCACTCGTCCGGAAGAACAGAGCTCTCGCCTTTGCAACCGCACCGACCGCGCTTCTGAAGCCGGAAGACGACTGGGGTCCTTATACCTCCGCGAGACGCCGCATGGTGCAAGAGCAAGGGGTCGCCGCCAGTTTTGACGCGATCCGCCCTGTGATCCGGTGGGAGGCACAACACGACGGACGTATCCAAGTCGAGAGTTCCTTTAGCCTGCGAAATGTCTCCCAAACTGATGGAGTAAAGATCAGTATTCTCAAAGTCACAGATCCGCACAGTCCAGCCGGGACTCAAGTTCTAACGGGCTTTGTATTAGATCGTGATCATCCAAAGCACCTCTGGCGAGAGCAACTCGACGTCAAATTCCGATGGTCGATCATGGTCGTCTTCGACCCGCTCGTGGACACCCCAGTCACTGAGCAGGGTGTTTTGCTGGATGAGGTCGACAGCAAGATTCATATTCGATATCAGACGGTCTGCTCGCCCGGTGTCGGGTGTCACGAGCTTACGGGAAGCGAGTTGGATCATCGAGGCCCGACAGGGACCTTAAGCTACGTATACGAATTTCCGAAGGATTTCAGGATTAGCGAATTGCCACGGGAACCGTATTGGCATCTCCTGCCGCCGCTTGGGCCGCCGGTCTCAAGATCGTCCGGTGCTCCCGCGCAAAATCAAATGGTCATCAATGTACGCAAAGTCAAGATCACAGATACACCCGTGCATGTCCGAGTACGCTGTGAATCCCTGGGCAGTCAACATGGTGCGGATGAGCACGTATGTTCCCTAGGTACAGTTCTTAGGGACCTCGAGCTGCCCGCCGAGGCGATCGTCGACACCAAGTTGGCCGTACCACTCCCAGGCCCCTTTTTCTCGAAGCCTGCCGTCGCCCCGACCGGTGCGGACTGCATGCCGTTCGACCGGACCACTCTACAGGTCTACCAACTCGCCGACGGCACTTGGCAGGTGGCGGATGCCTATAGCCGCATTACGACGATGGCGACCAAAGGAGACGCCGAACGCCTGCGGCAAGTTGCACAACACTACGGATCAGAATGCTACGTCGGTCCCCGGCCAGCCCCGCAGTTTGAGGTGCACAATTTCTTTTTTGGGAGTGTTTCGAATCCTAACGCTGCTCTCGATTGGTACAGTTTACAAGACACGGCGGATTGCATTGCTTACTCGCCGTTCGCTTTATCCGTAGAGCAACTGCCGAACAATCAATGGTTGTTGCGATCCGGCCCTGTCCGCCTCATGGTTGTCTCGGCGCAGCAGGATGCGGAGATAGCGAAGCGGTTTGCGAGCTACTACACACGCGCCTGCTTTGTCGGCCGTGACAACCCTTTCACCGGCACACAATATCTTTCCCGTCACCGCGACTACATTTGGGAGTACTTCGACGCTCCGATGGATCGCTTGCTTGACCCGACCCGTATCCTCGTCGAGGTAGATGGCGAAGACGGCTTCGAAGTACCTCCGTCGGCTGTCCCCGTCACCGCGCTTCTCGATGTCGTTTCGCTGCGTCGCATTCAACAGATCCCGCACGACAACTCAAGGGGTTCCGCGTTGAACACCAAGCTCGCCGCCTCGTCGTCATTGCGACACTCGTCAAACCCCACCACCCTCTGCATATCTCATTAACAGGGGATCATTTCGAGGGCGCCCCGTGGGAGAGGATTCTCGGCCCCTCCGACGCCTTCCCAGGAGCGCCTGCCGTAAGCCGACGCTACGAGCTCACTATTCGGACGCCCGGAGCGTATTACCTGCGGGGCTATACGGAGGCATCGTTCGACCTCGACACGTCGGTGCAGTTAACAGCGTTCTTTGAGACGTGCGAAGACCCTGATTTCACCATTAATTGCCGGCAAGAGCCGGTCCCGGTCAACTTGCTGCGTGCAGACTTTGGCTACGGCTTCTCGGTACCGGATCCCGGGTCGAGCGGTACTCGAATCGACACGCTGGGGTTCGACGGTCTCATCGGTGAAGTGGCGCACTCCTTCGAGCCATTTGCTGGCGGCCATCACGGATTCTTTTATGGCCTCTTCAGGGGCGGGGACGCTCTCACCTGTATCGACCCTTATGGCTGTGCGACTAAGGACAAACCTCATCCGCTCGAGAAGCATTTCACCGGCCGAGCCAACCCGCCATCTTCTGGTCACACCAAATCCTTCTCCGCTGACGGATCACCGACAGGGGAGTGCGTCGGTCATGCACTGACCCACACGCCCGTCAACCGTGACCTCAAAGGAGATAGCCAATCGTTCGTCAGAGTCGCCGCGCTGAGCCCCGCCCGCGTGGAAGCTGCCGTACCAATCATCGAGCCTGGGACCGAATACTTAGTTGGGGAGTGTGTCACAACCGTTGAACTCAAGCTCACCACCGGAACAATACGCGTGAAGGTAAAGAGCACTGACGTTGATGGTGACGGCATCTGTGATGGCGACGATCAGTGTCCGTTTATACCCGAGGATTACGCCACCCCAACTAGAGACGGATGTCCACACAAATGCGCGCGAGACTCAGACGGCGACGGAGTGCCGGACTGTGTAGACATCTGTCCGTTCCAGCCAGGTGACAACGTGCCCGGGTTCCTTGCCGACGGGTGTGCTCGTCAGGACACGGCTCCGCGCGACCCGCCATTAATAGCACCGGACCCGCAGGGTGATCCGCAGGCCGGCGATCAGGCGGGTTGTTATGTCGGCGGTGATTACAGCAGTTGGATCTGCGGAGACGGTACGATACATCCATCGCATCGGAACGAAACCGGCGGAGGCGGTGGTCGCCGTTTAGGGTTGTTCTCAAGCGTCGATGGATTCAGAAGGACTTGGGTCTTCGGTCTCAGCCACAACCTGGGCACTTCGGCCACGGTGGCCGGAGTCAACGCCAGCCTCAGCATCGGCGCACAATACTCGGACCGAGATGTTTTCGACTGGAATGGCGATGGGGTCGTCGACTTTGTCAGTCCGAATTTGGTTAGCCTTGGGGGCCGAGGCCGGGAGGTCAGGCTCGGCGAAGACTGTTACGCGCGCGTACCGGTGACCGGGAAGTGTGTCATCTATCCGGGAGTTCGCGAATCAATCAGCTCCTCGATCGGATACGGGATTACGGTCGGGGGCGGGTCGGGCCGTATCGTCCTCAAGACAGACCCGGATGGCAACGTTAAAGACCAAGCCCAGCTTCCCAAGGGCGCAGACGATGCCGTAATTCACTTCGACGTTTCATCTGGCGCCAACGCCCACTTCAATCACTCCGCGACGATCTCGCAGCGCATCGATGTGAATGGAGACGGTCTCCCTGACCAAGTGTTCGGTGACGCCAATACGGGGGACCTAAAGGTTCGCCTCAACTTCGGCTCCAAGCTGGGTGCTGAGTTTAAATTTCCACTGGATGCCGCGATGCCTGACTCGAGCGACACGGCTGTGCGTTACTTGTCAGGGATGATCGCCAATCTCATCGGTCGAAGGGCGATCGCGGCGGCGGACAGCTTTACACGGTCAGAGACCAGCGGTGGTGGCGGTGGAATAAACCTCGGCCTCGTCGGTGGCAGTGGGAGCTACTACGAGCATCGCGGCCTTACGATTACTCAGAATACACTGGACTTCGCCGATGTGAACGGCGACGGCCTAGTCGACATCCTAATGAAGGAGTCGAATAGTCCGATCCTGCGAGTGGCGTTTAACCTCGGTGACCATTTCTCCGCACCGAAATCGTTCTCTGTCAGATCCTGGATCTTGCCTGTCAGCAGCGCCGCGCTTGGGAGCGGCCTGAGTCCAGCGGAGCTGGCTCGTTTGCCTGCATGGCCGGACCCGATCTCCCTTTCTGGATCTGATGTAGAAGGTTGGTCTGGGAGCGTATCCGGCACGGCCTTCTTCGTAACCGTGTCCAGCAGCTACGCCCACAACACTGGGCGAAGCACCACGAGCTTGGCTCTGCGCGATATCGATGGCGATGGGATCCCCGATCGGTTGCTCCGGACTGGCGGTGAACCAGACGGCGCGCTTCAAGTATCCCGCGGCCTCTTTGGGCGCGCCAACTTGCTATCGAGGATCGAACGGCCGTTTGGCGGAGTGATCGAGCTTGATTACGCGAGGAGCCTGCCCTCGGAGGAGGCCCCGCGGAGTAAATGGAATCTGTCCAAGGTGACAATGAAGCAGATCGATGGATTCCCCGAGGGTGCCCAAGGCCCCGAGATGGTGAGCACGATTCAATACGAGGACCCTTCTGATCGCGCACACTTCAACGCCTACTACGACCGCTATGAGCGGGAGAGCTTTGGCTTCCGCACCGTCCGAATGGTTCGTCTCGCAGATGGGCGGGTAATCGACCGGGAATTCAACAACCGGGACTATTGGCTCAAGGGGACGTTGGTGGCCGAGCGCGTCAAGGACGCGACCGGCAAGCTGTTAGTGGAGACCCTGTTGACCTTTTCCACGGAGCCTTGGCCGGGGCTTACCGCGGAATTTCGCGATGATTGCTTGGCGCTGTTGATCCTTCCAGAAAAGCATCTCGATACTCCGGAGTTGCGGGGCGCCCAACGCACACCTTGCGATGTACGCGCTCCGCGATTGGTCGAGAGGCAGCAGCGCTACTACGAGGGGGGAACCTCCTATGTTGCGTTCGTCCAGCGATTAGAACAATACGATGCGCACGGCAACGTCACGAAAGTGGTCGAAGAGCACGGTGGTGCAAGCCATCCGACACTAGTTGCAACTATGAATGTTGAAGACCGGCCAACGCTTCTAAACAAGCACATTGTCGATCGAGTACGGGAGATTACGATACGGAGCGACTGCGACCTTCGACATGACGCCCGATGCGACGGGCTTTGTCACATTCGTCAAGGACGCAAACGGATACGAGATCACCTATGCACCCGATGCGCTGACACATAGGGTTCCAGTTACGACATCGGATAGCTTTGGTTTGACGACGACCACGGCGTACGATTTCCGCTTTCAGCAGATCACCGATACGACCGACGCCAACGGAAACGTAATCGAGCGCCGCTATGACATGTTTGGGCGACTCGAGAAAGTGCGCGGACCCTACGAGCGAGTGGCGAACGTCGACACCATCAGCGTGCAATACGGGTCGTTGGTACCAACGCTACCGGTCCCAGTCCGGTCGCTTACGATGAACCGTTCTGTAGACCCTGACACGCTTCAGGAGGTCGCCTCGTTACGCGTCGCCAGGTTCGTTGACGGTTTCGGGCGTCAAATTCAGGGTCAGACGGAGGCCGAAGTAAACGGTCAGCCGGGGCGTACAATCAGCGGGCGCGTCGAGTTCGATGCAGCAGGACGAACGATCACAACTGGCCGCGCCGGTTTTATTCCGGATACGTCCTTCAATTTCCATGTGACGGCGTGGACCGACGCAAACCGTTGTACGCCTATCGGTCCTCTTTATTGCACAACGACCACTTACGATGTGCTGGATCGACCTCGTCTCACCAGGACACCTGGCGATATCACGACGACGCGGCAATATTCACTCGTCCCCCATGCGCGCGACTCAAGCAGGCTTGTTCGACAAACCGAAGTGACGGATCCGGAGAACAAGGTCCGCCGCCTGTTGCACGATGCCGCCGATCGGGTTGTGGGTGTCGTCGAGTTGCTCGATGGCCGTGAAGTGAAGACAACTTATGACTACTCAGCCGCCGGAGATCTCTTAGCAATCTCCGATGCGCGCGACTACAACCGGTCATTTGAGTACGACGTCGCCGGTCGGCGCATTGCAATCGTCACTCCGGATACCGGGCGCGTCGAGATGGCTTACGACGCGATGGGTAGTCTCGTTGAGCAGACGGATCAAGAACTTTGCGCCAATGCGCCGCCGCTGCTCTCGGCCGCGGCATGCAGCACTAAGATTGTCCGCCGTACCTATGACAAAAATCGGCTGACTGCTATCGACTACCCAAGCTCGCCGGGTGTGAGGTTTGCGTACGGGGATACGGACGGTGGGAAGTGTGCTGGACGGACCAATGTGAAGGGCCGTGTTTGCTGGGTTCAAGACGAGGCAGGAACGGAGACTCGCTCCTATGGCGCGGTGGGCGAAGTAGTCGTACAAGAACGGATGCTGCCTCTGTTTGACGGTTCGACCGCCACCGTGGCATATTCTACCGCCTTCCGCTACGAGACCTTCGGCCGCATGCTTAGTGTTCAATACCCTGATAGTGAGAAAGTGACCTATGTCTACAACAGGGGAGGCCGAGTCAAGAAACTAACTGGCGTTCGCGACGGAAGTATTACTGACTATGTACTGGACCGTGAGTATGACGTTTTCGGCAAACTACTCGCCACCAGCTATGGTGACGGGACAGTGGAGGAGAATATCTATGAGGCTGATACTCAGAGACTCAAAGCCCGGATCATCTTTAGCGGCCGATCTCTGATTTCGAGTCTCGAGCTTGGGTACGACAAAGCAAGCAACGTCAAGACATCCGTCACCCAAAGGAATGAAGGTCAGTCGGTGGCGCGGCTCGAACGCTCGTACACGTATGACGATCTGCATCGGCTTCAGACGTTCACTGTGACCGGCAAAGAACCTGCAGGTTCGGAAGTGCTCTTGATTAACGGCAACTACGACTATGACGACGTCGGTAACATTACCCTGCAAGAGAGGGTCGGCACTGGGTTAACGGCCGCCGCCTCTCGGAACTGGGTCTACACCTACGGCGTGCCTACCCGACCAAACTTGCCGGATACCATTGGTCCCCAGACGTTCGACTACAACGGCCGCGGCGCTACTAGGAAGATAAAGAATGGGACGGAGGAGACCACGTTTGATTGGAGCGATGAGGGCCAACTCCTGTCGGCAGCCTTGAAGAGTAGTCCCGGTTCCACGCTGGCGGTCCAGAGCGCCTATCGCTACGACGCAAGCGGCGCGCGTATGTGGCGACAAACAGACACTTCGGAGGCGTCGGGTCCGTTGAACGATTTGGCACACTACCCGAATCCGTATTACACAGCGGTCGCAAGACGGAGCCGGCCAGCTGGCTGTGGCGATGATGGGCTTTGCGGATCCCGCGTTCAGCGGAACTGAGAGTTCGCTAACGTACGTCACGTCATCGCCGAGCTACTTGCATGCTGATCAGGTCCGATCGACAGTGACAGTGTCAGGCGCTACTGGATCCGCCGAGCGAATTTACGAGTACCTGCCATTCGGTGAACTGGTAACCCAGGCGAGCACCCCTGAGCTAAGCGAGAGCCCGTCGTTTACGTCATTCAATGCAATGGAGTTTGATTCCGGCGTACAGCTCTACTACTTCGGTGCACGCTATTACTCCGCTACCAATGCGCGGTGGCTTTCTGCAGATCCGACCGGTCTAGGAGTGTCGCCAGGTGATCTCGCACGCTTGCGGTCCATCAATCTCTTTTCATTCGCGTTCAATTCGCCGGCCAGTTTCTTCGACCCAGACGGTGCGGAGCCTTCCAGCACGTACCCGTCCGTCGACGAAGCAATTACAGCCCTGATGGAAATCAAGACCGCGGAATTGATTGGCGACCTGATGGTGCGGGAATCGTTGCGGCTGACGGTGCAGCA
>WNGJ01010667.1_pt1 | contig 10118 bp, 8 predicted proteins | sample 5400611 | NCBI WGS metagenome assembly WNGJ01 (sample SAMN13153375, study PRJNA577476) | soil metagenome | isolation source: 40 cm soil or saprolite under Garry oak tree replicate 1 | place: USA:California | collected 2016-06-15
CGAACACGCGCACATTCTGTATTCGAAGAAAACGGGCGAGTACCGGCTGTTCAACGACCGCTGGCGCAAAGCGGGAAACAAGTCCGATCCCGGTTGCGGCGTTTGGATCATCCGTGACGGCATCAGCCAGGCGGTACACCACAATACGCGGGGGACTGCCCTGAAATCCGGAGATGAAATTCATCTGGGCCGGGCAGTCATCCGGTTCCAGTTGCGGTAGCGGCTACGCGCGAAACGTGCTCGTCACACCGTACTGCCTCGCTGAGCGATTCACCTCATTGCTAACGAGCCAAGGGCTCCGCCCCTGATATCCCGTGCGGCGAAAATATCTGGCGGCGGCTTTCGGCGGAACAGAAACAGAGGCGTCCATGGGAGTATCCTCCAGGTATATCACCACACTGGAGGTTTCCATGAACGCCTTCTTCGAGCACCATAAGAATAGCATTCAATTCGGCTATCGATGCTTCGATCGAATCCTGCTGAACGGATTGATCCAGCCGTTCCAACAACCAGAGCGAGTGCTGGGGTTTTTCAATGCCTACCGTGAAGGAAAGCGGGTTACCAGGAAGCTTCTGTCCGGTATTGCCGACCAGTTCCAAAACTTTGTGCAGAACCGCTCCCAAAAATGGGGCGCGCCGATACTGGAACCTCCAGACGGAGATGATGATGACAGCCGCCGGGACAACTTCGTCGACAAGTACTTCCAGGACGCCAAGCCCAATCAAGTCGTGGCGATTCTCAAGGCGCGTGAACCGGCTCGCATCCTGATCGCTATCGGGGACAAGGACAACGACAGCCCGCATCTGGAGTACAAGCAGCGTTGGGTCAACCAGTATAATTTCTACCTCAACGACGCGCATTGGGGCCGTATGTTCGTGCGGATCTGCCCCTACTTTCCGTTTTCGGCCCGCATCTGTTTGAACCAACACCACTGGCTTGCCCTTCGCATGCGGCGCGAAGGAATCGACTTCGAACAGACGAGCAACGCGTTCTTGAAATGCGGCAACCCAATCCGTCTCCAAAGACTGGCCGATTCACTGACCTCACGCGATCTATCGATGTGCGGTCAGAAATGGCTGGCTATGCTGTCAACATCGGCTGTTCTTCTCACAGGTGGAGATCTTGACGAGCTTCTACGTGCTGTCGGCCTGAAGACCGCCGCCTGATTTCCCGCGCAACGAGAACAAAATTCTCGTTTCGACCGGTATAACGGAAACTAAGCCGTTCTCATATAGTTGATCACTTTAGGCTTTGCGACAGACGACGGCGACACCACGACGGGCGGCGTCGCCGACGTCAGATTGCAGTGCTAGAGGCTCCGCTCAGTCCGCTTCCCGGGTCTTGGTGTTTGGATAGATGAACTCCCATCCAGTATTCTCGCCGGGGTAAAACCAGCTGTGAATCGCTTCGGGCGAACCGGAAGGCCGCTCTCCAAAATGGACGATCGGCTTGTCCGGCGTCTGTTCGATATAGTCCGGAATCGCCATCAGAGTCGCGACCAGGTTCTCGTTCCCGTCCGAATCCTCCGAGAAGATCTGGACGATATTCCGGTCCGACTCGCTGTCGGCAAGCTGGAATACGTACTTGCCTGGGGCCAATGTTTTGCCTGGAATCTGCACTGGCGCACTGAATTGGAATTCCGTTTTCTTGTTCCACTCATCTGCCAAGACGGGCCGCGCCACAAACGACATAAGCGCGAAGAAACCCCCGAGGCAGAGGGCTGTCAGTTTGATGTTCATGTCATTTCTCCTTTGTATTTCGGCGGCCGAGCTCCGAGTTTGGCTAACCGGCGCTTCGACCTGCTCTCGCCAAGAGTTGACGCACGCGGTTGTCCGTACGCTGGCCCTTGATTTCAAAGGGATTGCTCGATCCTTTGCCGCCTGAGATGTTGGTTGCGTGACGGCCAAGCCATCCAGCCGACTCCCCCGTCGCTATCGCCGCATCATAAAATCACGTTAGAGACCTGCCGCGCTCAGTGTGCGTTGCCGCGATTATGTATCATTCCGGAATCGTTAAATCGGCGAAGGAACTCGGGGTTGGTGTTGCCGGCCTGGTGCTGATAACTTTCGCGGCGGTCCGGCTCGGTCTCCAGCCCGGCGCCGTTTCGCTGCTCTATTTAATCGCCGTTGTATTCGTCTCTCTCAGAGCCGGCCTCGTTTCCTCCATTGCGGTTTCCCTGGTCGCGGTGTTCCTGCTGCAGTACTACTTTGTTCCGCTGTTCTCGCCACCGGCGTCGAAAAACCCTCTCGCTATCGTGGCAAGCCTTGCTTTTCTGGTCACCGCGTGGGTGATCTCCGCCATGGTCTCCCGCGTCCGAAAAATGACGGAGGCTCAGGTGACGCTGAGATTCGAGGAGCGCCTGGCTGAAAGGACGCGGATCGCCCGCGAACTCCACGACACGCTATTGCAAAGCTTTCAGGCCCTGATGCTGCATTTTCAGACCGCAAGCGATATGCTTCCACCGGGTGCGGCGAAGGACGCCCTCGAAGAGGCTCTTGGTCATGCCGACCAGGCCATCCTGGAGGGTCGGAACGCGATCCAGAACCTGCGTTCGTCGACGACCGTAACCAATGACCTTGCCGAGGCGATCGCCGCTCTGGGCGAGGAACTTGGCGGTCGCGATGGAAATAGCAGTTCGGCGAAATTTCGCGTTGCAGTAGAGGGCAAACCACATGAACTGCATCCAAGCCTCCGGGACGATGTTTATCGCATCGCCCGCGAGGCGTTACGAAATGCTTTCTGTCATGCACAGGCCTCCAGAATTGAAGCGGAAATCACGTATTCTGAACGCCTGCTGAGGCTGCGGATTCGGGATAATGGAACGGGAATCGACCCGAAGTTAGCGGAGACGGGTCGTGAAGGACACTGGGGCCTGCAGGGGATGCGCGAGCGGGCTCAACAGATCGGTGCACAACTCGAGATTTGGAGCCAGTCGGGAGCCGGAACGGAGGTCGAGTTGAGCATCCCAGGCTCGATCGCATACGCGGTCTCCAGCGGCCGTCCAGGTTTTTGGCTCTTTCGCAAAACGCAAGGAATCGATTGATGAGCACTAAACCCATTCGCGTTCTCGCGGTTGATGACCATTCGCTACTCCGCGATGGTATTGCGAAGCTCCTGGCCGCTCAACCCGACATGGAACTTGTCGCAGAGGCTTCCAATGGCCGTGAGGCGATCGAGCAGTTTCGTATTCACAAGCCGGATGTGATCCTGATGGACTTGCAGATGCCTGAGGTGAACGGCGTAGACGCCATCATCACCATTTGCGGCGAATTCCCTAGGGCGCGGATTATTGTCCTCACAACGTACACCGGAGATGTCCAGGTGTTGCGTGCGCTCAAAGCCGGCGCCCGCGGCTACCTGCTCAAGAATCTCCTACGCAAGGAGCTTCTGGAGACCATTCGGCTGGTGCATGCCGGGCAAAAACGGATACCACCGGATGTCGCGTCTGAACTGGCCGAGCATGCGACGGATGAGAGTCTGTCCGAGCGGGAAATAGAAGTCCTTCGCTTGATCTCAGGCGGAAATGCCAATAAAGAGATCGCCGCCCAACTCTCTATCACGGAAGAAACAGTAAAAGGTCACGTCAAGAATATCCTTTCGAAACTCGGCGCCAACGATCGGACACATGCTGTCACCATAGGCTTGAAGCGCGGAATCATCGACCTTTAACGCATAGGTGTCTCGCTGCTCCGGTCGTCTGCGGCAAGGGAGGCCCCCTCGAAAGAGGTGTCTACCGAATCCGCTTTTCAGGGTTCCGACTTTTGCTTCGCGCGGCTAGCCTAAGAACAGGACCTCCTGTGCAAAGGCTCTTCTCAACATTCCCGGAAGGTTGGCCAGGAACAGGATTGGTGTTCTTGCGAGCAATGGCTACAGTTCCGCTCGTGCAATTCATCGCGGGCTCGCCCGCAACTACGTTGCCGGTTCCTGCGATCTTTCAGTTCCTGGCGGCAATCTGTTCGGCGCTCCTAATCATCGGGCTTTGGACACCCGTAGCGGGTCTCTTCCTGGCCGTCTCCGAACTGTCTCTTCTCTTGCTCCCCTCCTGCAACGGTTCGATGCACCTCGTGCTGGCGGCATTGGGCGCTGCCCTCGCAATGATTGGCCCCGGCGCATGGTCCGTGGATGCGCGTCTGTTCGGACGAAAGCGAATCCGAATTCCCCAGCGATAGCTCAATCCCAGGCAAAGACCAAAGCAAGACCAAAGCAAGACCAAAGGCGCCCGGCGCGTCTCCGAGCGTAGCGACCGGCAGGTTAGTCTCCCGCCCCTCAAAAGAGGGGTTGCCTGACGTTCCGATCCAGTCATCGCACCTAAGTCCCTTCGAGGGTGGGCGAAAAACAAGATCTGCTCGACAATCAGGGTGTACTCGAAAGCCTCACAAGCTTTCATAAGGAGGGTAGCTGAATGAGTTCAAATAGCGTAGTCGTTATGAAGAGAACCGAGGTGGAGCCCGGGTATGAATGGTACGTTGACCTCGATGAATATCTAGAGCCCCAAAGCAATGCACCAGGAGCGCACAACCGATTCCAAGGCATTGTGGGTACAAGCCGGGCGCTTCGCGCAGTATTGGATCAAGTCCGGATTGTCGCTCCTACCGATTCGACGGTACTGATTGAAGGCGAAACGGGTACTGGCAAAGAAGTCATCGCGAACGCCATTCATGAAAACAGCAATCGCCGCAGCCGCCCGTTCATTAAGCTGAACTGCGCAGCAATCCCGCTGGGCCTTCTTGAGAGCGAACTCTTCGGTCATGAAAAGGGCGCATTCACCGGCGCAGTGATGCAGAAGCTGGGCCGCTTTGAGGCTGCGAACGGCGGCACGCTGTTCCTGGACGAAATCGGCGATATTCCTCTCGAGTTGCAAGCAAAGCTGCTTCGAGTGCTGCAGGAGCAGGAGTTCGAACGCTTGGGCAGCACCCACACGCGTCGCGTCGACGTGCGCGTGGTGGCGGCCACCAATCAAAACCTTGCAGCGCGGGTCGCCGAGAAGCAGTTCCGAATCGATCTCTACTACCGCCTTAACGTCTTTCCAATCTCGCTTCCTCCGCTGCGTCTGCGGCCGGACGATATCACGGCTCTAGTCGCCCACTTCGTCCACAAGTTCAGCGCTCGAATGTCCAGGCGGATCTCGAAGATTTCAAAAGACGCGTTGGAAGCCATGAAGCAACACCCGTGGCCTGGAAATGTCCGTGAGCTCCAGAATGTTCTCGAACGAGCGGTGATCCTAACCGAGGGCGATGCTTTACAGATACCTGCCCTGCCATCGCGCCTGCCAATTCGGACGGAGGAGATGACCCTAGCAGAGGCAGAGCGCGAGCACATACTTCATGCACTCGAAGAAAGCAATTGGGTAGTCGGAGGCAGGACTGGAGCCGCGGCGCGTCTCGGCGTGAAGCGGACGACGTTAGTCGGCAAGATTCGAAGGAGCGGCCTCTCACGCGAGATGGCACACGGAGCTACTTAATATGCCAACGAACCATATTTTCCTGATTGATTCCGACTCGTCCGGGCATCGGCTCACTGTCGATGGCAACCGAGCCGGCACATTCGCATCACTGAGCGCCGCCGAGGCGATGGCCGCTTACGTTGCGCTGCGCTTTCTGCCCACAGCGACCCTGAAGTTTGAACTCGACTTCAAATGGATGCTGTCGGACCTGGAGATCCGAGCAGCTACGTTAGAAGTTCCGCAATACAGGAGATGGAGAAGTGTTATGTGGATCGTTAAGCTTGCGCTCGCCCGTCCCTACACGTTCATCGTACTTTCTCTGGTTCTGCTACTGATCTGCCCCGTCGTTCTGCTCCGCACACCAGTAGACATTTTCCCGAGCATCAACATTCCCGTTGTGAGCGTCATCTGGACTTATAACGGGCTCGTGCCCTCCGAGATGGAGACTCGCATCGTGTCGATTTTCGAGCGATCGCTGACCACCTTGGTAAACAACGTTGAGCACATCGAGTCGCAATCGTATAACGGCGTGGCCGTGATCAAAGTTTTTCTGCAACCTACGGCTGATATCAACGGCGCAATTTCGGAAGTCATCGCCGAATCACAGGTCGGCCTGAAGCAGTTCCCGCCGGGCATTACGCCTCCGCTGGTTATAAGCTACGATGCGTCGTCGGTTCCTATTGTGCAGCTTGGATTGAGCGGTTCTGGATTGTCCGAGCAGCAGTTAAACGACTTGGGAACGAACTTCATCCGTCCACAACTGGCGACGGTTCCAGGCGCCTCGCTCCCGCTCCCTTATGGAGGCAAGGTCCGCCAGGTAATGGTCGATATCGATTCTCATCAATTGATGGCCAAGGGGCTTTCGCCGATGGACGTCGTCAACGCCGTGAATGCGCAGAGCGTGATTCTGCCTTCCGGCACGGCCAAGATCGGGCGGACAGAGTACAACGTGGCGCTCAATGGCTCGCCTTCAGCTGTCGAAGCGCTGAATCACATTCCGGTCAAGGTGGTGAACGGAGCCACGCTCTATATTCAGGACGTCGCGCACGTGCGTGACGGATACGCGGTTCAGCAGAATATCGTGCGCCAGGACGGACAACGGGGCGTTCTGCTCACGGTGCAGAAAACCGGCAGCGCTTCGACGCTCTCCACCGTGTCGGCGATCTACAACGTGATTCCCAAAATTAAGGCGACGCTGCCTTCGCAACTCTCCATCAAGCCGTTGTTCGATCAATCGCTGTTCGTGCGCGCGTCGCTTTCTGGAGTGGTCCGCGAAGCAGGGATCGCTGCTGTTCTTACGTCGCTGATGATTCTCATGTTCTTGGGGAGCTGGCGAAGCACCCTCATCATCACCATCTCTATTCCGCTCTCGATTCTTACGTCGCTGCTGATCCTGAGCGCGCTCGGACAAACGATCAACATCATGACGCTCGGTGGACTTGCGCTCGCCGTGGGCATTCTCGTCGATGACGCGACCGTCACCATCGAGAACATCGAGCGGCAGATGGCGATGAAGAAGGAGCTGAACCAGGCGATTCTCGATGGCGCTGAGCAAATCGCAGTTCCGGCACTAGTTTCCACGCTGGCGATCAGCATCGTGTTCGTGCCGATGTTTTTCTTGACCGGAGTCGCGCGCTATCTCTTCGTGCCGCTGGCCGAAGCGGTTGTGTTCGCTCTGCTCGCTTCGTACTTCTTCTCGAGAACGCTTGTGCCGACGCTGGTGATGTACCTGATGAAGAAAGAAGCCGCCCGGCACGAGCATCCGGAAAAGGATCACCGGGGAGGCATGTTCTCGCGGGTCCATCATGCCTTTGAGCGCGGATTCGAAGCGCTTCGCCGCAGCTATTCCGGCCTCCTGCAACTCTGCCTCGATCACCGCAAACTGTTCGCCGCGTGCTTGCTTGGATTTTGCCTGGCCAGCCTGCTGCTTGTCACCCGGTTGGGTCAGGACTTCTTTCCCACCGTGGATGCCGGCCAATTCCGTCTTCATCTTCGCGCGAAGACCGGCACGCGCATCGAGGAAACCGCGCGCGTCACCAGCCGTGCAGAAGACGTCATTCGACGAGTAATCCCGGCTTCGGAGCTCGGCGGAATTCTGGACAACATCGGCTTGCCGACCAGCGGCATCAATTTGTCCTATAGCAACAGCGAGACCGTGGGCAACGCCGATGCGGAAATCCTGGTCTCTCTTAGCGCAAGTCATCATCCGACAGCCGGGTATATCGAAAAGCTGCGCGAAGAGCTGCCGAAACAGTTCCCGGCCACGGGGTTCTTCTTTGAGCCCGCCGACATCGTTACGCAGACTTTGAATTTCGGTCTTCCGGCGCCGATCGACATCCAGATCGTCGGCGCCGATATGCCGAGCAACTTCGCGCTGGCAGCTAAGATGACGCAGCAGATTCGAGCTGTGCCGGGCGCCGTCGATGTCCACGTGCACCAATTGTTGAACCAGCCGCGGCTCGATCTCACAGTCGATCGCGTGAGGACCCAGCAAGTCGGCCTGAGTGAGAGGGACGTGGCGACCAATGTTCTCACGTCTTTGAGCTCGAGCTTTCAGACCGCTCCGAATTTTTGGCTCTCGCCGAATGGCGTCAGCTACCCGATCGCGATTCAGACGCCGCAATATAAGGTGAATTCGATCGATACGCTACGGACGATCCCGATCAACTCGGCGGCGTCACCGGCCCCGCAACTCCTCGAGAATCTCACAGCGATGAGCCGGACTCAGGAACCCGCGGTCGTCAGCCACTACAACGTGCAGCGGACCATTGATATTTACGCGAGCACGCAAGGCCGCGACTTGGGCGGAGTAGCTTCGGACATCGCGAAGATCACCGCCGCAGCGCAAAAGGAGTTGCCCAAGGGAAGCAGCATGGTGACGCGCGGTCAGGTTGCCACGATGCGTTCTTCGTTCATCGGACTGGGCGCCGGACTCGCCTTCGCGATCGTTCTGGTTTATCTCCTGATCGTCGTCAATTTTCAGTCGTGGAGCGAAGCGTTCATCATTATCACGGCGTTGCCGGCGGCCTTAGCGGGAATCGTCTGGATGCTTTACCTGACGCACACCACTCTGAGCGTACCCGCGCTTATGGGAACCATCATGAGCATGGGTGTCGCCACAGCGAACAGCGTTCTGGTGATCAGCTTCGCCAATGAGCGGTTCGCGGAAACCAAAGATGCCTTGCAGGCGGCGCTGGAGGCTGGCTCCACCAGATTGAGGCCAGTCATCATGACGGCGCTCGCCATGATCATCGGGATGGTCCCGATGGCGATCGGGCTGGGCGAGGGCGGCGAGCAGAACGCCCCGCTCGGCCGCGCGGTAATTGGCGGCCTGCTCTTTGCGACCGTCGCAACTCTGTTCTTCGTGCCTACTGTATTTGCGATTGTTCGCAACCAAAAGAATCAACGTGCGTGAGGACGTTATGAATCAAACTCAAGATCTATCAAAAGACAATTCACCGCGAAGCGGAAACCGATTGCTGTGGTTTCTTGTGATTCCAGTGCTGCTTTCGGGATCGGCCTTCTTTGGAATGAAAACGCGGCAAGAAGAAAATCAACAGCTTGCGAACACGACAAAGGAGCTGGACGTGCAGCCGGTCCATGTGATTCATGCGGCGCGCGGCAAATCGAGTTCGGATCTGACTCTGCCGGGAATGATACAGGCATTCTCGCAGTCCCCGGTTTATGCCCGAGTCGATGGCTACGTTCGCACGTGGTATGTGGATATCGGCGCGCACGTTACCAAAGGCCAGTTGCTTGCCGAGATCGATGCGCCGGAAGTCGACCAGCAGTTGAACCAGGCACGGGCGATGCTGAATCAGGCGCAAACCAGCCTGGCACTTGCAAAGGTCACAGCGCCCCGCTATCAGGAATTGATTAAAACTAATTCTGTCTCTCAACAGGAGGTGGACCAGAACAACCAGAATCTCGCTGCGCAGGAGGCAAATGTTCAGGCGGCCACTGCTGCCGTAGGCAGGCTCGAGCAGATGCAGAGCTACGAGAAGATCGTCGCTCCGTTTGATGGAGTCATCACGGAACGGAAGACGGATTTCGGCGATCTGGTGAATGCCGGTAACGCAGGCGTCGGACGCGAGCTGTTCCGGATTTCCCAGAACAATGTCGTGCGCGTATTTGTCACTGTACCCGAGGAGTTCAGCACCCAGGTCAAGCCAGGCACAAGAGCGTCGATGGACGTCATCTCGCTCCCCAATCGCCATTTCGCGGCTTCGGTCACACGAACGGCGGATTCGATCGACATCACATCTCGCACGCTCACGGTCGAGCTCGACGTTCCCAATCCATCCGGGGAGCTGTTGCCCGGAGCTTACGCAAACGTGCACTTTCAGCTCCCGCTCAACGTTGTAATCAGGTCGAGCTTCGAAAAGTGACGCTCGGGCATGATTTCGGCGACACGATCGAAATCATGGCAGGCGTCCGATCGGCCGACGCCGTGGTCGCGAATCCGCCGGACTCGTTAACGAACGGAATGCGCGTCGCCGTCGAGTCCGCTTCCACGACAACACAAAAAGGGAGTTAGATATGTATCGCCCTATCACATTGTGGCCGGCTGCAACGCTTGCGCTGGCGACCCTGTCCATCACTGGATGTATGGTCGGCCCCAAATATCACACGCCGACTCCGCCCGTCCCACCGCAGTTCAAAGAAGGCGGCACAC
>WNGJ01030400.1_pt1 | contig 10118 bp, 11 predicted proteins | sample 5400611 | NCBI WGS metagenome assembly WNGJ01 (sample SAMN13153375, study PRJNA577476) | soil metagenome | isolation source: 40 cm soil or saprolite under Garry oak tree replicate 1 | place: USA:California | collected 2016-06-15
AAAACATGAGCTTCGAGCGCAATCCACACGATGATCTCGCTCCGACCATGAGCGCGTTGATCATCATCGCGCATGTTAAAGAAGGCGTCGATCTCGCGCTCAAGCACAAGCTCAATCAACGCATTATTGATATTATTCAGGAGCATCACGGCACATCACTCGTCCGTTACTTCTATCAGCGCGCTCTTCAACAGCATGAAGACGCGCGCGCCGGCGGCAAGATTATGAAATTGCGTGAGGACGACATTCCTCAGGTGCGCGAGGAAAGTTTCCGTTATAGCGGGCCCAAACCACAGACGAAAGAAAGCGCCATCGTCAGCTTGGCCGACATGGTTGAAAGCGCCTCCCGCAGTCTGGAGAAACCGACACCGCAGAAAATCGAATCGCTTGTGAATGAGCTCATCGAAGAGCGCATCACGGATCGACAATTGAACGAGTGCGATCTGACGCTCGCCGAGCTCAAAGTTATTGCCGAGCGTTTTCGCTTCACCCTCATGATGATGCTGCATAGCCGGATAGCCTATCCAAAGCACGGGCCGAAGACGGCCCTGCCGCGTGAGGAACATTTGCGCCCAGATGTGATGGCAGCAACGAGAAAACCCGAGACCGCCCCACCGGTCTCAGCCGCGTGAAGTGTAGAGGCGTTTGTATCAACGCCTACTTCTTGCTCCGGCGTCTGTCTCCGAACGCTTTCGCGAGTCGAGACCAGAGCCGCTAGATCATCGCAGGTTTAGTGATTATCCACGACCGATTGCGGTGCAGGTTTGCTCAGTTCAAACTGGGCGCTCACCTTCTGGATCTGCGATGTCTGCTCTTTCACCGTCGCAGTGAGCGCTGCAATTTCTTTCTTTAGTTCCTGCACTGTGCGGTGTTCTTTGAGGAACTCGTTGAGTAGCATCGCGTTCACCGCATCGTAGCGCACGGTGTAGACCTGGCCGTTAGGGTCACGCACAACCAAATCAGGATTGACCTTGGCTACATCCTCAGCGATCAAACCAAATTGCGGTCTGCCGGTGGTGTTGCTCTTGTGGCTCTTGTAATGAAAGGTCATCGGCTTTAGTTCCAGAATCGCTTCGCTCGCCTTGTCCATCGGTTTAATTTCTGTCTTGAACCGCGCCGAGGAGCTGGTTGTGCCTAGTTGGCCGGCAGAGTCTATCACCACCGGTATGCCATCATCGTTATCCGTTGTCACCCCACGGATGCCGGCGATAAAGGTTCTCGATTGTCCTGAAACCCAAGCGAAGTCAGGCTGTGGGGGCGTGCCGATGCGGATGGTGTTTTCATCGCCACCATCACCTTGGTTGCCGATATCAATATTATAAACGCTATGACTGCCGAGATTAAGCCCGGCATCCGCTCCTAAGGCAATGTTCCAGATGCTCTGGGAGCTGATGTTATAGAGCGCGTAAGAACCAATCGCCGTGTTATGTCCGTCGTATCCCGGCAGTATGAAGCTCCCATCGTACGTGTACATGGCATGAGAACCAATGGCCGTGTTCTGACGACTGGTTGTCTCGCTATAGAGCGCTTGAAAACCAATCGCCGTGTTTTCCTGCCCTGCCCGCTGACCGAAACCATCGCCGAACACGGTGTTGGTGTTGTTAAACAGCGCCCCGAAACCAACGGCCGTGTTGTTGGCCCCGGCGGTGTTGCTTACGAGGGCAAAAGCGCCAGTGGCTGTATTGTCGCCACCTGTGGTGTTGTCGTGGAGCGCGCGAAACCCATTTGCCGTGTTCTGGAACCCAGTTGTTAGGCTGAAAAGGGCATCATCACCCTCCGCTGTGTTCTGAACGGGATAGCCGCCGTCCGGAGGCGGTTTAAGGCCCGCGCCATGGGCAAAGGGGCAAAAGCAAGCGAACGCGAGCGTGATGAGAAGAAAACGGCGCCGCAAAGGCGAGCGGTTCGTCGAATTTTCTGTGGTTGGACTTGTTGTTTTGAATTGGATTGGTGGATTCATAACCTGGTTCTTTCTTTTTTCCCGCTGAGTTGATTTTGCGATTGCGGGTCCGGAAGGGGCGAAGAACCTAGCGGGGAAAAATGTCCTCCGCCTGATTCAGATCCGTTTAGCGACGCCGAGTTTGGAAAAGCCTGGCGAATTTGTCAAGATAGAAAGGCCGCCACGGGCAACCGTAACGGCGGTCTGCGTTACAAATCCGGCGGATGGGCGCGGGGTTCTCGATCCTTTGAGGTAGCAGTGCTTGGTTTCGTAACAAACGGTCCGCCTTCCATCGGTGTGACTTTTGTGAACGCGACGTCGGGCATTTCGCTTGGTAACCCTTCGAGGGGAAAATCTTTTCTCAAAGGAAAGAACGGATAACCATCCCACATCAGGATGCGGCGGAGATCGGGGTGGCCGTTAAACTTGATTCCCATCATGTCGTAAATCTCGCGCTCGTGCCAGTTCGCCGTCGGCCAGATGTCGGAAACGGTATCGACAGCGCCGATGTCTTCAGAAATGCGGAGCTTGAGTCGCAGATGGACGCCGAGCGGCATCGAGTAGAGCTCATAGACAATCTCGAAACGTGGCTCCTTGCCGAAATTGTCGATGCTGGTGATGTCGATCAAATAATTGAACGAAAGTTCGTCGCGACAGAATTTTGCGATCTCACGCAGATCGGCGGGCGCGATTGTATAAGTCGTTTCACCGCGAAACTCGGTTTTGTTCTGAATTTTTGCGCCGAGTGATTTCTCCAGCGAAGGGAGGAGTAATTCCTGCTTGGTCATACATTTAGTCGGAACATAGCCGTTCTGGCTATGTGCCCAACGGGGGTATCCTGCCCGTTGCGTGTGTGGGTCCTGATTCCAAAAAAACAGGCAAGATGCCTGTTTGCCGCACAGGCTGGAAGCCTATGTTCCGATTTCATGGGAGTGCGTTCTCAAGTTTTTGGAGTAGTTCGGGCTTTTGATTCCTGAACGAGTGCTCGCGTGAAATTTTTTCCTGCAATTTCATCAGCCCAGCGAGCAACGCTTCCGGGCGCGGCGGGCAACCGGAAATGTAAACATCGACAGGCAAAAGCTGATCGATCCCTTGCAGGACAGCGTAGGAGCGATACATGCCGCCGGTGGAAGCGCATGCGCCCATGGCGATCACCCATTTCGGTTCGGGCATCTGCTCGTAAATTCGCTTTACCGCGAGTGCCATTTTGTAAGTGACCGTGCCGGCGACAATCATTACGTCGCATTGTCGTGGCGAAAAGCGCATGACTTCGGCGCCGAATCGCGCGATGTCGAACCGCGAAGCGGCCGTCGCCATCAACTCAATTGCGCAACAGGCCAGGCCCATCGGCATCGGCCAAAGCGAATTTTTGCGCACCCAATTAAGTGCAGCATCAAAGCGCGTGAAAATCACGTTGCCCTCGATTTTTGAATCGTAGGCCGTGGAATGGGTCTCCGGCATCAGGAAACACTAAGATCGGGTATGTGCCGCGCAAGGCAAAACCAAGAGGCGAGGATCAAAGAATCGTATCTTAACCCGTAATTTGATCACCAACGCGAGGTGGATCGAGCAGTCCCTTGCTCGACGCTAATGGCGGCGCAGCCGCCGATCCACCTATCCGCGTACTGATTGCAGCATTAACCTCTCGATTGTATAGAACGACTCTTATTGCAGTCATGACTTCAACCACGCGCACTCATCTCGACCAACTCGAGAACCAGAGCATTTTTATTTTTAGGGAGGCGTATCACGCCTTCAAGAACATCGCCATGCCGTGGTCGATGGGGAAGGATTCCAACGTTCTCATCTGGCTTGCCCGCAAATCTTTTTTTGGAAAGGTTCCCTTCCCAGTCCTGCATATCGACACAACCTACGAGTTTCCCGAGATGCTGGAGTTTCGTGAATGGGCCACGAAGCATTACAACCTCAATCTTATCGTCAAAATTAATACCGAAGCTCGCGCACGCGGGGTTGGGTACGAAACGCATGATCCGGTGACGGTGACGCACGAATTAAAGACGGTGGCGCTGCAACAAGCGCTGGCAGAGCACAAGTGGAACGCGCTGATTACAGGAATTCGACGTGACGAGGATCCCACTCGCGCGAAAGAGAGGTATTTCTCGCCGCGGAACGCGCAGTTCGAATGGGACTATAAAGATCAGCCACCGGAATTTTGGGGACAGTTTGCGACTACTGCGGCAAAAGGCGAGCACGTTCGTGTGCAACCGCTGCTCGATTGGACCGAGGTTGATGTCTGGCGTTACATCCAGCGCGAGAATATCCCGATTCCGAAAATGTATTTTGCGCGAAACGGAAAACGATTCCGTTCTCTCGGCTGCAGCCCAATCACGCATCCAATTGAAAGCGCGGCATCGACAATCGACGAAATTATCGTCGAACTGGAGGCTACGCGCACGAGCGAGCGCGCTGGTCGCGCGCAGGATCATCACGAGCGTAATGCGATGCAGAAATTGCGTGCACGCGGATTTCTATGAACATGATCGAACATCCAACATCCAGCATCGACACGAAGCCGAAGCTTCGTGTCGTATTCGTCGGCCACGTCGATCACGGAAAGTCCACGCTCATCGGCCGAATTTTGCAAGATACGGATTCTTTGCCAGAGGGAAAGATCGACATGGTGAAGAAGACGTGTGCGGCTGAGGGGATGGAATTTGAATATGCCTTTTTGCTCGATGCGTTGATCGAGGAGCAAAAGCAAAACGTTACGATCGATACAACGGAAATTCCGTTTCGGACGTCGCGCCGGCAATACGCGATCATCGACGCTCCGGGTCACAAGGAGTTCTTAAAGAACATGATCACGGGCGCATCCCGGGCGGACGCTGCCGTTCTCGTGATCGCCGCCAACGAAGGCGTACGCGAGCAAAGCCGCCGCCATGCTTATTTGCTTAGCTTACTTGGTGTTAGACAGATTGTCGTAGTCGTTAACAAGCTCGACCTGGTGGATTTTTCCGAGGAGCGATTCAAGGAGATCGACAGGGAATATCGAAAGTTTCTTGCTGATCTCGGGCTGGAAGCGTGCGCAGTTATTCCGGCCTCGGCAAAACAAGGCGAGAACGTCGCGCGCGCGAGTATGAAAATGAAGTGGTATTGCGGTGCGAGCGTTCTCGAAGCGCTCGACCTTTTGCAACCGCAAAAACCCGATGTCGATCTTCCGCTCCGCTTCTGCGTTCAGGATGTTTATCGATTTGATGGACGGCGTATCATTGCGGGCCGAATCGAGACGGGAACATTGAGGGCGGGCGATCAACTGGTTTTTTCGCCGGCAAACAAATCGTCGATCGTCGCAACTATTGAGCGTTGGAATGCATCGTCGGACGGTCCGGCCGTGGCAGGAGATTCCATTGGAGTCACGCTGAGCGAACAGATTTTCATAGAGCGCGGCTATGTCGCTTCGCATGAAAATGACACGCCGATTGAAACGAATCGATTTCACGCAGATCTCTTTTGGATCGTGCGGGAGCCGCTCAGGGTTGGTCGTCCTTACGATCTGCGTTTGGCGACCCAAGAGGTGAAATGCGAGATCGTTTCAATCGAAGAGGTAATGGATTCATCGACGCTCGAGATGAAGATCGATCAGCGCGAACAATTGGAGAGGAATGAGGTTGGTAGGCTAACGATTCAAACCCGCGGTCCACTCGTGATCGATAATCATGACCGCATCCCAAATCTCGGCCGATTTGTAATTGCTAATGATGGGCAGATTTGTGGAGGAGGTACCATTTTCGGCGGCGTCTATACCGACCGGCAAGTTGCAAAGAGCAAAAACATTTTTTGGACTGAAGGAAAAATTACGGCCCGCCATCGTACCATGCGAAGCGGGCATCGCGGTCTCCGGCGCTGGAAAATCGACGATTGCGCAAGCGCTCGAGCGCGAGTTGTTCCAGCGCGCCATGCACACATACGTGCTCGATGGCGATAACATTCGCCACGGTTTGAATTCCAATCTCGGATTTTCGCCCGAAGACCGAGTTGAAAACATCCGTCGAGTGAGTGAAGTCGCAAAATTAATGGCGGACGCGGGCGCAGTCGTGATCACGGCATTTATCTCGCCTTATCGAATGGATAGAAGCCGCGCGCGCGAGATTGCGCTCGAGGGCAACGCGGAGTTTATCGAGGTTTTTGTCGATGCCCCGCTCGAAGTTTGCGAAAGGCGCGACCCGAAAGATCTCTACAAAAAAGCGCGGGCCGGAGAGATCCAGGACTTTACAGGGATCGATGCTCCTTATGAAGCTCCAGAAGATCCGGAAATTGTTGTGCGCACGGACGAACAAACTGTCGACGAATCCGTGGCAACAATTCTCGAGCAGTTGTTGCCCCGGTTGAGAAGAGAGGCAGCCAATGAATAGCGAGCACTGCCAGGTACCGGATGGATGTCGATCTTAGGATTCGTGATGCCGAGTTGAGGGATGCGGCAGAGCTGGCTGCGCTTGCATGCGAGCTCGGATACAAAACGACCGGCCCAGAAATGGAATCCCGCCTGGTATCGATTTTAAAGGATCTCCGCTACAAGACGCTTGTGGCGTTGAAGGATGAAAAAATCTGCGGCATGATCGGAACGTTTTCAGCATCGAGTTATTTACACAACGATCTCAACGGCCGAATCATCGCGCTTGTCGTGTCCACGGAATCGCGACGGCATGGTATTGGCGCGCGGTTGATTGAGGCGGCGGAAAAGGATTTCGCGCAGCGAGGAATCACTCGAGTGACGCTGACCACTCGCTTTGAGCGCGCAGAAGCGCATCAGTTTTACAAAAAGCTCGGTTATGCGCGAACCGGCTTCCGGTTTGCAAAAAGTCTCTTCTCTGCCTCCGGTTGAAAACTCACGTGGCCTCGTCGCTATCGGTCAATAGCGAACGCGAACGAGAAAAAGGCCTTCGGCAGGAGCAGCGAAACGTCGGTGACTGATATGAGCGGCGCCAAGCTGGTCGGCCACTTCCTCAATGCGTGATTTGCCAAGCGCGCAGCGCACAAGTGAGCCCACAATAAGCCGAATCATCTTGTAGAGAAAACCGTCGCCATCGAATTCGATTATGACGAAAGGGCCGCGGAGGCGGACGGCCACAGAATAAATTGTTCGAACCGTACTCTTTTCCTGTTTACCTCGATTTGCGGCAAAGGCCGCAAAATCGTGAGTGCCGACAAAGCACTTGGCCGCTTTCTTTAAGAGTTTAAGATCAAGCGGACGTGAAACATGCCAGACTCGTCCGTATTCGAATGGCGGTAGCACTGAAGCCGACCAGATTCTGTAGCGATAAATTTTTCCTTTCGCGCAAAGACGCGCGTGAAAATTCTTTGATACACTGCGGCATCGAAGAATGCGGATCGCCGGGGGCAGTAATGCATTGAGCGCTTCCACCCAACGCGCCGCCGGTAGTCTGTCTTTCGCAAGATCGACATGTGCGCATTGGGCAAGCGCGTGGACCCCAGCATCCGTTCGTCCAGCTCCGTGAGCACGCACCCGCTCGCCGCTGACGCGTTCAAACGCTCGCTCGAGGTGATCCTGAATGGTGTTTCGATGGGATTGGCTTTGCCAGCCTGCAAACGGTGCGCCGTCGTAGGCGACGATTATTTTCAGCCGTCGCGACATCCTAATTCATCGCGACAGCTTTCCGGCCTGCGCGGCGTATTGCCGTCGATCGAGATACCCCTGCAAGATCATTTGAGCTGCGACTTGATCGACGTAACCGCGGGTGGCGCGTGTCTTTTTGCCGGCTTCACGCAATGCCCGATGCGCGGCAACCGTCGTTAGTCGCTCATCCCAAGTGACGACTGGACAGGGAAGAATCGCTCGCAGTTTGTCGACGAAGCCCAGGGTTTCAGATGCGGCAGCGCCTATCTTGCCGCTCAATTGCCGCGGGATTCCAACGACGACGTGATCGACTTTCCTTTCGCGAACGATCTCTGCGACTCGCGCCGCAGATCGCTCGTTGGCTGCGATCGTCTCGAGGGGATGCGCCAGCAATTGCAACTCGTCGGAGATTGCGGCGCCGATACGTGCGCGGCCAAAATCGATCGCTAAAATCGGATTCATCCCCCGCAGATCATTGCAGTTCGGGCGGGAGTTTTCCGATCAAATTCTTGATCTTTTCGGCTTGATGACGATGGCAAACCAAAACTGCGTCACCGGTCCGCACGACAATGAGGTTGTGAACTCCAACCAACGCGATCGTTGTCCCGTCCTGATCGAAAATGATGTTGTTAGTGGAATCGATGGCCGTGATTGCGCAGTTCGCGGCATTCCCTTGTTCGTCATTCTTGAAATAATTTGCCACCGCTCTCCAGCTTCCGATGTCGTCCCAATCGAAGCTCGCTTCCACGACGAGAACGCGATCCGCTTTTTCCATGACGGCGTAATCGAATGAGATCCGTGGCAATTTACCGAAGCGCTCATGCAAAACTTTCTCGAAATTCTCTGGACCGCGTAGTTGGGAAATAAAATCAGCGAGCTCGGGCGCATGGCGATTGAATTCGCTCAGCACAGTAGGTACCGACCAGACGAACATCCCTGCGTTCCAGCGAAAATTTCCTTTGCGCAAAAACGATTCGGCAAGATCAGGATTGGGTTTTTCGCGAAAGCGTTCAACTTGGCGAATGGAATCTTTGTCGCTGCGATTCCGCAAATGAACGGGCATTCCCTGTTCGATATAACCAAAACCGGGACATGCCCAAGTCGGTTTGATACCGATGGTGATAAGCTCGCCAGTCTCTTCCGCCGCTTCCGCGGCCAGGGCGATGGTTTCCTGAAATGCGGCACGATTCGCAATGACATGATCGGCCGGGAGTACCGCCATTGTCGCGGCGTGATCCCGGGCCGCAACCCAGCCAGTGCCAAGCGCCACTGCCGCTGCCGTGTCGCGTTTGGCTGGCTCGGCAAGAACATTCTCGCTCGGAAAATCGGTGAGCAATTTACGAACTGCCGCTTCCTGCTCCGTGTTTGTCAGGATCAGAATGCGTTCGCGGGAAACCAATCCGTCGAGGCGAGCTACGGTTTCTTCAAGGAGAGTTTTTTTGGAAACCAGGCGCAGCAACTGCTTCGGCTGGGCCCTGCGACTCAGCGGCCAGAACCGTTCGCCACTGCCACCGGCGAGAATCAGCGCATAGATCGGTTTGGCCATTGCGATGCAAAAATCAATTCTGGCTCGACAGATGTCGGGCCGCGAAGATTCCCGTTTCTTTTTCCAAAACGAGACGTATATGATAGGCGATGTCGCTCCCAATATCCATTTTAAAAACCTCCGAACAGCTTCCCGTTGACCCGTTGCTCGTCGTGACGCGGGCTGCCATTGGTCTGGGCTTGGGTTTACTAATGGCAGACAAGATCAAGCCATCGATTCGCCAGGCAGCTGCCATTACGCTTGTTTCGATCGGGGCCCTGGCGGCAGCGCCTTGGCTGGTAAAAATCGCCTTTGCGCAGATTAATCGTCCAGAATCGGAGTGGGGGAGCCGTGCCAGATTGCGTTCAATCCGGGGCGACTCCGGCTACCGGAACGAAACGGACGTTTACTAGCGGTATTGTTTTTATTTAGCTCGGCGTTTGACACAAACGCCCTACAACTGCACGCCGGAAGCTTGCGCTGTCCTTGGGCGCAGATTAAGCGTGCTTCGCGCCATGTCTCGTTCATCGATGTCTTCCAGCAGCGAAGTGTTGCGTGCCCACTGTGCGGCAATTGCCAAGGAGGAGGCCGTTCTGCGCGAAGGTGGCGGCAAGGCTGGCCACGAGCGTCAGCGTAAGATGGGCCGGTTGCCAGTGCGAGAACGCATCGGTCATTTGCTCGACAGAGACTCGCCCTTATTTGAAATCGGTCTCTGGGCTGCGTTCAAAATGTACGAGCAATGGGGACAGATTCCCGCGGCGGGTGTGGTTGCGGGAATCGGAAATGTTGCCGGTGTTCCGTGCATGATTATCGCCAATGACGCGACTGTGAAGGCGGGCGCTTTCTTTCCGCAAACGGCAAAAAAAGTGATTCGTGCGCAACGCATCGCTTTTGAATGCTCGTTGCCGATCGTTTACCTCGTCGATTCCGCGGGTGTGTTTCTGCCGATGCAGGATGAGATCTTTCCCGACGAAGACGATTTCGGCCGCATCTTCCGCAACAACTCTGTCATTTCTTCTGCGGGCATTCCTCAATTTGCCGCGATCATGGGCAATTGCGTC
>WNGJ01035292.1_pt1 | contig 10118 bp, 13 predicted proteins | sample 5400611 | NCBI WGS metagenome assembly WNGJ01 (sample SAMN13153375, study PRJNA577476) | soil metagenome | isolation source: 40 cm soil or saprolite under Garry oak tree replicate 1 | place: USA:California | collected 2016-06-15
CGGGGCCTGATATCGGGTTCCAGGCAGCGTAGGTCAGCGGCCAGATATTTTGCGTACACGACGGCCTCTGAAGCCAGTTTGAAGTCACGACCAACCTCATCGCGGATGGGAAGTCTGTCGCTTATGTCGAAATAGAAGCGCATGGGCCTCTCCTTTTCCCGCCAACTATAGGACGGCTTTCGGTCGTCATTTTGATATTCGTCAAAGTCGATTATCCACGCGAGCCGAGCGAAGCCACGGCTATTCGAGGCTCTTCAGGTACGACAGCAGGTCGTGAATCTGATCGGGATCGAGCTGGAACGCCGGCATTGTCGGGTGACCGGTTTCGATGCCTTCGGCCAAAGCCTCGCCGAGGGTCTCCACCGGGTAGCGCAGATGCAGGGTTCGAAACGGCGGCGCGATCTTGAGCGGACTTTGAGTCACCCGGTCGATCGAATGGCACCGGGCGCAGTTCGTCAGCGCGAACGTCTTGCCGCGCTGTTCGGCAGGCGAGGCGGCCAGAGTTGGTGTCATCAGCATAAGCGTGACGAGGGTCTGGCGCAGCGTGGATCGCAGCATTGCGGGCCGATCTCTTCAATTGCGACTATCGCAGCAGGATAGGGCGACGAAGGGCGGGGCGTATTTGATCTGGATCAACGGGTATCTGGGCGATTGGTTAAGATGCAGCCGATCGGCAGGTTCAGCGCACGACAATGGTTGCAGCCCGGCCCTTGCAGGAGTGGCGCATGAAGATTTCCCTGGTTGCAGCTGAGGCAAGCGGGCAGCCCTGTACCGATTGCTCGGTACGCCAGTTCAGCGTCTGCGCAGCGCTCGACAAGGCGGAATTGCGGGAGCTGGAGCATCTGGGTCGCCACGCCCATTTCTCATCCTGTGAGACCGTGTTCGCCCAGGAGGAGATGACGACGTCATTCTACAATCTGCTCGAGGGTGTCCTGCGCCTCTACAAGCTGTTGCCGGACGGCCGCCGGCAGATCGTGGGATTTGCGTTGCCCGGTGATTTCCTCGGGATGACGACTTCCGCGCGCCACAGCTTCTCCGCAGACGCGATCGGGCCTGTTGCCGTTTGCCAATTCTCCAAAACTGCCTTCGCGCGCTTCATCGAGAATAAGCCGCATCTCCTGCGCCGCATCAACGAACTGACGGTTCGCGAACTGAGCCAGGCTCAGGACCACATGGTTCTGCTCGGCCGCCGTTCCGCCGAGGAAAAAGTCGCGAGTTTCCTGATCGGCTGGCGCGATCGGTTGGTTCATCTCAGAGGGCCATTAAAGAGGGTGCCCTTGCCGATGTGTCGTCAGGACATCGCGGATTTTCTGGGCCTGACCATCGAAACGGTCAGCCGGACCCTCACCAAGCTTGAACGCGATCGCGTGATCGAAATTGCGCCGGGGAGCGTCAACCTGGTTGATCCCGCGCGCGCCGAGGCCTTGGCCGCGGCGTGATGTAATTGCTTCCTACAATTTGATCGGCATCAAAGACCGCCTCCGGCGATTGGGCATACTTGCCTCGTGATCATGAGGAGGTCGCTATGCCTGTCGATTCGATTCTGGTTTCTGCTGCCGTAGTATCGATATTTGTCGTCTTCGGCGGCGTGTTGATCTGGGGCAATTTCCAGACGACGCCTGCGCGGCAAGGGCCGACCAATCACGACAGAAAACGCCGCAGCTTCTGATCAGGCCATGTCGGGCGCCCGGGACCGGCTAATTCGATAGGCACGATATTCCCGCAGTTTGATTTCGATCAAATCACCGGCGGCAAAACCGAGGCTGATTAGGCAGGCGCTAAACCGAGAAGAATCAACTCATGAATCAAGCTCAACCCATGAAATCGATGACATACGGCGAAGCCGGCTTGGCCGTGTTTTTTGGGGCATCGGCATTTCTTTGCTTGATCGCCGCAGCCAAGGCTCTGGATATGGCGTTCGCCTTCCACGCTTCCCTCGGTGCGGCCGCCAGCCTGGCGGCGGCGTTTGCAATCATCAATCGGTATTTCGATCGTCCATTGTCGCTGCCGCTCCAGGAGATCAATGGCCGGCCGAACTACAATCTGGGCCCGATCAAGTTCTCGGCTGTCATGGCGGTGTTCTGGGGGATCGCTGGATTTGCCGTGGGGCTGTTGATCGCCTCCCAACTGGCGTGGCCCGCGCTCAATTTCGATCTGCCTTGGACGAGTTTCGGACGTTTGCGCCCGCTACATACGTCGGCGGTGATCTTCGCATTCGGCGGCAACGTGTTGATCGCAACGTCGTTCTACGTCGTTCAAAAAACCTGCCGGGTTCGTCTCGCCGGCGATCTTGCGCCCTGGTTTGTCGTCCTCGGCTATAATTTCTTCATTCTCATTGCTGGCACCGGCTACCTGCTTGGGGTAACGCAATCGAAGGAATACGCCGAGCCCGAATGGTATGCCGATCTGTGGCTGACGATCGTTTGGGTGACTTATCTGCTGGTGTTCCTGATGACGCTGGTGAAGCGCAAGGAACCGCACATCTTTGTCGCGAACTGGTTTTATCTCGCCTTCATCGTCACGATCGCTGTCCTGCACCTTGGAAATAATCCGGCATTGCCGGTGTCGGTGTTTGGCTCAAAGTCCTACATCGCCTGGGGCGGCGTGCAGGATGCCATGTTCCAGTGGTGGTACGGACATAACGCCGTCGGGTTCTTCCTGACCGCCGGCTTCCTCGCCATTATGTACTACTTCATACCCAAGCGCGCCGAGCGGCCGGTCTATTCATACCGCCTGTCGATCATCCCAGACGCTCGGCATGACCTTCTCCATCATGCTGTGGATGCCGTCCTGGGGCGGCATGATCAACGGGCTCATGACGTTGTCGGGCGCTTGGGACAAGCTTCGCACCGATCCCGTGCTGCGGATGCTCGTCGTGTCGGTCGCGTTTTACGGCATGGCCACGTTCGAAGGCCCGCTGATGTCGATCAAGGTCGTGAATTCGCTCAGCCACTACACGGACTGGACCATTGGTCACGTTCATTCGGGCGCATTGGGTTGGGTCGGATTCGTATCGTTCGGCGCGCTGTATTGCCTGATCCCCTGGTTGTGGGATCGCAAAGGGCTCTACAGCCTCAAGCTCGTCAACTGGCATTTCTGGATCGCGACGATCGGCATCGTCCTCTACATCTCCGCGATGTGGGTGTCGGGAATTCTGCAAGGCCTGATGTGGCGCGCTTACACGTCGCTCGGCTTCCTCGAATATTCCTTCATCGAGACCGTAGAAGCGATGCATCCGTTCTACATCATCCGCGCAGGGGGAGGAGCGTTGTTCCTAATCGGCTCGCTGATCATGGCCTACAATCTCTGGATGACGGTGCGCGTCGGCGAGGCGGAATCAACGCCAATGCTTGTACCGTCGCCCGTCGCTCTTCAGCCGGCGGAATGAGGAGCGATTAAATGTCATTCTGGACGCGACATCAGATTTTTGAAAAGAACTCGATCATCCTGATCGTGGGAATTCTCGCGGTGATCGCGATCGGTGGCCTAGTGGAGATCACTCCGCTGTTTTATCTAAAGAGCACGATCGAGGTGGTCGATGGTGTCAGGCCATACACTCCGCTTGAACTGGCCGGACGCAACGTCTACGTGCGCGAAGGATGTTACCTGTGCCACTCACAGATGATCCGGCCGTTGCGCGATGAGGTCGAACGCTACGGCCACTTCTCGCTGGCAGCTGAGAGCATGTACGACCACCCGTTCCAATGGGGGTCGAAGCGAACCGGGCCCGATCTTGCGCGAGTTGGCGCCAAGTACTCAGATGAATGGCATGTTACGCATCTGACCAACCCTCGTGCCATCGTTCCCCAATCGGTAATGCCCGGATATCCGTTCTTGGCCGAGACAGAAGTCGATGCTACGGCGATGGCCGATCATCTGCGAACCAACCGCGCTGTGGGCGTGCCATATTCGGACGACCAGATTGCCAACGCCGTTGCCGATCTAAAGGCGCAGGCCGATCCGGACTCTGCCGGCGCCGACGGATTTGCCAAACGCTATCCCAAGGCGGTTGCCCGCAATTTTGATGGCAAGGCCGGCGCGCCCACCGAAATGGATGCCTTGGTCGCCTATCTGCAGATGCTCGGCACGCTGGTTGATTTCAAACTCTACAATGAAAAAGCAAATCTTCGCTGAGAAGGCACCACGATGAAAGCAATCCTGACAGTCCAGAATTTCACATCAGACTTCGTCACGACTCTCTGGACGCCGATCTTCGTCGGAATCTTTCTGGCCATCCTGGCTTATGCGCTTTGGCCTCGCAACCAGGCAGCCTTCGACGAGGCGTCAAGACTGCCGTTGCGGGAGGAATGACAAAATCATGACCGAACACAACGATATCGACAAGGTCACGGGCACGGCAACGACTGGCCATGAGTGGGACGGCATCAAGGAACTGAACACACCGCTGCCGCGCTGGTGGGTCATAACCTTCTATGCAACCATCATCTGGGCGGTCGGCTACTGGATCGTGTATCCGGCGTGGCCAATGCTGTGGGGCCACACCGCTGGCATCCTGCATTATTCGTCCCGTGCGGACGTAACCGTGGAGCTTGCAAATCTGGAAAAGATACGCGGCCAGAAAATGGTTACGCTTGGCGCGGCTGCTCTTGCTGATATCGAGAAAGACCCGGCTCTACTGGCCTTGGCGCGTGCCCGCGGCAAGGCGGCCTTTGGCGACAATTGCGCGCCGTGCCACGGCAGTGGCGGCGCCGGCGCCAAGGGGTATCCCAACCTGAACGATGACGATTGGCTCTGGGGCGGCACGCCCGACCAAATCATGCAGACGATCCAGTTTGGCGTCCGCTCCGGGCATCCGAAAACGCATGAAGGGGCGATGCTGGCCTTCGGCAAGGAAGGAGTTTTGAAAAAGGATCAGATCGTCACGGTCGCCAGTTACGTCCGATCGTTGTCGGGCTTGCCGACCAGCAAGGGATATGACGCCAAGGCGGGCGCAAAAATCTTCGCGGAAAATTGCGCCGTGTGTCATGGCGATGCCGGCAAGGGCAATCAGGAGCTCGGCGCGCCAAATCTCGCCGACAAGATCTGGCTCTATGGTTCCGACGAGGCAACGCTGATCGAGACCATTACCAACGGCCGTTCCGGCGTAATGCCGGCCTGGGTCGGCCGTCTCGATCCCTCCACCGTCAAGGCGCTGGCGGTGTATGTTCACTCGCTCGGCGGGGGGCAGTGACGGGGAGGAACCGGCAAGGGGCCTGTGGTCTCTTGCCCGTCTTTTGAGGTGGATCAACTGCGCATCTGAAGTTGGGTCTATGCTCGATTGCAGATGCGAGATGATTGCCGCCGATGAACAAGCCCTTAGCCCCCATGGCAGTGGATTTTGACGATTACGGCCCGCTTTATGCGGCCCGCAAGAAAGTCTATCCGCAGAGCGTCTCGGGAACATTCCGCCGCATCAAATGGGGCCTGATGGCGTTCTGCCTCGGCGTCTATTACCTGCTGCCGTTTGTGCGGTGGAATCGCGGTCTGGGTGCGCCCAGCCAGGCGGTGCTGGTCGATCTTCCGAACAGCCGCTTCTATTTCTTTTTCATCGAGCTGTGGCCGCAAGAGGTTTACTATTTCACCGGGCTGCTGATCGTCGCCGCCATTACGCTGTTTCTGATGAATTCGGTGGGCGGACGGATCTGGTGCGGATATCTCTGCCCGCAAACCGTATGGACGGATCTATTCTACGCCGTCGAGCGCCTGATCGAGGGCGACCGCCGTGAGCGCATGAGAAAAGACGCCGCGCGTGGCACGCCGAAGCTGGAGCGTTTCGCCGAGATCACACTGAAACACTTGATCTGGCTGATGATCGCATGGTGGACCGGCGGCGCCTGGGTTCTTTATTTCAACGATGCGCCGACGCTCGTGAAGCAGCTTGCCACCTTCCAGGCGCCGATGCTGGCCTATATTTGGATCGCGATTCTGACGGCGACGACCTATGTGCTCGCCGGCTTCATGCGCGAGCAAGTCTGCGTTTACATGTGCCCGTGGCCGCGCATTCAGGCAGCGCTCACCGATGAATGGGCGCTCAACGTCACTTACAAATACGACCGCGGTGAAAAGCGCACCTCGCTGAAGAAAGCGAACGAATTGCGGACGCGTGGCGAGGCGGTCGGCGACTGCATCGATTGCTATCAGTGCGTCGCCGTCTGCCCAACCGGGATCGATATCCGCAATGGTCCGCAACTCGATTGCATTCAGTGCGGGCTATGCATCGATGCCTGCGATACCGTGATGACCAAGATCGGCAGGGAAACCCGGCTGATCGGATACGACAACGACATCAATATTCACCGGCGTCAGGCCGGCAAGCCGCCGATCTATCGTGTCGTCAGGCCGCGCACCATCATCTACGGCGCGATGATCGCTGCCGTCGGCGCCATCATGCTGTATGCCCTGCTGACGCGATCGCTGCTCGATGTCAACGTATTGCACGACCGCAATCCGGTCTCCGTGAAACTGAGCGGCGGATCCATCCGCAACGCCTATACGGTTCGGCTTTTGAACAAGCGGGGCTTCGATCGCGTGATCGCGATCGACATCGATGGACCGCATAACGCAGTGCTCCACATTGTCGGCGCCGATTCCGTTACGCCGGATAGGCCCATGATTGTTCTTGGACGGGATCAGACCACCGAACTCAGACTTCTCGTCACCGCGCCATCCGAGAACAACCCCGAGAAATCGATTCCGGTGACGTTCCATGTCACCGATATCGGGCTCGGTGAGGTTGCCTCGGCGACCGACAATTTTGTGACTCCGTGAAGCTACCAGAGAGATTTCGTATGCGCAGAGCGTCTGTTTCACCAAAACCGCTGACCGGCCGTAAGGTGCTTTTCATGCTGGTTGCGTTTTTCGGCGTCGTGATTGGGGTCAACATGGTCATGATGAAGCTTGCGATCCTGACCTTGCCCGGCACCGACGTTGATAGCGCCTATAGCGCCAGCCTCGCCTATGAGAATGAGATCGCCGCCGCCCACGATCAGAACGCGCGAAACTGGAAAGTCGACGCGCATATTCAGCGCAGCGCCGATGGCGGCGCGACGTTGCAGGTGGAGGCGCGCGACAACAGCGGCAAGCCTATGTCCGGCCTGAAGTTTCAGGGCCGCTTCGAACGTCCGACCGACAGGCGAGCCGATCAGTCGGTTGCACTCGCGGAAACCGGGATCGGCATCTATCGCGGTAGCGCGTCGCTGATCGTGCCCGGGCAGTGGGATCTGGTGCTCGAAGGCGATGCGGCCGGACGGCGGATGTTCCTGTCGAAGAATCGCGTGTTGTTGAATTAGGGAAGGGCGCATCATGCAGGCGACGCGAAACTTCTCACATTATGTAAGGGATGCTGGCTCAGGCCTCTCCCACATCGATCTGGCTGTCGAAGGCGTCAGTTGCGCCGGATGCATGTCGAAGATCGAGCGGGGGCTTTTGGCGATGCCCGACGTCACGCTCGCACGCGTCAATCTGACCGATCGCCGCGTGGCGCTGGAATGGAAACAGGGCGCGCTCGATCCCATCCGCTTCATCGACCGGCTCGCCGAACTCGGCTACAAAGCCTACCCATTCGAGACCGCAAGCGCGGAGGCCCTCGAGACCGAGCAATCACGTTTTCTGCTTCGCTGCCTCGGTGTCGCGGCATTCGCGACTATGAACGTGATGATGCTGTCGATTCCGGTGTGGTCCGGCAATGTCAGCGACATGATTCCGGAACAGCGCGATTTCTTCCATTGGCTGTCTGCATTGATTGCGCTGCCCGCTGCCGCCTATGCGGGCCAGCCGTTCTTTCGTTCTGCGTGGCGGGCATTGCGCACGCGCAACGTCAATATGGACGTTCCGATCAGCATCGGTGTGACGCTCGCGCTTACAATGTCTGTGGTCGAACCTCGACCAGAATATGCGGCGGCGCACGCGCGCGGTCGCCGGAAACCTCGCCGCGTTGAAGGCAGAGTCAGCGACCAAGTTCGTCGGGGCCGACGAAATTTCCGAAGTGCCGGTCGCGGCGATCCGGCCTGGCGATATCGTTCTGTTGCGGCCGGGCGAACGTTGTGCAGTCGACGGCACGGTGATCGACGGAAGGTCGGAAATCGATCAAAGCCTCATCACGGGCGAGACCCTGTATGCGACAGCGGAGCATGGCACTGCGGTGTACGCCGGATCGCTCAACGTCTCCGGTACGCTGCGCGTCCGTGTTTCGGCGGCATCGGAAGGCACGCTGCTCGCGGAAATCACCCGGCTGCTCGGCAATGCGCTGCAGGCTCGCTCCCGCTACGTACAATTGGCGGATCGGGCGTCGCGGCTTTATGCGCCGGTGGTCCATGCCACCGCCTTGCTGACCATGCTTGGCTGGGTTCTCGCGGGCGCGACTTGGCACGATGCTGTCATAACGGCTATCGCGGTTCTGATCATCACCTGTCCCTGCGCGCTCGGCCTCGCGATCCCGACGGTGCAGACCGTTGCGTCAGGCGCGATGTTTAGGGCTGGCGTATTGCTGAATTCGGGTGATTCCATAGAGCGACTGGCTGACGTTGACCGCATCATCTTCGATAAGACCGGGACGCTGACACTACCTGAACTCGATGTTGTGAATTCAGCGGGCATTCCCGGAGAAGTGTTCGATCTCGCAGGACGGCTTGCGCTTGCCAGCCATCACCCGGTCGCCGCGGCGGTGGCGCGTGCGTCGAATGCGAAATCGCCCCTTGCGGGAATAGTGGAGGAACCGGGACAGGGCGTGCGCGGTGTCCTCAATGGAGAAGAGGTGAGGCTGGGAAGGCCCTCGTTCTGCAAGGCAGAGCAATTGGCGAACGAGATTCTGAGCCTCGATCCGGAAGCGTCGGTCGTTGCCTTCAGTCAGGGTGATGCGCGGTACGTGTTCGCGGTCCGGCAACGCTTGCGCCCGGATGCGCAAGCAATGGTTTCAGCGCTCCAGAAGCGCAGTATCGCGGTCGAAATTCTATCGGGCGATCGGGAGCCGGCCGTCCAGGCCGCCGCCCAAACACTCGGAATCAGCGAATGGCGTGCAGGCGTAACCCCGGCCGATAAAATCTCCCGCATAAGTGACCTGAAACGACGGGGCTTCAAGGTGATGATGGTTGGCGATGGCCTGAACGATGCGCCGTCCCTCGCCGCGGCGCATGTTTCGATGTCGCCGATAAGCGCCGCGCATTTGAGCCAGGCCACGGCCGATCTTGTTTTCCTTGGCAAGCCGCTCGCTCCGGTGGTCGCGGCAATCGACTTCTCGCGCAAGGCGTTGCAGCTGATGCGGCAAAATCTCTGGCTCGCGGTCGGGTACAACCTCCTGGCGGTTCCGATCGCGATTGCCGGGTTTGTGACGCCTCTCATCGCTGCGGCCGCCATGTCCGGCTCGTCGCTGCTCGTGATGCTGAACGCGCTTCGCGCGCGCCGGGTCGCGCAGGGGAGATTGTGATGGAAGTGCTCGTCATTCTTGTGCCCTTAGCGCTCGGGCTCGGGCTCGTCGGTCTGCTCGGGTTTCTCTGGTCGCTCAAAAGCGGTCAATATGACGACCTTGAAGGCGCGGCATGGCGCGCCATCGCGGATGATGAGCCGGTAGCGGAGCGGCCGGTCGAGTAGCCGGTTGGCAACATCGGAAGGACGCGCAGATCATTTGGCGTTTGATAGCCCGCGCACGATTTTTATGTTTGCAGAAATTCTTGTTTTATGTTTGCAGAAATTCTTGGGCTGTAATTCCCTGAAACCGTTTAAAAATTCCGTGTTCTTCAAAATATTTTCCCTGATAATCTGTGTAGGGAATTGCGCGAGAAGTCGCTGCAGCACAGCGGTTTCGTGCAACGAAATTGGCTTCCGAGGGACCAAAATCGCAAAATTCCCTGTAAAATTCCCTGATACCAGGGAATTTCCTTGGAGACGGGTGCGATCAGCACTGCGTCGCCAGCCAGGCAGTCACTCAGCTAGAGATTGTGGGCGCTAGAATCCGATAAGTGCCTGCCAATTGCGGCTTTTTGTGAATTGGCTGTCCGTCTCTATACTCCCAATTTGAACAACTTGGGAGCGAAATCGTCGATAGTCTCTGGCCTACATTTGAAATATTCCCGTTTTTCGGAGACGCGAGCCAGAGACCGGGCGCGATCAGCACTGCGTGGTGT
>WNGJ01009978.1_pt1 | contig 10116 bp, 13 predicted proteins | sample 5400611 | NCBI WGS metagenome assembly WNGJ01 (sample SAMN13153375, study PRJNA577476) | soil metagenome | isolation source: 40 cm soil or saprolite under Garry oak tree replicate 1 | place: USA:California | collected 2016-06-15
TCGGCTCCGTAGATCCTCACGATGTCGTAGTCGTCGAGGTTCTGGAGCCGGGACCGGTGCCACGGTTTGCCGTGTTCCCGGTAGCGGGCGCACTGGGTCCTGATCACGTCTGGCGGTACCCGCAGCGCGATCTTCCCGTTGATTCCCCGCTGGCCCTTGGTGATCTTCGCATCGCAGTGCTGGACCTTGATGTGGTAGCCGAGGAACCGCGCCGGCTGGCTGCGGGCGTGGGTGATCAGGGTCTTCTGCTGGTTCAGTTCCAGCCCGAGGGTCTCCCGGAGGAACGCGGCCAGCCTGGCCTTGATCTGCTCGGCTTCGGCCTTCGGCCCGATAAATCCCAGTATGTGATCATCCGCGTACCTTATGTACTTCAGGCGGCGGTAACCGGGGTCCATCGGGTCGACAGTGGGGAGCGCGCGCAGCTGCTTCCTCAGGTCACGGGCGGCTGCCCGGTCCCCGCGCTGCCGCGCGCTTTCCAGCTGCCGGGATACCCTCTTGTACTCGGGATTGGTTTTCCGGCAGGCTCCCCGCGTGTACTGCGGGATCAGTTCCTGCCCGACGAATTCGTCGAGCTTGTGCAGGTAGATGTTGCTGAGGATCGGGGATGCCACGCCGCCTTGCGGAACTCCGCTGAGCGTTTCATAGTATTCCCAGTCTTCCAGGTACCCGGCTTTCAGCATGTTCCGTATCAGCCGGAGGAACCGGTTGTCGTGGATTTTCTCCGCCAGTATCCTGAGAAGGATTTCGTGGTCAAGCGACCCGAAGCAGTCGGAGATATCACCCTCGATAAACCATGTGGTCCCGGTCCAGGTATCATTTATCTTCCGCAGCGCGGAATGGCACCCTCGTTCCCGCCGGAACCCGTGCGAATCATCAGAGAACTGCGGCTCATAGTACGCCTCAAGGAGCAGGCGGACCACTTCGCCGACTAGTTTACCGGACCATGACGGCATGCCGAGCGGGCGGAGTTTCCCGTTCTTTTTCGGGATGTAAGTGCGGCGGGCCGGGGCGAACCGGTATTTCTCCCGCCGCATCGCCTCGATGATCTGGTCGATCTTGTCCTCGGACATTCCGTCAGCGGTTTCCCCGCCGGCCCCGGGCGTCATCGCCCCGGAGTTGGAGTAGATGTTCCCGTAGGCCAGCAGGTACAGGTCCTTGTTGAACATCTGCCTGTACAACTGCATGCACGGCAGGCCCTTCCTGCCGCGCTCGCGGAGAACGCCAAGCACCACTTCGGCTGTCTGCATTTCGCGTCCCTCATGGTTTCTTTACCGTTCATCGCCTGTGCCTCTTCGCCCTGTGGTCCGGCTTTCCCGGTCTCCAGATTGGGCGGACGTCACCCCGCCGACTACTACAGGCACTCCGTCGCCATAGGACTCGCGTCCCGTAGGCGATCCCATGTTCACACCGCTGTACGTATCTAGCGCGATTTAGGCGTCCCGTCCGTCTCCTTAAATGCCCTGACAGGGCATCGCTCCTGCGTCCCGGAGGATTGCCGCGGGTGCGAAACCACCCCGCAGCAGGGACCGGCGCCGGTTTCAGGTGTCTTTCCGGAGGATGAGAACTTGCATCTTCTGGAGGCTGGGTTTCAGGTAATCCGACCTTCGCCATGTCGCGCGGATCTCCCGGCGCACCGCCCCGTACACCTGGGCACGGCCGCCGGTTTTCTGGCATGCTGTTTTCCCTTATTGTCCTTTCGGACTCCGGTAAGCCATCAGATCCAGAGATAACTCCTCTCATCCCTGCCCGCTCCGCGGGCGATACAGCAGCGCGCCTCATGGCGCACTCTGGCAGTTCTCCACCTGCCCGGTGATCCCGGCATACTGCCGGGCGACCCCCACCGTGGCGGTTCCCCTCTTCAGCTCAGCGGTCTCATCGATCGCCAGGATCGCTCCCGCATCGCCCAGCTGGCCCACGATGAACCGCTGCAGCGCGGCCAGCGCCGCCGTCCAGTCCCAGCGGTGCTCCGCCAGCAGCGCCTGCATCCGCCGCGGCGTCGCGTGCCCCGCCTGCTCCGCCAGCTGCCAGCACGACCTGCGGTCCCCCGGCTCAGCCAGCAGCGCCCCGACGTACGCGAACGCCGCCAGCCGCGACCTGGCCTGCGCGAACACCCCCGCCAGCAGCGCGAACAGCTCCCGCCGCAGTTCCCCCAGCCACGCCCCGTCACCTACGATGGCCCCGACGGCCGCCTCGCTCTTCAGATGTCTCACAAACCATGATCGTGAGGTGGCCGTCACGCTCCGTCAAGCCTGCGCTGCAGGCATCCGTGACCGCCAACCCGGCTGGCCGGCACGGCGCGCAGTGACCCCGGATGAAGAATCAGGGGCTATGAACCGCTAGCACTGAAATGCGGCGGCCAGTCGCCCCGTCGGTCACCAGGTAGGTCGCGGTGAGTCGGCTGATCTCGCCGCCGTCGCTCCTTTGGCGCGAGAACGTCCCCCGGTACAGAGCGGACGCGGAGTTCAGGACGGTGACCTCGAATCCGAGGATCTCGCTGCGGCTGTAAGCGGCCGCGCGCATCCCATCAACCTGCTGCTGCACCGCCGCAACTACCTGATCGTCGCTCGTCAGCGCGAAGAACCCGTCGTCGGTGCCGAGCAACAGCGGAACGCCGTAGTACCCGAGCAGCGAACCGATGTCGATCTCGCCTCGCCCACACGCCGCGAACGCGTCAAGGTACTCACCAAACCACCGGCTCACGTCACTGCTGTCCACGGCCACGGACCATACCGCCGCCACGCCATAACCGCCAGCGTCCGCTGCCTGCCCGCTTGGCCCAGCCCTCTTCTCCGCCCCATCCAGCCAGGTCACGAAATACTGCTGGAGTCCCAGGTCACAAACCCGGACTGTAGTACCGGACGGGGGTTTTCCATGCGGCCGCGAGCTCAGGCCGGCCGGATTGCCCGAGACGAAGGGTGGGCACATGGCCGAGAGCTGAGAGACTCAGGTGAGGCAGCGCCTGCGCAAGTGCCTCCGCCAGGACCCCGAACTGGCCGGGTTCTTCGATGAGAGCCATGAGGAACGGTTCTTCGTCAAGAACCTGGAACGCGTCCAGGGTGACGAACGCGACGCCATCATCTTGTCCATCGGCTACGGCAAGAACGCCCGCGGCGACCTACCGTACCGGTTCGGTCCCTCCTCATCGAGGGTGGAGAACGCCGCCTCAACGTCGCCGTCACCCGGGCCAAGAACCGGCTCACGATGGTCTCCTCGCTCTCCTCCCGGGACATGGACCCCGAGCGCTCGGCAGCCGAACGCGTCAAGCTGCTCCGCCACTACCTGCAGTACGTCGAATCAGACGCGGCGAACCTCGGCGATCAAGTCCTCGACAAGCCAGCGCTGAACCCATTCGGGGTAGACGTCCGCGACACCCTCCTGCGGCGCGGGCTGAAACTGACCGCCCAGTACGGAATCTCCGGCTACTGGATCGACTTCGCCGTCTAGCACCCCCTCCAGCCAGGCCGCTACATCCTGGCCATCGAATGCGACGGCGCGACCTACCACTCCTCCTGCAGCGCACGAGACCGCGACCGGCTCCGCCAGGAACAACTCGAGCGACACGGCTGGCGCTTCCACCGGATCTGGTCCACCGAATGGTTCCACGACAAGGACACCAGCGCCGAGAAGGCCATCGCCGCCTACTACGACACACTGCGCGTCGTCGACGATGGCGAACCGGTCACCCGGCGGCAAGTGCCGGCTATCAAGGTGCACCACGTCAATGAGGCTGACGGAACCACGGGCCTGCCGACCGCTTACGGAGCCGCGCTGTCCCGGAACACGCCAGAACCACCAGTAGCCGGGCAACGCAAAGGCACACGTCCCTGGATCATCCCCGGGTACCCGATCGACACCTACTCAGACGCCGAACTGCTCAGCCTGGCGCAGTGGATCAGATCCGATGACGCGCTCCGGACCCAGGACGAGCTACTGCGGGAGATGATGCGAGAACTCGGCTTACGGCGGCGCGACAAGAATGTGGTCGCCCGGCTCACAGCCGCGATCACGCGGTCAGCGACGAATTGATGGGGGCCGTCACGCTGGCCGCGACCGTTCATCTTCGAGCTGCCGCTCCCGGGCTTCCGGACCGGAGGATTCTGGTTTCTCGGTCCAGTACGCAAGGTTTTGCCGGATCGCCAGGGTAACGGGGTGCTGGTCTCCGAGGGCGTGCTCGGCAGACCGCGCTGGCGGGGGCCGAGCCGGTGGCCGGGGCGCAGTACCGGTCGGTGCAGCGGCTGCAGTTCTTCCTCTCCGAATCCCGGTGGGACGCTGAGCAGGTGAACTCCCGGCGGCTGGAGCTGCTGTTGGCTGATCCGGCGACCGCGCCGCATGGCGGCGGGGTGCTGGTGATCGATGACAGCGGGGACCGCAAGGACGGGACCAAGACCGCGCATGTGGGCCATCCGTGGCTGAGCCGGTACGGCAAGACCGACAACGGCGTGGTCACCGTGACCACGGTGTGGGCGGATGAGCGGCTGTATTACCCCGTGGACGCGGTGCCGTACACCCCGGCGAAGCACTTCGCGAAGCGAAAGAGCGATGCGCGGCCGGATCCGGGCGCAGAATGCCGCCAGGCTGCGCATCAGCGTGCGGCGCCTGCTCATTGCCGCCCGCGTGGCCACCTGGGGGATACCCAGGCACCTGAGCGCGAGAAGGCGCCCGTCCGGGCAGGCAGGCAGAGGGCACAGTCGGCGACTAGGCGGTAACGTGAGGGGCTGCGGGTGTCAGGGTCCGGTAACGGTGCTGATGGTGAGCCGATTTTCCCGTCGATTCTGCCCGGCCTTCGTGCGGGACTGGCTTGCTGGAGCTGGCGGTTTGCCCGGGCGATGGCAGTGTCGGCCATCGCCAGTTCGCGGTCCATGGCGGCGATCAGGCGCTCGGCGCGGTGCCGGCTTCAGGAGCCTACCCGGCCCTGGACACCACCAACCCCAGCGGTACCTTGGTGCCCGTGTCGGGTCGGCCGGGCGAGTCAGGGGCTTCGGCGAGCCTCACAGAAACCGCACAACTCCTCGACACGGTGCCTGGTCCCCACAGGAATCCCACTGAAGCGGAAGGTCGTGCGGGTCATCAACGCCTACAGGCGTCCAGGGGAAGTAGCAGCGACCGATTACCTGCTGGCCGGCCGCGTGGCCGACCTGATCGCGGCCGACGGCACGTGCCATGTCTGGCGCGGAGAAGGGGTGTGGCGATCGGATTCACTGAACGGCATTACGCTGCACCAGCTTCCACAGATTCCAGGTAGGGGCGATTTTCTCCCCGATTTTCTACCCAAGAAGTGCGAGTAGCGTAATCAGGATGTTATATATCCTGGTCACGGCCACAAACGAAGCTAGTCGGCCAAGGGGCGCTAGCAGCTTCCCAAGCTGATAGTGCGGCTTCGATTCCCGCCACCCCGCTCCAAACGGTAGAGCCCAGGTGACGGGCCATCTATGGTCAGCGAGGGAGCCCGTACTGGCGGCGCATCATAGAGTCGTAGGCGCGGGCGGGGAGTACCTGGTTCATGGCGACGAGACCCTTCGCGACCGGGTTGATGAGGTAGCGGGCGCGGGGCCGCCGCGCGGTGACCGCCTGGGTGATGACCTTGGCGATGTCCTCGGAGGTGGAGCCGAAGCGGCCAACCAGCCCGGCCTGGGTCCTGCCGAACGAGGCACCGACCGCAGCCTTGTACGTCGCATAGGGGTCGCCGTCGGCGGCTGAGCCGCCCGGGCCGCTGTCGCTGTCGCCAGGACTCCCGTCGCCAGGACCTCCCCCGGCGCCCGTTGGCGTGGCCGTGGACAGTGACGCGGCGGCCACATCGTTCCAGGGCGTCTTGACCGGTCCAGGCTCGATCAGCACCACGTCGATACCAAACTGGGCGACCTCCATCCGCAGCGCGTCACTGAGCGCTTCGACCGCGTACTTGGAGGCGTGGTAGAAGGCCCCGCCGGGCAGGGTGATCCGGCCGCCCATCGAGGACACGTTGAGGATGCGGCCGCGGCCACGACGGCGCATGCCGGGCAGCACGAGCTGGGTGAGCCGGACCAGGCCGAAGAAGTTGGTCTCGAACTGGCGGCGTATTTCGTCCATCGGCAGTTGCTCGACAGGACCATACAGCCCGTACCCGGCGTTGTTGACCAGCACGCCAACCGGACCCGCCGCTTCTTCAACGGCGGTCACCGCTTCCATCGTCGACGCCTCGTCCGTCACGTCGAGCGCCAGCGTGTGGATGCCCTGCCGGGCCAGGCCAGCCAAGGCGTCCACCTGCCGGGCGGTCGCGTACACGGTGAGCCCAGCGGCGTGCAGGCTGATCGCAGCGGCCCGGCCGATCCCTGACGAGCAGCCGGTAATCAGCACCGGCACTGAGCGCGTCCCGCCGACCATGTTGGAACCTCCTTCCGCGTCGCCTCCAGGACCAGATAACCACCCTCCGGCGGCGGCCGCATAGCGCGGGCGGGCAACGTGCTGTGAGCGGAGCACTCCGGCAGGCACTATCTACGCCGTGCCAGTAGTAGTGGATCCGCATCCGGGCGGGCGGCGCCCGGTGCCCAGGCGGGCGTCGGCGGCGCGATCGGTTAGGAGGAGCCCTCGAACAGCGATCGTTCGGCGACGGCGAGGCCTTCGAGTTGCGCGTCGAGGGACTCGTAGGCCGGGCCGAAGGCATGAAGGAACGATTGCCAGTCCTCCTCGTTCCGCCAGCGGTCGATCGTCAGGAACCGGTCGGCCCGAATAGCGTCGCGGTACAACTCGGTGCCCAAGAACCCCGCGGCCCGGCCAAACAGCTCGCCCCAGGGGCCGTCGGCTGTGTAGGCCGTGGTGAACGCCGCCGCCCGGTCACCAGGCACCTCGTACTCCCACACCCGCACGAACACGCCAGCATTCGACCACAGGCCCAGCCGTCTGCGCGACCTAACCGCCGGTACTGGCGAGAGCGTCGTGCCATTAGCGTGTCATTAACCCGGTAACGAAGGATCTGTCATAGATACTCACGGACAGCTCATCCCGCGGGTCGGACCGACTTAGCCCCGCGTGAGGAACAGCACCTGGCAAGACTGGATCTTGGCCGTGCCGCTGAGCAGCGTGGCAAGGGCGATCTAAGTCATGAATTTCCAGCTCAGACGGGGTCCTCCGCGCTGATCCGAAGATCGGAGGATGGTGGACTGAAGGGCAGCCGCGTTACGCTTTGCGCATTGTGCTCGTGGGGAGGTGCCGGGGTGGCAGGGCCTGGTGACGAGATAGCAGCAGGCGGGGCCGGCCGCGGCCGCCTGCGGGCCTCGCACGCCGACCGCGAGCAGGTGATCGGCATCCTCAAGGCCGCGTTCGTGCATGAACAGCTGGACAGGGACGAGTTCGACCTGCGGGTGGGCCGGGCGCTGACGTCGCGGACCTACGCGGACCTGGCCGCTCTCACCGCCGACATCTCTGCCCCGCTGACCAGAGCCCGGCCGCCGGAGCCCGCCCGGAAATCGGTGAACGAGAAGGCAGTCGCGGCGATGGCCTGCGCGACCGCCGCATTCATCGGCGTGTGGCCCGTAATGATGCTGACGCCGGACTGGTCGCCTCTTGCGGTACCGGTCATCGTGGTCTGGTTCGTCTTGGCTATGGCCGTGCCGACAGGCTGGCTTGTGCTGTTGCATGACTGGCTTGACAAGCGCGCTGACCGGCAGTCCGCGCAGGGGCTGCCACCGGGCGCAGGTGGTGAGGCATCCCAGCGCCTGGCACCGGCCGGCCCGGCGGGGCAACTCCCGCCGGCCGGTCACGGTCGGCAGCACACCGCCGAAGCAGCACGAAGCCGCCCTCCGTGCCCGCCCTTGCCCGGGGTTGCGGCTACCGGGTGGAGGCCATTCCCTCATTTGCCGGCACGTTATCGGTTGCTACCTGGCCACTGACCTGACGCCGCGCTGAGTTCGCACCTGAATGAGCAGGCAGCGGATGCGGCTGTAGACGTCTGCGGATCAATGGATCGCATGTCCAATCGGACACCCAGCCTCGCGTCGGCACAGAACCTCCGCTTACCGGCTCAGTGGCGCATGCTCTGGGTACACGCGGAGCGAGATCTCCATCAGGAATCCACGCCGGACACATTCCCGTTCCCCGCCGCCTGGCTAGAACCATCCCGCAAAGGCAGAAGGGGCGGCCATGGCAGATACGACCGTGGACCATGTCAGGCGCTACATCCTCGACGGCAGCGATGTGGACTTGCGGCGGCTGCTGAGCCTCTCCGAGTCCTTCGCGGAGCATGCCCGGCGCGCCTTGCGCAGGGTGGGCGTCGGCCACGGCTGGACGGTGATCGACTGCGGGTGCGGCCCCATCGGCGGGCTGGCCGTGCTGGCGGAGATGGTGGGGCCGTCCGGGCGGGTGGTCGGCGTTGACTTCAGCGAATCGTCCATTCAGCGCGCTCGGTCGGTGGTGGCGGCGCTTGGGCTGGAGAACGTGGAGCTCGTCGTGGGTGACATTCACGAGCTCGACGCGGCGGCGCTGGGCGGGCCGTTCGACCTTGCCTTCACGCGGGCGTTCTTGATGCATCAGGCCGAACCGGTACGGACGCTGGGCCAGATCGCGGGCCTCCTGCGCCCGGGCGGCTGGATTGTGGCGCACGAGCCGCTGGCTAGCCCGCCGCCGCGATCGCTTCCTCAGCTAAGTGACCTCGCGACTTACTGGGGCTTGGTGCACGAGGTGACGGAATGGGCCGGCGTACCGCGCGGGACTGTCGAGGGCCTACCGCGATCGGCCCGCGAGGCGGGCCTTGAGGTCGCCGAAGCAGACGGCTTCTTCGCCACCCAGGACCCGGAGCTAGGCTTCGAGATCCACGCGGGCACCCTCGCGGCGACGAAAGAGCGCGCGGTAAAGGCAGGCATCGCCGCCGAGACGATCGACGACGTGGTCGCCACGCTCCGTGCCGCGAAGACTGGCGGATACGAGTGGGTGACCTCGCCGTTCCTCCTCGACCTGGTACTGCGCAAGCCAACGGCGAAGTGAGGTCGCCGCTCGGCCGTCCGCGACGAGGCGATACCCGCCTCAGTCGTAGGCTGAACCATGCCGATGCCTGTGCCCGACAGGACGGATGACCGGAACGCCGAAGTAGTACGCAGGTATCTGCGGACATTCGCCACCGGCGATCTCGACGAATTGCGTGCCGTCGTGGCGGAGGAGGTAGAGATCTACGGCGCCGGACAGTTCGTACGGGGGCGGCACATCGTCGAGACCGCGCTCAGGACGCCGGGCTTGACCGTTGTCGACCAGCGGATCGTGGAGCTTTTCCCCGCCGCCGACCGGGTCACGGTGGCGGGGACGAACACGTACCGGCAGGACTCGACCGGGAAAACTGCTGTGCAGTCATTTTGCAAGATGTACCAGGTCGCCGACGCGAAGATCGTCCGCTTCTGGGGCGAGCAAGATCTGTTCGGGCTGGTGACGGGCCTGGGAATGCTTCCCGGCACCAAGCTGGATTTCAGCTGAGGAGTTCCGTGGAGATCTTCCAATTCGATCGCCGGAAAAGAACATCCAGCTGCACGGTAGTAAGGGACTGGCGGCCACGCGCATCGCGGCGGGCGAAGGCAAGATCGGTCTGACCTGCCTGGCGCTCGAGCCGGGTGGCGTTATCGGCACGCATCCTGCGACCGGATCGCAACTCTTCCTGGTGGTCTCGGGCGAAGGCTGGGTCGCCGGACCCGATGGCCGCCACATTGAGATCCGAACGGGCTGGGCCGTTCGCTGGGATGCCGGCGAGGAGCACACCGGCGGGACAGAGACCGGGTTTACCGCGCTCGCGGTCGAAGGCGCCCCGCTCGACTTGTTCGAGCCGGAAATACCCGCTGGCTAACCTCACCCACCCGGCTCGAGCAGCACCTTCACCGCGCCGGTGCGCCCCGGATCCTTCAATGCCAGCACCGCCTCGTCCCACCGTTCCAAAGGAAACCGGTGCGTGATCACCGGCGTGAGATCAAAGCCCTCAGAAACGAAGTCGAAGTAATGCAGCATCGCGTGCTTGGCGCCTCCCGGGCCAGGCTGTGCCGGAATACGAGCGCCTTCACCCGGCACCGGGCCGGGCCGGCGGGTGCCACACGTGTACCGTCACCGCCCCACCGCGCCGAACCTTCCCCGGCGCCCGCGGCGACTGATCCACCACCAGCCCGTCGA
>WNGJ01023051.1_pt1 | contig 10116 bp, 8 predicted proteins | sample 5400611 | NCBI WGS metagenome assembly WNGJ01 (sample SAMN13153375, study PRJNA577476) | soil metagenome | isolation source: 40 cm soil or saprolite under Garry oak tree replicate 1 | place: USA:California | collected 2016-06-15
GTGCAGCAAACTTTTGTCAAGGAGTGACGCCACTCCTTCCAACACGTGCCCCGATCCATCATCAAGAGCAGCACAGACCGCCTCAATTGCTTCCAGTGTGCAGCCACCCGCGAAGACCGAGAGTCGCCGGAAGAGGCGTTGCTCCTCGGCAGTGAGCAGTTCATAGCTCCAAGCAAGCATGTTGCGCAAGGTTCGCTGTCGCTCAGGAAGATCGCGCGCCCCTCCTGTCAAGACCTGCAGTCGATGATCCAATCTGGCGAGCAGGGCCTGCGGTGCAAGCACCTTGACGCGAGCCGCCGCCAGTTCGATGGCCAGGGGCAACCCATCGAGCCGGATACAGATCTCGGCGATGGCCGCAGCATTGTCCCTCGTCAAGTGAAAATCAGATCGGATGGTCTGTGTCCGTTGGATGAACAGGCTTACCGCTGGAACGTGTGCGAGCGAGCGGTCATCTGGGAGGTGCCTGGAGTCTGGGAGTTCGAGGGGTGGGATGGCGAATTGGTGTTCGGCACGCAGGCGCAACACCTCTCGGCTTGTGACCAGGAGCTTGACATCCGGGCAGGCTTCTAGCAGTTCTGTAAGCAGTGGTGCTGCCGAGATGACGTGTTCAAAGTTGTCCAGGAGCAGGAGCCGGTGCTTATCGTGTTGAGAGGTCTTGAGTAGGTCCAGCACCGGCTGCGATCCGCTCTCGGTGAGTCCCATGCTGTGAGCGATGGTGGGGATGACGAAGGCGGGATCGCTGATGGGAGCCAGGGAGACCAAGTGAACGCCGTCCGCGAAGTCGTGCACCAGGTCCCGAGCGACCTCGAGCGCGAGACGCGTTTTGCCCACCCCAGCCGTGCCGGTGAGGGTGAGCAAGCGGACGTCCGGGCGCAAGAGCAAAGCGTGGAGAGCCTTCACCTGGTGCTCACGGCCAATGAGCGACGTGAGCGAGACAGGGAGGGTATGCGTGACGAGCCGGGCTGTATCACCTGGAGGGGGCTCCGGAAAGACGATGATGTGGTCCTGCATATCCAGTCCCTCCCTCATGTCCAGGCGATGGTCTCGACGGCCTGTTGCACATCTCTTTCGTCCCTTGAATAGACAACCTGGTGGTAACTAACGAATCATGCCCCATGATTTGCGCCAATCGATGCAGTGGAACGGATTCTGCCATCCAATAGCCGAAACGGTGGCGCAAATCGTGGGAACTCACATCAAGGAGTTTTGCGCATGTCGCATATTTTTTCACCATATAGCCCATTGTGTTTGTCTTGCGCTTGCCACTTCTTCAACTGTATCTTAGCAAATATTACAGAAGCTCTGCAAGAGGAGGAAAAGAAGGACTCTTTCATGTGATAAAGACAAGCGCCAAATCTCTAGCAGTGATCTCATCTCCCAACTGGGTATGTCTGAGTTATCCACCCGTAAAGTTGGATTGATGCTTTCTGCGGTATCATCCAGGTTTTCAAGAATCCTCTTAGCCATCGCTTTGTAGGGGTTCAAAGCAAAGCAGAATGTCTGGGTGTGCTGCTTATGTGCAGTAACTTGTTGTATGTTATTGATAATGTAGAATATGTAAGAACGGACTAGGCGTCCCAGCGCCGGGCAATATGAAACGTCGTTTCCTACGGCGTGCTGGCTACTACAGTGGCCCGATGAAGTTTTTCCGCTTTATGAATCGCATGCTAAAAAAGTAATCTAATGCTAGAAAAGGACATCACCCATGCCCAACAACGACCGCCGGCTCATCAAAGACCTGATACCCATCCGCGAGATCGGTGCCGAAGCTTCGCGTGAAAAAAGCCTGCGCCACGGCAATATCTCTACCCTGCATCTGTGGTGGCGCGGCGGCCCATTGTTACAGCACGCACCGCCGTCTATGGCGCACTCGTTCCCGAGCCGACTGATCCGCAGAAGCGTGATATCTACATGGCATGTATGAGAAAGATGTGTAGCTGGGATATTCCCAGCGAAGTGCTTGAGCAGGCGCGCAAAGATATCCTTGCAGCCAAAGCTGTCTCATTGCAGATTCCTCTAAACCTGCTCAACCTTGCAGAAATGACACTACCCGAAGTAGCCATGTTCAATCCCCAAGCAGTGAGCGCTTCAACTGTTTTGTCTACGACATCATTACCGAGAATCTCCGTTTGCACTGGGGTCTCATTATCTTGGAAGTGCCACGGCCGCAGATAGGGATCTGAGTGCTTATATCTCTAAGCTGACGCAGTTGCCATGTGGGGGGGTGCGAAAGATCGCCAGCACCAAAACAAGTTAGACCTCAGTATGACGCGGACGAGAGGCGGACTCTATATCTGGTATGCTGAGGCACTCTATGCAAACAAGGATTTGAGTTGCTGCTTCTATGCGATCGAGGGGCTGAAACTGGCCGCGGTTCACAGAACAATATCAATCGTGCGAGAGAATTGGCTCTCAAGTTAGCAGAGCAACACCCACGAGACCAACTGGTAAAGGAACGGCTCAAAGCCGTGCAGGATTAGTATCCTCACATGCAAGCAAGTGCAATTGATGTGCAATTCCCCTCCTTTCACCTCTTGCTATACCGCAGAAACACGTATTATTTCACTGGAGCAAGTGTACTAATGCTTTGCAACGAGAAGAAGCAGTTGTAATCCAGAATTCGTTATGAGGTATCTTTGCTGCTCTGTGTAGACATTGCTTCAACACTCTCTCGTGGCAATGCTTTGCGAGATCCTTTGGGACCTGGCTTGCGGGGCATTTCAAGGAAACGCTCTAAAGAGTCGGAATAGATGAACCAGTCACGGTCAATCTTGAATCCTTCTAAAATACCTTTTCTCAGCAATTGGGCGAGGTATACATTACTCAACCCAGAGCGTTTCCTGGCTTGTGATGCGGTTAAACATTCTCGGTTCGTTTCGGCATGGATGAGCGTCATAAGCCCCCAATATTTATTTTTGACTAGCGTAATTATAACACAGTTGCAAACCTTGACGATTAGCATCGTTATCAATTATAATAACTAATATCGATGTTATTTTTGTGCTTCAGCACAAAAAGAGACGCTCGAAGTTCCCGCTACAAGCGTCCCGCGGTTTGACCCAGTCGTTCACACGTGTGCTGCCTTCGTTGTCCAGACTGCACCAATGCACGTGTGGGTTAGCCCAGGCCTGTCCACGTTATACCATGTACGGGTCAGGCTCTGTTGACACATGACCATTTTTCAGCAAGGAGCCTGATGAGCTATGGTACAACGATCTGCCTCACACCAACACTTCCGATGTTGCTGCAGCACGAAGTTGCCTCATCGTGTTCATCCTTTCACCTGCCTTTCCCTAGACCCGCTCCTTTGGTTGCACTTCGGCGCAGCAGTGATGAGCCTTTGAGAGAGCGAATTACGCCTCCTGGCCAAACACGTGGATCGAATGTACCTGTACAATAGTCCTAGGTGGATGAGACATATACGAGGAGGATGCCCGGCAGAGCCGTTCGTAAGTGCTATCGGAAGGGCCAAAAAGCATCGATTTGGTTCATGTTTGATTCCGACGGCAAAAATAGAATGTTGACGGATAAATACATGAATTATATACTTTAGGCATGGCAGGTAATCCTTTTTTTGATTGAATCTTTCTTGGGTAGCTACCATCCCTTGTATTAGGAGGAAATATGCAAATTTTAAACCACAATGACCTGAGTCTGGCACAAGGTACTGATCCAGGTGAGCCAGGCAAACTCACTGAAGATAACCTATCAGTTCAATTGACGCCTTATTTCTCTTCCTCTCAAATAACTTTGTATAGAGGCGATGCGGCAATATTACTATCAAAAATGCCAAATGACTCTGTGGATTGTATCGTTACTTCACCTCCCTACTATGGAAAAAGAGACTATGGTATTGTGGGACAGCTAGGTTTAGAAGATCATCCACAGGCCTATATTGACAAGTTGGTTGAGGTATTTTCTCGTGCTAAACGTATTCTCAAACCTGCAGGTAGCCTATGGATTAACATTGGTGATACGTATTGGAGTGGTAAAGGGCGTTCGCATGGGGAAGATGCTAAACAGAAAAACCGACGGTTTAACCGCCCTCAAGACAAAAGAGGAACTGGTCCTTGGTGTGTTCCCAAACAACTTTTACTGATACCGCATCGCTTCGCAATTGCAATGCAAGAAGATGGCTGGGTTGTACGTAATGACAACGTCTGGTATAAGCCTGCACCAATACCTGATCCAATAGCAGATCGATGTTCTCTAGCACATGAGTATGTATTTCACTTTGTGAAACAGCGAAAATACTACTTTAATGCAAAGGCAGTTGCTATTCCATCAAATGGGAAACGTGAAACTAAACCACCTTTCTCAGTGTGGATTGTGCCAACGGTTTCTGAGCAGACCACTTCATACCGTAAGAAGCATATAGCTGCATTTCCAGAGCAACTTGTCTCTCTGCCAATATTAGCAACATGTCCACCAAATGGGATATTGCTCGATCCATTTTGTGGCAGTGGCACAGCATTATTTGCCGCCATTGCTCGTGGTGAGGGAAGAAAAGCGATAGGTATTGATATCAGCGAAGAAGCGTTACAAGAGACTAAAAGTATTGCAGATCTTTTTGAAAAATGTAGAGTATGAGGAGAGCTTCCAGAAGAAAGGTCTCTTATACGCTAAGGTGTAGTGGGTTAATTGGCTTAAGCTTTGCTTGTCAAGCAAAGTAAGGGTCATCGAACAGCTCAAGTTGCCGAGGCTCGGTCGCAAGATCAGGATCGATGAATCTTGGAAGCTTAATACTTTCTATTCCGCTCTTACCTGCCAAAATTATTTCACGATTAGCTGGATTGTTGCAAAAGGGGTGGACTAGACGTTGATTTTCTGGCAGCGTTTTGCCACCTTTTGCATGTTCCAAAATGTGGTCATGTTGTAAATCTGCCGTTGGGTCTAGTATACCATCACATATACCACAGCGATTGGGGTTATAAAAAAAGTTATCGAGAATTAGCGCAGACTTTTGGTTAGGGGTAAACAGACGACTTCTTCCTAAAGAAATCCGTACCTTAGAAGCCTTATTTGTCAACCTCTTTGCAAGAGCTGAGTAATCTGCAGAAAATGCGGTTGATTGTACATCATCTTTATGTTGAATTAAGAGTTCTAACAGACCTTGATAGTATTGCGCAGTTTGGCTAGTTATCTCGTGACCTGAACCAGTTTTCCTGGTTATTCCTGTTACAACGTCTTCTTTGTTGTCCAGGAGTATCTGTTCAAAGGCTGCACGATGAATTGAAAGCACGCGTTTTCGATTAAGAACGTTTTCCTCACTTCCGGAGAGCAACCAATATAGTAAGCCATACAGTAAACTACGTACATATCGACCAGCATCAGTGTAGAAGTAAAGTGTTGGAACCACAGCTAGAGATTTAGGAGAAGGCCCAACAAGATGGCTAAATGCATCTAGTGTATCGTCTACTAATTCCCACCCGTTGTTGATAATTTCTTCCGGCAGAGCATTTTTATCCCTCTCGATAAGCTTTCGTGTTTCTCCTTCTCGTCCTTTACCCCCTTCTACGACGGTAAGTAGTTGTGAAAGCCACTGAGACCTTGTCTGGATATCAGGAGCAACGAACAGGGGTTGTTGCAATCTTCGAATAGGCGTCTCATACGTAGGCTTAAATAATATTTCATGAAGTTTTTCGATTCCCGAAATTATCTCTTCCGTTTTCTTCTTAGTTGCTTCTTGCGTTCCTTCAGCTAGATCTTTCGTGTGCCAATAATGCTTGGTACTGCTTACGCTTGTAAGCGACATCACAGTTCGCATAAAACTAGAATGTCGATTTTCAACGACTGCTGTTTCCCACTCTGATAACGGTCTGCCGCCTTTGTTAATTTTTAGAAATGATTGCTCTGCTTTCTCATAATCACCAACTACCCATAAAATGTGAAACCCTATTTCTCCTCTTTTAAGCCGCTGATAAAAAAGACCACGATTAAATGTTACAGGATTTAATACATGTCTAGGAGCTTTGTCCTCTTCCATTACAGCGCGGGTAAATTCCCTGTCTGCTTCTTGAAAATCACTGATGCTTCCAACCCTTGCCTTTACCAGGTTGCTTACCTCCCATGCAGCTTGCTTAATGATTCTTTCCTCCTCTTCATCTCTGTAAGCATCAGTTTGAAGGTTATTCACCCCAATTGTCATTTAACCATGCTAAAACAACCGAAATACGATGCCCTCCATCAAGAACATAGTCATACCCGTTTTCTGGACTCGACCACATAATTATACTTGGAATTACTTGCTCGTTGACGATCGATTCTAATAGAGACACACAATCCTCAGCTGTCCATGACCACGTAGTACGTTGAAAATCCGGTTTACGCAGTAATGTGGCCCGAGAGGATGTATGCTCTCCAAATAAATCACTCATTCTTAGCGTTGTAGGCCCTGACGACGACATTCTCTCTCTAGAACGTTGGTAACGTAAATTCTCACGTTTGATGAGATGATCAAGATACACCTTCAAGTCTTCTTTAGCCATCGTAACCTCCGATCTACAGAGAATACTCTTCCTGATTCTGTATTTTCACAATGATAGCCTATATAGTTACTTAAAGCAATAGAAAAGAACAGCTGTTTTAGCCTTTGGCTGTCAGACACCACTTTCAGATAGGTGAGAGAAGAAGTAGATCAAGGTGAAGAGGGATTCTAAAGAGAGGTTGGTAGTAGTGAGAATGGTCGTACTCGGTAACGATAAACAGCGAGGATGCAAATCAGGGTCACACTGTCGTTTCCAGGCTTCTTCAGCAGGGCGCATAATTTCCAGGTAGGTTTTCCATTCAATCCCTTGTGATGCAAGGCAATATCTGCTAGACTATGGCGTAAATCGTCGTTAGAGGCTCGTATGTACAGGCTTAAGATCAAAGAAATTGCTGAGAGTAAAGGCTACAATATCAGTACTTTAAGCAGAGCCGCCGACGTACCTTTTAACACATTGCGCCGCGCATGGCGAAACCCACAATACGAGATAAAGTTAGCAACTCTTCATAAAATCGCTCAGGTATTAGGAGTTACTACTGCTGATTTGATAGAAGATGTTCCTGAAGACGACGGAGAATAACAAAAGGAATGGAGCCTATTAATCTAACCGACGATCAACGGTTATATTTGCAAGCAATATTCGACTACTTTCATGAAAATGGAAAGTGGCCCACGTATAACTATTTGGACCGGATATTTCTTCAATTACATACCGATCTGGATATAGATGAAATAATCAAGAGTCTTCCGCCTGGACTCTCCAGGCCATTCAACGCGTATCTATTTTCTGCCAGCGGTCATTCCAACGAGGAAGCCTATCTCACTGTGCAAGCCATTTATCTTTGTCAGGGCTCGGAAGAGGAACTGGCGGATTTTGTTCGAGCCATACGTTTTTGTGTTGATAGATACAACTCACCTAATAAAGACGAGCGCCAAATCTCTAGCAGTGATCTCATCTCCCAACTGGGTATGTCTGAGTTATCCACCCGTAAAGTTGGATTGATGCTTTCTATTGAACTCTGGATGTTTAGATCCTTCTCAACTAACGGAGATAGCTGGCAAGGTACACTTTCACGAGAAACACGCCAATTTCGTGACGTAGGAACGATTGAACAGTACCTGGAAAAGGTAGAGGAACTGAAGAAGAGGAAGAAGGGATCAGTCTTTGCCAGTGAACCTACGCAATATTCAATAATTGTTACAGAGATGGGGAACTTTGAAATCCATCCAGAAATCAACACGAAGTGTTGGGGCCTCTACACTGCTAGAAAATACGACGATGCCATCCTGAACGCCACAAAAGCTCTAGAAGGTGCGGTGCGAACCAAGGCTAAACTTCCTCAGAGTTGCGTTGGTGTTGATGTAATAAACACTGCTTTTCATCTCAAGAAGCCTCTCTTACGTTATAGCAAAATAGATGCCGAGCAAGAGGGCATGATGTCATTATTACGTGGTATCATCCAGGTTTTCAAGAATCCTCTTAGCCATCGCTTTGTAGGGGTTCAAAGCAAAGCAGAATGTCTGGGTGTGCTGCTTATGTGCAGTAACTTGTTGTATGTTATTGATAATGTAGAATATGTAAGAACGGACTCAAGTTGTAGTACAAGTGTGTGTTTTGCGTGCGCGCCCGCGCACGCAAAACACACACTTGTACAAAAGGACTCTTTGCGGCGCGGCCGCACCGTGTACGGGGTATTGCCCCTACAGTATGGCTTTCCTGTGCATCTAGGCGAGGCTATTTCAGCCTTCGTGTATTAGAGTGAGATGATGTTGGATTGATCTTTACCTGCGCCAGCCAGCGCCAGCACGGCTGGTGCGCCTGCTACCACCTCTGAGGCGATCTTACCCTGTGCATCGACGAGCACCGCCATCGGCGTGCCGTTGGCACCGAATTTGCTGCCCGCACCCATGTTCTGGTCCAATACGATAGTGGAACGCAGCCCCAGCGCCCGGTTCGACTCCATACTGCCTGTCGAGACGACCAGCAGCTTGGGCGCGTCTTTCGGTGGATTGCCCTCCCAGGCTTTCAGATCATCGAGCATGCGTTGACAGAAGCCACAACCAGGGTTCCAGAAGAGCACAAGCATCTTATTCCCGCGGAAGTCGGACAGGTTGACCGTCTTGCCACTCAGGTTGGGCAAGGCGAAGGTCGGAGCGGGCTCCCCCACCGAAGGTGTGGCGGGTGCATTGAGTACAGCCGCATTGCCATTGGTAGGGGCCTGTGCGCCAGCCAGCGCCAGCACAGCTGGTGCGCCTGCTGCCACCTCTGAGGCAATTTTACCCTGTGCATCGACGAGCACCGCCATCGGCGTGCCGTTGGCACCGAACTTGCTGCCCGCACTCATGTTGTTCTGATCCAGCAGCACCGGCGCACGCAGTCCCAGGGCCCGATTGACCTCGACTGTGTCTGTGGAGACGACCAGCAGTTTCGGTGCTCCGGCAGGCGGGTTGGCTTCCCAGGCTTTCAGATCATCCAGCATGCGCTGGCAGAAGCCACAGCCCGGGTTCCAGAAGAGTACGAGCATCCTGCTGCCCCTGAAATCGGACAGGTTGACCGTTTTGCCACTCAGGTCGGGCAGGCTGAAGTCCGGTGCGCTTGTGCCTACCTTCGACGCGATAGCCTGGCCGGGCTGATTGGCCGCGGGTTGCGCCCCATTGCCGTTAGCAGAAGCAGCCATGGGCAGGGCATTGCCATTGACAGGAGCAGCCGACGGAGCAAGACGCAGCGCGGGCAAGCCGACAGCGCTTGCAACTAATGCACGGATCGCGTCTGCTCCCATAGCCAGGGGACTGCCGATGGTGCCATCGGGACGCACCAGCACGGCGGCGGGAGTGCCTTGATCGCGGTAAGCCTCGGCAATCTCACGGTCCTTTTGCAACAACAACTGCGTGATGCCATGCTCCGTTGACTTGGCGCGATTGACCTCGGGTGTGCCGCGGCTGATGAGGGCCAGGGCGAGCTTGCCCATATAGTCGCGCTGCCAGCGGCCTACCTCAGGCATGAGCGCCATGCAGGGACCACAGCCTGGGTCGGAGAAGAGCAGCAGGATCGGTTTGCCGGCGGCACGCAGGAAGTCCAGCGTAATCGTCTCACCATAGAGACCGGGGAGGGCAAACGCGGGTGCCTGGGAGCCGACAGGCAAGCCTGGCTGAGGAGCTTGAGCGGCAGGTTGTGGTGCCGCTGTGCCACTGGCCTGCAATTGTGCCTCCAGATTCTCGATGCGCAGCAGCAGGCGTCCCTGTTGGCGCACCATCTGCAACAGTAGCCAGCCCATACCGGCCAGCAGCGCCACGATGATGATCCCGGCGATGAGTTCCATCCACTGCATGAGTCCCAGGGCACTGAACCAGTCCGTCGCACTCAGGCCAGCATGACTATAGCCAAACCCAACCACTAAGGCCGCTACAGCCGCCAGGATCGTATTTCGAGCCAGCGTGGACCAGCCAATCGGCCTGGAGTAGAGTTGCCCGAAACAGTGACAGTCCGGCTTGCGGCCACGTGATAAGTTGAACGTGATGCCCACGATGAAGAGCGCCAGCAACACGAGTGCACCTACAGCACCCCACCAGGCCGAGACCAGCGGGATCAGCGCCACCGCCACTGCCAGCTCCGCCAGCGGCAACAGGAG